>Ga0209698_10003000_pt1 | contig 18866 bp, 19 predicted proteins | sample LitLauG_LLR_2012_FD_187203 | JGI IMG/M metagenome (GOLD analysis project Ga0209698, IMG submission 187203) | Freshwater sediment microbial communities from Pennsylvania, USA - Little Laurel Run_MetaG_LLR_2012 (SPAdes) (version 2) | ecosystem: Environmental > Aquatic > Freshwater > Creek >...
CAGTCTCTCCCATGACGGCCGTTGGCTGGCTCTGCCCCTGAATGATTTCACAACCACAAATCTTTATCTTCTTTCGACCATCGATGGCTCATGGAGGCAGGTGACCGACTTCAGCTCTCGTAGAACGTTCATCGTGCGCCGAGTCGCTTGGTCGTCAGACGACAGGGATTTATTCGCTGCGGTCGGCGATGGCGATGCCGATATCGTTCTGATCGAAGGACTCTTTCCAAGCCGCTGAAAGAAGGCAATTCACTGAACTAAGCAGGGCACCAACATCGAGTTGCAAGAATAGCGCGCATGTTGCCGAAGGTGCGATCGGACGTGCAATCCGGGACCAACTAGCGGATGACGGGCTACTCGGTAGTCAAAACTGTTGAAACCGTGCCATTTCACTCCGTCGAAAGTCGCGCTCCAACCCATTTGGCATCAATCGGCCTTGGCATTGCGGCTTTCATCCCCATCGGTGGGCCGCAGGCCCATGGGAACTCAAAACCCGGCATAGCAAGCAAAATATCCTATCTCATTTAAGTGTGCGTGAGCGCTTGTGTCGTCCCCGGGACTCGTTTCCGAGTTTCGCTTTCACTGCCCAGGACTTACGTCCTGGGCTAAATTGCTTCGCGCGTATTAGGTCATGTGCACTGCGCAAAGATGAGCCGCGGGCGGGTGGTACCATGAAGCGTGGTGACGCTTCCCAATATCCGGCTGCTGGCAACCGATATTGACGGGACGCTGCTGAATCCACAATTTCAGATTTCCGAAGGCGATCTGAGCGCCCTCAGGCGGGCGCATGCGGCCGGGATCGAGATTGTGCTGGTGACAGGCCGGCGGCACACTTTCGCTTTGCCCATCGCCAAACAGCTTGGATTCGACCTGTGGCTGATCAGCTCGAATGGAGCGGTGACGCGGTCGCTCGGCGGGGAGACCTTTCATCGCGACATGATGCCGGCCGAGACCTGCCGCAAATTGTGCGGGGCGATGCAAGAGTTCCGGGGAAACACCGTCCTGACCTTTGATAAAGAAACCAAGGGCGCCATTGTGCTTGAGAGGATGGATGAGCTCGGGGCCAGCATCCGGCGCTGGCTCGAGAAGAACATGGAATATATCGAGTTCGTGGTTCCGATCGAGAATGCGCTGGTCACAGATCCGGTGCAGGCCATGTTCTGCGGAACCATGGTGCGGATGCATGCGGCATTGCGGGCCCTGGAGCAGGCGGGAATGGACGGGATGGTCACCGTACTGCGGACCGAGTATCCGGCGCGGCATTTGTCGATGATCGACCTACTGAATGCGGGCTGCTCCAAGGGGCATGCCCTGGAACGCTGGGCGGCATATCGGGGTTACCGGCGCGAAGAGGTCATGGCCGTCGGTGACAACCATAATGACGTGGAGATGCTTGAGTTTGCCGGGCATCCGGTTATCATGGGAAATGCGTGTGAGGAGCTGCGGGCCCGGGGTTGGCGGGTAACACGCGGGAACCACGAATGCGGGGTCGCGGCGGCGGTGGAACTGGCGTTAGGGGAGTCCGTCGTTGGTCGTTAGTCGTTCGTGGTTGGCGCTGCTGGAAAGGGATGGGACGCGTTTTCTCCTCGGTCGGCGATTTGGAATGAAGGTTCGCTTATCACAATCCGTTGCGTGGATCGTCACACTCTTGGTGGCGGCACTTCCCTGCTTTGCAGGTGAGGTTGCGGTGCTCAAGAACGGGTTCGCCATCAAGCATGAGCGGCGGGAGATCGTGGGCGACTTGACGCGGCTGTACGTGACCGCGGATGGATCGAGTTTCGTGGATGTTCCGACGGCTGAAATCGAACACTTTGAGCCGGCTCCAGAGGAACCCGTTGAGGATCCGCCTTTCGCTGGCAATGCCAAGGCTGGGGCGGTTAGAGCGGTCTCGAGTGGCAGACCCGCCGCGTTCCCGGGGCGCCCGGTGACTGATCTTTCGCAAGTCGTAAATGAGGCGAGCGGGCGGTATCGGCTGGATCCGGATCTTGTGAACAGCGTGATCAAGGCGGAGAGCGGGTTCAACGTGCGGGCGGTGTCGCCGAAGGGTGCGCAGGGCTTGATGCAGCTCATGCCGGGAACAGCTTCTCAGTTGGGAGTGCCGAACGCTTTCGATGCGCAGGCGAATGTTGAGGGTGGAACCAGATATCTGCGTGAGTTACTGGAACGGTACAACTTTGACCTGGTAAAGGCACTGGCAGCGTATAACGCGGGACCGCAGCGAGTGGAACAGTTTGGCGGAGTGCCTCCTTATTATGAGACGCGGGCGTACGTCGCCAGGATCGTGAAGGACTTCAACAAGAAGAAGATCGCGCAGGGGAAGGCGGTCGCCCCTCAGAGCAATGTCGCGCAGAAGAAAAGCGGCGGAGCGAATCCCAGCGCAGCCGCCAAGAGCAATGCCAAGAGCTCCAACAGGGCCACGGTAGCCTCGGCGCAAGGCAAGTAAATCTCATTACTGCAGCGCCCCTCTCAATTCTTCCAAGCTGCTTCTATTTCAGAAACATGCTCCTGAGGGTTGCGGGTTTGACCCTGATGGCTGGGTCGTTTACCTTTGAGTTGCCGTTTCCCACTTCGCGTTGCGGGACCGCGGCGCGGACTTTCCCCTTCATGGATAAGAAGCGAATTCTAGCCAGTGTGGTGGTGTTCTGCATCCTGGCAATCCTGATCTATCTGCAATACCGGCACTGGCGCACCTTTGACTGGGGGACGTTCTGGAGCCAGACGCATCGCATCAGGAAGTGGCATGTTGTGCACGGGATCGTGCTGATTTACCTCGGCTACTTCATGCGCGCGATCCGGTGGAAGATTTTTCTGCAACCGGTGCGACCGAAAACAAGCGTGGTCGAATTAGTATCGCCGACGCTGATTGGCTTCACTGGACTTGCACTTCTAGGCCGGGCCGGAGAATTCATTCGGCCGTACTTAATTGCGCGGCGAACGGACCTGCCCGTGTCTTCCCAACTGGCGGTTTGGGCGATCGAACGAATTTTCGACGCAGGCGCGTTTGCGGTGCTGACGATACTCGCCATTTTTCTGCCCAGCGCATTGCAATCGATTCCGCATCCCGAGTATTACGCGTGGTTTCAGAAGGCGGGATTTCTGCTGACCGCGTTGGTCGCAGGAGGCGCGATTGCTGCTGTGGTGGTGCGGCGAAATGGCGATACCGTTGCGGATTGGGTCGAAATGCGGTTCGCTCATCTGCCCTCGAACTTCGGGCACAAGCTAGCAGAAAAAGTACGCGAGTTTGGGGCGGGATTGCACACGATTCACGGTGCGGTCTCGTTGGTGCTGCTGGCGGCGGTTTCGGTGGGAATGTGGTACGTAATCGCGCTGGCCTATCAGGAGGTCACGCACTCGTACGGCGTCGATGCATTACAGATTCCAGTCTCGCAGTTGCTGATCGTAATCTTGGCGAGCATGGTGGGATCGATCCTGCAATTGCCAGCGGTCGGAGGCGGTTCGCAGGTGGCAACCATTACGATTCTCTCGCGCGTGTTTGATGTGCCTCCGGAGATGGCCGCGAGTTGCGGCATTCTGCTGTGGCTGGTGACGTTTGCAGCCGTGGTGCCGGTGGGACTGTTGCTGGCACATCGGGAGAGACTGTCCCTTCGCAAGCTGTCGGTGGAGAGTCATCAAGGCTGAGGGATCGGGCTCAACAGCCGCGATCCGGGGCATAGTCGTTCCGGCCCACTTCCTCAGCAGGCCGTAGATATCCATCCCGTCGTGATACCAACCGGGTCTAAATGGTCGGAAGCCGAGAATGAAACAAAACAATTTCACAAGAGCTGCTTCCTCTGGTCGCATGCCGTCAAGGAACTTGACAAAACGCGTTGACCCGGTCTTCACCGCGTGAGACACTGTGCTGTGTATCGTGCGCTCTTATGACCCGTCGTCTTCTAGCGCGGGCATCTCGCCGACTCTGGCCAATCGGAGCGCTCCTGCTGGTGCTGGCAGACGCGGCTCCGCTGTATTGCCAGGCAGGCTCGGGCGATCCTTTCAACGCGCCGGGCAACACCACCAGCGATATTCGTGGGTACCAGAATCATGGCGGTGCGATGCTTCTCATCACCGTCTATTCAGATAGCACAAAAACGAAGCTTGATCGCCAGTCTCTGGTAAAGCTCACCAATGAGTCGACTCAGACGGTAAGTTGGCAGACGACCACGGACGAATCCGAGGTAACTTTCGGAGACGCGCCGTTGGGACACTATGACATCGAAGTAAGCGCGGTCGGCTATCTTACCGGCCATAAAGAATTCCAGGCGATGAATGCTACTGTTCCGATCAAGCTGGAAATAGTCCTGCAGAAAGACCCGGCGGCGGTGCAGCTCAACGTCACTGAGGCAGGGATGCCGCCCAAGGCGCGGAAAGAAGCGAAGCACGGAGTTTCGGCGCTGAAATCCGGAAAGTGGGAAGAAGCCAACAAGCGGCTGGGCGCGGCTTACAAGTTGGCACCGGAAAATCCCGATGTGAATTTTCTGCTGGGATATCTCTATTTTCAGAAGAAGGATTTCGGGCGAGCGGCGGATTTTCTGGGGAATGCCACAAACCTGAGTCCTAGCAATGTACAGGCCCTGACATTGTTGGGCCGGCTGAGCCTGCAGCAGGAAGATTACGGCAGAGCTGTTTCGAATCTGGAGAAGGCGGTGCTGGCCGATTCGGATTACTGGGTGGCACACGACCTGTTGGCGGCGTCCTATTTGAAGCAGCAGAAGTACGAGAAGGCTCGCGACGAGGCACAGCTCGCCATCAGCAAAGGCAAGGAAGGGGCGACCGCGTCGCAGTTGGTTTTGGGGCAAGCGCTCATCAATCTTGGACATAGACAGGAGGGCATACAGGCCCTCAAAGACTTCGTGGCGTCTTCCCCGAAGAATCCGAGCGTGCCGCAGGTGAAGGCCCTGATCGCGCGAATGGAGGCGGCACCCGCTACGGCTGCGAGCGCAGCGAACGTTTCGCTTCCAACTCCGCAGGTCACGGGCGTAGACCCGCTGATCGCCGCAGCCGAGCCGACTTTTTCTGTGCGTCCCTGGCAGCCTCCAGCGATCGACCTGAACAAACCGTCGGTGGCGGCGAATGTGAGTTGTCCGGCAGACATCGTTGAGATGACCGGCAAACGAGTTGAGGAATTCGTGGACGATGTGTCGCGCATTGCGGCGATTGAACATCTGTTGCACGAGCAACTCGATGAGATGGGCGATCCGATCACCAAGGAGAGCCGCACGTTCAACTATGTCGCCGCTTTCACTGAGTCGAAGCAAGGCTCGATCGCGGTAGATGAATACCGGCAGGAGCACCTTGGGCTGGCCGACTTCCCCGATCAGATCTCGAGCAGCGGATTCGCCACTCTGGCGCTGGTATTTCATCCGAAGATGCGGGCCAGCTTCGAAATAGTCTGCGAAGGACTCGGCGAGTTGCGGGGGCAGCCCACCTGGCTGGTTCACTTCAAACAGCGGGAAGATCGTCCCGCACAAATGCACGATTACCGGGTGGGGGGCGATCTGTACTCTCTGAAGCTAAAGGGGAGGGCCTGGATCACCGCGGACAAGTTCCAGATTGTGCGGATCGAGTCGGAATTGGTGAATCCGGTGCCTCAGATCCGCCTGGCCGGCGAACATCAGGTGGTTGAGTACGGCCCGGTACCGTTCACAAAGAAGAAGGTGCAACTCTGGCTTCCGCAAAGTGCGGAGATTTATCTGGATTTCCGGCGGCATCGCTACTACCGGAAACATAGCTTCGATCATTACATGCTGTTTGCCGTGGAAGCGGATGAGAAGCCCAAGCCTCCGGCAGCCCAACCCGCCGATGGCATACCCCAGCCAAACTGAGATCCCCCTCAGCGGCTTCGTCATGATTTCCGAGATTTGAAAGTGGGGGCCCCGGGCAGAGTCGAACTGCCGACCAACGGTTTAGGAAACCGCTGCTCTATCCATCTGAGCTACGGGGCCACTGCGACGTAACCCCATTCTCTCACATCAATTTACGATTTAAGGCTGGGAGCCCGAAGCCCGCTTTATTGTCCGCTGACTGTCCGTTAAGGCCCGAGTAGCGGTTCTGGGAACCGCGACTCACGGGGAATATGAGGCTGCAGTACACCGGCCAAGGTGTGGCCCCATTATCGCATGACGATAACACTGAGTTAACGATTTGCCGCCAGGTCATCGGGCGACTGTGCGTGGGTTGCGCAGTTGCGGAGTGTGGCGAATCAGGAGCTAGATGCAGCCTTCAAAAGCAAATGCAGATTGCGCGGTGCTCTGATAGGATGATGTGCGGCTATGAAGATAGTTAAGGGCACCGAGACCCTTTAGCAACCCTTCAATGCGTCGTTTCTTTCCTCTCTTGCGTGCGACGGGGGCCATGTTTATGCCTGTGCGGGTGCAGTCTGCGCTGCAACGCTTCTCCTAACCAACGCCTCGAAAACTTCCTTTTTGGTTGTACGTTCGGAAACACAGGCGACATCAAGCAACTCACCACTTGGGTCTAGCTGTCGCATCAATGAGGCCACACGTACGAAGTGGATCGGCTGGTGAAGAGGCTTGCGCCCGGCATGTTTCAGTTGAGTGCGTAGGGCAGCAGCTTCTTCGGTCAACAAACCAACCAACTCCATTGCGATTGATTTTTCTTCCTGCGTCATGACCCACCCTTCCTGCTCCGATGATCGCCTGAGCCGGGTGTGATGGGAATGGCCTGTCCGTGGTGGGAATGGCCTTTCTGTGGTGGAAACGACTTGATAAACAAATGAGCAACCAGAACCCCCACAGTACATGGTTGAAAGACAACCATCCCGTTCCGCTTGGTCGGGATTTGCTTAGTCTCCGGGTTCGAATCGATATCCCACCCAGGGTTCGGTGACGAGGTAGCGTGGGGAGGCGGCACCGGGTTCCAGTTTTTTGCGCAACTGGCCGACGAAGACGCGGAGATATTCCACCTGCTCGGTACTCTGTCCGCCCCACACGGCTGACAGCAAAGTGCGATGGGTGATGACCTTGCCGGGACGCCGGGCCATGTAAACGAGGAGGTCGAATTCCTTCGGGGTAAGACGCACTTCGCGCTCAAGGACGGTGACCTTGCGGGCGGGAGTATCGATGCGGAAGTCGCCGATTTCGATCACCGGGTCGGCTTCATTTTCAGCTGGCACGCGACGCAGATTAGCGCGCACTCTGGCCAGAAGTTCATTCATGCCAAAAGGCTTGGTGACGTAGTCGTCGGCGCCGGAATCGAGAGCTTCGACTTTCTGTTGCTCTTTATCACGAACGGAGAGGACGATGATGGGTACGCTGGATGTGTTTCGCACGGTGCGGCAGAGTTCCACGCCGTCGATGGATGGCATCGACAGATCGGTGATGATGAGGCTGGGCTGCCAGTCCTTCATGATCTCCAGGGCCATCTCTCCGCTATTGGCGACGCGAATATCATATCCCTGCGTGGAGAGGCTGGTGCGCAGGACGCGTGTGATCTGCGGTTCGTCATCGACGACAAGAATGCGGGGAGGACCCGGCATCAGCGTGCCTCCTGGGTGACGATGTGGACGTCGACGGAGGGCGAATCGCGGAGGAATCGCTGGATTGCCGACAGGTACAGAAACCGTTGCCAGCCGGTGCGGGCGGAACGGCCGAAGATCACCTGGGTGATGTGATTCTCGCGCACGAGATGGGCAAGACCCTCAGCAATGCTGCGGCCCGAACCGCGAGCGACCCGGGCACCGAGATTCTCGGCGAAGCGAATGTTTTCGGCCAGAGTTTTTTGATCTTCCGGGCTGGTGTCGCGGCCTACGTCGATGTAGAAGACGAAGAATTCTCCACCAATCGCTTGAGCCATGCGAGAGCCACGGGCGATGATGTACTGCGCCGCGGGATTGGAGCTCACGCAAACAGCCAGGCGCTCGCGGACGGTGTGCGCCGGGGTGGCGTCTTTTTCGAGGAACGCGTCGAGACTGCGGTCCACAACTCCGGTAACCTGGCGAAGGGCAAGTTCGCGCAGGGCGATCAGATTGCCGGGGCGGAAGAAGTGCGAGAGGGCGCGCTGAGCGCGATCCACGGGATAGATATCGCCGCGCTCCATCCGCTTCTGCAGGGCCTGCGGAGTCAAGTCTGCCAGAACGATTTCGTCGACACGCTGCATGACCCAGTCGGGGACACTTTCCCTGACCTGGACGCCGGTGATCTGCTGAACCGTGGGGCCCAGGCTCTCGACGTGCTGCACGTTCATGGTGGAAAGCACATCGATCTTGGCATCCAGAAGTTCGATCACATCTTCATAGCGCTTTGTATGTTTGCTACCGTCAATGTTCGTATGGGCGAGTTCGTCGATCACGGCGACCGCCGGCTTGCGTGCGAGGATGGCGTCGACGTCCATCTCATCAAAGATGGTCCCTTTGTATTCGAGTTTTCGAGGCGGAATGCGTTCGAGTTTGGCTGCCAGTTCTGCGGTGGCTTTGCGGCCGTGACTCTCGACCACCCCGATGATGACGTCTTCGCCGCGACTGGCGCGTCGAATGGCCTCGCTCAGCATGTTGTAGGTCTTCCCGACTCCGGGGGCGTATCCGAGGAAGAGCTTGAAGATGCCGCGCGGTTTATCGGGAGAAACTTCCTGGAGCCATTCCTCGGGAGTCTTGGCCATCGCAGCTATTGTGCTTGGAGAGAGTAGAACTTGTCACGTCCAAGTACAATGCGGGAGTGAAAATCCCTGCCCATATCCAAGCGCTGCGTTACGCGTTCGTTGTGGCCGGCATCGGAGGGGTCACCGGCGCAGCGTACCGGTTGCACGTGAACCAGACGACGGTGGCGCTGATGTTCCTGGTCATGGTTCTGCTCACCTCGGCCTATTGGGGACTGCGCTATGCCCTGGTCATGGCGGTGGTTGCGACGGGGGCATTTAACTTTTTCTTCTTACCTCCAGTCGGGACGTTCACGATTGCCGACCCACAGAACTGGGTGGCTCTGTTCGCGTTTCTAGTGACTGCCGTGGTCGCCAGCAATCTGGCCGAACGTGCACGACGGGAGGCGGAGCGGGCGAAGCAGAGACGGCGGGAAGTCGAGCGATTGTACGGGCTGAGCCAGCGGCTACTGGCCTCAGACAATGTTCTCGAACTGCTGAACGCCCTTCCCGCCTACGTTCAAGAAACATTTTCGGTAGGCGGTGTGGTTGCGATGGCGACCGATCACCCGACAGTCTACCGATCAACGCTGAACGCGCAATTTGAAGAGAATGTGCTGCGCTCAACCTTGCTGCGTGGCGAACCGGTTACGCAAGGAGGGGTTTCCTACGTCCCTTTGCGGCTGGGGATGCGCACCGTAGGCGCCCTCGGTGTAACGGGGGCTGAACTTTCTCGAGAGACTCTCGATGCGCTGGGAAGCCTTGCCGGACTTGCCATCGAGCGCGCTCGCGCGCTGCAGGCCCTCAGCAAGAATCGCGCGGAACAGGAACACGAGCGGCTACGAACGGCTTTACTGGATTCCGTGACGCACGAGTTCCGCACACCTCTGACGGCCATAAAGGCCAGCGTTACGACGCTTCTTTCAGGCACGGCCCTCGATGAGGGCGGGCGCCGCGATTTACTGACCGTGATTGATGAAGAGACGGATCGATTGAACCGGCTTGTGGGCGAGGCGTCTGAGATGGCGCAACTCGATTCCGGGAAGTTCAAGCTCGACCTGCAGCCGCACCTTATTCAGGATGCACTGCAACCGGCTCTGGCCGATGCTAAGGCCGCGTTGGAGAATCATGCGGTTGAAGTGCAGGTTCCGCCGGACCTGCCAAAGGTCCGCATCGATGTCGACAGAATCCGCGAAGTGCTGATGCATTTACTGGAGAACGCGGGGAAGTACTCTCCGGCGGGAGCTCCGATCAAGGTGACGAGCGAAGTGCAGGGCGAGCGGCTGGTGACCAGCATTGCAGACCGGGGACCGGGAATCGATTCGTTCGAGCAGACCTTAATCTTTGAGAAGTTTTACCGCGGTCAGCATCAGCGGTATTCGGCGCCCGGGACTGGGATGGGGCTGGCTATTGCGAAGGTCATCATCGAGGCCCACGCCGGAACGATTGGCGTGGTGAGCCAGTTGGGAAGCGGGTCAGTGTTCTCGTTCAGCTTGCCGTTAGAAAAATGACGAGGTTCGTGATAAGACTAGGGCGCGAGGGCGAGACGCCCTCGCGACAGCCGGCCGGAGGCCGCCGCTACCTACGAACGCGTCGCCGGGGTGGACCCGTTGAGCCAGTGTCGCTAGTTATTTTTCGATTTTGTGTATAGCACTTTGCCGGTTTTTGGGGGCTCCTACGCTACAATTCGGGATGCAATTCACGAAAAGATAAGAGTGCGGGTTGAATCAAGCCCCGTCTGCGGGTGCGAACAACAAATATGACAGCTCAAAGCGCGACCAGTACTCCGTCGGTTCTCGACGACAAGAAGGTTTTCTATAACCGCTTTCTGCTGATCGTTGCCGGCCTTGGAGGGCTTTTGTATGGCGTCGACGTCGGCATTATTGCGGGCGCGCTGCCATATCTGGAGGCGACCTCGGGGCTGACGCGGAGCGAGCTTTCCATTGTCGTAGCTGCGGTTTTGTTAGGCAGCGTGTTCTCGACTCTGTTCGCGGGACTGCTTGCCGATTGGATGGGCCGGAAAGCGCTGATGACAGTCAGCGGTGTGATGTTCGTGATCAGCATCCCCGTAATTGCCCTCGCGCACGGCTACAGTCCGCTCGTTTTTGGGCGCTTGTTGCAAGGCACGAGTGCCGGGCTCATCGGCGTTGTAGTGCCGCTTTATCTTGCCGAATGTCTCACGGCAGCTAACCGGGGCAAAGGCACCGGGATTTTTCAGTGGCTGCTCACCGCAGGCATCGCAACAGCCGCGCTTATCGGACTGCTGTTCAGCTTTCGTCTCGATCACATCGCAAAGGTCGGCGACGCGACGGCGATCTTCGACTTCAAGAATTCTGCCTGGCGGGGCATTTTCTGGGTGTCGCTGCCGCCCGGTCTTCTGTTTGTGATCGGCAGCCTCATGCTGTCGGAATCTCCCCGCTGGCTACTGAAGCGCGGGAAGAAAGACGCCGCCTACTCTGCCCTGCTCCGCTCCCGCACCACCGAGCAAGCCGATCTCGAACTCAAAGAGATGGAGGATCTGGCTGCATCTGAGGGCTCGAAAGACGCGTCCGGAGCGAAGATCAAGGACTCACTCCTCCGGCGGAAATACGTGATTCCCTTCGTGCTCGCGTGCATCATTCTCGCCTGCAATCAAACGACCGGGATCAACTCGATCATCGCCTACAACACCAACATCCTCCTCCAGAGCGGACTCTCCGATCTGTCCGCGCACGTGGGATATGTCCTTTTCACCTTTGTGAACTTCTTCGTGACCCTTGTAGGAGTCGCGCTCGTAGATCGCAAAGGCCGCAAGTTTCTACTAGGTATCGGGACGGCGGGAATCATTCTGGCCATGCTGTTTACCGGCACTCTGTTTCGCCGGACTGAGAAGCTGGGTGTTGACTCCAGAGCCGCAGTGCAGTCGATGGTTACCACGGACCAAACCGGGAGGCTTCTTTACAACCAGGAACTGTCAACTAGGCTGTTGCAGTCATCAGGCAGCAATTCCATCTCCGGAGCCGCTCCTACTTCTCTCGTTGTAATTTACTCGTACGGCGATTTTCGAACCGCCAGCCAGGCCGTACGGTCGGACGATCCTGCCGCAAAACCCATCGAGATGACGCGCGAGAGTTGCGTCCCTGCGAACAAGATTGTGGCGTTTTTCTCGAATCCGTTTGGAGATCTTGATGCGGCACGACAAGCTCCGTTGCGAATCGAAAACGCTTTGATCTCTCCCGTGCCATCGGAGCGAAATGGCTGGATCGTTGCCGTCGCTCTGTTCGTGTTCATGGCGTTCTTTGCGGTGGGACCGGGAGTATGCGTGTGGCTGGCCCTTTCGGAATTGATGCCGACGCGGATTCGGTCGAACGGGATGAGTGTTGCTCTGGTGCTCAATCAGGCGGTTTCGACCACGATTGCGGCAATCTTCCTGCCCACGGTCGGAAAGTATGGGTATTCGACGATGTTCTTTGGGTTCGCGGCTTGCACGGTGATTTACTTTGTGACCGCGACATGGTTCCTGCCTGAGACGAAGGGGAAAACGCTGGAGGAGATTGAGGCGCACTTCGAGGGGACGGGGGAAAAGACGTAGGAGGATTGCGCGCGGGTGCGGGGCCAGGGTGGCCCCGCTACGGCCGGCGAGGACGCCGGCGCTACGCTGGATCCAATGGGGAGCACCATTTAGTCTTAACTTTTGGTCTTAACTTTCACCATCATGACCACAGACAAAAACCAGAAACCTTCCAGCGACAACTTTGCTCACGCGATGCGGCGGGAGATTTATGAGCAGCCGGGCGCCATTGCCCGGACGATCGAGAAGCATCTCAAAAACGACATCATTTTCCCGGGCGAACTGCATCCCATTGAGGGCGCGCTGCTGAGGTTCGAAAAGCTGATCATTGCCGCCAGCGGATCGAGCCGGCATGCGGGGTTGGCGGGCGAGATCATGATCGAAGATCTTTCCGGCGTCGCCGTCGACGTCGAATATGCGAGCGAGTATTGCTACCGCTCGACGCACGCCGCTGTCGATCCGATTGTGATGGTCATTACTCAGTCGGGCGAAACGGCCGATACGACTGCGGCGCAGCGCGAGGCGCTGACCCGTGGAGTGAAGACCATTGCGATCTCGAACGTGCCGGACACAACGATCGTCCGCGAAGCCGGTGCGGCTCTCATTACGGGTGCTGGGCCGGAGCGTTCGATTCCGGCCACGAAGAGTTTTACTACACAAGTCACGATTCTCTACCTGATGGCGCTTTTTCTCGCGCGCAGGCGGGGACGGATGACCTCGGAGGTAACGCGATCATACCTGAAGCGCCTGCTGCAACTGCCCGAGGCGATCGAGAAGAATCTTTCCACCTGGGATGGCCTCGCAGAGGAATTCGGGAGAGTACATTTTCAGGCCGAAAAGTTCCTGTATCTCGGCCGGGGCGTGCATTACGCAATCGCGCGCGAGGGAGCACTGAAGCTGAAGGAAATCTCGTACGCGCACGCGGAAGGATACCCCGTGGGAGAACTGAAGCATGGTCCCAATGCCCTGGTCGACGAAAATCTCCCGGTGGTGGTGTTGGCGACTTGTGATCGCAACGATCCCGATTCGGTGCTGCGGTACCGCCGCACACTCGACGTCATGAAAGAAGTACGCTCGCGGCGCGGGCAACTGGTGACGGTCGCAACCGAGGGCGACCTGGAAGTTGGCGCGATCGCCGACAAGGTGTTCTATGTTCCGGCCGCTCCCGAGCTATTGCTGCCGATTCTAGAAGTGATTCCCCTGCAGCTGTTCGCCTATTACGTCGCCGTGAAGAAGGGGTACGACGTTGACCGTCCGCGGAATTTGGTGAAGGCAGTGGTGACGGAGTAGGCCAGATTATGGCTTCGCTGGGCTGGCAGGGTTATCGGTGCGACACAGGACCCAACAGGTCAGCACCCCTATCCCGGCGGCCCCGGTCCATATAGCATATGGTGAATTTATCAGTGCGCCGATTCCTCCAGGGGCACGGTTGGCCATATTGTACGCGCCGCCACACTTCTCTTCGCGCGACTGCTGCTCTCCCTCGCGGACAATGTCGCGGCTCGACTGAGTTTGTTTCTTGACGTCCTTTGGATTCTTGGATCGGGCGTCGATATAGACATCGCTCTTGGTCGCGTGAACCGTTACTCTTCCCTCCCGGTCAATCACCTCGTACTGGGTTTCGATGGAGGGGTTCACCGGGGTCATGGTCAAGCAGCCCACGCGCACACGCAATCCCCGGGCGGTATAGACGGACACGCCTCCGTGTTCGAGAACCAGTTCGTCGCCTTCAAACTGCACCACACTTTCGGCGGTGATTTCAGCGGCGGAGCCCGTGACTTCGATGCGAGCGACTGCGTCTTTCTGGGTCTCGATGAGGTCGTCGGGGAAGAGCGCAACGGAAACGGGAGCCGGGTTGTTGTTTACCAGGACACCGATGCCGCTGTTGCGAAGGATGGCGGCTGTAACGTCATCGGCGAGTGCAGACACGGGCAAAATCATTGCCATGATCACGACAACGAAATTGCGCCATTTGAACAGAGATCCGCCCAAGATATTCCGCACTGATTCCTAGGGCGAGCTTAACGTGCAACTCCGAGGCGGACTATTGGCTAGCGAGGTGACCCGCCGGAGATTGGCATCGTGCGTGATCGACGGAAACTTCTTCAGGCGCGGGCGAAATCGATGTATCCCTTGCGTGCATCAGTGCGAATAAGTTTGGCTTTGACTTTGTCGCCCACGTCTAGACCCTGCGCCCCTTGGGCGAGCAGTCCATCAACGTGCGGCTGAAGAACGCGGACAAAAGTCCCGTGATCGGTGAGTCCGGTGACGATGGCGTCGAAGACTTCGCCGACGCGGTGTTGCATGGCGACAGCCGCCAGCCGTTTTGACATCTCACGTTCCACTTTTCGAGCGGCGTCTTCTTTCTGCGTGCAGCTCGAGGCGATCGCGGTTAACTCGTCGTCGGAATAGGGATTCGGTTGGCCCGCAAGCATTGTTTTGATCAGGCGTTGCGTGACCACGTCGGCGAAGCGGCGGTTCGGCGCCGTGGAGTGGGTGTAGTCCTGCACGGCGAGGCCAAAGTGGCCGGTAGCGGTCTCGCCCGCACGCTCCAGAACGTACTCACCCGGGCCGATGAGTTTGATGACGGTAAGGGAGAGGTCGGCGAAATGATCGGGATCGGCCGCCTTGCGACGCAAAAGGAGATCGTTCAGGGCCTTCGAGTCGGGCTGAGCGGGGAGCTTTTCCCCTCTCGAGGCAGCGAGTTGAACAATGCGATCCCAGCGCTTGGGTGTACGTACGATGCGGCGCAAGGACGAAACGTTTTCCAGCAGGCGGGCCACAACTCCGTTGGCGGCCACCATGAAGTCTTCAATCAACTCGGTGGCGTGGTTCTTCTGCTGTTTCACGACGTCGACTACCTGCTCGTTGAGCACGAGCGGGTGCACTTCGTCGGTCTGCAGGTTGAGAGCGCCGTGCTGGAAGCGCTGGGTCTTGAGCTTCTGCGCGACGTCACTCTGCAGTTTGAGTTGATCCTGCAACTCTTCCGACGCGGCGACTTTGGGCGGAGCGGCGGCGGTTCCCTCCAGCCACGCGCCAACAGAGTTGTACTGTAGTTGGGCTTTGTTTCGAACCAGGGCTCGATATACGTTGGAAGATTTGAGGTTGCCGTCGGCGTCGACCACGAATTCAATGACAATGCTGAGGCGGTCCTGGCTTTCGAGCAGCGAAGTGATGCCGGTCGAGAGCTCCTCGGGCAGCATGGGGAAGTTTCGAATGCCAGTGTAAACGGTGGTCGTCTCCCGGGCGGCATGTTGATCGATCGGAGTCAATTTCGGCGCGAACGCGTCGACATCGGCAATGCCCACCATGACTTTGACATCGCCGTTGGATCCGCGATCCACAACCTCGATCTGATCCAAGTCGCGAGAGGTGTCATTATCGATGGATGACCACAAGAGGTTGCGCATGTCGCGGACATCGCGAGACGGGGAGGCTTGGGGCTGCCGCTCGAGATTCGCGAGCTGCGCTGAAACCGGCGCCGGAAAATCCGGTTCGAAACCGTACTGCTGCATGATTTCTTTAGCTGTAGCTTGTAGATCCAAGGGCGACGGATTCGCGTCTGGCATACGTCCTCATGCGAATGGAAGTAGATTTCAGGCTAACATGAACAGGTACTCCGCCAGGTTAAGACCACGAATGTGCTGGAGAATCGACATGCGCAGATTACATTACAGTCTCGCGTCGGCAAGTTGCTGGGTATTGGTATTTGCGAATTTGTGTTCTTCTCAGGAGAAAGGCATGAGAGATAAGCCGGGTACGACATCGCAGGAGCAAGCGACGCGCGCGACGATCGATCGCTTCAACGAAGCATTCAATCGGCACGAATGCCGACGCGTTGGCGACACTTCTGACCGAGGACACAGTATTCGAGGACACCTCGCCCGCGCCGGACGGACGACGGGTTGAGGGAAGGCAGTCTGTCGTGGCGTTTTGGCGAGCGTGGTTCGAGCGGAATCGAGACGCGCGATTCGAAGCCGAAGAGATCATCGTGAGCGGCAATCGAGGCACGGTGTTGTGGGTCTATCACAAGATGCGCAACGGCCAGCCGTGGCACCTGCGCGGCGTTGATGTCTTCTCGGTGAAGGACGGCAAAGTAGCCGCGAAGCTGGCATACGTGAAGGGTTGAGACACCTGACCGAGTGATGGCTCCGCCTGTGGCGGAACCATCTCAGATCTGACCGCTATCCGCGGGGACGCACGACATCGGCGTTAGTAAAGACGCGGGGAGCCGTCCGTTTGTGGGATTTCCAGTAGGCGGCGACGTCTCCCAGAGGTAGTCCGTAGCCACGCACTAGAAGGGACTGAGCGTCGGCCATCCCCGTCACACCTACATCCAAGATGCTCGATGGTAAATTCGAGGGGAGTTGAGCTCCGGTAAGTTGTATTGCGCTCGGTCCGGATGAGACCTCAGCGGCCTCTGCGGAAACCACGATCGGCACAGGCGCGGATTGACTTGCGACCGAGTTCATATACCAGGCTGTGTCGGAAGGAGTCATGCTCGGCGTTTCCAGGCGTCGCGCCACGACCTCGGTGCTTTTGTGTTCTCCCCAGTAGATGCCGCCTAAAAATGAGTCGCTCGGCGATGCCGTCGAGGGGGCGATTTGCTCGGCAGCCGCTTCCGTTGCACTGACGTTTGCTGCAAACGGCTGCTGCACTTCGCCAAGCGACAGAGATGGTGTTGCAAGGGGACGAAGCAGCATTGGTGAACCCGTTGTGACGAGATACTGCGGTCCCGCCGAGAAGTTTGTGTCTTGCGCGAAGGAGATTCCAACCAGAACTAACAGCGGGAGCAGTGCGCGACCAAGGCGCATAACGACCTCCTACAGCCGAACTCTATCCTGCAATTATGAACCGGCTCCGTGCGATTTACCAGAGATTTTCAGCCCAAAAGCCGCTTCCGGAGCGGCGTTTGGCCTAGTGGAAAGGAGCGATAGCGTTCCGCCTCTCACGTCGATTCTCGAGAATGACGTAGAACATATAGCAGACGATCGCCAGGTTTCCGATGAGCAGAGCACAGCGAAAGAAGGTGATTCCCCGGAAAAGCTCCCGAACTTCCAGCGGCAGCAGAAGGGCTCCCGAAACGAGTGCGACCCATTCGGCCCAGGTTCGAGCCTTCCACAACCCGTAGGCTTCGGTGAATCGCAAGGCAGCGTAGGAGAAGGCGATGCGTGCCGCGGCCCACAGGCGCGCATCGGTCACGCTATCGGCGAAATCCAGAAATATTTGCGCCGAACGGTGGTCCGTACTGATGTGAAGCAGGGCAAGCAGGGTTTCGGCGATTAGCCAGCTGTCTTTGTGCACAAGAGCAAGGGCGCAGATGCCCATCAACACAACGAAGACGCCCTTGGAGAATTCCAGGGTGGCTACGGCTCGCAGCACGCGCCGCTGATTGCGATGGGGATCAGTTTTCTTCCCGTCCGGGTGCATGAATGCTGACAAGAACAAAGATGCAGAGTATCACGGCCGAAGGCGATCGCCCAGAACGCATCGCCGGCCCGGGTTTCATCGATCGCCAGGCTCTGACTTACCTCAGTAACTGGATGGCGCACCGGGGACATGTCAGGATCACCGCGAGGAAATCATTATGCGAAGAGTGGTTGGTGTGCTCGCCATTGCTGCGATGTTGAGCGCGGCGTTGTCCGCTCAGGAGGTTTCGACTCCACAGACAGCGCGACAGGCGTTGCTCGAAATGTTCTTCAGCAAGACGCCGGGGACCTTTGTTAAACATCTTCCGGCCGTCACGAGCGCAGCTCTCGAAAAATCCGGGGCACTGGCAAATCTGCAGCAGTACTCGCTGCTGACGAGCCAACTGCAAACGCAAGGAACGAACTTTCAGACCTTCGAAACCGGCTCGGTGCTTTTGTCCGGTGAAGACCCAAAGACCGGCCAGAAGCTGGAAGTGACGGTGGAGAATGACGCTCTGCACGGGGATCAAGACGATATCGAACTGTCTTTCCAGACCTACAAAAATGGGCAAGGGCAACGCACTCCTTTCATGCCGCGCATGACATTCACGATGAAGCAAGAAGCTCAGGTCTGGAAGCTGAATGAGATTTCGGTTACGGTCCGCTTGCCCCTGGCGGATCCGGATTTGCTGAAAGCGGTAACGGAAAACATGAAGGCACGGGAGGGCGCGAACGGTTCCGGTACACCTCATCTACAAGTCGCCACCTCAGCAGCGGGAAGCGATGCACAGGTGCTGGGCGCGATGCGGACGATTCTCACGGCGGAGATAACCTACGCAACGACTTATCCGAGGATCGGCTTCACCTGCACGTTGTCGGACCTCGACGGCTTCGGAGGGGGCGAACCGAACGAGCATCAGGCGATGCTGATCAATAGCGGACTGGCGAGCGGGAAGCGATTTGGATTCGTGTTTACGCTTTCCGGCTGTGGCGGAGGGCCCGCCACCAGCTTCCACTTATCGGCCGTGCCGAACGCAAACCCCTTCGGACGGAAAGCCTTCTGTGCGGATCAGTCGGGGACGATTCGGTCTGCGGAGGACGGGAACCCGTCTATATGCTTCGCCAGCGGGACGCAGGTTCAGTAGGAAAACATCACCACAGAGGGCACGGAGGAACACAGAGGTTCGTCAGCTCTTCTTCTGGCGGATGGCAGCGCGTAATTCTGCCACGATTTCCTGCGAGGCTTTAATCGCCGCGGCGTGCTGATTCACGTTGAATGAAATAGCTCCGACGCGAGCGTGCCCGCCTCCGCCGTAGCG
>Ga0209698_10003001_pt1 | contig 18865 bp, 13 predicted proteins | sample LitLauG_LLR_2012_FD_187203 | JGI IMG/M metagenome (GOLD analysis project Ga0209698, IMG submission 187203) | Freshwater sediment microbial communities from Pennsylvania, USA - Little Laurel Run_MetaG_LLR_2012 (SPAdes) (version 2) | ecosystem: Environmental > Aquatic > Freshwater > Creek >...
TGGCGGCGCGACCATGCTCGTCATTGTCGCGGCGCGGCTGCGCCTCCAGACGGACGAAATGGTCATCGGCAGCATGCTGTCCGCCGCTGCCATCACGTATTTTTCCATCGCCGCGCGGATCATGGACTACGCCTTTCAGGTGGTGGTCACGCTCGCCCAAGTGTTCGTGCCGATGACGAGTCAGTCGGAAGCCGTGGGCAATATCGATCGAGTTCGGAAGATTTACATTGCCGGGAACCGCGCCTGCGCTCTGACTACGTTTCCCATCACCGCGATGGTGCTGATCTTGGGCAAGTCAGTGATTGAAGTCTGGGTGGGACGCAAGTACGTGCCACTGAGCTATCCGGTCCTGGTAGTTCTAGCCATTCCGATGACGCTGCTGATGATGCAGGCCGCCTCGAGCCGCATTCTGATGGGCATGGGCCGGCATCGGACGCTGGCGACTGTAGCGCTCATCGAGGGCGTTGGCAACCTGATTCTCAGCATCGCTCTGGTACGCCCCTTGGGCATTGTTGGAGACGCATTGGGAACGGCGATCCCGCTAGCTTGCACGATGCTTTTCTTCACGCCCCGGCACATGCGCAAACAATTGGGAGTTCCGGTGCCCACCTTCTTGCGCGAAGCCTACACACTGCCGCTGCTGCTCGTTCTGCCCTTTGTCGCGGTCCTGCTGCTGATGCAGAACTGGTTTCACGCGTACAAGCTTTGGCAACTGGTGGCGCAGGTCGGACCCGCAGCCGTGGTTTATGGTCTCGGCCTTCTGTGGGCTTACCGGACGAGACGCGCGTTTCATATCGGCGAATTGACCGAGAAGAAGACGGCGCCGTTGGAGGAAGCACCCGCCCTCGCTCTAGAGGACGGATACGGAAAGGAGATCTAGCCTCCGAGTTCGAGGCTCGCACTCGACCGCTCGCCTTTAAAGGTGCCCCACTATTGCAAGTTTTTTCACATAGACCGATGACCATCACGCTAAGGCTTTTAGAATCTGCATTAACCCAATCTTTCTAGTAGTATATGAACTGAATCTGTCATTTCTAAGGAATTGGAATTGCTCCACTGAACTGCTGCTTACTCCCCAGCCGGTCTTGGACTTGGATTCCGCCTTTGTAGAGTTTTGCAACACTCATTGCCATCATGATTCCTGGAGGATCACTGCATTGACCGCTTCGACCAGTCACCTTATCGCCCCGCACGGGGGTGAACTTGTTCAACTGCAAGTGCCGGCTGAGCGCGCCGCAGAGTTAAAAGCGCACTCCAAGGACTGGCCGTCGTGGGATCTCACCGCGCGGCAGCTGTGCGACTTGGAGCTGCTGATGAGCGGCGGCTTCTCACCTCTGCGCGGGTTTATGAACCGCGCCGACCATGAAGGCGTCTGTCACAACATGAGGCTGGCCAACGGCACACTCTGGCCCATGCCGATCACACTGGACGTCAGCGAAGAATTCGCCAAGAAGCTTACGCCCGGTACCAGCAAGGTGGCTCTGCGCGATCCTGAAGGCGTGATGCTCGCCGTCCTCAGCGTAGAAGACGTGTGGCAACCTGATCGCAAAGCCGAAGCGCAGGCGGTTTTCAATTCCACCAGCGCCGCCCATCCCGGCGCCGATTACGCCATCAATAAATCGAACCCGTGGTACGTGGGCGGAAAGATCGAGGAGTTTCAGCCACCCTCCCACTACGATTTTCGCGCGCTCCGTCTCACCCCGTCCGAACTGCGCGCCGAGTTCAGCCGCCTGGGCTGGACCAAAATCGTCGCCTTCCAGACCCGCAATCCCATGCACCGCGCGCACGTCGAACTGACCATGCGCGCGGCCAAGCAAGTCGAGGCCAACCTGCTGATTCATCCTTCGGTCGGCATGACCAAGCCCGGTGACGTGGACTACTTCGTCCGCACCCGCTGTTACCAGTTGCTCCTGCCCAAGTACCCGCACGGCACGGTGACGCTCTCAATGTTGCCGCTGGCCATGCGCATGGGCGGTCCGCGCGAAGCGATCTGGCACGGCCTGATTCGCAAGAACCACGGCTGCACGCACTTCATCGTCGGCCGCGATCACGCCGGCCCCGGCAAAGACACCGACGGCAAGCCCTTGTACGGACCCTACGACGCTCAGGAATTGTTCAAGAAGCACGAAGCCGAAATGGGCGTCAAAATGGTTCCCTTCCAGATGATGGTCTATCTCCAGAATGAGGACCGCTACGTCCCCGCCGATGAAGTTCCGCAGGGCGCCAAGGTGCTCGACATTTCCGGCACCGAACTACGCCAGCGCCTCAACGAGGGCCGCGATATCCCGGCGTGGTTTACTTATCCGGAAGTCGTGCAGGAACTGCGCCGCAGCTATCCGCCACGGCACAAGCAGGGCGTCACCATCTTCTTCACTGGACTCTCGGGATCGGGTAAATCGACCATCGCGAACGCACTGATCACGAAGTTTCTCGAGACGGGAGGCCGTCCGGTCACTCTGCTCGACGGTGATCTGGTCCGCAAGCACTTGTCGTCAGAACTGGGATTCTCGAAGGAGCATCGCGACATCAATATCCGCCGCATCGGTTATGTCGCCTCCGAGATCACCAAGAACGGTGGGATCGCCATTTGCGCTCCGATTGCGCCCTATGAAGCAACGCGCAAGGCGGTTCGGCAGATGGTGGAACCGTTTGGCGGATTCCTCCTGGTGCACGTCGCAACTTCGATCGATGTCTGCGAACAGCGCGACCGCAAGGGCCTCTATGCCAAAGCGCGCGCTGGCATCGTCAAGGAGTTCACGGGCATTTCGGATCCGTACGAGGCGCCTACCGACGCCGAGGTCGTGATTGACACCGCCAAATTGAGCCCCGAGGAAGCGGCGCAGACCATCATTCTGCATCTCGAACGCGAGGGCTTTGTCGGCGCCAACGGCAACAGCTAGTCAACTCGGGCAGGCGCGGTCGGCCTGCCCACTGGGACCCGAACGGCGATGGAACTATTGCTGGCAAAAGTCTTGATCGGCTTTGTAGTCGGAACGCTGATCGGACTCACAGGATTGGGCGGCGGCGTATTGCTGCTGCCCGTGCTCATCTTTGGCTTGCGCATTCCTGCCATCGTCGCCGTCGGTTCCGATGCGTTCTTCAACTTCTGCACCAAGATTCCCGCCAGTGCCCTCCACCTGTGGAAGGGCACCGTACGGCGGAAAGTGGTCCTGGCGATGGCGGTCGGCAGCATGCCCGGTTCTTTCCTGGGTGTTTCTTTGCTGCTGCACCTGCGCACGCTTTACGGCACGGGCGTGAATGATTTCATCAAGTCGGCGGTGGGATTGCTGTTGGTCTGCATTCCCACGCTGTTGCTGTTTCAGGGACGGATTGAGGAACACCTGGCCAAACGCGATCCCACCATGAAGTCATTTGTGGGAATGAGCTTCATCGGCCTGGTCGGCGGATTCCTGGTCGGCATGACTTCGGTCGGATCGGGGAGCATCATCATGATGATGCTTCTGCTGTTTTATTCTTACCAACCGAAAGTCATGGTTGGTACTGACATCGTGCACGCTGTGATTCTGACCGGCGTCACCAGCCTGATGCACTGGAGGATCGGCAATGTCGATTTCAATCTGGTCGGTTCATTGTTGATCGGATCAATCCCTGGAGGAATGCTCGGGTCGCACCTCAGCACGCGTGTCCCTGTGCTCTGGCTGCGTAGAATCTTGTGTACTGTGCTGTTGATGACCGGAGCACGGATGCTGTGGGCGTAAGAGCAGTTCCCAGTTCCCGGTTCTCAGTTCCCAGTTGAGACCGGGCGTTTTTACTGAGAACTGGGAACCGAGAACTGAGAACTTATGTCATCCACCGAGACTCTGGAACGCATTCACGCCGCTCTCGAAGCCGCTCGCGAAGTCCTGAACCGTTTCACGCCGGGCGCGATTGACGCCGAATACAAAGCTGGCCACGACCCGGTCACGGAAGCGGACCGCGCCGTCGACGACGTCCTGCGAAAGCTTCTTCTGCGCGCAGGCGAAGGCTGGCTCTCGGAAGAGACTGTGGACGACTTCAGCCGGCTCGACAAGCGGTGCGTGTGGGTCGTCGATCCGCTGGATGGCACACGCGAATTCGTACAGGGCATCCCGGAGTTTTGCGTGTCCATCGCCATGGTGGAAAACGGGATTCCGGTCGCCGGAGGCATCTGCAACCCTGCTACCAACGAACTGATCCTCGGATCGCGAGATAGTGGGGTGACCTACAATGGCAAGCCCGCCCAACCCAGCCAGCGCAAGGACCTCCACGGCGCACTGGTGCTGGCCAGCCGAAGTGAAGTCAGGCGTGGCGAATGGAAACAGTTCGCGTCCGCCAAATTCAAGCTTCGTCCGATGGGTTCGGTGGCCTACAAGCTCGGACTCGTGTCAGCCGGTCTGGCGGACCTCACCTTTACTCTGGTTCCCAAGAATGAGTGGGACGTGGCGGCCGGGGCCGCGCTAGTCGAAAGCGCCGGAGGCTGGACCCTGAAGCTCGATTACTCTCCACTCCGGTGCAACCAGAGAGACCCTCTAATCTCGGGTCTGCTGGCCGGAAGCCCACTTCTGAAGGATCCTTTGCTCGCATTGCTCGACCGGCATGCACAGGCGATCGGAGCCAACAAGCAAAGCTGATTCTCGATTCGGCGGAATGCCGCAAATCTCATGCCTGATTCTGGAATCGTTTTCCTGATGTACCACGAACTGGAACTTCCAGGCCGGAAACTTTGCCAGTCCGACCCGGGCTATGTGCGCTATATCCTGCCGATCGACACTTTCCGCCGCCAAATGGATTGGATGAAGAAATCCGGGTTTCGCGGCCTGAACGTCAGCGAGGCTCTCCGTTACCCGGCCGAGCCGAGTGTCTGCATCACCTTCGACGATGGCTGTGAGACCGACCTGATCGCCGCTGCGCCGCTGCTCCGCGGGTTCGGCTTCAACGCGACCTTCTACCTCACTGCCGGACCGCTGGGCACGCCGGGCTACCTCACTGCCAACCAGGTACGTGACTTGGACTCCCAAGGCTTCGAGATCGGCTGTCATTCCATGACGCACCCCTATCTGTCCGATCTCGCAGAGCCGGAGCTCAAACGCGAAATCGTCGGCTCCAAGCTTCAGATCGAGCGAATCGTCGGCCATCCCATCGAGCATTTCTCGTGTCCGGGTGGGCGGTTCGACCAGCGCGCTCTGGAGATGGCCCGCCATGCCGGATTTCAAACCTTCGCCAATAGTCGCTTTCATGCGAATTCAGCCCGCACCAGCCGTTATGATCTCGGACGAGTTGCCCTGCTCCGGGATATGCCGCTTACGGAATTTGCCGCGACCTGCCACGGCCGGGGCTTGTGGAAAAAGCGCCTCCAACACAGCACCCGGAGCGGCGCTCAGCGACTGCTCGGAAACCGTATGTACGACAGGTTACGAAAGGCCCTGCTGAGGAAGTCAGAACAGTAACCCCAGACCACACTATTTTTCCCCTTATTCTCACGTCGGGCTGCCTTTTCCCGATACGATGACGGCCGCGTAAACCCTGTCGCCGGCCTTTTTTTGAATTCGACGGCTCGAAAAACGATCGGACTATGCCGCCGCGATTCTGGACAATAGGGTCTTGTTGCTTTCGACCAGATGTACTTGTGCGTTCGCGTTGAACTTCTGGTATCTGGTAACTCTTTGAGGGCACAGATAGATTGCAGGCCTGAGGACCCGATCGACTGGTCCCCCATTCCTATAGTCGAGGGCTCGTGATGTCAGGAGTTGGCAACGATCGTGTTCAAGGCACGCTGAAATCTTCATGGCTGCCTGATCGAGCAACGACACCCCAATTGGGCGCAATTTTATTAGTTTTGTTGGCTGCGTTTATGACCGCCGGATGCGGTACGTCCGCGCTAGGTGCCCCAAGTAGCGCCTCCCACAGTTTGACTCTCTCGGGCAACCTCCCGGGCGGTACAGCAAACCAGTCCTACAACACCGTGTTAACCGTGAGTGGGGGAGCCTCGCCCTATCATTTTGCTGTTAAGTCAGGGAGCCTGCCGCAGGGTCTGACTCTGAACGCGGCAACTGGTTCCATTTCTGGAACCCCGGTCTCGGCAGGCTCGTTCTCGTTTGAGATCGTCGTGACCGATGCGCCTCTGCCGGATCAGGGAACGCAGACGTTTGCCGTGACCGTCGGTGGCGGAGAGTCGATAAGGATCAGTGTGTCCCCAGCCAGCGTGAGCGTGGCTGCGGGACAGACGCAGCAGTTCACGGCAGCGGTCAGCGGAACGCCCAATACCGCAGTCACCTGGTCGGCCACCACCGGCTCGATTTCCAAGAGCGGTCTGTATACAGCTCCCGCCGTCAGCGCTCAAACCAGCGCCTTGGTCACCGCTACCAGCGCGGCCGATTCGACGAAATCAGCGAGCGCAAATGTGGTTGTCAACGCAGCTAGCGGGCATTCGCTCAGCATCACTAACGGCAATCCGTCCGACGGACAACTGAACACCGCGTATGCCTTCACCTTTACAGCGTCCGGTGGAACCCAGCCCTACACGTGGAGCATCTCTGCCGGAAGTCTCCCCAAGGGGCTCGCGTTGAGTGCCGCCGGCGAGTTGTCTGGAACGCCCACCACGTCGGGTTCATTCAGCTTCAACGTGACTGTGAAAGACAAATCCGCGCATACGGCCCAAGGCTCGTTCAGCATGAACGTCGCCGGCGCCGGCAACTTTGATGGGCCCGCCGAATTGCCGCGCGTCGAAGTCCCCAGCACGATGGCCGACACGCCGGCACCTGGCAATAAAGTCCTGGTCTCCGCCACTGGAGATCCGCAGTTGGCGATCAACAATGCCCAATGCGGTGACACCATCGAGCTTCAAGCGGGAGCCACCTACGATAAAATTCTGACACTCCCCGCCAAGCACTGCGACGACCAGCACTGGATCATTATTCGAACCAATGCTCCCGACAGCGCGCTTCCCGCGGAAGGACAGCGGCTCACGCCCTGTTATGCCGGGGTCGCATCCTTACCGAATCGTCCGGCCTACAATTGCCCGAAGGCAGAAAACGTGCTCGCGAAGATCTCTCACTCGGTCAACAACGGAGATGGCCCGATCATTCTTGCAAACGGCGCGAATCACTACCGCCTCGTTGGCCTGGAGATTACACGACCGGTGGACAAGTCTTCGGTCGTGGCGCTGATTGCGACGGCCCTCGGTTTTCCGGCCGATCACCTCGTGATTGACCGTTCGTGGATCCACGGGACGGCGCAGGATGAAACCCGGCGCGGGGTCGCTCTCCGTGGAACCACGAATGTGGCGATCGTCGATTCCTATCTGAATGACTTCCACTGCACGTCCATCTCGGGGACTTGTACCGACGCTTCCGATGCGGGAGGCGGAGCCGGCGATCTCGCGAGCGGCGCTTGGAAGATTGAGAATAATTTCCTGGAAGCAGCTGGAGAGAATCTTCTGTTCGGCGGGGCAGCGGCCACCATCGTGCCGTCGGATATCACCATACGCCGCAACCATTTCTACAAAGTCCCGCAATGGCAAAAGGGTTCGCCTGGCTTTGTGGGTGGGTACAGCGGCGACCCGTTCGTTGTCAAGAATCACTTCGAAATCAAGAACGCCACGCGCGTCCTTCTGGAAGCAAACATTTTCGAATATTCCTGGGGCGGGTTCACGCAGGCCGGGCACTCGATCGTGATCGCGCCGCGCAACGACTACAATAAGCAAACCAAACAGGGTAACCGCTGCCCTGTCTGTCAAGCCACGGACATCACGATTCGCTACAACAGGATCAGCCACACCGGCGCAGGATTCAACATTGCCAACGTCATGGTCGACAACATGGGGGCGCAAGCCGGGGAGCGCTACAGTATTCATGACATCGTCATCGATGACATCGATGGCCCGCGCTATCTTGGCGGTGGCGGCTTATTCCTGGTGATGAATAACTGGCCCGACAAGACTCTGAACCAGGTCAGCATCCGGCACGTCACTGGCTTCCCGGACACGAACAGTCACCTGCTGGCGGTCATGAACGACTTGCATTATCCCCAGATGTACGGCTTCACCTTCCAGGACAACTTGATCGTGGTGCCGAAATACCCTGTATGGTCGGCCGGAGGCAGCAACAACTGCGCTGCCGCTGATGTACCGCTGCCAGTCGTCTCAACCTGCTTCAAAACTTACACCTTCGCGAACAACGTCCTGGGGGCCGTGACCAAAGCCTTCCCACCCGAGAAGTGGCCCGGCGGGAATTTCTTCCCCGCTACGGTCAATGACATAGGCTTCGTGAACTACAACAATGGCAACGGAGGCGACTATCACCTCCAAGCGAGCAGTCCTTTCAAGGGCAAAGCCAGCGACGGCAAGGATCCCGGCGCCGACGTCGACGCCGTGAATGCCGCCATTCAGGGAGTCGAGTAAACCGGCGGAGTGCGGGCTGTCTCACCGGCCCGCACTCTGCTTCCTTCTCGTTTCAAGCTGCTTTTTCGTTCGGGGTATAATCCTACTCACAGCAATCGTTCGTCCACCACTATTCCCGTTTCTGGCCAGCCCGACAGAACGCGGGATCCACCGGGGAGGATTATGTTTTCCTGGCACCTTCCGCAGCCGAACCTTCATGTCTCTGCCGAATCCACCTGTCCGCCTGCAACGCCCGACAGGTCGAGCCCACTGCTGGCGCTATGGATCGCAAGCACTCTTCTGACGTCAGCGTGGAGTCAACCGGCTGCGAATGCAAAAGGGAAAGCTGCCGAGCCCGCCCGATTTACCGTGGCAACCCGCCCGCCCGAGACCGAAAACGCATACTGCGCCAAAGGTAACATTGCAAACTTTGGCGAGAAAGACGGTCCCGCCGAACTCCCAAAGACCTGTTACTACACCGGCCTCGACGGTACTCCCTCGCCCGGGAAGCAAATCCGGGTGGGACCCAACGCCGATCTATCGGAGGCAGTCGATGGAGCCAAGTGCGGGGACACACTGCTGCTGCCGGCGGGGGCGACCTTTCCGATTAAAGAGTTTCCCCGCAAAAACTGTGACGATCGCCACTACATCACGGTGAGAACCGACACTCCCGACTCCAAGCTGCCACCCGAGGACGCCCGCATTTCTCCTGCGTGGGGCGGCTTCGCCAGCCTTCCCGGGCGGCCGGCTTACGGGCAACCGGCCGGAGGCGCGGCCAAACTGTTGGCGACTCTTGCGGTGAAACCCGAGACTGGGGTTGAATTCGGAGACCACTACCGCTTCATCGGCATCGAGTGGGCTCCGGTGGCAGGCAAAAAAATCGCCCGCCTGTTATTCACCAACGGCGGCGATCACCTCATTTTCGACCGGAACTGGGTGCACGGAATTGACGGCGTGGAACTCGGCCACGGCCTCGGCATCAAGGGTTCCGTTTACATTGCGGTGATTCACTCCTATTTCAACAGCTTCACATGCACCGCAGGGAAAGGGAGTTGCACCGATGCGACGGCGATTGGAGGCGGCAATGGTGAGCAACCCACCCACACGCTGAAAATCGTGGACAACTTTTTGGAATCGAGTGGTCAGAACGTATTCTTTGGAGGGGCTGCCGCCACGGTGCGTCCGGAAGATATCGAGATTCGCCACAACTACCTGTTCAAGCCGATGTTCTGGAACCGGAACTCCCCCGAGCACAAGGAACCAACGCCCATCGTCAAGAACCTGTTTGAGATCAAGAGTGCTCGACACGTCTTGTTTGAAGGAAACTATTTAGAGAACAGTTGGGGCGGGTTCAGCCAGGTTGGACCGGCGATCGTCCTGACTCCGCGCAACATTTCGACCAAGGAAGGTGGCGACACGATCTGCGGAGAGTGTCCGGTGACGGACATCACCATCCGTTACATCTGGGTTCGCAAGGTCAACCAGGTTCTGCAGATTGCAACGCCGGTGGATAAGGGGAGACCGACGCCTGCCAACTCCTTCTCGATTCACGACCTGGTTGCAGAAGGACTCCTCTATCCGGAGTGTGTCCAAGGCTGCGGGGGCGCCCTGAACCACCTGAGCGGTCCGGTTGGGGGTTCGCCCAAGGAATCGGTGTTGCACGACATCACGATCGACCACATCACGTTCATCTCCATGAGGCGAACCAAGGACCTGGCGATTCTGGGAGGAGCCCCAGCAAACGATCCCTCGGCGTCGCAGATGTCGAACATCAATTGGACGAATACGATCTCGGATGTGGGGCAATTTGGCTTGTGGCCGCTGGGCGGCGGCCCGGAGCAAAATTGTTCGTCTTTCAAAGGCGCCACTCCGAAGACCCGGCTCGAAGCGTGCTGGAAGGGGAGCAGCGCATTTCGCGGCAATGTGCTGGCTGGAGGAGGCAGCATTCGCGGCCAGCTCCCGGATTGGCCGGACGGCAACTTCATCACCGACGGGTTGGATACGGTCGGCTTCGTGAAACTTAACGGTGGTCTAGACGGCGACTACCATCTCACCCCCTCCAGCAAATTCAAGGGAAAAGCAACCGATGGCCGTGACCCGGGCGCTGATGTTGATCTGGTCCTGGCCGCGATCAAAGGAGTTCGCTGAACAGGTTTCGGGGTGGACCGAGGTTAGCGAAACTCAGAAGACTGCTCTTTGTCCTGCCCCTTACCCAACATCTTGAGTTGATGGTCCAGTTCCTGGAATCGGCGTGTGATGGTATGCAGAACCAGGCCAACGACGATCGCCAGCATTCCCGATAGGACCAGCCCCACCGCCAGCACCGCGGATGGTAAACGTGGAACCAAACCGGTCTTGATGAACTCAACGATGACAATCGTTCCTGGCACGAAGCCAAGCGCAATCAGGAAGAGCCCCGCGAGCCCAAAAAATGTCAGGGGTTTGTAATCACGAAACAACGTGAGAATCGTGTTGAGGATGAGAAAACCGTCCGACAAAATGCGGATTTTCGAGAAGCTCCCCTCCGGTCTAGCCTTGAGACTCACGGGAATCTCAAGGATGCGGTAGCCTCGTCCCAAAGCCTTGATGGTAAGCTCCGTTTCGGTTTCAAATCCTCCTCCGAATAGAGGGATGTTCTTCACGAAACGGCGGCTGAAAGCACGGTAGCCGGAGAGAATATCCGTGAGCCGGACCCCAAAGATAAAGTTGATCGCGCGGAGGAAGAAGTAGTTCCCGAGGCGGTTCAGGGATCGGAACTCGCTTTTCGACTCCTGAGTCAGGCGCGACCCCACCGTCATGTCGGCATTTCCAAGCAGGATCGGCTCGATCAGCTTATGGACATCGCCAGCGGGATAGGTGCCGTCTCCATCCACCATGACGAAGACGTCGGCCTCGATGTCTTGGAACATTCTTTGAACCACATAGCCTTTGCCCTGACGCAATTCGTAAGCGAGACGCGCGCCGGCGTCGCGGGCAATTTCCGCCGTGCGATCGGTGGAGTTGTTGTCGAATACCCATATGTCTGAACCGGGCAATGCAGCCCGGAAGTTGCGGACCACTTCGCCGACCGTCAGTTCCTCGTTGTAGCACGGTATCAGAATTGCGATTCTGGGCTGACTCGTCATGCGAATCCATACCTCAACGATAGGTTAGTTCGTATACCCGGTACACTTCGGCAGTGAAAACACAGTGGAACCGCATGCCATCCACTTCCTCGTCCTCGCAACGGGCGGGCAGAACGAGCCAGTTGCGTATCGTGCCACCGATGGCATACACCAGAAACCGGGGATGCGCGGTCTCGAGGTACTCCCGCGCGGTGACACTGTTCTTTAGACCCTCCAGGTAGACACGCGGACTACGCACGAAAGGCAATCCTGCCGCATCGGCAATGACATTGGACTCGACATTGTAGTTATCGATGAGAACGGAGTCATTCGGGCCCATGTGCCCGCGAAGATATCGCCCGACCGCCGTGATCCGCGGAGTGTACCGCAAGCGTGGAGAAACGTTCGCGAACCGGTCGGCATAACGATTCGGAACCTCGCTGACGGCCAATACCACGGCTGCATTACCGCACAGGAAGAGGATGAAAACAACCTGCGCAATTCTAGCCCGAGAAGCTGTCCACACTGCGATCAGTCTGTCGAATCCGAAACCGCTCGCGATGGCGAGAAGCACGCCCAGAGATATTGAATACCGCGCGTTCGCCAGCAACCCGTGATTGAGAATCTGATAGAACTGCACAGCGCCCAAAAACAAGGTGGTAGAGGCAAACGCGGCCGTCTGAAGGTTCGAAAATGACCGGCACAGCCCGTAGATGGCGACTAGGAACGCAACCGGAGACAGACTGACCAGAAGTGCAGTCGGAAAGACCGCCAGCTGAACCATTATCGACTTTGGGTTTTCCGCCAGGAACCCCACGACCCGGGAATGGTTCAGATTCACAAGGTACAACGGATGCCCGAACGCTCGCCACGAATAGGCCATCATGAATGCTGGCCAGGCCCCGGCCGTGACTCCGAAGACAGCCACCTTCTGCAACTGTCTGCGGTCGTACCAACGCTGGTCGGGCTGAGACAGAATCCAGGCAAACAGAATCATGCCCAAGGCAGCGAACATGATCCACGCCTCATAGCGAATTGACTCCGCAACCGAAAGGCTGATGCCAGACAACGCCGGGTACCGGATACTCGCGTCTTCCCTCGAGCTGGCCAGGTAAAAGAGCAACATCGCCAACAGCGTGAAGAATAAATAAGGAACCTCAGACGAAGACGTTGTACTGTACCCGATGTGCAAGGTAAAGAAAGTGAAAACAGCTGCCGAAAGCGTTGCGGCTCGCGCACCGTACAGAATGCGAGCGAGGCACAACACAATAACGATGGAACCGATCCCCAAAATCAGGCTCAGACACCGGCCTGCAACGAGCACGTTGCGGAACACAACGTCGAAGAGCCCGATCAGCCAGAAGTGTCCGGGTAAGTAAACATCAAAGACGACCTTCCATGTAGGCGACTGCAGCCACTGGGCGGCCAGACGAAGCCGAGCCCCGGCATCCCCTCCGCTGTTGTCGGACAAGAAATAAGAAATGATTCGGAGCAGCGCTCCGCAACCAATGACTGTCCATGTAAGGGCAGTCTGGAATGGGCTGGCAGTCTCTCGGGTCTCTTCCATGAGTGTCTTGTGAACCAGTTTTTCGGGCAAGTATTCTGCGGCAAACGGAATGCGATCGATGGGTTCGGACAGCCTCTCACTTAGCGGCGAGTCTCCACTCAGCCCACCCAACCGGCAACCAGAGACACTAGCAACCATGCTTGAAACCCGACCTTAGCGATGGTTCTCCGCCTGCCCCTCCGCTCGATCGCTTAATTGGAGTACTGATATGTCGGAAAATCTGCCTACCGGCGTCTTGATCTTAATCCACAACTTGGCATCCAGGAAGCAGGGATAGAGCGCCCGCATCAGTTTTCCTCTCTGCCCCAATTTCCGTTCCACCGTCGTGGTCGTGAGCGGATAGCCAAGATCCTCCAGGCAGCCGCTGACCAGCGATTCAATCGCGACCACTTCGTCATGCGACAACCGCTCTTTCCAGCGATTCACCGGATTCTGACGCCCCAATTCCGGTTCGCCGAGAAAAGAAGAGTTCGATTCTTTCAGCCTTCCCAGAGCGGCCTGCTGGACGTGATCGTAGTCCAGATCCTGATCGATGAACTGAGACACGGCGGCCAGCGTCTTCTTTGGCTCGTTGACCAGTTCTTCGTAGTGGACTTCCAGATAACTGTCGGGGAACATGCGGCCGTAGTGCTGCCCCTTGCGTACCATCCATTCCCAATAGACGGCGGTCTCGAGCAACCCACGAGCCTTCGAACTCCAGGGAAATGGGCGGAACCCTCCCATCTTCATCAGCGAAAGCGCAATGTCGCGGCCGTCGCGCACGATATGCAGAAACAAGGCATTCGGGAGATCGCGCTTGATACGTTCCACGTGCAAGACATAGTCGGGATCGTACACTGCCCAGCGGGGTACGCCTTGCTTGCTAGCAATCTCTTCCATCACGATCCGGATGAAGTCTCCACCCGTCCGGCATTCTGCCTCGAGCTTGGACGACACCTCAGCCGATTCCAAGCCGGTGCGGCGGAATCCCTTGCTGCACAGAAACAGATCGATCGCTTTCGCTCGATTGGCGGCCACGTGGAGAGGTCCGCAGCGTGGAATCACAACCTTGTAGATGGGCAAGGAACCACGGTAAAGAGCAAATCCGCCTGCCGAGAGCAGCGTGTCATACAGCAGGTTCGTGCCCGAGCGGTGGCAACCCACGACGAAGACCGGGTTCCGACTGCGACCGCTGCCCACCGACGATGTCGGAGATGCTACAGCCGCTTCTACGCTCGCGTTGTCCGGCATCGAGCAAAGTATAACATCGCAATTTTGAGTGTCTGTCCCGCGAACGTGCCCGTTACTTTCGTAACTCTGTAGCATAGGCCCCTTGCCCTCGCCCTTGGCGCGCAGGGCGCCCTGCCAGATGCCGAGGCGTCCTTACAAGAGCTAGCTAGGTGAAACATCCACCCTGTGTTAATTTCTTAGAGTCGCAGGATACCGTTTTTCTACAGCAACAGGCACAAGCGCATTTTCCAGTATCGATCATGTCGACTCCCATTAGTGAGACCTGGGCCCCGCAGGGAAGTTTCCATCATGTCGGTTTCGTTGTGGCGTCGATTGAGAAATCGGCCGACTCCTTTGCGCAATCCCTTGGCGCCGAGTGGGACAGGCACATCATTCACGATCCGAACCAGGGCGTGCGGGTGACGTTCCTTCGCAGTCGTCACGCCACCGACCCTCTTTTCGAGTTGGTGGAGCCCGCCGGCGAAAACGCACCGGTACAAACCTTCGTGAAACGCGGCGGAGGCCTGCATCACGTGTGTTACGAAGTTGAGAATCTCGAGGAAGCTTTGACGGGCGCGAGGGATGCCGGGGGTTTGATCACGCGCCCACCCTTGCCGGCGGTGGCGTTCGCAGGCCGCCGCATCGCGTGGGTTTATACTAAGGCCAAACTTCTCATTGAATACTTGGAGCGTTCAGGCGATGGCCGCCGGGCATGACGTGATCAACCTGCGCGAGGAAATTGATCGGTTGATTGCGGAAGGAGTGGCAGAGAAAGCCCGCTCCCGCATGACCGAACTCTGGCGCCGCGAGCCAGGATCAGCTACTGCCAGCTTCATTGCTTCACGTATCGATCAGATCCGCGACCAGCTCGCGCTCGTGAAATTCAAGCTCGCGATTCTCCGTTCGTTCACCGTCGAGCCCATCGTGCTATTGCTGCGCACCGAGGCCTTCGTCTACGGCATCGATCTCGAAGTCCACGTCGGCGAATTCAACACGTACGTTCAAGACATCATCGACGCAAACAGTTTTCTCTACCGCTTCGCCCCCACCGCCGTTGTGCTCGCGGTCCGTGTCGAAGAAGCAGCGCCCGACCTTGCCAGTGGCTTCGCGGATCTCGCGCCCGATGCCGCACGACAGGCTGCCGAACGCGTGGTGCGCACCTTCGAGCAGTCGGTCTCCGTCTTCCGTCAGCATAGTCAGGCTGCGCTCATCGTGCATTCACTCGCGCCGCCCAGCGATCCGAGCCTCGGCGTGCTCGACGGCCAATCTGAAGTCGGCCAGTCCGGCCTGATCCGCAAGATCAATGCCGAATTGCGCCGCGTCGCCGAAAGCTTCCGCGGCGTTTATATCCTCGACTATGAGTCGCTCGTCGCCAGGCACGGCAGCCAGCGCTGGCACGACGAGCGCAAGTGGCTGATGGCCCGCCTGCCCATCAGCGCCGATCACTTGCTTCCCATGGCGCGCGAGTGGATGCGCTTCCTCGTCCCGCTCACCGGCCGCACGGCCAAAGCCATGGTCGTCGATCTCGACAACACGCTTTGGGGTGGTGTCATCGGCGAAGATGGGGCGACGGGCATCAAGATCGGCCCCGAATATCCCGGCGCCGCCTACCAGGCCCTGCATCGCGCTTTGCTCGACCTGTCGTGTAGAGGAGTTTTGCTCGCCATCTGCAGCAAGAACAATCTCGACGATGCGATGGAGGCGCTGGAGAAACATCCCGGCATGCTCCTCCGCCCAAAACACTTTGCCGCCCTGCGCATCAACTGGACCGACAAAGCGCAGAACCTGCGCGAGATCGCCCAGGAACTCAACATCGGCGTGGAGTCGCTCGCCTTTCTTGATGACAACCCTTTCGAACGCGAGCAGGTTCGTTCCGTGCTTCCGGAAGTTATCGTCATCGATCTGCCGAAGAATCCGCTTGAATACGCCGCTGCCGTGCGTGACTGCCCCGTCTTCGAACGCCTGACTCTCTCCGCCGAAGATCAGCAACGCACCGCCATGTATGCCGAGCAACGCCAGCGTACCCATGTGGAACAGACCTTCCAGTCGAAGGAGGATTTCTTCCGCTTCCTCGAGCAGGAGGCGGAGCTTGAAGCCGTTTCCGATCTAACGCTCGCACGCGTCGCCCAACTCACGCAGAAAACCAACCAGTTCAACCTCACCACTCGCCGCTACACCGAGCAGCAGATTGCCGAAATGGCCAAGCGGCCCGACTGGCACATTTTTTCCATCCGAGTGAAGGACCGCTTCGGTGACCACGGCCTAGTCGGCGTGGCCATCGCGCACGACTTAGGTGAGCAATGTGAGGTTGATACCTTCCTCTTGAGTTGCCGCGTCATTGGACGCACGGTCGAGACCGCGCTCCTCGCCCACATCGCCAGGAGCGCCGCTGAACGCGGCTGCAAGCGCCTGGTGGGACGGTTCCTACCCACCAGGAAGAATGCACCCGCCCGAGATTTTTATGAACAACACGGCTTTCAGCGGCAGGAAGGTAATGGGACAGGTTCACTCTGGGCGCTCGATCTCAACAACTCTCCCTTGCGGTCGCCGGAGTGGATTAAGCTGAAAGTTCATGACGGAGGGAAGAATTGAATTCAACGTTTCAGCAGGTGCAGGCGATTGCGTCCGATATCTTCGGAGTGCCCGCTGGAACAATCACCGCCGACTCATCGCCTGAAACCATCGAGAACTGGGACTCCATGCAGCACCTGAACCTGGTGCTCGCCATCGAGGAGAGGTTCGGAGTACAGCTGGCCCCCGAAGACATCGAGCAGATGAACACCATCGGCGCAGCCGCCGCTTTGGTCGAGAGAAGACTGCACTCCAGTGCGCGATGAAATTCGATTTGGGTGGCGCAGCGCTTCTGCGCTGTGCTTATCGAATCTTTTGAGAGTCGGCTTCAGCCGCTGAGGTAAGCTTGCTAGAGCGAGAGTTCTCGAGGCGATTCCGAGCGAGCCTGGAACCTTTATTTTCCCTTCATGTCCATCGTCATCCAACCCTACCGCCCAGAGCACGAACCCGCTGTCGCCGAATTCAACCAGCGCCTCGGCCAAGCCGGCCAAGACGAGAACATGGTGTTTTATCGCTTCGCCGAACCGCGCTGGCTCCCGCACACTGCCAATTCCCGCATCTATAACGAGTTCTTCGTCGCCATCGACAACGGTGTCGTGCGCGGCGGCTACGCGCTCAAGACGCAGGACTTCCTTTTCCCCGACGGACAAGTCCGCTCCATCGCCTACTATCACCACCCTCTCTCCGAAGGCATCGTCAACAAAGCACACGCCGTCGTCGGCACGCTCTTACTGCGAGACGCCATACAGCGCGCCCCGCTTCTTTACTGTCTAGGCATGGGAGGCTACGACCGCCCCCTGCCGCAAATGCTGATCCGCCTCGGATGGGCTCACTGCCTCGTGCCATTTTTCTTTCGCGTGCTGAACCCCACCGAATTCCTAAGGCAAATGCAGACCCTGCGCGAATCCACAAAGCGAAGAATCGCAATGGACCTCGCTGCCGTCACCGGTACAGGATGGGCCGCCTCTTGGCTCTTCCAGCACTATCGCGCGCTGATCGCAGCGAGCAGGGCCAAAGCGGAGATCCTCGAAGTCTCTAACCTCGGAGGCTCCTCTCAACTGTTATGGGATCAGGCAAAACAGATGTGTTCGTTCACCGCCGTGCGCGACCGCGACAATCTGCAAATCTTGTATCCGCGCTCGGAAACGCATCTTACCCGGATTGAAACCAAGCGCGGTGGCAGTGCGATCGGCTGGGCCGTAGTTGGCGAGCGCCGCAAAGACGCGAAGTACGGCAACCTGCGGGTTGGCTCGGTCGTCGACTGCTGGGCCCTTCCGGGAGAAATTCTTCCGGTCGTGCGGGCTGCAACCGAAACACTAAAGCGTCAGGCCTTTGACCTGATCCTCACCAATCAGAGTCATCAGGACTGGGGCAGCGCCTTCCGGGCCGCGGGATATTTCTCTGGACCCTCTAACTTCCTCTTCGCCGCTTCCAGGAAACTGGCAGGACTGCTGGCTCCCTTCGACAAAACCCAGGTCCGCATGCACCTCACAAGAGCCGACGGCGACGGCTTGCCCAGGAATTTTTAGATCAAGTAGGGAAGTGCGACTGGAAAGACGGGTGTCCCCACCCTACTGCCCCGCATGCGTCGCAACCGGTGTGTCCTTTTGCATTTCCGTGGATAGCGCATAGCCTAACCGCTTCATGATCGGGCCCCAGTGCTCTTCCATGTAAGCGACCGTTTTCGGAGGGAGCACCGCGCGCCATCCCCCTGACGAAGCCTTGCGCACAAATGGCTTGTCTGAGCGCGTGTGATACGTGGCCACCCACTTCTCTCCCTGTGTCTCTTCCATCTTGCGCATGTTGGCGGCAGAACTGAGTTCGATCGCACGATTGATGCGCTGCGGATCCGGATCCATACCCATGAACTCGGCTACGCGCGCCAGTTCGCGCTGCGGGTCCGCCTGCAAATCCTCATATCGCATCATGAGGAAGCCTTCGTGCCCTTGGCGGGTCGCCAGCCAACTGTTGACGTGGTCGGCCCACGAACCGATGCGCCGCCAAAATTTACCCGACATCCATAGCGGAACAAACTCCTCGATCGGACAGCCCTCAGAA
>Ga0209698_10003003_pt1 | contig 18861 bp, 10 predicted proteins | sample LitLauG_LLR_2012_FD_187203 | JGI IMG/M metagenome (GOLD analysis project Ga0209698, IMG submission 187203) | Freshwater sediment microbial communities from Pennsylvania, USA - Little Laurel Run_MetaG_LLR_2012 (SPAdes) (version 2) | ecosystem: Environmental > Aquatic > Freshwater > Creek >...
ACCGTGGCGCGCGTGATGCCGGTGAGGCCCGACACGAGCAAGGGCTCTATCAGGCGGCCGTTGCGCACGATGAACAGGTTCTCGCCGGCGCCCTCGGCGACGAAACCGGCGGTATCGAGGAGCAGGGCTTCGTCGTAGCCGTCGCGCGTGGCCTCCATGTTGGCCAGGATGGAGTTGACGTAATGGCCCGCGGTCTTGGACCGGACCATGGAGACGTTGATGTGATGCCGGGCAAACGACGAGGTCTTGACGCGTATGCCTTTTTGCAGACCGTCCTCTCCCAGGTAGGCGCCCCAGGGCCAGGCGGCGATGGCCAGGTGCACCGCGGCACCCTTGGGGCTGACGCCCATTTTTTCCGAGCCGTAGAAAGCAATGGGTCGCAGGTAGCAGGAATCGAGCTTGTTGGCGCGCACGACTTCGGCGTGGGCCGCGGCAACCTCGTCGCGCGACCAGGGAATTTCCATCATGAAGATGCGCGCGGAGTTGAAAAGCCGCTCGGTATGCTCGCGCAGCCGGAAGATGGCCGTGCCATCGACGGTGTTATAGGCGCGCAGGCCTTCGAATACGGACAGGCCGTAGTGCAGTGAATGCGTGAGCACGTGCGTGTTGGCTTCGCGCCACGGAACCAGCTTGCCGTCGTACCAGATCCAGCCATCGCGATCGGCCATGCTCATCGCCCACTCCCTAACGCCATCCTAAAAACGCGATTCTATCGCGGACCGCGTCCGGGCCGCGGCGCTTCCGCATGGCGCGCCGGCGCCAGCGGTTCGGCCGTGCCAAAAACCGCGTGCCACAGCTCGAGCACCGCGGCAATTTCCGTCTCGACGAGCGCGAAGTCGACCCGTGCGCGCTCTGCGCCATTGAGCCGCAAGGCATGCTGCAGCTGGCGGAATCGGCGGTAGGCGGCACCCACCGTCGCCGCAGCGGCCGGTTCGAGCAGACCCAGTTCCGCGGCGATGGCCAGCAGGCCGATGTTGCCGCGATTGGCCAGCAAGGGCGCATGCCGATGCGCATGCGCCAGCACCAGGTACTGCACGATGAACTCCACGTCGACCATGCCGCCGCGGTCGTGCTTGATGTCAAAGCGCGTGCTGCGATTCGGATGGCCCTCGAGCATGCGCTGGCGCATGGCCACGACCTCGGCAGCCAGCGCCAGCGGATCGCGCCGCTGCGACAGCACCCGGGCCCGCACGCGCTCGACGCGCGCGCACAACGCCGCATCGCCCGCACAGCCACGGGCACGGGTCAGGGCCTGGTGTTCCCACACCCAGGCGCCGCGACCGTCGGCATTGCTCTCGTAGCGATCGAACGCTTCGATGGGCGTGACCAGCAGGCCTGCATTGCCGTTGGGACGCAGCCGCAGGTCGATCTCGAAGAGCGAACCACTGGATGTGACCGCGGTGAGCCACGACATCATCCGGCGCACCAGATGCGTGGCCGCTGCCGCATCGCGGTCGGCCTGCTGCGGATCAGGGCTCTCGTCATAGACAAAGGTCAGGTCCAGGTCCGAGACATAGCCCAGCTCGCGTCCCCCGAGTTTGCCGTAGGCAATGACGGCCAGGCGCGGCGCGGGCGTGCCCGGGGACTCGCGCACCGCGTCCATGCTGCGCCAGGCCGCGCGCATCACCAGGGTCAACACGCCATCGGCCAGGGCCGAGAGATGATCACCCAGGCGCTCCACGTGCACATCGCCGGCCAGATCGGCCAGCAGCAGGCGAAACACCTGGGCATGATGCGCGTCGCGCAGGATATTCATCTGCCGCTCCACATCATCCACCGCCTGCAACAGCTGCTCGTCGACTTCGGCAATCCAGGGCGCCCAGTAAGGCTCGGCGGAACCCGGAAGGGCATCAGGTTCATCGGCCATGCGGTCATCGGCAAAGCGCTGCGCCCGCAGATCGATGAGTTCGTCGAGCAGGATGGGATGTTGCAGCAGGTATTGGCTGGCCCACCCGCCGCTCGCGAGCAGGCCGATGACGCGCTCGTGCGCATGGGGATATTCGGCCAGCAATGACAGGTAGGTGCTGCGGCGGCCGATCACCTCGATCAGGCGCAGCCAGCGCAGCAGGATCTCATCGGCGCCCGCGCCGCCCTGCCCGGCCAGTTGCGGCGCCAGGCCGCGGATGATGCGCACGGCGTCCGCTGCCAGCTGGTCCAAAGCGGAGCGCGCACCGGCCGACATCGCGGTGACCCGGGGCGATGCCATCAGCTGCCGCAGCCGCTCGGCGCTGCCCTCGGCGTCGGCAAATCCCGCAAGCGCAAGCGCAGCCGGGTTGTACGGCGCGTTGCCGCCGGCGCCAGTGTCTTCGGCCGGACCCGCACTCGCGGACCCGGCCGCGGCGGCACGGGGGTCGGCCGGGAACATGCCGTCGAACAGGCGCACGACGTCGGCGCTGGCGGACCGGTAGGCCTCCAGCAACTGCGCAGCCGAATCCATGCCCAGCAGCGTCGCGATGGCGGCACGCTCGGTCTCGCCCGGCGGAATGAGGTGGGTCTGCGCGTCGTCGCGATACTGCAGGGCGTGCTCGAGGCGGCGCAGGAAGCGGTAATGGTCGATGAGTCTTTGCGCTTCGGCCGCGGGCAGCAGGTTCAGGTCGGCCAGCGTCTGCAAGGTTGCTACCGTCCCACGCTCGCGCAGGCGGCGTTCGCGGCCGCCACGCATGATGGAAAACGTCTGCGCCAGGAATTCAATCTCGCGGATACCGCCGCGTCCTATCTTCACGTCCAGATCGCGCTCGGGGCGACCCAGCGCCCGCCGGCGCGATTCACTGCGGATGCGCGCGTGCAGGTCGCGAATGGCGCCGATGGCACTGAAATCGAAATACTTGCGGTAGATGAAAGGCTGGACGACCGTGCCGAGCAGTTCCACCTGCCGCTTGAAGGCGGGTTCGTCCGCCAGCACCGGCGCCGATATGACGCGCGCCTTGGCCCAGGCGAAACGCTCCCACTCGCGCCCCTCGCGCACGAGGTACTCCTCGAGCATGGCGATCGACACCACGAGCGGTCCGGCGTCGCCGTGCGGGCGCAAGCGCATGTCGATCCGGAAGACGAAGCCCTCGGCATCGGGCTCGCCCAGCGCGGCAATCAGGCGCCGGCCCAGGCGATCAAAGAATTCCTGGCCCCCGGTGTCGGCGTCGTGCGGCGCGGTCGCCGGGGCCGCGCCCAGCGCGGACCCTGCGTCACGCCGGCACGCCACGACGTCACCGTAGACAAAAATGAGGTCTAGGTCGGACGAGACGTTGAGTTCGCCGCTGCCCGCCTTGCCCATCGCCAAAACCAGGAGGTCCTGCGGCACACCCGCGGCGTCCACCGGGCGACCATAGCGATCGACGAGTTCGGGAACGATGACCGCCAGAAGCCGCTGAACGGCCAGTTCCGCGAACGCGGTCATGGCGCCGGTAACTTCGTCCAGCGGCGCGATCCCGGCACAATCGCGCACCATCAGGCCACACAGCAGTTCGCGGCGGACCCGCCGCAAGGCTCGGCCCACGGTTTCGGCGGCGCCGGCGGCCGCACCGCCCGCGATCAGGCACTGCAGTTCGCGCTCGCAAGCGGCCGCCAGCCGCGCTGCCGTCCAGGCAGACGCACCCCATGCCGCGAGCCGGGCCCGTGCGGCCTGCGCCGGCGCGGCAGTGTCCAGCCCGTGGGCATGCAAGACCCGTTGCAAATAGTTACTCGCCAGCAGCGCGCGGCGGCAACCGTCGTCGAGACGGGCGGTCATATCCGCAGTGGGGTCGGCCGTCATGGGTAGGCCCTTGTGGGCAAGGTGATAGGGCAGGTGGTCGTGCAACTCATTTTGCGGGTCATGATGACAATGACCAAAATTGCCCCAACGCCCGGAGGGTCCAGGCCTGTGCTAGCGTCGCAGACCCCTTGCGGTCTGCCGAGTGGTCTGCCCCGGATCTGCCCCGAGGCCTGGCCAGAGGTCTATTCTGCACGTGGCAACCCGCAATCGAGACAATGGCACCACCCCGTACGCCCGACAATCCACCGCCGCCAAGTCCTCCGCTCCCCCGTGAGCCCGGGGTGATGGCCGCCATGGAGGCAACCCAGGAATCGGCAAACAAAGCCGTGCAGGCGGCCGAGCACCTGGTGGAGCGGGCGGTCGTGGCGGCGGAACGCTCGCTGGGCCAGCGCATCGGCTTGCGGGGTCTGCGTGTCGTGCTCGCCGGCCTGCGCACCATCTGGGTACTCGGGGTCTTCGCCTACTTTGTTTTCGGCATCGCGGTGCTGGTAACGCGGTACTACCTGCTGCCCCACATCGGGGACTGGCGGCCCCGCATCGAGGCGGCAGCCAGCACGGCACTCAAGGCACCGGTGACTATAGGACAGATCGAAGCCGACTGGCAGCGGCTGCAACCGCGGCTGCTGCTGCGCGACGTCGCGCTGCAGGATCCGGCCGGCGGCAACGCGCTGACCCTGCCCCAGGTGGAGGTGGTCCTCTCATGGACGACCCTCATCGCCCTGGAGCCGCGGATGGCGTCGCTGACCGTGCTCTCGCCGGAACTCGAGGTGCACCGTTTGGCCGACCGGCGCTGGAAGGTCGCCGGCATCATCATCGACCCGCAGGCGCCCGCAACCGACAGCTCGCTGGCCGACTGGGTGCTGGCCCAGAACCACATCAGCATCCGCGACGCCCGCGTGCATGTGATCGATTCTGCTGTTGACGCGGGCACGCCCGCGTCAACAGCAGAATCACCCGCCTTAGCGGCCGCCCCAGCGGCTGCGAAGGCGGGTATCGCGGCAGCAATTCCCCCCGCACCTCGCCCCACTAAGCAAGTCACTCCGGCAGCAAACGTCGCCGACCCCACGCCCCCCCAGGACAAAACCTACGAACTGACCAACGTCAACCTCGTACTCTCGCACGGCCTCAGGGCGCATCATCTGGCGCTGCAACTGCGGCCGCCCGCCGACCTGGCAGGTCCCATCGACGTGCGCGCCGAGTTCACCCAGCCCTGGGACCAGCCGGCGACCCGCTACTCCTCCTGGAGCGGCCATGTCTACGCCCAACTCGAGTACGCGGACCTGGCCCGGCTCGACGCAATCACGCATCTTGTGCCGGCGCCGGCACGAGTGGAACAGGCCAGTGGAGCGCTGCGCGCCTGGTTCGATTTCTCGGGGCTCAACATCAACGGTCTGCGCGCCGACGTAGCGCTCAACAATGTCTCCGCACAATTGCGTCCGGACCTGCAACCGCTGCGCCTGCAGCTGCTCGAAGGCCGGCTGACCCAGTCGAGCTGGACCGACCGCGCCGGCGACACGCGGGAAACCGCACTGACCGGACTGCATATGGAGGGCCCCGATCAATTGCGCCTGCCCGCCACAAATTTGCTGTTCCGAACGACGCAGGCACCCACGCCGGCGGGACCGGCAAGCGCCACCGTGCCCGCACCGCGGATGCATTTCGAGGCCAGCCGCATCGTCCTGAGCGACTGGAGCCGCCTCGCCCAACAGGTGCCGCTGCCGGCGGACTGGCTGGCGCTCATCGAGCGCACCGCAGCGCGCGGCACGCTCGATGACCTGCAGGCCGACTGGGGCGGACCCGAAGGCGCCGCGGCATACGCCTTGAAGAGCCGTTTTTCCGGACTGGGTTTCACGTTGCGATCGCCTCCAGCTGCAGCGGCGCCGGGAGCCATGGACGCGGCAGCAGCGACGGCCGAAGCCGGCACCGCACCGCCCCCGGCAGTCGAACCGCCCCAGCCCTACGCCTGCGAGAACCTCGCGGGCAGCGTCGACATGGACCAGAACTCGGGCACGCTGCGTCTGGATTCGGCCAACAGCCAGCTGCGCCTGCCCGCCCTATTCGACGAACCCGCCTTTTCCTTCGATACGCTGGCCGCGCGGGTACGCTGGCGGCGCGAAGGCGACACGCGCCTCGAGGTGGATGTGGATTCGCTGGCGGCGGCCAACGAAGACCTCGACCTCAGTTTCTCGGGCGCCTACCAGAAGTCAGGCACCGAGCCGGCACGGCTCGATCTGAATGGGCGTCTGGGACGGGGCAAGGTCAAATCGGCCTACCGGTACCTGCCACACGTCACCGCCGCGCCGGCGCGCGCCTGGATCCAGGGCGGGCTGCTCGGCGGCGCCGTGACCGGAGGAACGTTTTACCTGCATGGCGATCCGCTGCGGTTTCCCTTCAGCGATGCCAAATCCGGCGAATTTCACGCAACACTGCACGTCCAGGACGGCCAGGTCGATGTGGCGCCGCACCCGGCCGATGCCGTTGTGGGCCCGCCCGGCGACGTGCACGGGCGCTGGCCGCTACTTACCAATATCGACGCCGACATCGTTTTTGATCGCGGCAGCGTGACCGTGAACGCCCGCAGCGCCAAGGGCTACGGGTACGAGCTCAACGGCGTCACGGCGCGGCTGCCGGACATCGTGCACCCGGACCAGCATGTACTCGTCGACGGCCAGGGTTCGGGCGCCTTGCCCGAACTGCTGCGCTATGTGGCGGCGAGCCCCGTCAACGGCCTTACCGGCGGCTGGATGGCTGCGGCCACTGCCAGCGGGACGGCGCGGCTCAAATTGAAGCTCGACGTGCCCTTGGCCCATGCCAACGACAGCACCGTGAACGGCACGCTGAGCTTTCGCAACAACAACCTCGTGCTGCGCGACGACATCGCGCCGTTTTCGGGGGTCAATGGCGACCTCGGTTTCGACCAGCGCGGCATTCGCTTTACCGGCCTTACCGCGAACTATATTGGCGGTGAGGCGCGCATCGCGGGCGACACCTTGCCCGACGGCACCCTCAGCATCCAGGCCAGCGGCACCGCCACGCCCCAGGGCGCCCGGCGGCAGGTGCCGCCCGCGCTGCTGCGCCGCATACTCGACCATACGCGTGGCACGTTCCGCTACTCGGCGGCGTTGACCCTGCAGCATGGCGCGCTGGGACTGCAGATCGACTCCGACCTGACCGGACTGGCCGCCGACCTGCCCGATCCCTTCCGCAAGGCAGCCGCCGAACTGCGGCCATTGCATGTGGAGATCGTGCCGGTTGCCGGCACCGCGCCAGCCCGCGAAACGATGCGGGCAACACTGGGCGGCGACCTGAGCGTGGAGCTGCATCGGGTCGCCAACGGCACCCCGGACATGACCATCGAGCGCGGCCTCATCGCCATCGGCGGCAAGGCCAATGTGCCGGACCGCGGATTGCTGCTGTTCGTTGATCAACCGCATCTGGACGTGGACCGCTGGTCCCGCCTGCTGGGACTGTCTCCCGGCGCAGCGGCCGCCGGCGACGCGCGTCCGCTGCCTGGCACAGCGCCGGCGGGCAGCGCCGACGCGAACGCGGTCGACACGCTGGTCGTGCACACCGCCGACATGGCCGTGAGCGGCAAGTCCCTGAGCAACGTGTCGCTCAGCGCCCGGCGCGATCCCGACCAAAGTTGGTATGCCGACATCGACTCCGACCAGGCGTCGGGCTCGGTGCACTGGGTGGGCACCCATGGCGCGGTTGCCGGGCGCATCACGGCGAGGCTCGCCAAGCTGGTGATTCCCGAAAGCGACAAGAAGGAGGTCACCGATCTGCTCGATGCGCCACCCACCGCCTTTCCTGCGCTCGATATCGTCGCCGACCAGCTCGAACTGGGCAGCACCAAGCTGGGCCGGCTGGAAGTGGAGGCCCAGAACAGCGTCGCCGGCACGGGCGGCGCGCGCGCGGACAGCTGGATCCTGCAGCGCCTCACCCTGACCAACCCCGACGGCAAGTTGAACGGAACCGGCACCTGGCAGCGCGAAGGCAACGCGCCGGCGCGCCGTATGAGCGTGAAGTTCACGCTCGATTTCAGCAATGGCGGCGGCGTGCTCGGCCGATTTGGCATTCCCGATGCCATACGCAATGGCAAGGGCAAGCTCGATGGCGAACTCTCCTGGAGCGGCTCGCCCTTTGCCATCAACTATCCGAGCCTGAGCGGCAAGCTGCACCTTTCGGCGGAAAAAGGTCAGTTCCTGAAGGCCGACGCCGGCGTGCGCGGGCGGCTGTTGGGCGTCTTTTCCCTGCAATCGCTGCCCAACCGCGTAACGCTCGATTTTCGCGATCTCTTTTCCGAGGGTTTTGCCTTCGATTCGATCTCCGCCAACGCCGTGGTGAGCAACGGCAACCTGACGACCGACGATTTCATCATGAAGGGCCTCAACGCCGTCATCCGCATCAAGGGTGACGCCGACATCAACGCCGAGACGCAGAAGCTCGAAGTCGTGGTCATACCGGAAATCAACGCCGGCACCGCGTCGCTGGCGTACATCCTGGTCAACCCGGCCATCGGCGTGGGCACCTTCATCGCCAATTACCTGTTCCGCAAGCCGCTGCAGGCGGCCTTTACCAATGTCTACACGGTGACCGGCTCATGGGCTGACCCCAAGGTGGAAAAGGAGAAATTCGAATCGCGGTCTGCCACCGCGGCAGGCAGCGATTGAACGCCCGGTAAAGACCCCTGCGAATTTGCGGTTGAGGGATGCAATGCGGGCCTGCCGCCCCCACATGCGAAACAGCGCCTGGCGGGGGCGGTCGGATCGGGCTACGTCACCGGGCGGACGCCGCGGGCGAGCGCGGCAGCTTGACGCATAATCAGCAGGTGGCGCTGCAAAATCGTGGGCAGGGACATCATCGGGGTGCGCAAATCGTGAGCGGGGCAACACAGACAGGTACGGGAATACGCGTGGCTGCGGTGCAGATGATCTCCGGCACGCGGGTCGACGCCAACCTGCAGGCCGCCGCCACCCTTATCGAGCAGGCGGCGCTCGGCGGTGCGCGGCTGGTGGTGCTGCCCGAGTATTTCTGCCTGATGGGCCACAAAGACCGCGACAAGGTCGACGTGCGCGAGGCCGAGGGGGCCGGCCCCATCCAGGATTTTCTGGCCGGGCAGGCGCGCCGGCATGCCATCTGGCTGGTCGGCGGCACCCTGCCGCTGGCAGCTGCCGACCCGGATCGCGTCTACAACAGCACGCTGGTCTTTGACCCCCAGGGCGCGCGCGTGGCGCGCTACGACAAGATCCACCTGTTCTCGTTTCGCCAGGGCGAGGAGTCGTACGACGAGTCACGCTCCATACTTCCCGGGCAGGAACCCGTGGCGGTCGACTGCACCATCGGCGCCACCACGCTGCGCGTCGGCCTGTCGGTATGCTACGACCTGCGGTTTCCCGAGCTTTACCGTTGCCTTGCCGGCGCCGATCTCATTGTCGTGCCGGCCGCTTTTACCGCGACCACCGGCAAGGCCCACTGGGAAGCCCTGCTCCGTGCCCGCGCGATCGAGAACCTCTGCTACGTTCTTGCCTCGGCGCAGGGCGGCCAGCACGACAATGGCCGCGCCACCTTCGGTCATTCGATGCTCATCGATCCCTGGGGAGAAGTCGTTGCGGTGGTCCCGGCGGGCGCCGGTGTGGTCGGCGGAGAAATCGATCTGGGCCGCATCGCCCGGTGCCGCGCCAGCCTGCCCGCGCTGGCCCACCGGGTGCTGGTGTGAGCCGGCAGCGCGCGCTGTTGCATAGTAGGTCGCGTGAGCTGCCATTGTCCGAACCCGCCGGGCCGATCTTCGGTTCGCGGCACGCATGAATCTGTCAGGAGTGTATGCATGAACCCCGTTGAACCCGCGATCCAGCGCCTCTCCACCGCCCGCGCATTGCTGCTCGAGCCTTATGGCCTGGACGAAACGCACCTGCAGCGCGCCCTGGCCAGCGTCTTCGAGCACAAGGCCGACTACGCCGACCTGTACTTCCAGTACACCCGTTCCGAGTCGTACGCGCTCGAGGAGGGCATCGTCAAATCGGGCAGCTTCGGCATCGACCAGGGGGTCGGCGTGCGCGCCATCAGTGGCGAGCGCACGGCTTTCTCCTATTCCGACGACATCTCCAATGACGCCTTGCTGCAGGCAGCGCGCACTGTGCGCTCCATCGCCCGCAGCGGCAGCGGCAAGACCGCTGCCGCTGCGCAGCTCCAAACCCGGTCGCAAAAGGCCCTTTATGGCGTCGATGACCCGGTAGCCTCGCTGCCCGCGACCGATAAGGTACGCCTGCTCGAGCAGCTCGAACAGGCCGCGCGCGCGATCGATCCGCGCGTGCGCCAGGTGATGGCCAATCTCGCCTCGGAATACGACGTGGTGCTGGTGGCGCGTTCCGACGGCCTGCTCGCCGCCGATGTGCGGCCGCTGGTGCGCATCTCGCTCACCGTCATCGTTGAAGAAAACGGCCGGCGCGAGCAGGGATTCTCCGGCGGCGGCGGCCGCACGGGACTGGGCGTGTTCACGCCGGCGCTGCTGCAGGAATACGCGCAACAAGCGGTGGACATGGCGCTGGTGAATCTGCAGGCGCGTCCTGCGCCCGCCGGCGTGATGAGTGTCGTGCTCGGGCCCGGCTGGCCCGGCATCCTGCTGCACGAGGCCATTGGCCATGGGCTGGAGGGCGACTTCAACCGCAAGGGCTCCAGCGCCTTTGCCGGCCGCATCGGCCAGCGCGTTGCGGCCAAGGGCGTCACCGTCATCGACGATGGCACCATCGCCGAGCGGCGCGGCTCGCTCAATATCGATGATGAGGGCAACCCCACACAGCGCACTGTGCTGATCGAAGATGGCATCCTGCGCGGCTACATGCAGGACGGCATGAATGCGCGCCTCATGAAGACGGCGCCCACCGGCAATGCGCGGCGCGAGTCCTTCGCCGCCCTGCCCATGCCGCGCATGACCAACACCTGCATGCTGGGCGGCGACGCCGACCCCGAGGAGATCATCCGCTCGGTGTCGCGCGGCATCTACGCGCGCAATTTCGGCGGCGGGCAGGTCGACATCACCAACGGCAAGTTCGTCTTTTCGATGGCCGAGGCCTACCTTATCGAGAACGGCAAGCTGGGTGCCCCGCTCAAGGGCGCCACGCTCATCGGCAACGGCCCCGACGCACTCACGCGCGTCACCATGATCGGCAACGACATGCGCATGGACTCAGGCATCGGCACCTGCGGCAAGGAAGGCCAGAGCGTGCCGGTGGGCGTAGGCCAGCCCACCCTGCGCATCGAGGGGCTGACAATCGGCGGCACCGGCGGCTGACCGCAGCAGCAGCTGGCCCTGACGGCTGAGGCGGGCAACAGCGCCTGCGGCCCGACCGGCCCGGCTGGTCTCGACCAAGCGGGCTACGCGCTTTAGCCGATAGGAATGCGGCCGTTCTTCGGCTATTTTTCGGTTGCGTCCTGGACAAACACTAGCCAAAATTCCCGGAAGGGTTTTCAATTGCAGCACAGGCGGCGCTGTCCGCCCGGCCCACCCGGTCATGGCTTCCGGGCCTGGCCGGAACGCAGCCGCCGGTACCGGAGGCCCCAGCATGTGGTCCAAGTGCGGAAACCGTCGCCAGACCAGCGGAGCGTTGGTAAAACGGCTCCTGGGAACATTTTTCCTCTCCTACGGGGCCCTCGCCTCGGCCGGACCCACGGCGCCGCCCGTTGGGGCGTCTGATCCTGATCGGGAGGCAGCGAGCCCTACCGACTATCGCCTCATCACCCTGGCCCAGCCGGGGGCACGCATGCCGATGCTGCCAGGCGTGACCAGCCTGGGGGGCGGCCAGGAACTGCTCTTTAGCCTGCCGGCCGACTACGGATTTGACCTCCTTTCGCACGCCAGCCTGGACGATGCCATAGGCCCCCTGGACCGCTTGCGCGCCACCTATCGCTACACCTGGCTGGCGCACAGCCGTTGGGACGTCAAGGTCGGTCTGTCCACGACGGTGGAGGGCAGCAACACCTGGCAGCGTTTCCTATCGCCCTCGGCCGACCGCCTGCGGCCGGGCAATCTGCCGAGCATGCACATCTCGAGCGAAGGCCGGCTGGCCGACCGCTGGCTGCTGTCGATGAGCGCCGACGGCATGCTGACCGGCCGCGGCCAGGGCTTGGACATGGACCTGCGCGTGGACTACAGCCTGACGCGCAACATGGCGCTCTTTGGCAGCTACCGGCTCACCGACAGCACGGGATCGGTACCCGAGTTCTACGGTTTCGTGCCGTCCAATTCCGCGCGCTTCGGGGTGCGCCTGCGCTTCTAGCCGGGTCAAAAAGCCACTGCCCCGGCAGTGGTACAGTAACCAACCGCCGGGCCAAAACCTGGCGGTTTTTTTACGCCGGCCCGTTGCCAGCCGTCTGGAGTGTTGCAATGCAATTCATGACCGACGATCTCCGCATCAAGGAGATCAAGGAACTCGTTCCGCCCGCCCACCTCATCGGCGAGCTGGCCTGTTCGGAAAAAGCCTCGCACTCGGTGCACGATGCACGGGTGGCGATCCACCGCATACTGCACGGCATGGACGACCGCCTGGTCGTGGTGATCGGCCCCTGCTCCATCCACGATCCGCGCGCCGCGCTCGAATACGCCCAGCGCCTGGTGGCCGAACGCCGCCGCTACGCCGGCGACCTGGAAATCGTCATGCGCGTGTACTTTGAAAAGCCGCGTACCACGGTGGGCTGGAAGGGCCTCATCAACGACCCGGACCTCGACGGCAGCTTCCGCATCAACCAGGGCCTGCGCATGGCCCGCGAGCTACTGCTGGAAATCAGCGAGCTGGGCCTGCCGGCGGGGTGCGAATACCTGGACATGATCACGCCGCAATACCTGGCAGACCTGGTGAGCTGGGGCGCCATCGGCGCGCGCACCACCGAATCGCAGGTCCACCGCGAGCTGGCCTCCGGACTATCCTGCCCGGTGGGCTTCAAGAACGGCACGGATGGCAATGTGCGCATCGCCGTCGATGCGATCAAGGCGGCGCAGCAGCCCCATCACTTTCTGTCCGTCACCAAGGCGGGTCATTCGGCCATCGTGTCGACGCGCGGCAACGAGGACTGCCATGTGATCCTGCGGGGCGGCGCGCGTCCCAATTACGACGCCGCCAGCGTGGGCGCCGCGTGCGCCGAACTCGCCAAGGCTGGCCTGGCACAGCGCCTGATGATCGACGCCAGCCACGCCAACAGCAGCAAGGATCCCCAGCGCCAGGTGGAGGTGTGCGCCGACATCGGCCAGCAGCTGGCAACCGGCAATGCACGCATCGTGGGTGTGATGATCGAGAGCCATCTCATCGCCGGCCGGCAGGACCTGGTGCCGGGGCGGGAGCTGGTCTATGGCCAATCGATCACGGATGGCTGCCTGGGCTGGGACAAGAGCCTGGAATGCCTGGAGACGCTGGCCAGCGGGGTGCGGGAGCGACGCCGTGCGCTGGAAAATGCCTCGGCCAGCGTTGGCAAGTAGACCGGCGAAATAAGCGGCGACTAGAGCGAGTAGTGCAGCGACTACACCATCGGGTGCTGCGACGGGTACTGCATCTGATACTGGGGCGGGTACCGATGCAGGTATTGCCGCAGCGACAGTCGTACCTGCTGCGGAACCTGCCGGGCCACCGCCTACGGTGTTCCCGCCTTGACCGGACCCGAATCGCGCGCCTTACCCGTAATTTCCGCGAAGAAAGCGTCGGGACTGGGCTTGCGTCCCAGAAATTCCTCGACGATCTCCTGCGGCGCCCGGCTGCCACCGGGCTCGAGGATCGTGCGGCGGTAGCGCCGGCCCACGACGGGATCGAGCAGGTTGCCGTTGTACGCCGAGAGCATGTCCAGGGCGAGAACCTCCGACCACATGTAGCCGTAATAGCCGGCTTCGTAGCCGCCCATGATGTGCGTGAAGGACGCCGGCATCATCGTGCCGGCCACATGACCCAGGCGGCTTGCGGCTTCCATCTGTTCCCAGAGATCCAGCGCGGATTTGGGTGCGCCGGTATGCAGGGCCAGATCATAGGATGCGAACAGCCACTGGCGTGAATAGCGCATGCCGGCGCCGAAGCGGCGGGCCGCTGCCAGCTGATCGATCTGTTCCGGCGTCAGGGGCTTGCACTCCGGGCACACCTCGGCAAACAAGGCGAGCGACTGGCCACGGCGCGCCCATTCCTCGAACATGAGCGACGGCACCTCGACGAAGTCCCAGCGCACGGCCGTGCCCGACTGGTCCGCGTAGCGGGCGCGGGACAGTACGCCGTGCAACACGTGGCCGAATTCGTGGACCAGGGTGGAGAGTTCGTCGGGCGTGAGGCCGCGGCTGTTGAAATTGCAGACCAGGGCCTTGATGGGATGCTGGCCCGTGAGCACGGACCCATTGCGGATGCCAAATGCCGCCGCGTGGCTGAACTTGCCCTCGCGCGGATACAGGTCCAGGTAGATGCCGCCGATCAGGCTGCCGGCCGCGTTGCCCGATGCACCACCGGCCGCGCCACTCAACGCGGCGCCCGATGCCGCTGCGCCGGCTTCGTGTACCTCGTAGTAGCGCACCGACGAATGCCATGCCGGGACGTCGCGGGCCACGAAACGGATGCCGTAGAGCTTCTCGGCGATACGCATGACGAAGCGCGTTGCCGCTTCGGTGGGAAGCTGCTCGCGCAGCGCTTCGGCGTCGATCTTGTAGCGGTCGAGCAAGATGCGCCGCTGCAGGAAGGCGATGTCCCAGCGCTCCAGGCGGACGAGTTCGGCCGGCACGCCCTTCATCGCGGCCTTTTCCTGGCGCAGGTCTTCGAGCTCGCGCGCCTCCACCTCGTCGACGGCCGACTTTACCGACAGCAGGAAATCCGCAACGGCCTTGGGCGATCCGGCCATCTTGCGGCGCAGGGAGAACGTGGCGTAGTCGGGGAAGCCGTAGAGTTGCGACAGCTCGCTGCGCAGTACCAGTGCGCGATCCAGCAGCTCCAGGTTCTGCGGCGCTGCGCGGTTCTGGAAGGCCGTCCAGACGCGCTGGCGCGCCTCATCGTTGACGGCCATCTCCATGAAGGGTCCGTAGCACGGGTAGTCCAGGGTCACCAGGAAATTGCCGGCCGCATCGCGGCTGCGCGCCGCGCGCCAGTCTTCCGGCAAGCCCTCGACCTCCTGAGGTGTCAGCGCAACGGTTGTAGCAACGTCATTGACGTTCTTGCGAAAGCGCAGCCCCAGGGTATTGAGCTCGTCCTGGATCGCCTTGACACGGATGCGCTGGTCCTCGGCGAGCGAGGCGCCGGCATCCTCGAAGTTCTCGAGCAACAGGCGCCGGTAGGCCTGGTCCTCGGGATGCGTGGCCTTGAAAGCCTGTACGCGGGCGTAGACCTTGGTGCTTTGAAAGAGCTCCGTGGAAAAGGGCACGAGCTTTTCCAGGCAAGCCAGGGCTGCTGCTCGGGTTTCCTTGTCGGGGGCGGCGTTCTGCAGGACCGCCAGCGGGTCGTCAAAGCCGCCAGAACGCAAGGACAGCGCGTTGAATTCGTCCAGGATGCGTCCCGGCCCCACGTGCCGTTCCATGCGCTCGAGCTGCTGGCGGCGAGCCTCAAGTTCCACATCGCAGCGCACGGCGATCTCGTGCGCGGCCATGACCGAAAATCCGGGCGGCAGGTCCGCCGCGGGCGCAGCCGACGCCGGCACGGATGCGGCGGGCGACAGGGCCGCGATGGCCACGGCCGTGGCGGGAAGTCCTTTTTTCATCCAGTTGCTCCACATCCGTGGTTCAGGCGTCGCGCAGGCGCTGGGAATTCCACATGGGTTCGGATCCGCCGGCCGCACGGTTGAGGGTACGGGCCAGGACGAACAGCAGGTCGGAGAGACGATTGCAGTAATGCCGGGCATTGTCGCTCACCGGCTCCACGCCAGCCAGGGCCACCAGGCAGCGCTCGGCGCGCCGGGCGACAGTGCGGCAGACGTGCGCCTGCGCGGCCGCACGCGAACCGCCGGGCAGGATGAACTCCTCAAGGCGCGGCAGGCTGGCGTTGTAGTGCGCCAGGCGCTCGTCGAGGCGGATCACGCGGCGCTCGGGCAGCAGCGCCTGGCCGGGCAGGCACAGCTCGGCGCCCAGGTCGAAGAGATCGTGCTGGATGTCGACGAGGTCCTCGCGCACTTCGGGCGCCATCACCTCGGTGAGCAGCAGGCCGATATGCGAGTTGAGCTCGTCCACATCGCCCATGGCCGAAACGCGCAGGTTGGCCTTGCCTACGCGGGTGCCATCACCCAGTCCGGTGCTGCCATCGTCACCGGTGCGCGTAACTATCGTTGAAAGACGGTTGGACACAATACCCCCCAGGAAAACGCCATAGCATAGCGGTCCCGGGCAAGGTCATGCCCTGGCTCAGTCGGCGGTCAAATCCCCGGAGCCATGTATGGATTTGGCGACGGTCGGCTTGCCGCGGTAGTGCACATCGCCCGAGCCGTTGATGTCGACCGACAGCTTATCGGTGGCCCAGACGCGCGCGTCGCCGCTGCCATTGATGCGCACGGCCACATCCCGGCCGGCCAGTTCACTGGCATCGAGGTCGCCGGAGCCTTCGATGACGTAGCCCTGCTTGGGCGCCGTGCCGGATAGCCGCACGTCGCCACTCCCCTGTATCAGCACGGCAACGGTGCCGGCGCGCAGGTCATCGATGCGGGCATCGCCCGAGCCATGAACCGTGATTTCGAAGATATCGGACTCGAAATCGGCACAGACGAGGTCGCCCGATGCCAGCAGCTTGATCGATTGCAGGTGCGGCACCTCTACCGTCACGCCCACCGCGTGACGGCTGCGGAAACCCGCCCCGTGCTTGATGCCGATGGCCAATATGCCGTCGGTCACCGGCGTTTCGATCAGCGCGGTCAGGTTGTCGTCGGTATGCAGCGTCAGCTTTTCCACCGGCGCCTGCTTGAGCACGACGTTGATGGGGCCGCGCACTTCAATGCCGTGCACACCGGAGATACTGCGGATCTGGTGGATGAGCTTGTCGGAGCCCACGACCCGGTCGCGCGGGTCGCCGTAGGAGACGCCCCCGAAAACGGACCCGAGCGTGCTGTCCAGCCACGACGACGGCCAGCCGTCGTGATCGGAGGTGCTGGACTGCGCCTGCGCGGCGCCCGCGCTGGCCAGGGCAAACGCGAGGAATACGGTGGCTATGGGACGCTTCATGGAGACCTCGACGACAGTGGGCGGGAACCCGGACACTGAAATTGTGCCCGGGCCGCAAAGCCCCCGGCAAGCCGATTGCGACGAAGCGCGCAAAGCAATGGCTGGAATGCCCTGAGGGCCGACCGGGAGCGCAGCGCCCCGTCGCAATGGCCTCAGCGCAGTGCGCGCTGCAGCAGGACAAACGTAAAGGCACCCATCGCCATCTCGATACCGATGTCAGCCAGCAGGCTGAGCAGCATCTCGGGTACGCTGCCCGCGTCGAAGGCGCTCAGGCCCATGTCGATGGGGATGGAGATCAGGGCCAGCCCCAGCGCCCACCGCCAGTTGGCGGCTACCGCCAGCAAGTCGGCCGATAGCGACCGCGATGCTGACCACGTGTAGAGCACACAAAGCGGCTGCACGAACAACAGCGGTGCGCCACAAAGATTGAAAGCCAGTTCGAATTCGAGCTGCTGGCGCAGGGACATGCCGTCTGCGGGCGGCGGCCCACCGAGGAAATTGTCCACGGCGTCCCAGCCCAGGTCGAGCCACCAGAACAGGAAAACGCACAGCAGCGGCAGCAGGCCCGACACCGCCAGCAGGATCAGCTTGCCGGGGGCGAGCCGCCAGGGCACAAGCATGTTGAGCAGGCCGGGAACGCGGCCCGCGCGCACGGCCTCGAGCGCCACAAAAAAGCCAGCCAGACCGATGGAGGCGATGGCCAGGCGCAGCGGCTTGGCCGCATACGGGATGCCCGACAACAACTGCACGGGCAGGTACACGACGAGGAAAAGACCACACAGGCGCGCCGGGGCCGCGCCCAGCAGCGCGACGGTTTCCTGCACGAGAGATCGGAACTCCTCCCAACCGACGGCGCGCGGCGCAAAGCGCCGCGGCATGCCGGGGAAGCCTGGCGGCACCGGCGTCAAGTGCGGACCTTCACTCGACGGCCTTGACCATATCCTCGATAACCTTCTTGGCGTCACCAAAGACCATCAGGGTCTTGTCCATGTAGAAGAGTTCGTTGTCCAGGCCTGCATAGCCCGAGGCCATGGAGCGCTTGTTGACGATGATCTGGCGAGCCTTGAACGCCTCGAGGATGGGCATGCCGGCGATGGGCGACTTGGGGTCTTTCGCCGCCGGGTTGACCACGTCGTTGGCGCCGAGCACGAGCACGACATCGGTTTCGCTGAAGTCCGAGTTGATGTCTTCCATCTCCTGCACGAGGTCGTAGGGGACCTCGGCTTCGGCAAGCAGCACGTTCATGTGGCCCGGCATGCGGCCGGCCACGGGATGGATGGCGTAGCGCACGCGCACACCCTTCTTGATGAGCTTGTCGGCCAGTTCCTTGAGGGGATGCTGGGCCCGCGCCACCGCGAGGCCGTAGCCCGGAACGATTATCACGGATTCGGCGTTGCCCAGCAGGAAGGCCGCGTCGTCGGCCGATCCGGACTTGACCGGACGCTGCACCTGCTCGGTGGCCGCGCCACCGGCGGCGGCTTCGCTGCCGAAACCACCCAGGATCACGTTGAAGAACGAGCGGTTCATCGCCTTGCACATGATGTACGACAGGATGGCGCCGCTGGAGCCCACCAGGCTGCCGGCGATGATCAGCATGGGGTTGTTCAGCGAGAAGCCGATACCCGCGGCCGCCCAGCCCGAATAGCTGTTGAGCATGGAAACCACGACGGGCATGTCGGCGCCGCCGATGGGGATGATGATGAGCACGCCCAGCACGAAGGCGATGGCCAACATGGCCAGGAACGGCGTCCAGCTCTGCGTGACCACGAAGCCGATGCCAGCGCCGATCATGACGATGCCCAGCAGCAGATTGAGCATGTGCTGGCCCTGGAAGACCACCGGCGCACCCTTGAAGATGCGCAGCTGGTAGCGGCCCGAGAGCTTGCCGAAGGCGATGACGCTGCCCGAGAAGGTGATGGCACCCACGAACGCGCCGATGAACAGCTCCACGCGGTTTCCGGCG
>Ga0209698_10003004_pt1 | contig 18859 bp, 16 predicted proteins | sample LitLauG_LLR_2012_FD_187203 | JGI IMG/M metagenome (GOLD analysis project Ga0209698, IMG submission 187203) | Freshwater sediment microbial communities from Pennsylvania, USA - Little Laurel Run_MetaG_LLR_2012 (SPAdes) (version 2) | ecosystem: Environmental > Aquatic > Freshwater > Creek >...
CGGTCCCGACGCGGCCTCTCCGCTTCGATGTCGATGGAGTCGATTTCTTCACTGCGCTCCGTCTTGCCGGTCAGATCACCAAAACCATGACCACGCCGCTCGACGCTACGCATTTTCTCGTGTTGGCCGATACTTCCGAGAACCACAAACAGTTTGATCGCATGTCGCTGCAAACCTTCCTGCTGCCTCCGCACCTGACCGTACAGGAAGGCAACGACATGGTCATGATCATGCGAAACATGTTCGATCTACGGTTCGTCAGCTCCGGCGCGGTGGCGGGTACAGTCGAGGTGCGCGCTCCGGAATGGCAGCTTGCCGGTTTGACCCAGCTCATCGAGCAGATCACGACCCAGCGGCCCCAGGTAATGCTCGATGTCAGTGTTTTTCAAATCAACCATCAACTGATGCGTGATATCGGAGTGCATGTCCCGAACCAGTTCAACCTCTACAACATTCCCGCGGGCGCGTTGGCGGCGCTTGGTGGTTCGAACATTCAGGACACCATCAATCAACTGATTTCTTCAGGCGGAATCAATCAGACCGGAACTGGCGCTCTGGCTGGAATCCTGGCGCAACTGGGCGGAGGACAGAATTCGATTTTCAGCACGCCGCTGGCAACGTTTGGCGGCGGTCTGACCTTCGAAGGGCTCAGTCTGGATCATCTCTCGACCGCGCTCTCGGTTAACGAATCCTGGTCGCGCAATCTGGATCAGGTCAGCCTGCGCACCGCTCAGGGCAACGAAGCCACATTTCATTTAGGTACGCGCTATCCCATCATCAACGCGACGTTCGCTCCGATCTACAATTCACCACAGATCTCGCAGGTGCTGGGCAACAACACGTATATCCCTCCGATTCCGTCGGTGAGCTACGAGGACATCGGCTTGAATATGAAGGCTAAGCCGTCGGTAAACGGCAACGGCGACGTACGCATGGAGTTGGAGTTACAGGTGCGCGCGCTGACTGGAGATTCGAGCAACGGTGTTCCGGTGATCTCGAACCGCGAATACAAGGGAAGTCTCAGCGTGCCTGACGGAGAGCCGACGGTGGTGGCTGGCGCACTCTCCAGCAGCGAATCCCACGCGCTCACCGGCATCCCGGGCTTCGGGCAGATTCCAGGGCTAAACCGCATCACGTCCGACAACGCCTTGCAGACCGAGCAGGACGAACTGCTGATCATCATCACGCCGCATGTAATTTCAAACCACGAGCGCAAGACCGAGGACATCTGGCTGAGCGGGAAATAGCACGGCTTCCCGGCGGATTGTTTTAGTGCGGCTTGCCGCCGCCGCTTGAGTGCACCGAGGGCGCCGAGCCGGAATGCATGCCGCTGTTGTGCGACGACACATTTGAACCACCAAACCCTGATGGCGGCGCAACCGCCGAGTAGGCAGGCGGAGCGGAACGCAGCGCGACCGATCCCGACTTCGCCACTTCATGATTCAGATGTGAAAGGTTGCCCAGCGAACCGCGGGCTATATTCAAACCCGCAGAACCGCGAGTGAGAAGCGTCGTCCCGCGCAACGGCGGTGTTCCCTTTAATACTGGACCGCCGCCTCCCACCACGACCGTATTATGCGTGGTTGTCGGCGCGGTCGGTAGCGAGTAGCGTTGCGGTGCGGTACCGACGAAGCGCGGTGTACCGTTCCAACCGGTCCATCCGCCGGGCGCCCACATCCACCCGGAACCAGGCACGAAAACCCAGTTGCCATACATATACGGCATCCAGCCCCACGGATACGCCGAAACCCACATGAACCCGGCGCCGGGATAGAACGCCCAGGCTCCATCCATGAACGGATCCCAACCGATGCCGGTGAAATAGGGCTGCCAAAGCGTTCCATAGCCTGCCACGTTCGAGAAGGAACCGTAGTAGGAGAGATCGCTGTATCCATAGCCATAGGGGGTGGAATCGTTGCGGGCATATGTGTCGTGATATTCGGTAGCCTGCTTGTCCCACTCGTCGTACGCGTCTGGCGCGAAAGCCTTGGCCAGAACCCCCCTGTCGTCGTCAGACGGGTTAAAGGTCGCCATTTTCTTTTTGCCGACACTCAATGTGCCGGATGGTCCAACCACTTCAACGTCGCCCTTGAATACCGCGACTTCCCCAAAATCGGGCGTGGTCTCAGCACGAAAATGCGCAGCGTGAAGAAGGGTAATTTTCTCGCGGGAAAAATTCAGGGTCAGCGCGTCGCCGCTTTTGCCCAGCCAGTTGACGTAGGCCTTGCCTTCGGTCAAGTTCACTTCCGAGATACGCTTGCCGTCGCTGAGCGAGAGACTCTTGAATTCGACTGTGGTATTGGGCGTGATGCGGAGTGCACTGCCGTCCTCGAACTCGACTTCCGCACGGCTATCGTTCTGCGTGCGCAGGAGGGTTCCCTGCGTTACCGGCAGGTTGACAAATGCCCTCTCGTAGCCGGCGCCTGCATTCTTGTCAATCTCGACTTTTCCGTGCACCTCGCTGAGCCTGACGATGCGCACTTGTGACTCCGCGAACGCTGAAATCGTCATTACCGCTGCGAGAAACGGTGTAAGAAAGAACCAAGCGAGCCTTACCTTTGGGCTTGACACACAGCACCCCCTGAGAACGTACCAACTCATTAGAGCACGGAAAACGCCCACAAGTTGCTCGAATAGGTGCGTGTTAACACCCGGCGGTGCAGTCGGCACCCTGGCCTTTGGACCCGATTTGCTTAGTTAGCGGCTTTGCCGCGCTCGGCCAAAAGCTGGGCCTTCGCGCGCACCGTCTTCATTACTCCGGGGTCCGCAGCGATTCTCTGCAACACCGGACCCGCAGCCTGCAGCTCAGATAGCTGACGGTCGGCTAGTTGCGCCTCCATGCTCTTGAGTTCTGTGTCCAGGGCAAGTTTTTGAAAGCGCAGGTCGTAATCCAGGCGCCGCACCAACTCCAAGGTTAATGCGATCCCTTCAAAATATGAGGTAAGCTCTTGAATTGACTTATTATCTGAGTAGTTATACGTAGCCGAAGATGGCGTTGGGCCGTTGTTGAACTGCAGCGTCTTCCGGCCAGTAAAGGCGAGCTTGCGGCCGGAGTCTAGATTCCCGGTGAAGAACTTCGCATCTCGCGCAAGATCGAAAATTCGGTCGCGGTTTGAGTTCGCGATAGAAAAATCCCAGTGGAAAGGGGTCGATGAATCGGAGTCTGCGTCCGACCGAGCCAACGAGTCGTACACCGCTCGTCCATCCGATCCGATCTCGATCGAATAGGACTCCGGATTGGAACCGGGAAACTTCAACGCAAACTTGATTGACGGGCTGGAGAGGCTGGGCTTTGAGGTCGACTCGCTAACCAGGCTGGAGGACGGATCCTGCGGATCTTGAGGAGAAAGAAGCAGAGTTCCTCCCCACAGCAACCAAACCCCTAGTCCAAGCCCGAAAACTGATTTTGCCAGCAAACGACTCACTCTCCCGCCGCCCGCTGCCTGCGCAGCGTGGCCGACGTATGCAGATGGCAGATGGCTATGGCCAGCGCGTCGCTGGCATCCAGCGGCTCCGGCGGTAGTGTCAAATTGAGGAGCCGCATCACCATCTGCTGCACTTGATATTTTTCGGCGCGTCCGTAGCCCACCACCGACGACTTGATGGTGAGCGGAGAATATTCCGCGACTTGCAGTCCCGCCGCTGCGGCCGCCAGCATGGCCACTCCGCGCACCTGTCCCAGCTTCAGCGCCGACTTCACGTTCAGCGCATAGAACACATCTTCCACGGCGACCTCATCGGGCTGATGTTCGGCGATCAAGCGGCTCAATTCGGTATAGATATGCGCCAGCCGCCGCGGCATAGCATGACGCACCGGATTCTTGATGGCCCCGCTGCACACACAATCCAACTGCCGACCGTTGATCTCGACCACTCCGTAGCCGGTGTATTCGGTTCCGCAGTCAATACCCAGGACTCGCATGTTAGGGCAGTTTATCGCGGAAGGGGCGACACAGGCGATTGGCGGCATGGGCACTCCTCCCGAATTCTGGGTATCTGACGACAATCAGCAGCATCTTGGCATGGGCTTCTCCGAACGTTCCCGGTCTCGGAGAAAGGCAGAATAGGCTTCGACTGATGACGCTATCTTCATACGCTCCAGAAACCGAGCATACGCAGCCTCATCAAAAATTTCCTGCAGAGCGGCTAGCAGAACGCGCCCGGCTTCTAAAAACCACTTCATCCCCGCTCCTCCGCCAGCCGCGTCATGACAAACGGCGACTCCTTCACTTCAGCTGCGTGCGACCCCGACAGCACGCCCAACCACACCCGCGCGGATTCCAGCACGACGAGCGCAACCAGCACAACCAGAGCGCAAGTTACGGCGGCATCGAGCCGGTTATTGAAGATCAGGCGCGTGTTCGCGGCCGACGCCGGCCCGGCTGCCAGGGCCTGGGCCTGCGCCAGAAATCCCACTCGCGGGTTAGGGTCAAAGACTTTATGCCAAGCCGCGGTGAACGTCACCGTCACCAGAAAGGCTGCGGGCGCGAGCGTCACGAAAGAGTAGCGGGCCTTGCCCATCTTGATCAGGATGGTCGTCGCCACGCACAACGCCACCGTTGCCAGCAATTGATTGGAGATGCCAAACAGCGGCCACAAAGCGTTGATGCCGCCGAGCGGGTCGCGCACGCCCTGCCACAAGAAATATCCCCACAGCGCCACAATCACGCCGCTCGTCGACAGGATCGAGGGATACCAGCCAGTGCGGCCGATCGGTTTCCAGAGGTGTGCGAGCGCGTCCTGCAGCATGAAACGGGCAACACGCGTGCCCGCGTCGAGCACGGTGAGAATGAACAGCGCTTCAAACATGATGGCGAAGTGATACCAGAGCGCCATCCAGCGCTCGCCGCCCAGGGTGCTGGAAAAGATGTTCGCCATGCCAACGGCAAACGCGGGAGCGCCGCCGGTACGGTTGAGCAAGGTTTGTTCGCCAACTGCATGCGCCAGCGCCTCGATCTCGGTCGGCGCCACGGGAAATCCCCAGCCCGAGATGGTATTGGCAGCGGAAGCCGCGCCCACTCCCACAATACCCGCCGGACTGTTGATCGCGAAATAGACACCCGGCTGCATCACGCAGGCGGCGATCATTGCCATCACCGCCACGGCGGATTCGGCCATCATCGCGCCGTAACCAACCATGCGCGTCTGCGTTTCGCGCGCGATCAGTTTTGGCGTCGTGCCGCTCGAGATCAGAGAATGAAAGCCGCTGACAGCTCCGCATGCAATGGTGATGAAAGCAAAGGGAAAGATCTTTCCGGCAAATACCGGCCCGTTGCCGTCTGCGAAGCGCGTGAGAGCGGGCATGTGCAAAGTGGGATGCAGCGCAACGATCCCGAGCCCCAGCAGCGAAATCGTGCCCAGTTTTACAAACGTACTCAGATAGTCGCGCGGCGCCAGCAAGAGCCACACCGGCAACGCCGAAGCAGCGAAGCCATAGACGATGATCAGAATGGCCAGGGTGGGCGCTGTGAAGGTGAACAGCGGCGCCCACGCTGGGTTTTGCGAAACTTGCTGTCCGAACCAGATTGCCAACAGTACGAGTACAAATCCCAGCGCAGATACCTCCAATACTTTTCCCGGCCGGATGCGCCGTAGATAAAGGCCCATGAGCAGCGCAATCGGGATGGTCATCGCGATGGTGAAGGTGCCCCACGGGCTGGATTTCAGGGCGTTCACCACAATCAGCGCGGCGACCGCGAGCAGGATCACGAGGATGGAAAGCACAGCTGCATAAGCGACCAGGCCTCCGACCTTGCCGATTTCGCTGCGCGCCATCGCGGTGAGCGACTTGCCGTCGCGGCGAACCGAAAACAGCAGGATCACAAAATCCTGTACGCAGCCCGCGAACACTGCGCCGGCAAGAATCCATAGGGTGCCGGGCAGATATCCAAACTGCGCGGCCAGCACCGGTCCGACCAGCGGTCCCGGCCCGGCGATGGCTGCAAAATGATGGCCGAATACCACCCACTTGTTGGTTACAACAAAGTCGCGGCCGTCTTCGAGGCGTTCTGCCGGAGTGGCGCGTTGCGGGTCCAGAACCAAAAGCTTTACGGCAATGAATTTGCTGTAAAAGCGATAGCCGAGCGCATACCAGCACGTCGCCGCTACCACCAGCCACAGTGCGTTTACGGGTTCGCCGCGCCGGGTTGCGATCACGGAGATGCCCAGAGCCGCCGTCAACGAGACCACGCCCCAGAGTGCCGCCGTCAGAGTCTTTCTCATGCCGTTCCGGCATTGTGCCCGATGATCGCTGACGGATGCAATGCGGAGACGTCAGGCTGCCGACGTGGCATATCGTCCCGTGATAGTCTGTTTTTTCCAACCGAACGTCCGGTCAGCGACCAGGGATCTTGCCTCGAGCAGGCCTTTAGGCTCCGGTGCATTCGGAAGGTCATTGGGAGGATGAGAAGTCGAAATGAAGATTGGCATGTTGACCGGCGGCGGCGACTGTCCCGGCCTAAATGCGGTCATCCGCGCGGTGGTTCGCAAGGGCACATTCCACTATCAGGACACGTTCGTGGGTTTCCTGGAGGGCTGGCGCGGTCTTCTGGACGACAAGACCATGAAGCTTGACCTGGAAGCAATTGCTGGCATTCTGCCGCGCGGCGGCACGCTGCTGCGAACCTCGCGCACCAATCCATCGAAGCACCCCGACGGCATTGCCCGCTGCATGGCAACGCTCACCGCGCATCAGATTGACGCACTGGTAGCCATCGGCGGCGACGATACACTTTCCGTAGCGCAGAAACTGCACGAGCAGGGGGTGAAAGTCGTAGGCGTGCCCAAGACCATCGACAACGATCTGGGCGGCACGGATTACACGTTCGGATTCGATACCGCAGTGAACGTTGTCTGCGAGGCCATCGACCGCGTTCATACCACGGCTGAGGCGCACAACCGCGTGATGGTGGTGGAAGTCATGGGCCGCGATGCGGGGTGGATCGCTCTTTACAGCGGCATTGCGGGCGGGGCCGACGTGATCCTGATTCCCGAGCGCCCCTTTGATATCGACAAGGTCGCCGAATCCCTGCGGCAGCGCCACGGCAGAGGACGCTATTTTTCCATCGTTGTGGTGGCTGAGGGCGCCAAATTTTCGGCGGACCTCGACCCGCAGCATGGGGCGCCAGTGTTGCAGGACATGGGCAAAGACGAATTCGGACACGCCAAACTGGGCGGCATCGCCAACATTCTGGCGCGGGAAATTGAAAAACGTACTGGCTTTGAGACCCGCGCTGTGGTGCTCGGCCACATTCAGCGTGGAGGATCGCCCACCGCTTTCGATCGCGTGCTCGCGACCCGCTACGGCCTGGGGGCGATTGACATGGTGCATCGTGGCGAGTTTGGCCGCATGGCGGCGCTTACCGCGAACAAGATCACTTCGATTCCACTGAAAGACGCCCTTGCCCGCAACCGCACCGTGGACGATGACATCATGCGCATGGCTGACGGCTTATTCGATCTGCCGCCGGGTGCGGAGAGCGCGGCGTAAACACAAGCCGCCGAAGAATCAATTCTATTGAGTGAATGGAGCGGGAGACCGGGATCGAACCGGCGACATCCAGCTTGGGAAGCTGGCGTTCTACCGCTGAACTACTCCCGCTCAAGCGGAAAACTGGAGATTAGACTAACACTCCGCTAAACCGCTCACAACAGGTTCGCCGCCTAGCTTCCGAACAAGAACCGCAGCGCGTCGGGAAAGCGACGGGCCCAGGCCGATTCACTGTGCGGTGCGCCTTCGTCCACCACCACTCTCAGCCGGTCTTGGCCCACAGAGGCGCGAAGCGCGCGTTCTAGATCGCGCACGTCGTGGACCATGCGCTCGCTGCGGTCATCCCGGCTCGCTTCTCTGGTTCCGGCCGCAAGAAAGATGCGCTGCGGCCAGTGCGAATTGCGCCAGGCATCGGCGATCACCTTGCGGCCGGCCACCCACAACGATGGACTCTCCACCAGCAACCGCCCAATCAGACCCGGCCGCGCGATCGCGGTGTAAAGCGCAATTAATCCTCCCAACGACGATCCGCCCAGACCGGTGTTCTCGGGACCATCGGCAATCCGGTACTGGCGCGAGATAAAGGGCATGATCTCCTTGGCAAGAAAGTCGGGGTAATATCTGCCGCGAACCCGCATCATGTGAGGCTGCAACGAACGATACGGGACATACTCGCGCATGCGTTCGCGAGTGGCGTTGTCAATTCCAACCAGAATGATCGGCGGGATAGCCCCTTCGCGTATCAGTCGGTCGGCGGCCTCGTCAGCGTGCCACTCTCCGGCATAGGACGTGGCTTCATCGAAGAGATTCTGGCCGTCGTTGAGATAGAACACCGGATAGCGACGCTGCACGTTGGTCAGATCGTCGTAACCGGGCGGCAGCCATACGCGTAGCATGCGCGGCGTCCGAAAAATCCGGCCCCGGAAAGGATGCAAACGAAGGTCTCCGACCACCGTAGGCGATTGGGTTACACGCACGGGAGGAAGAACTTCGATTTGTCGGGACCTTGGCATCTAAAATCGGCGAGGCCGGTGTTCAGGACGCAACACCGGCCCGCCACTTAAGAATAAATGCCAGAACCGTAATCGTGAAGATCGTCAGCAGAGACGCCAAGCAGAGAATGCACCAGGTCGTCAAGATGTACGCCTCGACGTAGGAAAGATAGAGCGCGAACGCCAGCCCCGCCGCAGCCAATAACAAGAGAAGCGGCGGCGTGATGGGTCTGTGGCGTCGAAATGTCGACAGAAAAAAGATCAGCCCATAGCCTGCAACGCCCAACCCGGCCACCGGGATTCCGGCAATGCTCGAGTATTCGCTGCGGTTCACGATGTCACAGTTGAACGTCTCGGCTATGGCGCAAAAAGACGTGGCGGAATGGGCATAGTGCCGCTGCAAAGAGACCACCGACACTATGAGTCCAGCAACCGACAATACGGAAATTGCCACATAGAGCAGCCGCACCGACTTCTTCACGGCAAGCTGCACCCGCTGCGCAAACTCAGGGCCTCCGCTGAAAACACCCCGGGCGTAAGCGCGCCGTCGGGAAACCGCCACGTGGGAAACAATTTCACGCCCAGGTCTAGGCACTTTCTTTGTACTTCGTGCGAGCCGGGTACGCCGCACTCTTCATACACGAAGCGATAAGACGCACCCAGAATATCCTTCTGGTCCGCACAATGCGGACACCAATACGCGCCGTACATCTTCACTTGCTTCGCGGCCATGCATTCCACTAGGGAGTCGTAGCGGTGGTTTTTATGGTACCGCCCTAACAAGTAGGCGATACAGATCATCGCAATCATGGCCAGCCAGAGTGCGATTGTGCGCCTTGAAAATGAGAATTGCCGATCAATTGGCATTTGTCGTTTTATATCATGCAGCATCTTTGCGATTGCTCACGCCACAACATCAATCGCGCTGGGCAGCACATCGATTTGTTCGCAATGCAGCGTAAACACTTCGCCATCCACCATGCAATCCACCGGTGCGTCCAGATCGAACTCGACCCGTGCCACGGCCTGGCGTTCAGCCAGCGGATGATTCACGTGCGTGCCGTCGTAGAGAGTGGACAGGTTGCGGATCAGCCCGATGCGCCCGATCGGGCCCCAGCGAACAAACTCGATCTTGCCACTGTCCACTTCCGCGTGGGGCGCGATCATCATAGTGCCGCCGGTGAACTTGCTGTTGCTGAAGGTGAGGAAGAGACACGGCCGGCGGTCGAAGTCTGCGGAGCTCGAGGTACGCACTGGAAACGGCCGGCGGCGGAAGCGGGCAAGCGTCAGAAAAATGGAAATGAAATATCCGGTTTCTCCCCAGGCGGCAAAGCGCCGCGCGCGCAAGGTCGCCACGTCCGCGGAAAAGCCCACGCTCAACAGGTTGATGTAATGCAGAACACCATCCCGATGACGCAGCCGCAGAATATCGCAGGGTGCGCGTCGTCTCGCAAGCAGCGATTCCCTGGCATGATCGATCCCGCGATGACTGAAATCGCGCAGGAACGAATTGCCCGTTCCCAGGGGCAGAAAGCCGAGCACTGGACGTCCTCCATCCGGCGGCAACGGGAACAATCCATTGATCACCTCAAAAGCGGTGCCATCCCCGCCAACGGCGATGAACTGGCGTTCGCCCCCCGCCCAAGCCTCGCGGGCGATCCTCGACGCGTCCGTGGGCCCGCTGGTCTCCGCCACTTCGATCTCCAGGCCTTCGCAACGCAGTTTCTCAAGCTCTGAACCAAGCAGGCTGCGGGTTTTTCCTCCCGCGGCTGCGGGATTGACGATGGCAAGAAATCGGGGATTCAAAGCGGATGGGGCGGCTGCTTGCATGGGTATTTAGGGGCTGAGTGTATCAGGGCATTTGGCACAGCACTACAGCGCCACCACATCGGACGCCTGCTTCGTCGCCGCAAGATCCTTTGCCAGCACAGGGCGAATGATTTTCATCGACGCGGTTCGGGGAAAGTCGCTGTCTGACACCAGGTATCCGTTCACGCGCTTAAAGTCCGGCAACCTGCGATTGCGGGCACCGATATCCTCGAGGAGTGTTGGGTTCATTGTCTGGTTCGGCTCGAGCCTCAGAACTAGTACCAGTATTTCCCTGCCCAGCGATTTTGCAGGCCAAATGTAGTTGGCCGCAAACACGCAGAATTCCTTGACCGGCAGCCCTTCGAAGGCCTTTTCAATGTCCTCAGGATAGATGTTCTTGCCGCCCTCTGTGACAATCATGTTCTTTTTGCGGCCGAAGAGTTGCAGATGGCCGTGGCGGTCGAACCGCCCGAGGTCGCCGGTGATCAGCCAGCCGTCTACAATCGTCTCCAGCGTAAGTTCCGGGTCGTCCAGGTAGTGGGACATCACGGTCTTGCTGCGAGCCGCGACCTCGCCGATGCCTTCATCGTCCGGATTGAGGAGACGAATCTCAACTCCCGGAAGTGGCTTGCCGACAGTGTCCGCGCGGAATGGTTTGAAGTCGTTGAGAGTGAGGCAAACCGTTGTCTCGGTCAAGCCGTAGCCATTGGTGATCGGGATGCCGAGGTCGTAGAAAAACTGCAGCGTGGTCGGTTCCATGTACGCTCCGCCGACACCCATCGCCACCAGACTGCCGCCAAAGCCCTGATGCACCTTTGGAAGCAACCAGCGGCTCAATTCGACGTTCGGCCGGCGGCGCGTGAGCAGCTTGTTGATAGAAACCAGACGGTCCAGCATGGCGTGCTTAAACGCAGGCAAGGCGGCGAAGTTTGCTTTCATCCCGCGCTCCAGGTTCTTAAGCACGAGCGGCACCAGAAATACGTGGGTGATGCGGTAGCGTACAAATGCGTCCCGCACAAATTCGGGACGCAACGTGCGCAGGTGAACGACGCAAGCTCCGCTCACAAACGGGCGAATAAATCCCACTACAAAATCGATGGCATGGTTTGTGGGCAGCACGCTCAGGTAGCGCGTGCCGGGGCCGAATTCGAAAACTCCGCTGATCGCCTTGCATTGCTCCAGATAATTTTCATGGGTCAGCACGCAACCCTTGGCGCGACCGCCCGTCCCTGACGAATAGACAATGCAGGCCACGTCATCGCGTTTGCGTTCGATAAAGTCCGGCGCGCCACGCCGCTTGAAATCCTCCCACCGGAACCCGCCTCCGAGGTCCGACCCGACCGGCGCCTCGGTGACCAGCACCAGTTTGGTCTGGATCGACTTAAAGCCGGGCTCCTGCATGATCGCGCGCCAAAGAAAATGCTCGACGATGAGCACTTTGGCTTTGGAGTGCGCCAGCAGTGCGAGGTGCTCTGCGGCGCTGAGTTTGTAATCGAGAGGCACTAGCACTCCACCGCAGTAGAAGATGGCGTAGGCGGAGATCAGCCACTTCGACTGGTTGGTCATGATCACGGCGGCACGGTCGCCAGGATCGAAGTCGGCGTCTTGCAGAGCGCGAGCGAGCGGCAGGGCCAGGTCTTTAAAGTCGGAATAGGTGAGGCGCGATTTCTCTCGGTCGCGCTCGGCTTCAATCAGGCAGGTTCCGTGAGCAAAGCGTTCCAGCGCATCGCGCAACGCGGCGCCGAGACAGGTGTATTGATTGAGGTCGAGCATTCCAAGAAAGGTTGATTGTAGATGCTTTGACTGAAATTGGACAAACTGCAGCAGTGACCGAGCGGGCCGCTACAGCCGCGACTGGATTCTCTGCGCAAGCGTTCGGAAATCGGTGACTCCTTGCAGTTCGTAGTCCGGCAGCTCAACGTGAAAGTGGTTCTCCAGCTTCGTCAGCAGGTCAAGCGTTTGCAGACTGTCGATGCCCAGAGCCTTGAAAAAGTCGTCGTCGGGGTTGAGTTTCTCGCGCGAAACCTTGAAGTGTGCAGCGGCCAGTGTCAGGATTTCGTCAAGTGTATGTTCTTGGGTTCGCATATCGGTTCCCATAGTATTTCACGGCAGATATGGTTGCTTGTCGGTGCTCTCGACAAATTTCCGCAGTCCAGCCCTCACCGCAGGTCGCGCGAACAAGTCGCAGAAGATTTCAACTTCTGCACGGAGTTGGTCGTAAGGGATTGGCTTGATGAACCGCTTGGCGGTCGCCGCGGTATAACGGTCGAACTTGCCGATTTGGGCGGCAGTCGAGCGCGCCGCGCGCAACGCCTCTCCCTCTCCGGCCACCTGGCTCACCAGTCCAATCTGGCCGCCCTTGGTCGCGTTGATACTGCGGCCGGTCAGCAGCAGATCCCGAACCACGGAATTGCCGAGGTCGCGCCTCAGGCGAGGAACCCCACCGAAGCCGGGAATCAAACCAAGGCGAAGCTCTGGAAAGCAGAAGCGGGCAAGTTTATCGGCAACGATCAAGTCACAAGCCAACGCCAGCTCAAACCCTCCGCCAAAAGTGACCCCGTGCACAGCTGCGATGGTGGTCAGAGAGCAGGAATCAATCGCATTCATCACCGCGTGGATTCTCTCCAGAAAATCGCGGACCTGCACCGAGGCCTCCAGCGGAGCCAATTCTTCGGAACGCAGGAAAAGCTCGCGCAGATCCGCGCCCGCACAAAACCCGGCTTTCATCTCGCTGAAAATAATGAGTGCGTGCGCCTCGCGCTCCAGTTCCGGCAGGGCGGCAACGAAACGCTCTAACTCCGTGAGCGTGACCGAGCCAATCTCGTTGCATGGCTCGCGATGCAGGGCCAATTCAACGACGCCTTTGTCCAGCTTCCACGAGATGCTCTTCGTCGTTCTTTTCATTCGCAATTTTCTATGACGCCTGCCGAACCTTGTACATGTTGTCGATTTCGTTGCGCATCAGCGCCACGACCGCGTCCCGCCTGAGCTTGCCGTTCACCGTCAGCGTTCCCTCATCCACCGAAAAAGGCAGTTCCCGGACCACGAATGCCCGGACCTGCTTATAGTGTGGCAGGCTGGCGTTGATGCCGTCGAGCGCCGCCTGCACCTGATCACGCGTGACCGACCCGGTGACGATGGCCGAAAGATATCCCTGCCCGTTGCCGACGATGACTACCTGCTGCGCGGCGGCCACCGCCTTTTGGATGACTTCTTCAATGGGTTCAGGAGACAGCTTGTGTCCTGATCCGAGGACCAGCAGGTTTTTGATCCGTCCCGCAATACGCCAGTTCCCTGCCGCGCTGATTTCTCCCTGATCGCCGGTGTGGAACCAACCGTCACGCAGAACCCGCGCCGTCTCTTCCGCCCGGTTCCAATAGCCTGGGAAAATATTCGGTCCGCGGACCACAATCTCGTCGCCGTCGCCAACTCTCATCTCCACTCCAGAAACCGCGGGTCCAACGCAACCCAACTCTGCATGACCAGGCTCGTCCATGGTGCAAATGGCAGTGGTTTCAGTGAGACCGTAGACCTGCAAAACTTGGATCCCGAGCATTTGGAAATAAAGCTGTGTGTCTGGACTCAGCGGTGCCGATCCGCAAATCAGGGCGCGCAGGTTTGGGCCGATCATCTTATTGCGAATGGTGGGGAAAACCAGCTTGTTCGCCAACCATAACCACAAGCCATCCGCGCCGCGAGGCTGGCCGTCGTGCTGGCGGGCACCGGCGGCCTTGGCGCGCGTGTAAATTGCAAGCGCAATACCGCCAGTTTGCCACAACTGCTCATCCACTGCGCGCCGCATCCGCTCCAGCAACTGTGGAACGTTGAGAAAGTAATCCGGCGCGACCGTGCGCATGTCGCCGGCGATCTTGGACAAGTCTGTATTAAATACGACCTCGCTGCGGCGCTTCAGGAAAGTCAGCACGGCGATCCACGAGGCGGCAAACGTCATGGGAAGATAATGAAAGATGCGGTCAGCCCGCGGCGCGCCCTCCGCGCCGGCCATCAATTGCGTCAGGCGTTCCGTGGTGCGCTCCAGCATGAAGCCAACATTGGCTGCATTGAGCACAACTCCTTTCGATTCGCCCGACGTGCCCGACGTGTAAATGATGGTCACTGCATCCTGATCTTCAACATGCGGATGTCCGGGCCGCCTTGTACCCTCGAAGTCCGCAAATAGCTCGTCGAACAGAAATAGTGGACAGCCGGGCGATTCCCTCGCGATCGCATCCCGCAACTCCCCCTCGCCACAGGCGATCAGGCTGGGTTGGCTGTCGCGAACCATCGCCGCCAGTTCCGACGCGGCTTGCCGCGAATAAAGCGGAACCACGACCAAGCCCTCCGCCAATGCCGCCAAATCGAACGCGACCCAGCGCACGGAATTCGCCGCAAGCAAACCGCACCGGTCGCCTTTTTTGAAATTCCTCGAGCCTAGGAAACTGCGCGCCTTGCTTACCATCGCCAGCAGTTCGTTCCCGCTGATGCCGCTGATGGATCCGTCACGAATTTCTCCCAGAACGCGCTGATCGGCGGCGGCGGTGAGATCGGCGAAAATGTCGTCAATGAATGACATTGGTGTTTTGACCAGCGGCAGCCTGCAAAGCAGAAGCCTCAGCTCCAGGCGGTCACAAGAGCGGTGAGGCCGTGGCTCATCGGTGGCAGGTAGTCTTCCCAGCTCCACTCGCCGCGCCGCGTTTCAAAATCGGGGTACCTGCGGCGAACTTCCTCCTCAAAATAAACACCCATGCGCGCCATCAAGTTCAGGTTCTTGACCACGGTGCGGGCGATTCCCGCCGACACTTTTTCGCCATGAGTCGCAAGATGGTCCAATGCGGCCAAAAGCTTGTGTTCCAGGTCGACATCGTCCACATTCATCAGCAGATTCTCGTGGCCGCGCTCGCGCATCAGGTTGCGAATACGCTCGTCCATGGTGATCCCAGCCGACGGGACCAGGCCGGGCATGGAAGTCACAATGCCGTGATAACGAGACGATGCCATCATGTGGCAGCAGCGCAGAATGCTGACCAGTTCATACATGTTGTACTCGTCGGACGTCAGCACCGGGACGCCGCCCAATGCGGCGGCAATCTTGTTGGCCGGCCGCGCGTCAAGCCGCTCGGTGGCCGCAAGAATCACAAAGACATTCCTGCGTTGCCGGAAGGCCGCAACGGCATTCGCAATCGAAGTCAGGTAATGCTGGTAGGCACGGTCGGCGGCGGGCCCGGAATTGTGGAAGTAGACAGTGCGGTAGTGGCTGTCCTTATAAGCTCCGGTCAGCGAATGAATCGCGTACTTTGCTACCGACGCGCGGACTGGCCATTCAAATGGATTGATCGGACATACCACAAGAACCGGTGTTTTGCCGTCCCATCCAACCTTGCGCAGGGCCTGCTGGCCGTATTCGGCCGGACGCGGCTCAAATGTCCACGCCGTATCGGTGCCCAGCTCGCTGGGCACTCCGAGCTTGCGCAGCACCCCGCGCGACTCCTCATTCCTTGTGATGACAAAGGAGTTCCGGCAGTAACGGCTACACATTTTTGCCAGCAACGGATCCATCTGCCCAGCCTCGGCGCCGTATCCCACCGAAAGTTTGTTTTGAGCCGCAGCGATTCCCAGCGACCCGATCATCATCGTGGTCAGGGCGTTGGCGAACTTGCTTTTGAACATCGAGCCTTCGCATGCCACTACCCCGTCATGCTTGGGCACCTCCCGCGCCAGAAACGGCGGGAAGATGTCGGGAAGATGGACCTGCGCCGTGCCTTCAAAGTAACCACGGGAAAACTCGAAATTCTGGCTCATCACGCTGAATTGCACGCGGTCGGCCCCGAGAATATGACGAATCTGACGCAGCATCTCTTCGACGCGGACGTCAGACCCCATGTTCCTGGTGCCGTTGTAACCGGCAAACAACAGCTTGAGTTTGTCGCCCGCTTGCCAGGGCTTTCCAGCCCCCAGCATCCACGCCAGGCGGGATTGCTCGATCGATCCGCTGACCCAGCCTTCCAGCACCAAATCCATCATGCGGCAACACCTCCACGCACCGGCCACGGCCGATAGTTGTACTGGAAGTGATTCTCCCGGCTGAACTTCAATAGCGGAAAACTGTACTGCGAAAACGGCACCGGCTTGACGCCGAGTTCGGAGGTCACGCGGGTGTTGTCGAACACCGTGTTCCACACCAGATACGGCATGAAAACTCTAAGCAGGGCGGCATTGCGGCCAAGAGCACCCTGGCGATTTGAGAGGAAATCCACGGCCGCCGTGAAGGGCTTTTCCAGAAAGGGCAAAAACACCGGACCGCTCTTGTGGCGCGCGGCAGCCAGCGCCTCGGTAAGTTCGCGAAAGGTCTGTGATTCCCGACCTGACGAGAGATGATAGGTCTGGTGTTGAGGATTGTCCTTCTGGTGTAGAGTCGCGATTGCTCCGGCGACGAAGTCCACGTTCACAATGTCAATCTTGTCGCTTGACCGAAACGGGAGTCCGGGCAGGCCGGCCAGGAAAACAAACGCGCGCACCATATCGAACTGGGTCGTTTCCGCATAGCGGCTGTCGCCCAACACAATGCTCGGCCGGAAGACGGTTTTCGGCACCTCCGGCAAGAGCTGATGCACCATGTGCTCGCAGAATTTCTTGGTGCGTGCGTAGGGATCGTAGTCGGAGCGGTCCCACTCAATCGCTTTGTCCTCGGTCACGACTTCGTTCTCGCGTCGCCCCGCCACCGCCACCGTGCTGACATCGCTGAAGCGCCGCAACCCGTGATAGTGCTCGGCATGACGCGCGAGAGTGATGACTTCGAGCGTGCCGCGCAGGTTTACATTCAGACAGGTCTTTTCTGATTTGCGATTCAGGGAGGCGGCGCAATGCAGGACCGAATCCGTGGTGTGGACCAGCCGGTCATATTCGTCGCGCGACAAACCGAAGCCTGATGTCGTCAGATCGCCGCAGAAGACGCGCATCCGCGTGGCATATAACTCTGAAAAGCGCGGGAAATCCATATGCAGCTGCATGGACTGCCACAGGCGTTCCGCGCCCTGCTGGCGGTCTTTCGCGCGCACCAGTAGATTCAAGGCAGCGTCATGCTTTTCCAGCAAAAGAGACGCGACGTGCGCGCCGATGTACCCCGTTGCTCCAGTAAGAAAAATTGCCATCCCTGCGATTGCTCCGATCAGTCCGTGCCCGTCCGCGCCGTTTGGGTTTCGGCGGCGGTGAAATGCAAGTGCCGTTCTGGCCGTGCTTCCAGCGGCCGCCCCTCAATCAGAGGATACGTCCAGCGCCGCAGCGCGGGAATATGCACGTTGATCCAGTAGTCCCACCAGTCGAGGCTGGCGGGGTTATATCCAAATTCCGTCCGCTCCTCTTCGACCAGCGCCGCCGAAAGCTTTTCTATGTTCTCAGCCGCAAAATCGTGCTCATTCAGCAGGATGAACGGCTCAAACAGCTCAATCAGCTTTTCCACCCGCTCCAGGCTGCGTTCTGTCTTCGCCAGAGGGGTCTTCTTGAGCGGCAACGGCGACATGATTCGCTGGATGGATTTCACAATCGCTTTTTGCGCTGGCGCCGACATGCGGTTGTAACGGGTCTTCGAAACCGGGATCGCATCGAACCGCAGCCGCAGCCAGGACTCCATCCCCTCCAGAGCGCGATAGTGCCGGCGATGCCCCAGCGACGTCAGTTCGATCGACCGGCCCATGTCGCAGGGGTTGGTTACCGAGGTCGCCAGCTGGTACATCGCGTCATGACGGCGCTCGACGATAGCCGCCGCGATCAACGTCATCCCCGCGCAGACGTCGTCCACCGGTATGATGTCGAGCCGTTTGCTCTCGTTTGTCGGCAACTGCCGGAAGTAAGTCCCCAGCAGATAGGACAGCGACGCGGAAGTGTTGATGCCCTCGTTCCAGCCCAGGAAAGGTTTGCGAACCGAAGTTTCCACGATGGCGGGGCGCACAATCGCAACCGGTATTCCCGCGCCGTACTTGGCGATCAGCGATTCGCCCAGTGACTTTGTCAGTGTGTACGTGTTCGGCCAACCCAGATCCTGAGCCCGCCGGGTTCCCGCCTCCGTCAAACGGTTTTTCAGCCAGCGTACCCGGTTCTTGCGGATCTGGTTCTCCAGAGCCACACCCTGCAGGCTCTTGGAAGCGTGCTCCTTTACCAGGGCCTGCTGCTTCAGTTCTTCCGTAACTTCGGCGCTCTCAGAGCGGCTTTCTTCCTTCTGAACCAGTTCATGCAGGGAGTGCCATTCTCTTTCAGCATCGAATTCGGCGCGGTGGTGCGGGTTGTAATCGGGGATCAGCTTTTCGCCGACGCGGCCATCACGCTGCCCTGCGACGTAACAGGTGGATAAATGCAACAAGCCGGCATGGTCGCAAGAGCGCACGAACTTGAGAACATTTACAGCGGCATCAGTATTGCTGGCCAACGCATCGCGGAGATCGGGATTGAAGTCGGTGAGCCCAGAGCTGTTGACCACCAGATCCAACTGCCTCTGCAATCGGCTGCCGATTTCCGCGGAGAAGCCCAGTCCCTCTCCCGTAACATCGCCTTCTACCACTTCCACCTTGTCCCGCAG
>Ga0209698_10003006_pt1 | contig 18856 bp, 19 predicted proteins | sample LitLauG_LLR_2012_FD_187203 | JGI IMG/M metagenome (GOLD analysis project Ga0209698, IMG submission 187203) | Freshwater sediment microbial communities from Pennsylvania, USA - Little Laurel Run_MetaG_LLR_2012 (SPAdes) (version 2) | ecosystem: Environmental > Aquatic > Freshwater > Creek >...
TGGTGCAAATCTTTCTCAGCAACTCAAGCTCTGTCATCCTGAGCGGAGCGGATTTCGCGTCTTATGCGAAATCCGCGTAGTCGAAGGATCCCTACTCCCGCAGCCGTATTTACGGTGGTAGGGATCCTTCAACTACGCACAGCTTCGCTTCAATCAACCGTGCTCGCTCAGGATGACAAGTGCAATCTCTCTACTCGAGAGAATCACTGTTTCTCCCCCCGTCGCGCCAACAGATACGCGCGGATGAACGGTTGCAGATCTCCGTCGAGCACGCGATCGACGTCCCCGACTTCCGTCTTCGTGCGGTGGTCTTTAATCATGCGGTACGGCTGCAGCACGTAGGAGCGAATCTGCGATCCGAATTCGATGTCGAGCTTCGAATCTTCGATCTTCTTGGTAGCGGCGCGTTTCTTTTCCATCTCGAATTCATAGAGCTTGGAGCGCAGCATGCTCATGGCACGCTCTTTGTTCTTGTGCTGCGAGCGCTCGTTCTGGCAATTGGCGACCAGGCCGGTGGCAATGTGCGTGATGCGCACGGCAGAATCTGTGGTGTTCACGTGTTGCCCACCCTTGCCGCTCGAGCGGTAAGTATCGATGCGGATGTCTTCCGGCTTGATTACGATTTCGATGCTGTCGTCGATTTCAGGGGAGACGAACACGCTGGCAAACGACGTGTGCCGGCGCTTGGCCTGATCAAATGGAGAGATGCGGACCAGGCGATGCACGCCGATCTCGCCCTGCAACAGGCCGAAGGCGTAATCGCCGTTGACGGCGAAGGTGGCTGACTTCAGTCCGGCTTCTTCACCCGGCTGGTAATCGTACAGCACGGTCTCGAAACCTTGTCGCTCGGCCCATCTCAGGTACATGCGCAGGAGCATGTCGGCCCAGTCCTGAGACTCGGTGCCGCCGGCGCCGGGATGGATGGTCACAATGGCGTTGCGAGGGTCGTTCTCGCCGGAAAGTAGCGTTTCGGTTTCCAGTTTGTCGATCAGGTCGTGGAGCGCAGTAATTTCGCGCTGCAGGTCGGCATCGACGTTCTCGCCTTCTTTCGCGAGGTCAAAGTAGGCGTTGATATCGTCGGCCCGGCGCGCCAAGTCAGCGTCGGTCGCGAGCACGTGCTCCAGGCGCTTCTTCTCGCGCATGACCTGCTGCGAGCGCTGGGGATTCGACCACAAATTCGGGTCGGAGGCCTGCTTTTCAATTTCGGCTAGCTGCGGACGGACCTTCTCCGCGTCAAAGATACTCCCGGAGATCGTGAGCTTTCTTGCTCAGCTTTTCGTATTCCTGTTCCAACTCTTGATTCATGCGGATGTATCAGCTTTCTTGCGCTTTGCGAATGTAAAGCGCTCGATGAGCGCTCCCATCAAAATTATCGCACACGCAAAAGCGAACCAGTCGCCGTGGCGGGTGTAGAACGTGGTCACCGAATTGAGGGCATACGGCGCGACGAGTGCGCCTCGCTCCTTGCGCGGGATGCGGGAGGCGACGCGTCCCCAGGGATCGATGGCAGCGGTGACGCCGGTGTCGGTTGCACTGAGCAGCCAGCGGTCGTTCTCGATGGCGCGCATGCGGGTCTGATTCAAGTGCTGCGCGTAGGCACCGCTGTCGCCATACCAGCCGTCGTTGGAGATGTTCACGAACACTTGCGCGCCAAGATCGGCGGACTGGCGAACCTCGTCGGGGAAGATCGACTCGTAGCAGATGAAGATGCCTATCTGCTCGCCCCCGGCGTTCAACGGACTGCGCGATCTGCCCCGCTCGAATTGGCCGACTTCTTTGGTCAGGCCTCCCGCAAAAGAAAACAAACTTGGGAACGGAACGTATTCGCCGAAGGGCACGAGATGGACCTTGTCGTAGCGCGCCGTCCAATCGCCCAGCGGGCTGATCAGCGCGGCGGAGTTGAACACGGGGCCTTCATCGTTGGGATGGGCGGCGTTGCTCCCAATCGCACCGACTACCGTCCAGGCGCCGGTGGTGCGCGCGATATCGCTGATGACTGCCCTGAACTGCGCGTCATTCGTAAAGAATGGCGCGGGCGACTCCGGCCAGACCACCAGATCCATCTTGGTTCCCGGATTGTGCGTGGCGGAGCTGACAGTGATCTCAGTCAGCTCACGCAGTGTCTGCTCGAGGAGGTGGGGCTGAGTCCAATCGGCAGCAACCGGGATATTTTGCTGTAGCAGCAGTGCCGCGTGGTCTGCCTTGGCGGGTGGGGCTTCGACCAGCCTGCCCGATTGCAACACTGCAGCGGCTGCGAGCGCGGCAGCAAACATCATGCCGCGCTTCGGCCGCGGTATGAGAAATGCAGCGGCGATGGCGACGTTGACGAGCACGATTTCGAAAGAAATTCCGTACACGCCTGTGAAGCCGGCAATTCGGCAGAGCGCGACGTTATCGACCTGCGAGATGCCGAGCAGGTTCCAGGGAAATCCGCTGATGCGGGTTCGCGCCAGTTCGAGGGCGACCCACAGGAATGGGGCCAGCACCAAGGCTCGGCGATGGTCCTGCGGTCGCGCGAGCAAGGCCACAACCAGCCCGAAGGCTCCGTGATACAGGCCGAGATAACAACAAAAGAGAAACACCACCAACAGCGCCATAGGCGTGTTCAGGCCGCCGTATTGGCGCATCGTGTCGTAAATCCAGTAGCAGGTTCCCGCATACCAGATGATGCCGCAGACGTAGCTCAGCAAAAATCCCTGCCATGGAGTCGCCGGCTGCAGGCGGACCGAGCCGGCGACTTCCAACTCTCCAGCGGGACGTGCGCGCAGCAACGCGACCAGCAACGGTGCCAGCGCGAACCAGGAAAGGACGTAGGTGCCCGGCAGCGGAAAAATCACGACCTGCAAGATCGCCGACAGGACTGCGAGAAGCCAGGCCGTGGGATGGATTTGGCGCACGTGGGAAGAATAGCAAAGAGCAGTTGGTCAGTACTCAGTTCGCAGTTATTAGTTGGCGTTTACGTGTCCATCGCCCCGTCATCCCGACCGAAGCGAAGGACCTGTGTAATCGCTGGCAGCGTTGGTGCTGTCGGCAGGTTGCATAAGTCCTTCGGCCCGCAAAACCCGCGGGCCTCAGGATGACAAAGCTAGGAATAGTCGCTAGCGATTATTTGGGACCACGCCGATACCTAGTTTTGCGCGCACAAAGTCCACTATCTGGGGGGTCACATACTCGGGCGGCGTGATCTGGAAAACCGGGCAGTCCGCCACCGGCTTCAGGGAAACCAACTGCCACGATGGGGCACTGGCCGCCTCGTGCAAGATCACCGCATCGGCGCGGTCGAGAAATTCTCGTGCGGATTTCTTGAAGTCTGCGGTGGCGGGATCGAGGATCGTGAGATAGAGATCAGGGCGCAGGAATTTCAAGATGCTGTTGGATTCGATGATCACATTGCGCGCGCCTTCGAGTCGGTCCCGCAACGTGGGCATGGCCTCGGCGAGTCTTCCCTGTTCGGTTCGCACCCAGAAGACTCGCGAAGCTCCTGACACTAGAAAGCGAGACGTGTCGGACTCACCCGTGCGGTCGTGCTCTTCTGTGATCGCCCACGAATGGTCGCCGGTGGCGCAATCGCAGGCTTCGCCGTTGGCGGAGCAAATTCCGTGGCCGTATTGCGTGATTTTCACCGCCGTCCAGGCGAATTCGGGAAGGGCGGCGATCAGGCCGGCGACGACGCTGGTCTTGCCCACGCTGCGTGAATGGCCACCAACCACCACTAACGACATGGATAGACTCCCCGTCAATCGTGTCGATCATCGTGCTGCGAGGGCGAGACGCCCTCACGACAGCCGGCGAGACGCCGGCGCTACGGTTTTTTTGTCAGACGCGCCAGCGTTGCGAGTTGCTTCAGGTATTCACGAAGCGGCTGCGCAGGAGTTCCCCAGAACGCAACGCCCTTGCCGCGGAGAATTTTGTTCGGCAGAACTCCGCCCTGGCCGCCCAGCATTACGCCCTCGCCGATGCGAGCGTGCTCGCCGATGCCGACCTGGCCGCCCAGCACGGCGCCGTTCTCGATCACGATGCTGCCGGAGAGGCCCGTCTGCGCGGCGATTACGACGTCTTCGCCGAGATCGCAATTGTGGCCGATGTGCACCAGGTTGTCGATCTTCGTGCCCCGGCGGATGCGGGTTTCCTCGAGCGAGCCACGGTCGACCGTGGCATTCGCGCCGATCTCGACATCGTCTTCAATCACCAGGCGGCCGACCTGCGGAAACTTTTCGTAGTGCCCGGTTTTCCCGTCGCGCACGTAGCCAAAGCCATCGCTGCCGAGCACCGCCCCTGCATGTATGATTACGCGGTCGCCCACAATCGTCCCCGGATAAATGGTAACGTTCGGATAAATCTCGCATTGGCTGCCGATCGCGACCCCGGCTCCGATCACCGATCCTGCACCGATCCGGGTACCGTCCTTGATTTGGGCGCGTTCGCCGATCACCACTCGCGCCTCTATGCGCACGCCGGTTCCGAGCACAGCTGATGCTTCGATCACGGCGCTCGAGTGAATATTTTCCTGCTGCCGCCCATCGTCGGACCCCAACATGCGCGCAGCTCGGGCAAAGGCCAGCTTGGGATGATCGCTGATGAGCAGCGGACGATCGGCACTCACAGCGGCGGCAAACTCCCCTGCAATGATGGCCCCCGCTCGAGATTTCAGCGCCCCGGCGAGATGCTTCTCATCGTCGACGAATACAAGGTGATTCGGCAACGCCGATTCGAGGCTCGACACGCCGGCGACCTCAACCTTGCCGTCCCCAATCAGGCGGGCTTCCAGCACCCCGGCGATTTCACGAAGCGAGCGCTTCATGGCTCTCACTGTATAGCAGAGATGTGGAACGAAGGAAGGGTAGGCTAATCGAATTTCTTGACTGCAGCGGCGGCGCTTGTCGGCGTGCAGGTGGCTAAGCCCTGGCACATGAGGAAGGTGCCTTGACCCGCGTTGCAACCGGTCGCACCGCTCCCAGGCGATAGGGACCACTGCCCCACAACGATCCCGTTGCTGAGCGTACCGGTCATGGTGGTCGTTCCGTTGGAGGTTCCGGTCAGAGTTGCGGGAGTTGGTGTGCCTAATGTCAACACACTGCCGTTCGTGGCCGACGTCACAGTCATAGTGAGCGTGCCACTAACCGTGTTCGTTGAAGTGGTCCCGAAGTTCGCGTTGCCCGTGACGGTTACCGTATTGGTGCCATTCAAAAAACACGCTCCTGCGTTGAAGAAAGCAAAGCCGGTAATGTCGAGAGGCCCGTTGTTAGTCACCGTAAAGGTAGTAACGAAGTTCAGCAGGCTCGCCTGCTCGGTACCGCCGGTAAGCTGCGCCTCCCAGTTTCCTGAGGCTTGGGTGTTCGTGAACGTCTGCGGTTGCCCGCTCGTGCCGCATCCCGAGACCGTGAGTTCGAACGCCAGCAGGGCCACCAGGGCAAGCTTCTTCATGGACCGTCCTTCCAATGGAATCTCTACGAGAATAGAGAGATGCAGGCAGCGCCGTCAATGGATGTAAGCACAAGCTGCGAGCTTTGACCTTCGGTTTTAGGCTTACGGATTCCGCTCCCGCGTCCGGCTTCCGGAAGTCGAGAGCCGGAAGCCGGAACTCAAGACGACAGCTAAACCTTTGTCATCGTGAAGGTTCCGCTGCCGGTGCAACCGCTGCTTCCCGTCAACGTCCACGTTCCGGAGATCGTGTTGCCGTTCGCTGTGCCGGAGAGTGTAAGCGCATTTCCCGTTGGCGATCCCGACTGGACGGCATAGCCGAACTTGCCGTTCACCATTCCATTGAAGTTTCCGGTGAGCGTGAATGAACCGCTCTCAGTCTCGCCCGAGACGAAACACGGTGAGCTGGTGGTGAAGCTGAAATTGGAGATGCTCAACGAACCGTCGCCGTTCACCATCAACGAAGTTCCGAAGGTGAAGGCGGTCGAATTGCCGCCGCTGATCAATGTTGCATTCCAGTTCCCATTAATGTTCGAGGCATTCGAATTCGAACCGCAACCGATCAGTGCCAAGCTTATTAACAGTAATAGAACCGCTGCAAACCACTTCATGAGAAATTCCCCTCGCGTTAAAGTCCGAAGGGGCGCGTTAAAGCTAGATGCGGAAATCGGACGGCGCGGTGGCTGCGGGCCGTAGAGTACATCACTCACTGTAGGAACCCTACGCGGTGGTTTTTGTTGCGCGCCGTAAGTGGCTGAAGATGCTGGTTGCGGCCGAAAGCCAGGATCGGCGCACCCCAAGTGCAGTTTTCTGCCAATCAGCTTCTTACGTCTCTAGTCTTGAATCTTGAGCGAGACTACGATTGCACCACGGCCTTGCCACAAAAGCGGTCAAATGCAGCCTTTAAGTCGGCGGCAATGGCGGGAGCTTCGCGGGATTCGATGTCGCGGCGGGGCATCATATAGACAAGCTGGCCGTCACGCAGAATCGCGATCGACGGGGAAGATGGCAGATATCCGGTGAAGTAACTGCGGGCGCGTTCGGTTGCCTCGGTGTCTTGTCCGGCAAAGACCGAGTACGCGTGGTCCGGGCGCACCGCACACTGCAACGCGAGGCGAACGGCCGGACGCATGCGGCCGGCAGCGCAACCACAAATCGAGTTCACGACCACCATCGTCGTGCCCGGGGCCTTCACGGCTTTGTCGACCTCCTCCGCCGTACGCAGTTCTTCGATACCCAGGCGGGTCAGTTCTTCGCGCATAGGAACACACATGATTTCGGAATACATCGGCATCACTCGTCTCTCCTGTTTGAGTTCCTTTTCATTCTAACGGAAAGTCCACGACCGCCCTCGCAACGTGCTCGGAAAACGGCGAGAAAATCAGATAAATCGCTGTGTATAGTGGAGCATCGATGCAGGTGCAGGAAAACATTCCGCTCGCGCCGCTGACCACTCTCCGGATCGGAGGGCCTGCTCGTTTCTTTGTAGAGGCCAAGTCGATAAGAGACGTGGAAGAGTCCGTCCGCTTTGCACGGACCAGAGATGTTCCGCTTTTCGTTCTGGGAGGCGGGAGCAACCTCGTGGTAGCCGATTCCGGCTGGCCTGGCCTGGTGCTGAAGATCGGAATCACGGGCATCGAGCGGCGCGCGGGCGAAGCAGACGGCGGCAGGGCCCTGTTTGATGCGGGCGCCGGAGAGTCCTGGGACCGCTTCGTGTCGCACGCAGTCGTGGCGCATTGTGCCGGAGTGGAATGCCTGAGCGGAATTCCCGGCAACGTCGGTGGCACGCCCGTGCAGAATGTCGGAGCCTACGGCCAGGAAGTATCGAACACCATCGAGTCGGTCGAGGTGTTCGATCGCAAAGACAATCAGGTGCGCGAGCTTTGCAATGACGCTTGCGGGTTTGCGTATCGATCGAGCATCTTCAACACGACGGAGCGAGGACGCTTTGTTATTCTTCGCGTCACTTATGCGCTTGGGCCAGATGGCGAGCCGTACCTCGAATACGCCGATCTCAAGCGTCACTTCGAAGGACGCGAGAGCGCTCCCAATCTGGCCGAAACGCGGGAGGCCGTGCGTCACATCCGCGCGCGCAAAGGCATGCTGATTGTGGAAGGCGATCCTGACTGCCGGAGCGCGGGATCGTTCTTCAAGAATCCCGTGCTGTCAGAAGAGCAGCACGAAGACTTGAAGAAGCGCGCTGACGCCAAGAAGCTTATGATTCCGAGCTATCCCGCTCTCGAGAAAAGCCGGAAAGTTTCCGCCGCGTGGCTGGTCGAGCACTCAGGATTCACCCGCGGTTACGGACTCGGACGGGCTGGGATCTCGAGCAAACATGCCCTGGCCATCGTGAACCGTGGCGGAGCCACCGCCGCGGAAATTCTCGCCTTGAAAGATCAAATCCAGCAGCGCGTAGAGGAAATTTGGGGCGTGCATCTGGAGCCAGAACCGGTGATGGTTGGTTTCTAAATGTGGTGCGGGCGCCCCGCCCGCGTGTCAGCACCCTCTAACGTTGTCGTTCTGACACCTGAGCGCAGCGAAGACGGAGGAATCTGCGTGTCGGCGCGTCGAACAGCAGATTTCTCGCGCCGAAAAGCCGACGCTTCGGAACGACAAATTGCGTCGATAGACGCAAATATCTGCGCACCCGGCGTTCTTCCTCCAGAAACTCCTGAACAAAATCATCCCGGGAACGGTCTTCATGATTGAGGGCAGACGAGTGCTGGCCGGAGAGGCGATCCTGAGCGGAACGGCGACGGCCGAGAGCAGCCGCGATGAAGCCATCGAAGGGTTGGTCCGGCAACACTCCCGGCTGGTTTACCGCATCGCGTACGCGGTGCTGCGCCGGCATCACGACGCCGAAGATGCCACGCAGGAAACCTTCCTGCGCGTGCTGCGGTACAGCTCGAAGCTGGCGGCGGTGGAAGATCCGAAGACTTGGCTGGCGCGCATTGCCTGGCGGGTTGCCGTGGACCGCAACCGTAAGGGACGTTCGCAGGAAATTGCCCTCGACGACCCCGATAGACCGATGCCGGAAGTCGCATCGTGCGATGCGTCCGCGGACGAGACGATCGAGGGATTACAGATTGGCGCGGTTCTCAAGAAACTGATTGCCGCCCTGCCTGAGAAGTTGCGCGCGCCCCTGATCCTCTCGGCAATCGAAGAGATGACGCCGCGTGAAATTGGTGCCACGCTGAACATCAACGAAGCTGCGGTGCGGTCGAGAGTTTTCCGGGCGCGTCAGATTCTGAAGGAGAAGCTGGCTCTGCGAGGCCATAGGTAACGTTATGAAGAATCACAAAGACAACAGGAAAGCGAGCAACGACCTCGACCGCACCCTCGATGCGGTGCTCGCGAAATACGCATCAGTTGAGCCGCGGGAGGGCCTGGAAGAACGAATTCTCGCGAGCCTGCGTGCGGCAGAGACACGGCCCGCCCATCGTTCGTGGTGGAATTGGGGCTTTGCGACGGCGCTTGCGGCAGTCCTCATCGTTGCGGCGGCTGTGGTGTCGCGGTGGAACAAACAACCGCACCAGCCCATCGCGGTCCATCCACCGACGCTGAAGCAAGCGCCGGTTGCTCCTTACGAAGCTCATCGTGACGAGAACACTACGCCGCCACAGAAATCGTTGCGGCACCATACACTGCAACATTGGCAGGCGCGCGAAATTGTGGCGCCCGGGCCCAAGCTCGATGTATTCCCTACGCCGCTGCCGTTGAGTGAGCAGGAGAAGATTCTTGCCGCCTATGTCGCGCGGTATCCCGAACATGCGGCTTTGGTTGCGGAGGCGAGGATGGATGCTCTCCGTCAGGACGCCGAGGAGCGGCGCCGGATTGCCAGCGAACGAGACGAAAAGCAATAAAGCATCGCGAAACAGAAAAGGAGAAAAACAACATGCTGAGGAAGATTGTTGTCGTGGGGGCGCTGATCACAAGTCTGTTGCTGGGACCGGCAGTGATACGAGCGAGGGCCCAGGATTCAGCGCCGGCGAAGGCCTCCGCTGATGTGGTCGAACCGGGGCACGCGTACCGCGTCGATTTCGTGATCAGCGAGATCGAAGACGGAAAGAAAATCAACTCCCGCCAGTACGCATTGAATCTCAACGCCGGTGAGGATGATCAGATCAAGATCGGCACCCGCGTGCCGGTTGAAGTCAAGCAGGGTGAAATCCAGTATCTGGATGTGGGTACCAGCATCTGGTGCCGGCTGCGCGACCGGGGCAATCGCGAACCCTCCGATCGTGGATTGCGAGAGCTCTCCTGGTTAGGGAACGACGTAATGCTGAATGTGACCACCGAGATCAGCAACTTCGCCGTGCCCGATCAGCAAGGTGCAAGCCTGCGGCCGGCGATCCGGCAGATGAAAATCGAGTCCAGCACCATCGCGATCGTGGGAAAGCAGATGGTGGTGGGCAGTGTGGACGATCCGAACTCTAAGCGGCAGTTTCAACTGGAAGTGGTGGTGACGAAGTTGCGATAGCAAGCCGGCGTGGCGCGGGCGCCCCCGCCCGCGTGCGTGCGGCGGAGCCGAAGCTCGTCGTCTGAGCACAGAACTGCAAAACACCGCCTCCAGATTCGGTGAGCACACAGCGTTCGCGGGCGGGGCGCCCGCCCCACACACACGGACGCAGAAAGCGCCGCCCCGGACCGTAACCTGCTTTGTCGGCTGTGACCCCATCGAGGGGAAGGTTCCACGGTCCGGGCTCGCGGCTCCCCTCATCTATCGGCAAGGTTTGCCGCCTGCTTGAATATCTTCACGAACATTTCGCGAGTCAGCTTGCCGGTCGCCGTATTCTGGTTCGACGGATGGTAGGACGCCAGTAACACCTTACCGTCGGGTATCCGGTAATGGGCGCCGTGTTTGAAGATGTACGGCTTGCGGCTCGGGAGCAGACCACGGCGCTTCAGGTTGTTCAGGTAGGCATCGAATCCAATCTTGCCCAGCGCCACCACAACTTGCACCTTTTCTAACCCGGCGAGTTCGCGGTCGAGAAAGATGGAACACTCGGCCAGTTCCTGTGGAAGAGGCTTATTATCGGGCGGCGCGCATCGGACTGCGGCAGTAATGTAGAGATCCTTCAACTTCAATCCGTCATTGCGGTCGGTGGCGGCCGGTTGGCTGGCGAATCCAGTCTCGTACAGGACCGGATACATAAAATTGCCAGAAGCATCGCCGGTGAAAGGACGCCCCGTGCGGTTTGAGCCGTGCGCCCCAGGAGCCAATCCCATGATCAGCACGCGCGCGTTGGGATCGCCGAATCCCGGCACCGGTTTGCCCCAGTACTCCCAGTCGCGATAGGCGCGGCGCTTATCGCGCGCGACTTGCTCGCGATACGCCACCAGGCGCGGACAGCGCGTGCACGCGACGACTTCGCGATTGAGAACGGTGAGCCAGGACATTTGGCCATTACATCACAGGGGGGCGGGGGCAAGATGCCCCCGCGACAGCCGGCAGGGATGCCGGCGCTACTCTCGTAGAGACGTAACTTGTTACGTCTCTGCCGACAGCGCTGGTGAAAGCGTGCAGCCGGAACGAGCTTGGGTTGATCACCGCGATCGAGGGAATGATGTGATTGACCAGGTGGTTCGTCCCGTCCATCCCGATAATTTCCTGATTGATCGAGCGCACCGAGATATCGCCGGTTGCCGGACCCGTCATCCCCATCCCCCCAAAAGAAAAGCCTGAATTATAGCGCGTGGGTCGTTGGTCGTTAGTTGTTGGCAAACCCACGATGGTCCGTGTAGCGCCGCCGCCACGGCGGCCGTCGTGCAGGCATCTTGCCCGCACCCGCGGGCGAGCACTACCGTGGAAAAACCGCCTGATTCCACAAGCAGTAGGTCTCACCCTGACACTTCGGATCGTCGCAGCGGGCCGGCTCCCCCAGCCATCCCTGCTTCAAAAGCTTGGCGCGTAGTTCTCCCACCGAAGCCTCCTCGTCAATCTCAATGTAGCTAAGAAAACAGAAGCGCTTGCAGATGGGACAGGTGGTACCGAATTTTCGGGTGGCTAGTGCCATTTGGACTTTCGCGCGCCAAACACTTCGGCAGCGGTTCGCGCCGGGAATTATATCCCTTGGGGAAGGAGCATCGAAAGCTACCCCTTCCTGATTGGAGCTGCGGAACGAGACGCGATTCTATACCTAGCTCTTGGGTTCGCCCCCCCTCGCACATACGCACGAGCAGGCTTTCCCAGAGGCTGGGCCCAGGGACTTGGCGAGGCCACGACATGCGGGGGGGGCCGAACCGACGAATTCGGCGTGGGCGGAGACCTTCTAGCTCGCGCTACTTCCGAAGGCGATCGATCTCTACCGTCGAGTCCGCCCAAGTAACAGCACGTTTTGCTACCAGGAGTCTCTGCTCAGCGGGTAGAAGTTCTTCAAAAGCGAAGATCACTACACCTTGGGCGAAGAGGTAGCGGTCCCATTTCACAAGGTGGATTTCTCGACGGCCCCAATCTACCTTGTTAGCGTCGCCTCCAATGACTAGCGTGACCTGGGGTCTGGGAACTCGATTCATGCCGAATTCGCGTTGCACTACGGAGCAGGCCGAGAGGTAGATCTTTTGCGCATCAGCAGGCGGCTTTTGTTTGCCGTGAGTGCGGATCGTGAGTGCTTCCTGCGCCAAGCAACTTGTCGACAATACCAATATTGGAATAAAAAACTTCAGTTTGTGGGTCACAACTCCCCCTAACTTGAGATTTGCAGTTTCCGCCGGGTCCGTCGGGGGGCTTGTATAGTGGTGATCCGGCGGCGCGTGTCGTTTCAGAGCGCGAAATTTTATTGGATCGCGAAACAATCTTCCTGTGCTCGGCTCCTTTCCTCCGCGCCTTGATTGGCTTTGAGCAGCACCAGATTTACGGCGGCGCGGACAGGAACTTGGTGGACTGGATGTGGCTTACAATGTCAGGCCATTAGAGGGGGCGTGTTATGAAATGGCCACGAACGGTTCTGACGTTGGTACTGGCATTTACCTCGACGGCCTGCGTTCTGCTCAAGACGGATGAACGAATCGATGTCGTGGTGGCAGCGACTGACCTTGGCGCGGGAAGGAAAATTACGGATAAGGACATCACGATCACCAGCATGCCGGTCAGCGGACTTACACGGGATATGCCACGAAAAAGCTCCCAAGTGGTGGGATACACAACCAAAGTACCCATTTCCAAGGGAGAACTGATTCTGCTCTCGAAGGTGAAATGAACTGACCACGAGGAAACCTGGGCAGGGACGGGACGGACCCACTTCTCTCGCCGCTAAGTCTCCGAAAAAACGGTGAACGTTCCGTGGAGTGCACTCCAGTTTCTGTCCCGCGTTTCCTCAGGTTCAACCGCGTCAATCGGAGAACTAATGGCAATCGGCCGGGTGCTCAATTAGGCTGCGCATCTGCTCTCAGAATCCTTTGGGGCCTATTCGTAGCGCAATGCTTCAATAGGATCGAGACGAGACGCGCGTATCGCTGGAATCATGCCGCTGACCAATCCCACCAGCGCCAGGATTGCGGTAGAAACCAATACGCTGACGGGTGAAATGATGAGTCGAATGTCACCCGCCTCTCCATGCTGGGCAAGCGCACTGTAAAAGGTGAGCTTCCCCACAGACAAGGAAATGATGTAGGCGAGCACGATCCCTAAAAGTCCGCCCAGAAAGGTAATCGCGAGCGCTTCGGACAAGAACTGCACCAGGACATCGAAGCGGCGAGCACCCAATGCCTTCTCCATCCCGATCTCACGCGTTCGCTGGGTTACGCTCACCAGCATGATGTTCATGAGTCCCACGCCGCCAATACCCAGAGTCAGAGTCCCGATAAAGGCAAGCATAACCTGCAGCGCCATCGTAATGATGCGAAATTGCGAAAGCTGCTCCATCATGCTGAAGACGAACAGAGCCCGCCGATCGTCGGAACGGAAATTGTGTTGTGCGGCCAGCGTATTGCGAACCGACTTCTCGACGCCTCCATAGTTGTAGCCGAGAAAATCTAACCAGATCATGTCGATGTAGTAGGTATTGCGGAAGTCGCTCATGGTGGAGAAGGGGACGTAGACGACGCGGTTGATACTGTTCTCGGTGCCCTCCTGGGGTCGGGGCCTGAGCACGCCGATTACCTCGTAAGGAATACCGCTGATACGAATCTTCTCGCCCAAGGGGAAACGCCCGGAAAACAGCTTTTCCCTGGATTCCGAGCCCAGCACACAGACCCGCGCGCGCAGTTGCAGATCTCCGGCGCTGTAGAAACGACCGAGATCCATTTGCAGGTTCTGAATTTCCTGGAGCGCGGGATTGCCGCCATCAACCCTCCAGGTGTAGGAACGCCCCTCATAGCTGACGGGCGCATCGTAAAACGATTCGGGAGTGATGCGGGTCACTTCCGGCACATTCACCACGACGCGATCAATGTCATCCCGGGTCAACCGGATACTGGTACCGGCCTTGTTGCCTCCGGCCTGCATCGATGTGCGCCCGCCCGCGATGCCCATTGCCGCCATGCTGGCATAGCTTCTGAATATGTTGACGATGGCCGTTGAAAACCCCGTGCCATAGGCCAGCAGCAGCACTACGGTGGCGATCCCCCAGGCCATACCCAGCATGGTAAGCGCACTTCGCTGACGGTTGGTCCTGAGTGATCCATACGCTTCGGAGAACACATCTTTGGCCTGGATCATTCGTTACTCCTGGCGAAGCGCCTCCACGGGCTGCAGCAAGGCCGCACGCCGCGCGGGATAAAGTCCCGCGATAATGCCGGCCAAGGCAAGGCTGACGATGGCGAGCACAGCAGTCGCCGGGTAAATGTGAGGCAATTCGAATCCATCGATGGGCGGCACAAGTCCGAATAGCTTGGTGGCCACGTACGCTCCGCCCACGCCAACGGCGCCGCTGATTCCGGTAAGCACCAGCCCTTCCAAAAAGAACTGCGACAAGATGTTGCGTCGGGTAGCTCCCAAAGCCTTGCGCAGGCCGATTTCCCGGGTGCGTTCGGTTACCGCCACCAGCATGATGTTGATCACTCCGATTGCGCCCAGACCGAGTGTCACCAGACCGACGGCACCCAGGAACGTATCCATGGCATCGGAGATTTTGCCGACCATCTCGGCGGTGGCGACCGAGTCCCAATCGTCAAAGGCGTCCGGGGTCTCGGGATCAAAGTTATGGTTTCTGGCAATGATTCGGCGCACGGCTTTCTTGGCTTGCGCGTGCTGCTCCCGTGTAATCGGCTGGTAGGCTACGTACTTGATCGCTTTTGCGTTGCCTGCTCCCTGCATCGGGAAATAGATAGCCATGGTGGTATACGGCATGACCAAGCGCATGTTCTCGCCGTTGTTGTTTCCGTGACCGACCTTCTGCATCGTCCCAACCACCTCGAACGGGACGCCGTTGATCAGGAGTGTGCTGCCTACGGCAGGCCGGCCGGGAAACAATATGCGCACAAATTCGCTTCCGATCATGCAGACATTGTGGCGCTCGCGTTCGTCGTTCCAATTCAAAGAGCGCCCTTGGTCGATTGGCTGGTGGCGAATGCTGGAGAACTGCGGCTCGGAGCCATCCACATAGCCGTTGCTGCTGCCAAACTCGCTCACCAGGCGAAGGTCACCGCGGTAGATGATCGGCGTCGCATTGCGGACAAAAGGCGAGCTGCGAATATCCAGATAGTCCTGGTAGTTCAGGTAGTACTGGCGAGACGAAAGCTGGCTGCCACCAATCGCCGGCACCCGTCCGTTGTAAATCTGCATGAAGTCTTCGCCGAAGCTCGCCAAATTCTTGGTGGTTCCCGCGCGAAAGCCCTCTCCCAATCCAACCAGGAGCAGCAGCGACCCGACTCCCCAGGCAATACCAAACATGGTGAGGAAAGAGCGAAGTTTGTGCGTCCACATGGCCCGCAACACCTCGCCGAAGCTGCCCACAAATCGCCTCATAGCCTAAGCTACGAACATTCGAGCAACAAAGTTCCTACGCACTCCGATGTTTGCGCGTCGTCCGTACCGTTTCTGCACGCTCTCAGGCCTGACCACAGCGACGTAGCCGCTTTAGACAGTCCTCTCCCGGCGCACAACTCCCATCAGAAGCTTCGACTCTTGCAACGGTCCTTAGCTATGACGCCAGATACATGGCTAAATGACACAAATCACAGGTGCGACACCACAAAGGTAATATCGGGCAGATGAAGTTCAGGTCCCGGGGAGCTTCGTTCCACATCCTCGGTTCAAGTAGCGAGGCCGCGGAATAGTAGGTTCTACTCCTTAGTCCTTGTGGGTTCGCCGGCTTCGAACGCGAGTGCTAGACTAGCCCTAACGCCTGCTTCGCCCCGAACCACAATCCAAAGCTGGAGGTTCAGCCATGAGTCGAAAACTCCCTTTCGCACTCACTTTGGCGTCTTGTGTCTTGATGGCTGCTTGCGGCGGCTCCATGAAGCCTTCTCCTACAGGTAACGGAGTCCCCGTAAGTTTGGCCATCCGCGATACGCCACCGAACGGTGTTGCGGTCCTGTTCTTCGAAGCCTCGATCACCGGGGTCAGCCTGCAACCCACAGATAGCAAAAAGCCCGCCGTTTCCCTCATGACCACGCCCGTCGAAGTCGAGTTCGGGCACCTGCAAACCGACACCGCGTTCCTGAACCTGGGTAGTGCGGCTCCCGACGACTACCAAAACGCGACCTTAACGTTTGGCAACGCGGTGCTTACCATCGTGAACCATTCGGGAAAGTCGATCAGCGGTTGCAACGACAATTCCGTTTGTGAACTCACGCCAAGCTTCAATCCGACGACCGCCACGGTAACTGGCGCGCCCTTCCCGATCACAATCAGTCAGAAGTCGGTAGTCGGAATCGAGTTGGACTTCGACGTTGCCGCCTCGGTACAAAACGATCTCTCCATCAACCCCACGGTCACGGTCAAGAATCTGATCCAGAGGGATGATTCCGACGAAAATCAGGAGATGGAGAAGGCTGACGAAATCGACGGCAAGGTGACGATGTTGGGCACCAACCAATTCACCCTGATGAACGAACGCAGCGGGCAATCGTTCACGATCACAGTTGACAACAACACGATGTACGAGGATTTCGACCGATCCGGGTGTACTGCCAGTCCTCCGGACTTCACCTGCGTGCAAGCGGGCCAAATTCTCGACGTCGAACTGAGTGAGAACGGTATGGGCTCGATGCTGGCAAAACGTGTTGAGTTTGAGGAGGGCGCGAATCATCAGGTCCTCAAGGGCACCATCACGAGCGTGGACAGCGCAACCCAATTCCATATGGTCGTGTTCAACGAAGAGCCCGCCGTGAGTGGAATCGACGAAGGCAGTGTAGTTACAGTCACGATTGCGCCGAATGCAACGTTCCAAGTCGGCCGCGAAGAGATGGGGGAAGACGGCGGATTCGATATGTCCGGCTTCTCGTTCTCCAGCGGCGCTGACCTGCTTGTAGGACAGGATGTGCAAATCCGGCCAGGAACTGTCTCCTCCAGCGGTGGGCAGGCGACGGTCACCACGGACTTGGTGCGGTTGTGGCCTTCGCAGATCACGGGTCAGGTGAGCAACATCGACCAGAGCACTGGCAACGTCACTTTGACCCCGACTTCCGCGTTGTTCACTGGCGCTATGCCGCCGATCACCACGATCAAGGTCGTGACTCTCTCAAACATGAACGAAGAGGATTTCTCTGGGCTCGGGTCGCTCACGGTCGGCAGCACCGTGTCGGTAAAGGGCCTATTGTTCAACACATCTCCCACGCCAACGCTGGTGACTCGAACCATGCGCGAGGAACAGGGAGATTAACAGCCTCAAACACTCTGGCCTATGAAGCGACGAGCCTCCTTTTGTACTGGGAGGCTCGTCGTCCTTGTGCATGTCCGACAACACATTTCTGCAACGATCAGCGAAACGCTATCTAAAAGTCGGCTTCGGCGGCGAGCACACGGAGTCGAACCAACGGCTGATATAGACCTCAGCATGAGCTTCACCACAGTAGTGCCGGGCTCCGGGCGCGTTGGCTGTTTCAGAATTCCACCGGTACACGGTAAGGTCGGAGTCTCCACATCGAATCACGAACCAGTGGATGGGATTGGTGGTAACGAGACCACAGACTTCACACCTGAATTCCTGTAGCGTTGCCATGCGTTGGGTTCCTTAAATCAGTAGTTGATCACGTTCACTTCGCGAACGAGGCTGGCCGCCGATTTGGCGTCAGGATCGTGAGGTCACCGACTTGTTCCGTCTTCACGCTACCCTGCAAGTGAGCGACGTGATCCATCATCCACACCTCGGGAATGATCTCGCCAACCAGGTGTCCATGACAGAAAAGTCGCACCACCGAACTCTCGGAAACGACGATTCCGACGGCGTTAGTTACGGCGCTTATGTTGGCTGCGGCGATGTGCCGGCTGCCTAGTCCTAGAGGTACCTCTACTACTGCGTCGATGGCGTCGAGGTAGCGGCACGCGGAAAGGACAATCCCTTCCCGGCTTACCACGAACCCACCGTCCAGCTGCGCCAGTTCCTTGATGGTTCCCCGCAGATTGAGATCGGTAATGTGTAGTGAAGACCGAGGGTGGCCCGACAAGGGATCCAGAATCAATGACCGGGATCTCGCGAGCACGGCCTGCTCATCCCCGAGTGTAAATAGGGTGCCAATGCGTCTTCCCTCCCGACCTTCGCGAGCAATTTCGACGGCGAGTTCAATCAGGGACTCAAGGACCTCAGGATCGTATTCTGTCACCTGGCAGAGAATGCTCTCAAACATCTATCAACTCCTCGGTTGGCGTAGATGCTACGGGTCACAAGCAGACGCGTTTAATTTTGATGAAAGACCCAACCAGAGGATTCAGGCGCGCGGTTTTGTGAAAGAAAGTCCAGAACATGCGTGGCGGTGAAGTGGTCCTGTTTGCTGTACCAATCCCAATGTGAGTTCTCGGTTGATTTTTTGGTGTCAGCGGTAATGAGGGCTCGAAGAGTTGCTTAGCTGCTATCGGGAGAGAGTATCGGATGCCCGCCCTTTGCAAAGAGCGCAAAGGATGGGCCACCCACTGCGTTAGTTTGGGGTATACCCCCCTCCCCCTGGTCTATTGGAATCATCGAGTTAACGGAAATTCTCCGCGAAAATATTGGGGCTCAATGGTTTAGGGGCAAAACCTTGAGCCGCAAGGACTTAGGTCCGATTGGGGAATTCCTACTTGCACGCTTTCGCCTTGGCTATGTTCTGCTCTCTGGATGGCGGAGTTCAAGGACTGAGATCACGTCGGGCTGTGATTCTGGAGCGACGTTCGAAAGGACTGGTGACATGTCGCACGTGTCGCCGCATTTTGACTCGCGACTTATAGGTCCGTGTTCCCACCCTTTCGCAAGAAGCGTGTTCAGTCCCATGACATCCTTTACACATTGTCCCTAGACATCCTTTACACTCCGGCGCGCAAAGCGCGCCGGGAGGTGGGAGCGGGATGGCATGGAAG
>Ga0209698_10003007_pt1 | contig 18855 bp, 19 predicted proteins | sample LitLauG_LLR_2012_FD_187203 | JGI IMG/M metagenome (GOLD analysis project Ga0209698, IMG submission 187203) | Freshwater sediment microbial communities from Pennsylvania, USA - Little Laurel Run_MetaG_LLR_2012 (SPAdes) (version 2) | ecosystem: Environmental > Aquatic > Freshwater > Creek >...
GATGTACCACACCTGCGCCCTCTTGGACGCCGGCCAGCCGGCGACCAAGGAAACCTCGATGGTCAAGTATTTCGCCTCGGAAATGGCCGAGCGGGTGACCAGCGAGGCGCTGCAGATCCTCGGCGGCGCCGGCTACACCACCCTGCACCCCATCGAGCGCTACTGGCGCGACGCGCGGCTCACCAAGATCTTCGAAGGCACCTCGGAGATCCAGCAGCGGATCATCTCGGATCAGCTATTGGGGAAGCCGACGCGGGGGTGAGGGGCCAGACGGGATCATTTCAATAGGGTGGAGCGCGCAAACGTCTGAAAAGGGAGCCGCGCGTTAGAAATGGAACACATGTTGTCTGAGGTGCTACAGGCTGACGCGAGAACGCGAGCGTGCGATCTCGCGAACGTCGATCCTGTACACGCATTGGAGATCGCGCGGGGGATATCCGACCCGTGGTACGCTTGTCAGGCGTTTGCATGGGTTGGTCGGTTTTGGCCAGGGGCCGACTTCCGGTCGGTCATCGCCGAAGGCGCGCGCGCGGCCAACCGCAGCTTGGACCCCTACCAAGTTGTCGCCGCCGCAGCTTGGCCAGTCCGCGCCTTTCTTGAACGTGACGTGCGCGCCGACGCGCGGATGTTGATCAAGGAGGTGCTTCCGGTAACTCCAGATATTGAAAACCTTGGAAGCCGTTCTGAGGCGCTGTTCACCTTGCTACAGGCCGCGCTTCCTTATGAAGGTCCGCTGTGGCGGCCGGTGTTGATCGCGTTGATTGAGGCGTCTGAACCTACGTTGAGTTGGCGACAGCGTCGAAATCTTCGCGACGCCGCTTCAATGGTCTTTGGGGTGGATTCTGATCAGGCGAAGAGCATCGGCCTTAAAATCACGAGTCCGGACCTTAGACGGATCATAGAGAAGGTGCTCGCGTCCCCCGCCAAAACCTGTTTGTCGCCCCGCCAGTTCTTTTGGGATCGTCCAGAGCGCCCACCCACTCGTTCGGCGGATTTGTTCGCTGAGTGAGCGCGGGATTAGGTCATTCTGTCCCGACCGATTCTACAGCCCGTACAGCTCCGCCTTATACAAGGTATTGCGCACCAGCCGCAGCACGGCGACGTCGACCATGACGCCGTTGACCTGAACGGCGCCCAGGCCCAGCGCCTCGGCGTCGCGATAGGCGGTTTCCATGGCGCGGGCGCGGGCGACTTCCTTGGCGTCGGGGGAAAAGACGTCCAGCGCCGGGGCGATCTGCGAGGGGTGGATCGCCCATTTGCCGACCATGCCTAGCGACTTGGCGCGGGTGGCCTCGCTGCGGAAGCCGTCCTCGTCCTTGAAATTGGCGAAGGGGCCGTCGACGGCGTCGATGCCGGCGGCGCGGGCGGCCATGGTGATCCGGAAGCGGGCGTAGTGGAAGATATCGCCGGGATAGGAGCCGGAGGCGCCGATGTCGCGGGTGTCGATGCCCTGCGAGCCTGAATAGTCGCCCATGCCGAAGATCAGGCACTCCAGGCGATCGGTGCAGCGCGAAATCTCCTCCACGTTCTGCAGGGCCTGGACCTCTTCGATCAGCACCTCGATGCCGATGCGGCGGTCAAGCTTCAGTCGCTTTTCCAGCTGCAGCAGCATGCGGTCGAGGAACATCACGTCGGCGGCGTTGAAGGGCTTGGTGAGCATGATGGTGTCGAGATTGGCCCCGGCCTTTTCCACCACCGTGATGATGTCGCCGTGGCACCATTCGGTGGTGACGTCATTGATGCGCACGCAACGGGTCTTCTTGCCCCAGTCGAGGTTGTTGAGCGCCCAGGCGATCTTGTCGCGGGCCTCGACCTTGGCGCTGGGGGCGACGGCGTCTTCCAGGTCGCAGAAGACGTGATCGGCGGCGGACTCGGCGCCCTTGGCCAACATCTTCTCGCTGCTGCCCGGAACCGAGAGCTGCGAGCGGCGGGCGCGGCGAATGCGTTGGGTCATGGGGGCATCCCTTCTAGGAGGTTCCAGCCGCGGCGGCTCGGCTGTCGATCAGGCTCTGGATTTCGGCGGCGGTGAGGCCGGCGCGTTCAAGCTGAGCGCGGGTATGCTCGCCTATCAGCGGCGCGCGGGCGTGCACGCCGCCGGGGGTGCGGGTCATCTTGATCGGCACGCCGGCGAGGCGGATCGGCGCGCCGCCAGGCTGCTCGACCTCGACGATCATTTCGCGGGCGGCGAAATGCGGATCGCGCTCGATTTCGGCGATGTTCATCACCGGTCCGAAAGGGATGCGCCCGCCCAGGCGGTCGATCAGCTCCTGTTTGGTCAGGCGGCCCGTAAAGGCGCTGAGGCTCTCGATCAAGGCGCGCCGGTTCTGCGAGCGCTTGGAGGCGGTGGCGAAACGGTGGTCGTCGAGCAGGGCGCCGGCGCCGACCGCGTCGCAGAGGATGCGGAAAAATCCGTCCTGCTGCGCGGCCACGGTGATGAAACCATCCGCGGCCGGGAACATGCCGAAGGGGCAGAGAAAGGGATGATGGTTGCCTTCGGGCCCCGGCGTGAGGGCCTGGATCGAGTGCTGCCATACGGTCCGCTCGCAAACCGCCAGGACCGCGTCGACCATGGAGACGTCGACAAACTGACCCTCGCCGGTGCGGCGGGCGTGATGGATCGCGGCCAGGACGCCGAAGGCCAGCATCATGCCGGGCACAATGTCGCCGACGCCCGGTCCGACCTTGGTGGGGGTGTTGGCGTCTGGGCCCGTGATCGCCATCACCCCGCCCATGGCCTGCGCCACGACGTCGAAAGCCGGCCAGTCGAGATAGGGCGAGGCGCCGGTGCGATGGTCGCCAAAGCCCCTGAGCGCGCCATAAACGAGGCGCGGATTGATCTCGCGCAGGACCTCATAGCCGATGCCCAGGCGCTCCATGACCCCGGCGCGGAAATTCTCGGTGATGGCGTCGGCGCCGGCGACCAGGGTCTTCAGCGCGGCGCGGCCGGCTTCGGTTTTCAGATCGAGGCAGACGCTCTGTTTGTTGCGGTCGATGCTCTGGAAATAGCCGCCCAGCACCTTCTCGGCGTCATCCTCCCGGTACGGGCCGGCGGCGCGGGTCATGTCGCCGGTCAGGGGCTCGATCTTGATTACTTCCGCCCCGTGGTCGGCCAGCATCATCGTGCCATAGGGGCCGGCCAGCATCTGGGTCAGGTCGATGATCCGCAGGCCTTGCAAGGCGCCGAAGGGTTGGGCGGGCGCCGCCGTCATCTGTTCGCCCAGTGAGACTTGCGCTTGATCAGGGCGCGGCGGTCGATCTGGGCGACCTGCTCGTCGCGCTGGTTGTAGCCATAGTGGCGAAAGACCACGACACCGGCGTCGGCCTGATCGGCGTCGTGCTTCTCCAGCACCTCGCTATAGGCATAGAGGGTGTCGCCATGGGTCACCGGCCGGGTCAGGCGGATATTGTCGAGGCCCAGTTCGGCCAGAGCGTTCTCGCAGCAATCCTGACAGGCCAGGCCCAGCACCAGCGAGAAGTTCACTCCCCCATAGGCGAGAATGCCCCCAAAGGCGGAGGACGCCATCTGGTGTTCGTTGAAATGGCCCTGGGCGGTGTTCATCACCATGTTGGTGATCAGCACGTTTTCGAGTGGAGTCATGGTCTTGCCGCGCGCGTGGCGGATCACCGTCCCGACCTCGAAATCCTCGAAATAGGTGTTGGGGGAGGTGAGTTTCGCGAGCTCGCCCATTACTTCGCTCCCTTAGGATGGCGCAGCCGCACCAGGTTGGAACGGCGAAAACCGACCAACCGCGCGCCGGTCTCGTCGAAGCCCTCGGTGCGCCAGGTGACGATGCCGTTGCTGGGATTGCTGTCGGAGAGGCGCGCCTCAAGGGTCTCGCTGCGCGCGGTGATCGTCGTCCCGGGATAGACCGGCCGGTCGTAGGTGAGATCATAGACCCCCAGGAACGGGCCGCCGATCTCGCTCAGATCCTCGACGCTCAGGCCGAGGGTGACGTTGAACACCAGCTGCGGGTTGACGACGATATCGGGATGGCCGTGGGCCTTGGCGTAGGCGCGGTTGAAATAGAGCGGATTGAACGAAAGGGTGAGGGTGGTGAAGAGGGTCGTATCGCTTTCCAGAATCGTCCGGCCCCAGTGATGGTCGAACCTCTGGCCAACATGGAAATCCTCGAACAGGCGTCCCTTGGGCCACAGCTTGGCCCTTGCCCGTGGATCTTCGCTCATCGGCCGTCTCCCTATGCCGCCAGTGATGCGACGAAGGGCGTCTCCTGGCAAGATGGGCTGGTCACCGCGTCGCGGCGGCCGGTAGGGGCAGCGACGCCTGGCCGAAATAGTAGCGCCAGCCGGCGGGCCCGCGGACATAGACGTCGCTGAACCATAAGGTGTAATCGACCGCCACACCGTCCTCGACGCCCTTCGCCCAAAGCTTGGCGGTAACGACAGCGGTGTCGCCCGACACCCGCACCATTCGCTCGCTGTCCTCCTGATGCAGATAATGCGTTCGCCCGCCCGTGGCGTCGTTCAACAGATCGGCCTTGGTCGAGCGCTTGCCGTCGCCTTCCACCAGAATGAAGTCGTCGGCGAGAATTGCGGCCATGGTCCTGGCGTCGTTGCGCTCGAGGGCCTTCTGGTAACGCGCGTCCAGGGCGTTGAGCTGCGCAATATCATCGTCGGCCGCGTGAAGCCGAGCGGCGCCGGTGAGCATGGTCGCCGCCTCCATGAAGATCGCGCAAGAGGTTTTGATCGCCACGTGGCGAAGGGAATGCCGGGATAACCATTGGACGAGGGAGCGCATTGCGGCCTCCAGGATTGGCGTGGATAGCATCATCCTACCTGTGGTCGCCCTTCCACCGAACACCCTTTGGTTTGGGGAGGCCGGCGGCGGGCTCGATACGCAATTACCAATGGGGGGATGAGACTTGAAGAAGACCATCATCATCGCCGGCGCGCTCGGCGTCGTTGGCCGCTCGGTGCTGGACCACTTCGAACGTCAGAGCGACTGCGAGATCATCACCCTCTCGCGCCGAGCGCCGGATTTCGAATCGCGGGCGCGATTCATTTCCGCCGATCTCTCCGACGCCGCGGCCACCGAAGCCGCGCTTGCCGATGTCAGCGGCGTCACTGACGCGGTCTACTGCGCCCTTTATGGCCGCACGAGCGGTAACGAGACCTGGGGCGAGGCCGAGCAGATCGAGGGTAACGGCCGCATGCTGGAAAATTTTCTCGACGCGGTCGAGGCGGGGAACCCCGGTCTGCGGCATCTGAGCGTGCTGCAGGGCGCCAAGGCCTACGGCTGCCATCTGGGACCGGTGGCCCTGCCCGGCAAGGAGGCGGCGCCGCGCCACGATCACCCCAACTTCTATTGGCGCCAGGAAGACCTGATCCGCGCTCGCCAGCCTCGCGCCGACTGGACCTGGACGATCTTTCGGCCGCAGTACATCGTCGGAGCCTCGATCGGCAGCCCGATCAACATCCTAAGCCCTATCGGTGTCCTGGCCGCGATCAGCCGCGAACTCGGTCAGCCGTTGAGCTACCCAGGACGGACGAGCACGGTGACCGAAGCCACGGACGCGCGACTGCTGGCGCGGGCGATCGACTGGTCCCAGTCGGCGTCGACCGCGGCCAATGAAATCTTCAACATCACCAACGGCGATCTGTTCACATTCCCCGACGTGTTCGCCGCGGCCGCTCGGGTCTTTGGCCTGGAGATGGGCCCCCCTCGTCCAGCGGCGCTGGCTCGCGACATGAGCGACAAGGAATCCCTGTGGGCCGACATCGTCCGCAGGCACGGGCTCACGCCCTACACGCTGGAACAGCTGGTCGGGCCGTCGTGGGCGTTCGCCGACGCCGCCTTCTCCTCGCCGGCGCCGTTCTTCGAAAGCACGATCAAGATCCGTGAGGCGGGGTTCGCGGACTGCATCGACAGTATCGCGATGTTTGAACAATGGTTCGGGGACCTGCAGTCGCGAAACGTGCTTCCGCGGTGAGGTCTGGCCGGGCCGGTCAGGCCGGTGAGGATGCGGCTGGCCCGATTGTCTGCTCCAGCATCCCAAGTCCATGACCGGGCAGTTTCAGCCAGGTTTCGCGTTGTCGATCGCGGACGCTTAACGAAGGTTCAGGCAGCGGGTCGTCGGTGAAACACCCAGGGCCGACGCCGACCACGCCTGGGAAAACCTCCACGGCCGTCAGACGATCCCGGCGCGGATGAGATCGTGCATCTGCAGGGCGCCGACCAGTCGGCCCTTCTCGCAGACGAACATCAACATGATCGGACGCTCGCGGTCGTTCATGATCCGCAGGGCTTCGCTGGCGAGCAGTCGGGACTCGACGAAAACGGGCGCCCGGGTCATGTGATCGACGACGGCGCAGGCGAGGTCCACCCGCGGCAGGGCGCGGCGAAGATCGCCGTCGGTGAACGCGCCGACCAATCGGCCATTGGCGTCGACCACACCCGCGCCGCCCATCCGCTTGCGGGTGATTTCAATGATGGCGTCCGAGATCGACGCGGACTGATCCAGGCGTGGCACATCGTCGCCCGTGACCATCAGGTCGCCCACTGTGACCAGGCGCGCGCCAAGGCGTCCGCCAGGATGCAGGTCGCGGAAATCCGACGCCGAGAACCCCCGGGTCTCGATGAGCGCGATCGCCAGGGCGTCGCCGAACGCCAGCTGCATGGTGGTCGAGGTCGTCGGGGCCAGACCGTTGGGGCAGGCTTCCTCGGCCGTGGGCAGGATGAGGGCGATGTCGGAGGCCTGAGACAGAGCGCTGGCGGCTTCCGATGACACCGCGATCAGCGGGACGGCGAACCGCTTGCAGTAGTGAATGATATCGCGCAGTTCGGGCGTCTCACCCGACCAGGACAGCGCCAGCACGACGTCGGCGACGGTGACCATGCCCAGATCGCCGTGGCTGGCTTCGCCCGGATGCAGATAGAGCGCCGGCGTGCCGGTGGAGGCCAGGGTGGCGGCGATCTTGCGGGCGACGTGTCCACTTTTGCCCATGCCCGTCACGACGACGCGCCCGCGCGCGGCGATGATGGTCTGCAGGGCCGAGTTGAGCGGCGCCGCGAGGGTGGTCCCGAGCGATTCAATAAGAGCCGTCAGACCGGCGATTTCGGCTTCGACGGTGCGGATAGCGATATCCGAAGCAACGCGGGGCCTTGTCGGTTTGGGCTGGGTTTGCAAACGGGCTAAGTCTTTGCGGGTTGGTTTGAGAACGGATTTATAAGAGCATGGCGCCTGGCGCAAAAAGAAGGCCGTCACGCCAACGCCGTCCCGGCGTGATTTTCGATCGCGACGGCGTGCTCAATGTCGACCACGGATATGTCGCCGAGGTGGAGCGGCTGACCTGGATCGACGGCGCGGCGGCGGCGATTCGGCGGCTCAACGACGCCGGCGTCGTGGTGGCCGTGGCGACGAACCAGTCTGGCGTGGCGCGGGGCATGTTCGACGAGGCCGCCGTCGATTGTTTCCATCACGCAATGCAGAAACACCTGGAGTCCCACGGCGCGAGGATCGACGCCTTCTATGTCTGCCCCTACCATCGTGAGGCGGTTGAGCCGGCCTACGCCCATCCCAACCATCCCGATCGAAAGCCCAATCCTGGAATGATTCTGCGGGCGATCGCCGAGCTTGGTCTCGATCCGGCCCGCACCTTGATGATCGGCGACAAACAGAGCGATGTTGAAGCGGCCCGCCGCGCCGGCATAGAGGGCGTGCTGTTCCCCGGCGGCGATCTGGAGGCCTTCGTCCTGTCCTTGCCCCAATCGCCTTTGAAGCCCGCGAAATGATGCGACACAGAGATTGTGTCGCCCCGGCCCGGCGTCGCCGCTATCAGGCCGCGCCATGATCGCCTTCATCGACCTCGCCGCGCAGCAGAAGCGCATCAGGCCCCAACTGGACGCGGCCATCGCCCGTGTTCTGGACCACGGCGCCTATGTCATGGGTCCCGAGGTGCGGGAATTCGAGTCGGCGCTGGCGGCGTTCTGCGGCGCGCGGCGGGCGCTCTCCTGCGCCAATGGAACGGACGCGCTGGCGCTGCCGCTGATGGCCTGGGAGATCGGCCCGGGCGATGCGGTGTTCTGCCCCGCGTTCACCTTCGCCGCGACGCCAGAGGTCGTGCCCTGGTCCGGCGCGACCCCCGTATTCGTCGACATTCGCGCGGACACCTACACGCTGGATCCCGCCCATTTGGAAGCGGCCATCACGGCGACGGAAAACGAAGGTCGTTTGCGCCCGGCGGCGGTTATCGCCGTCGACCTGTTCGGCCAGCCGGCGGACTATCCGGCCCTGGCCGAAATCTGCGCGCGCCGCAGCCTCAAGCTGATCGCCGATTCGGCGCAAGGATTTGGCTGCACGTTGGAGGGCCGTCACCCGATCGCCTGGGCCGACGCGGTGACGACGAGCTTTTTTCCCGCCAAACCCTTGGGCGCTTATGGCGACGGGGGCGCCGTATTGGTCGACGACGAAACGCTGTGGGAGCGGATGGACTCCCTGCGGGTGCACGGCAAGGCGGTGGCTGGCGATCCCGCCGTCCGTGGGCACGACCCGAGGTATCTGAACGCGCGGATCGGCATGAACTCGCGCCTGGACACGCTGCAGGCGGCGATCCTGCTGGAAAAACTGGCGATTTTCCGCGAGGAGATCGCGCTGAGGCAGGTCGTCGCCGCGCGCTATGCGGACCGACTGTCAAAGGTCCGCTTGCGCGTCCCGACCGTGATCGAAGGCGGGGTTTCAACCTGGGCGCAGTATGTGATTGAGCACCGCGACCGGGACGGACTGGCGGCGCACCTGAAGGCCAAAGGCGTCCCCACCGCCGTTTACTATCCCGTGCCCATGCACATGCAGGGTCCCTACAAGGATTTCCCGCGTGGGCCTGGGGGGCTGCCGGTCTCCGAGGCCAAGGCCAAAACCGTGCTTGCCCTGCCGATGCACCCCTATCTGGATCCCGAAGTTCAGGATCGGATCATAGATGCGGTGCGGGCCTTCAACGGCTAGGCGTCCGCGCGGCCGTCGCCGGGGCCGGGTTAGCGCACGAGCCGCTCCAGGGTCGCGAGGTCGTCAGCCTCACGGGCCGGTTTGTCCCAACGGATGCGATTGATGCGCGCGGCGCGCAGGGCCAGGCCGCTTTTATGCCGGGTTGAGCGCTGCACGGTCTCGAACGCGACCTCCAGAACAAGCCCGCCGGCTTCGCCGGCGCGCACCGAGCGCGCCGGACCGAATCGTTCGAGGGTGTTTTCGCGCACGAAGACATCGACGGCCTTCATCTCCGCATCGTTCAAGCCGACATCGGCCTTACCGACCGCCACAAGCGCACGGTCCTCGCCGGGCGCGGCGCGCCAAAGGCCGAAGGTGACGTCAGAGTGCAGGCTGGAGCGAATGTCGGCGCCGCGCCGGGCGTACATCAACACCGCGTCCAGGATCATCGGATCGCGCTTCCACTTGAACCAGGGGCCGCCTGGTCGGCCCGCGACATAGGGCGAGTCCCAACGCTTGAGCATCAGGCCCTCGGCCAGCCCGGCGTCGCCAGGCGGCGGAGCGGCGCGAAGAGCTTTCAGCTGCTCCCAGGTTTCGACGGATCGAATCGGGGAGAGGTCAAGACGCGGCGAGCCATGACCGGCGATCATTGTTTCCAGCCTCGCCCGCCGCTGGCGAAATGGCAGGTCGCGCAGGTCTTCGCCGTGATCGGCGAGCATATCGTAGGCGCGGACGCCGGCGGGAGAACGGGCGATCAGCCGCGTGTCCGCCGTCTTGCGGCCCAGGCGCCGTCCAAGATCGCTGTAGGGGGCGATCCCGCCGGGACGCATGATCAGCAATTCGCCGTCGATCACCCCCTCGAACGTCATCGCCTCCAGCACATCGGGAAAAGCCGCGGAGATATCATCGCCCCCGCGCGTGTAGAGCCGACGCACGCCGTCCTCGGCGACGGCCTGCACGCGGACGCCGTCCCATTTCCATTCGACGGCGAAATCGGCCGGGTCGCTGACGCTGAGATCGGCGCCGACGTCCAAGGCGTTGGCCAGCATCACCGGACGGAAATGGCCGGCGGCAGGGGCGGCCGGGCGCGCGCCGCGCCCCTCAAGCCAGGTGAGAAACGGGCCGTAGGGGGGTTCCTGGGCGTGCCAGAGCTCCTCGATCTCGGCGACCGCGACGCCGCCGAAGTCGGCGAGCGCCTGCCTGGCGAGGCCTGGAGAGATGTGCGCGCGCGGGCCGCCCGTGACGAGCTTGAGCAACGCCCAGCGCCCGTCCGCATCGAGCGCGTCGAGCCAGCCCTCAACCAGTACCTTGGCATGCTCCGGAGAGGCCTGGGGAAGGGCCTGTACAACGTCCGAGATGTCGGGCTCGCGGTTGGCGCCAGGACGCGACGGCCAGACAAGCGCGATCGTCTCGGCGAGATCGCCGACATAGTCGCGGGACCAGGCGAAGAGGGCGCTATCCATCCTGGCTTCCGCCGTCTCGCGGATCGCCGCCAGCCTGACCGCCCTGAAGCCAAGAGCGCCGGTGAGAACCGCCAGCACCCACCCCCGATCCGGGTCGGGCGTGCGTCGCATGAATTCGCGCACCAGGGTTTGTTTGACCTTCGGCGCCTTCGTCAGCGAAAGCCGATCCAGAAGATGGGCAAGATCGCGCACCTTCAGTCGCCTTCGTCGTCGTAGCCGACGAGGGCGAGGGCTTTGGCGGCGACGCCGTTCAAGCCGCACCAGCGGACCAGAGCCTCCTCTCGACCGTGGGTGATCCACACCTCGCCTGGTCGCAGCTCGGCGATGGTCTCGGTCAGTTCGGTCCAGTCGGCGTGGTCGGAGAGGATCAGCGGCAGCTCGACGCCCTGGGCTCGCGCCCGTCCGCGGATGCGCATCCAACCCGAGGCGAAGACGTTGACGGGGTCGGGGAACCGACTGGCCCACGGGGTCGTCAGGGCCGTCGGCGGAGCGACAAGGATCTGGCCGGCGAGTTCGGCCGGATCGACGTCCGGCGCGGACCCAAGCGGCCCCAGATCCACGCCGAAGGTCCCATAGAGGGTGTTGAGCTTCTCCAGAGCGCCGTGGACGAAAATCAGCCGGTCCCAACCCGCCTCGCGTAGCAACCGGATCATGCGCTGCGATTTGCCCAGGCTGTAGGCGCCGATCACGTGACAGCGGTCGGGGAACTGTTCGACCGAGGCGAGCAGACGGGCGATTTCACCGGTGTCGGGCGGATGATTGAACACCGGCAGGGCGAAGGTCGCTTCGGTCACGAAGACGTCGCAGGGGACAGGTTCGAAGGACGCGCATGTCGGGTCGCGTCGACGCTTGTAGTCGCCGGAAACCACCATGGTCAGGCCCTTCCAGCGCACGACTACCTGGGCGGAGCCCAGGACGTGGCCGGCGGGCGCAAGGGAGATCTCGACGCCGTCGCGCGTGACGGTTTCGCCATAGGCCAGCGGCTGCGCGGACCCCGTGAAGTTGGCGCCGTACCGCGCCGCCATGATCGCCAGCGTTTCGCGGGTCGCGGCCACGTGGCGGTGGCCCGCGCGGGCGTGGTCGGCATGGCCGTGGGTGATGACCGCCCGATCCACCGCGCGCACCGGGTCGATGTAGAGATCGGCAGGCGGGCAGTAGAGGCCCGCGGGCCTGGGCTGCAGCAGGGATTGAGGCTGGATCACGCCCGAACATATAGCGACGCGAGCCCGATTGTCCCTATAACGACGCCATGACCATCGACGATCAGACCATTCGGGCCATCGCCGAACGCATGGTGACCAGCACGCCCCAGGCGGCGGCGCTGAACATGCGCTTTGTCTCGGCCACGCCGGGCGAGGGATTCTTGGCCGTTCCCTGGCGCGAAGACCTGGTCGGCGATCCCGCGACTGGCGTGTTGGCCGGAGGCGTCGTGACCACCCTCCTCGATCACTGTTGCGGGCTGGCGACCACGACCCGTCTTTGGCCGTTGATGGGCAGCGCCACGCTCGATCTGCGGATCGACTACATGCGTCCGGCGATTCCGCGGCGCGAGGTGATCGGCGTGGCCCGCTGTTACAAGGTGACCCGCAGCATCGCCTTTGTTCGCGCCGCGGCGTTCGAAGACGATGAGGCCGACCCGATCGCCACGGCCCAGGCCGCCTTCATGATCAATGGGCAAGCCGCGCCCGCCGGAGCATCGGCATGAGCGCCACGCACGCCGAGAGGCTTGAACGCCTGATTCAGTCGATACCCTATGTGCGGTTCCTGGGCATGACCGCCGAACTGGCGGGCGACGAGATGACCGCCATCCTGCCGTTCTCGCCGCACCTGGTCGGCAATATCAACATCCCTGCCTTGCACGGCGGCGTGTTGGGCGCGTTTCTCGAGATGACGGCGCTCTGCCAGCTTGGCCTGCGCGACCCCAACGGGCGGCCGGCCAAGACCATCGACGTCACCGTCGAATACCTGCGGCCGGGACGCGCGCAGACCCTCTACGCCCGGGCCGACGTGCGCAAGATCGGCCGCCGGGTCGCCAATGTGCACGTTGAAGCCTGGCAGGATCACCGCGCCGCGCCCGTGGCGGCTTTGCGGGGGCACTTCCTGCTGAGCGGTGGCGGAGATTCGAGCAAGCCTGCATGAACGGGCTCGGCCAGATCTGCCCTGTTCTGACCACCGCGCGCCTGACGATGGCGGCCCACGCCACCTCGGATTTCGACGATTGCCACGCCCTGTGGAGCGATCGCGACGTGGTCAGGTACATCGGCGGGGTACCGTCAACGCCCACGGAGACCTGGGCTCGCCTTCTTCGCTATGGCGGGCTCTGGCCGCTGGTGGGATTCGGCTATTGGAGCGTCCGCGAGACGGCGTCGGGCCGATTCGTCGGTGAGGTGGGCCTCGCCGAATTTCATCGCGATCTGACACCCAGCCTCATCGGCGCGCCGGAGGCCGGGTGGGTGCTGGCGCCCTGGGCGCACGGCCGGGGTTTCGCGCGCGAAGCGACGACGGCCATGCTGCGCTGGGCCGACGTGACGCTGGCCGCGCCGCGCATGGTTTGCATGATCGATCCGGAAAACGCACCCTCACTGGCCCTGGCCGGCAAAATCGGATTCAAGCCGTTCGCGAAAGCCGCCTATCGGGGCGCACCGACCGTACTGCTGGAGCGGTTCGCGCCCGCGACCGCAGAACATGCAGGGGAGTCCGCATGAAACGCATCGCACTGGCCATCGCGGTCGCCGCCGCGTTGCTGTCGACCGTCTCCGCCCCGGCGGCCGACGACGGGCGGATCGATCCGCATCGGATTTCCGAACACATCCGCACGCTGGCCTCGGACGCTTTCGAGGGTCGCGGACCGGGGACGCCGGGTGAGACCAAATCGGTCGCCTATATCGTGGACCAGTTCCAGGCCATTGGCCTCAAGCCCGCCGGCGACCACGGCGGCTGGACCCAGGCCGTGCCGTTGCGCAGGTTCGAGACGCCCGGGCCGATCGCGGTCAGCTTCAACCTCAACCGGCGACCGCGGCCGCTGACCGAGACCGAGGACATCGTTGTCCACACTCTGCTGCCGACCCCACGCGTGGCGGTGAAGGACGCGCCGCTGGTGTTCATCGGCTACGGCGTCAAGGCGCCCGAGCGAGGTTGGGACGATTTCAAGGGCTATGACCTGAAAGGCAAGATCGCCGTCGTCCTGATCAACGACCCCGATTTCGAGATGGATCCGGGCGACCCGCTTTTCGGCCGGTTCGACGGCAAGTCGATGACCTACTACGGCCGCTGGACCTATAAATATGAAGAGGCGGCGCTACGCGGCGCCCTGGGCGTGCTGATCGTCCACGAAACCGGTCCGGCGGCCTATGGTTGGAACACGGTCAAGAACTCCAACAGCAACGCTCAATTCGATATCGTCCGCGCCCATCCGGAGAGCCTGCACCCCCTGGTCGAGGGATGGATTCAGCGCGGCGTCGCCGTCGATCTGTTCAAGGCCGCGGGCCTGGATTTCGACGTCGAGAAGGCCAAGGCGCGTACGCTTTCGTTCAGGCCCGTCGAGCTGACGGGAGCCACCTTTTCCACCGACTATACGGTCAAGCTCTCGACGATCGTCAGTCACAATGTGATCGGCAAGATCGCCGGGACCCGGCGACCCGGCGAGGCGGTGCTCTATGGCGCCCATTGGGACCACCTCGGCATTGGGCTGCCGGACGCGCGCGGCGACCGCATCTATAACGGCGCCAAGGACAACGCCTCGGGCGTGGCCGGGGTTCTCGAGCTGGCTCGCCGGTTCGCCCACGCCGCGCCGCCCCAGCGCAGCGTCTATTTCATCGGCTTCACCGCCGAGGAGAAGGGCCTGCTGGGGTCGGAGTACTACACGCTTCACCCGGTCACGCCGCTGGCGACCACGGCGGCCCTGCTCAACCTCGATGGACTGAACCTCAACGGTCCGGCCCACGACCTTTCCACCCAGGGGGCCGGTAAATCGACCCTGGAGCGCGAACTGGCCGAGCTGTTGCAAGCGCGCGGCCGGCGTTTCACCCCTGATCCACACCTTGAACTGGGTCACTTTTATCGCGCCGACCACTTTTCCCTGGCCAAAAGCGGTGTGCCGGCAATCACCCTTGAGGCCGGATTAGACCTTGTGAAAGGCGGCCAGGCCGCCGGCGAAGCGGCCCGCGCGGACTATGTGGCCCATCGCTACCATCAGCCGGCCGACGAATGGCGCGCGGACTGGGACCTGACCGGCGCCGCGGAGGATCTTGAGATCTACTACGCCCTGGGCCGGCGTCTCGCCGACTCGCGGGACTGGCCGGGCTGGCTGGGCGGCTCGGAATTCAAAGCCGTCCGCGAGGTCAGTGCGGGCGAGCGCAGGTGAGCATCCGAGCGCGCTCGACCTTGGAGCGCCATTGACCCGCCCCCGCCTCGCCGCTACGCCGCTCGCCCCATGCTGAACGGCCTCACATCACTCGCCCGCGAAGCGCGCGCCTGGCCCTTTGAACAGGCAAGAACCCTGCTTGCGCGAGTGGTGCGCCTGCGCCTGGATACGGATGGCGAGCGTGATCTGGCCGCATCCTTGTTCGCCTCTTGCCAATTCCCCGAGGCCGTGGCGGCCTTTCCACAATTAGCACGACCGGTCGTTTTTCAGTGCGGGTATGGCGCCTCCGGCCTGCCGCACTTGGGCACATTCGGCGAGGTGGCAAGGCCGACGATGGTGCGGGCCGCCTTTCGCGCGCTCACGGACGAGGCGATTCCCACCCGCCTGATCGTGTTTTCCGACGACATGGACGGCTTTCGAAAGATTCCGGACAACCTGCCCAATCGGGCGATGCTGGAGGAAGACCGCGACAAGCCGGTGACGCGGGTGCGCGACCCATTCGGCGAATACGACAGCTTCGGCGCCCACAACAACGCCCGCCTGCGCGCCTTTCTCGATGGGTTCGGCTTCGACTACGATTTCATGTCGTCGACCGAATGCTACGCCTCCGGTCGGTTCGACGACGTCTTGCGGCGCGTCCTCGAGCGGTTCGACAAGATTCAGGCGATCATGCTGCCCACTCTGGGCGAGGATCGCCGCGCGACCTATTCGCCCTTTCTGCCGATCAGTCCTAAGTCCGGGCGCGTGCTGCAGGCGCCGACAGTCGAGCGGCATGTGGATCGCGGCACGATCGTCTTTCCCGACGAGGACGGGACCCTCACCGAGGTTCCGGTCACCGGCGGCTTCGTCAAGCTGCAGTGGCGGCCGGACTGGGCGGCCCGATGGACCGCCCTTGAGGTGGACTATGAGATGTCTGGCAAGGATCTGGTCGACTCGGTTCGCGTGTCCAACCGCGTCTGTCAGGCGCTGGGCGGCACGCCGCCGGAGGGGTTCCAGTATGAACTCTTCATGGACGAACAGAACCAGAAGATCTCGAAGTCGAAGGGCAATGGCCTGACCATGGAGGAGTGGCTGCGCTACGGCGCGCCCGAGAGCCTAGCCTACTACATGTTCCAGTCGCCCAAGTCGGCCAAGCGGCTTTATTTCGACGTCATCCCCAAGGCGACGGATGAATATCTGCAGCAGCTGGACGCCTATAATCGGCCGGCCGTGGCGGGCGACAACGCCAAGGCCGTAAACCCGCTCGACAACCCGGTATGGAGCGTTCACGCCGGAGAGCCGCCGGCGAAAGGCTCGCCCGTCAGCTTCAGCCTGCTGCTTAATCTGGTCTCGGCGGCCAACGCCTCGGACAAGACGATCCTGTGGGGCTTCCTTAGCCGCTATCTGCCGGGCGCGACCCCCGAGAGCGAGCCGTTGCTCGACCGGCTGGGCGACTTCGCCATGCACTATTACGAGGATTTCGTGCATCCGGCGAAGCGGTTCCGGCCGGCCGACGCGCGGGAGCGGGCGGCCTTCGCCGACCTGCTCGGCCGCCTCAACGCCCTGCCCGAGGGCTGCCAGGACGCCGAACGGATCCAGAATGAGGTCTATGCGGCCGGCAAGGCGGCGGGGTTCGAGCCCCTGCGGGGTTGGTTTACCGCGCTCTATGAAGTCCTGCTCGGCCAAAGCCAGGGCCCGCGGTTCGGCTCGTTCGCGGCAATCTATGGCCTGGCGGAAACCAAGGCCCTGATCGCGCGAGCGTTGAGCGGCGAGGCGGGAGCGGACCCGTCGGCTTGACCCACCGTCTTGCCGGGCCTCGGCGGCGCTGGTTAGACTTCCGCGATGGCCAACGCGAAGACCCTGAACGCGGAGAACCTTGCGGCCCTCGGCGCGCCGCGTTTGGCCAGCCTGCTCATCGACGTCAGCACCGGCGATGCGACCATCAAGCGCCGTCTACGGCTGGAGCTGGCCGGTGCGGCGGGCGGCGAGGCCGCGGCTCAGGCTGTGAGCAAACGTCTGACGACACTGCAAAAGGCCAGGGGCTTTCTCGACGCGGCGCAGATCAGGACCCTGAGCGTCGATCTTACCGCCCAACACCGTGCGATCGTCGATGTGATCGCCAAGACCGATGCGCGAGAGGCGCTCGATCTGCTGTGGCGTTTCATAGCCTTGTTGAAACCGCTCTCCACGCGCGCCGATGACCGGAGCGATCGGCTCGGAGCGGTGTTCGCCGTCGCCTTGGCCGACCTGCCAATCCTGGCCGCCGCCGCGAAGATCGACCCGGACGCACTGAGCGGCCAGCTGATCGGGGTGCTGCGCGACAACACCTTTGGCGAATTCGACGGTCTTGTGCTGCGGCTGGCTGACGTTCTGGGCGCCGAGGGGCTCGTCGCGCTCAAGACACGGCTATCCGCCGAACTCGCCGTTACGCCGGTGGTGGAAAGCGGCAAGGCCCATCGCGGGATCGGTTACGGCTCCGAAGGTTGGATCCATGCCGAGGACATTGAGGCGCGAGGTCGCGAACGGGCCCTCCGCTCCGCTCTCAAGGAAGTCGCTGAAGCACAGGGCGACGTTGACGCCTATATCGCTCAATTCGACGAGCGCGCGCGCCGCCAGCCCACGCTGGGCGCGGACATCGCGCGGCGACTGCTGGGGGCGGGGCGGGCCGAGGACGCGCTCGCGGTGCTGGACGCGGTCGAAACGGGCCGCCACGCCCAAAGCCCTTACGTCTGCCAGGAGGCGCGCGCCGAGGTCCTGGCCGCGTTGGGACGGACCGACCAGGTGCGCGATCTGCGCTGGGCCTGGTTCCTTGAGTCGCTCGACCCACGACATTTACGGGCGCATCTGAAGATGTTGGCCGATTTTGACGATGTCGAGGCCGAACATCGCGCCATCGCCCACGCGCTCAGCTTCTCAAGCGCGCGCACGGCCTTGGGCTTTCTGACCGCATGGCCCGATCTCGAGGCGGCCAGCCGTCTCATCCTGGCGCGACACGAAGAGCTGAACGGCGACTATTTTGACGAGCTTGGACCGGCGGCGGACATGCTGGAGACGCGATACCCCCTGGCGGCCACGCTTCTGCGCCGCGCGATGATCGATTTCGCGCTCGACCACACCCGGCCCAAAAGATATCCGCACGCCGCCCGCCATCTGGCGGCATGCGCCGAGCTGGCGCCGCGGATCGCGGACTTTGCCGGTCATCCGTCGCATGATGCCTATCAAGCCGGTTTGGCGGCTACTCATGCTCGGAAACCAGCGTTCTGGGCGTGCGTCCGCGACCTGATTTAGGCGGCGAGGGGACGGCCCCGAGCGCCTCAATCCGCGAGGAGCTCCACAGCGTCCCCGGACTTGATTTCGCCGGCCTGAGTGACGTGCAGATAGACGCCGCACAGGAGATGTCCGTAGTTCGCGTGCAGGGCGGCGACGACCTCGACGTCGCGCACCGCGGTGGTGGGATCAACCTCGGTGGCGGCGCAGCGTGTAATGGGGGCGTAAACCTTGGCGCGGGCGCCGCCCAAACTCAGGTCACGGCCGGCCCAGTCGTTCTCCACCCAGGCCGGCCAGCCTTCCACGTGAATGTTGCCGCGGAACCGCAGCGGATCGATCGGCCTCCCGATCTTGGCTTCGAGATCACGCACGCTGGCGAGATTGATCAGCGAGACATGGCCCAGGGGGTGGTCGGTAAACCGGTGACCGGGGGCCTCCACAACCTTCAGGGCGCCGTTGGCGTCGTCCCCCAGATAACGCGTAAGCCACAGGGCGAACGCCTGTTTGCCAGCGTCCGACGTCAATAGGGCTTCCAGCGGCGCCATGCCCGGCGCGTCGGCGCGCAACCGGCCGGTCGCGGCGTCATAGTGCGTGCGGACCGCGGCGACGCGAGCGGTCTTCGCCAAGACCGTGAACCGTGTCTTGGTGATCCACTTCGGCGCGGCGGAATCGAAGCCGCTGGGGCCATCCTCTACGGCGAAAAGGCGATCGTCGGGGAAGACGGCGTCCACGGCCAGTCTCGCCTGGTCCACCCTTTGCGGCGTGTAGCCCTTGATCGGGTAGCGATGGAGATGCGCGCGCGCATCTCCATCGCTACCCGATCAAGGGCTACACGCCGCAAAGGGTG
>Ga0209698_10003009_pt1 | contig 18851 bp, 15 predicted proteins | sample LitLauG_LLR_2012_FD_187203 | JGI IMG/M metagenome (GOLD analysis project Ga0209698, IMG submission 187203) | Freshwater sediment microbial communities from Pennsylvania, USA - Little Laurel Run_MetaG_LLR_2012 (SPAdes) (version 2) | ecosystem: Environmental > Aquatic > Freshwater > Creek >...
TCGGTTTCGCCGCGATTCCAGGCCGCGACCTGCTTGTCGAGCACGGCGCGCACCTGCTCTTCAACAGTAGCCGCGGGCGCGAGCGCGGCGGCGAATAGGAATAGCACCGGTAATTTCGATATCATGACTAATGATGGTCCAGCGGGACCCTATTACGTTCAGCCCACCAGTTTCGCTTTCCAAGATATCCGAAATCGAATCGGCTTTGGGCGAATCGATCCGAGGTAAGGGGGAAGTCCTGCGCCTGTCGCTCGCGTGTTTGCTGGCGCGAGGGCATTTACTCATCGAAGACGTGCCAGGCGTGGGGAAGACGACGCTCGCGCAGGCGCTGGCCCGGAGCGTGGATGCGAATTTCCATCGCCTGCAGTTCACGTCAGACATGCTGCCGTCGGACGTGCTCGGGGTCACGATTTACAACGCGCACACCGAAACGTTCGAATTCAAGCAAGGGCCGATCTTCACCAATTTCCTGCTGGCCGACGAAATTAACCGCGCCACGCCGAAGACGCAGTCGGCGCTTTTGGAAGCGATGAACGAGCGCCAGGTGACCATCGACGGCCGTTCCTACGAACTGCGCCAGCCCTTCATGGTGATTGCCACGCAGAATCCGGTGGAGCATCACGGAACTTATCCTCTGCCCGAATCGCAGCTCGACCGCTTCCTGATGCGTATCCGTATCGGCTATCCGGACCTGACTGCGGAGCGCGAAATCGTGCGTCAGACGCGCACCTCGCATGAGCCCGCGCGCGCGGTCATCACGGGCGACGAACTCGCGCAGTTGCAGGATGCGGTGGAGCGCGTCGTGGTGGACGAATCGCTGGTGGATTATATGCTCGCGATCGTGGAAAAGACGCGCGCGCATGAAGCCTTGGCGTTGGGCGTGAGTCCACGCGGTGCGCAGGCGTTGTTCCGCGCGGCGCAGGCATTGGCCGCGGTGGAAGGCCGCGAATACGCCATCCCGGACGATGTGAAGCGTATGGTGGTTCCGGTATGCGCGCATCGCGTGGCGGTGAGCGCGCGGGCATCGATGACGCAGCGGTCGTCGGATGTGGCCGGGCGGATTCTGGGCGAGATTTTGACTTTGGTGGACGTTCCCCTCTAATTACACACAATGCAAACTGCAATCGTTGGCCTGCCGATGGTGGGCAAGACCTCTCTGTTTACGATCCTCACGGGCGTGCATGAATCCGCCCGGGTGGGGTCGCTGGAAGCGCGCGTCGGCGTGACGAAGGTGCCTGACGCAAGGCTCGACGCGCTGGCGAAGATTTTCGAGCCGCCCAAGATCACCCACGCGACCGTCGAATACCTGGATTTTCCAGCCATTTCGAAGGAATCCCTACGCGATCCGAAGTATCTTGCAAGTCTGCGCGTGGTCGATGCGCTGGCGCATGTGCTGCGCGTGTTCGAAAGCGACACGGTGCCGCATGAGGCGGGCTCAGTCGATCCGGTGCGCGATTTCGAAGACGTTGAGATGGAACTGATCCTCAGCGATCTGGTGGTGGTCGAAAAGCGCGTCGAACGCCTGCAAAAGGAACTGAAGCGCGGCAAGAATGTAGAATTCGAGCGCGAAATGGAGCTGCTGGAAAAAATCAAAATCGAGCTCGAAGCCAATCGCCCCGTCCGCGGCCTGGAATTCAGCGGCGAAGACGAGAAGCGCATCCGCGGCTTTCAGTTCTTATCGCAGAAGCCCATGCTGCTGGTAATGAACCTGGGCGAAGAAGACGCTACGAAGATGGCCGAGGTGGAAGAAAAATTCCGCAGCGGCCCGTTCGCCGATAAGAAAAACACCGCTGTGACGGCCATCTGTGGCAAGATCGAAGCGGAGTTGGCGGAGCTTCCCAAGGAAGACGCGCTCGAGTATCTGAAGAGCTACGGCCTCGCGGAGTCCGCGCTGGAACGCCTGATCGCCGCCACCTATTCGCTGCTCGGCCTGATGTCGTTCTTAACCGCGGGCGAAACCGAAGTGCGTGCCTGGACCATTCCGAAACACTCGACGGCGCAGAAAGCCGCGGGTGCGATCCACAGCGACTTCGAGAAGAAGTTCATTCGCGCGGAGACGGTGAACTGGCAGCTTCTCGTCGAGCACAACGGGTATCATGGCCTGCGCGAAAAAGGCCTGCTACGGTTGGAAGGGAAAGAGTACATCGTCAAAGACGGCGACGTGCTAGTGATCCGGCACAGCTAGCGAGCCCCAGCACCAGGCATCCCCACGCGAACCAATCGCCGTGGCGCGTGTAGAACGTCTGCACGTTCGACGTTCCATAGTGCATCATGCCCGAAAGCTGCCGCCCGCGATGCAGCTTCTCGGTCACGCGGCCTGTAGGATCGATCGTCGCCGTGATGCCGTCGTTGGTGGCGCGGACGATCCAGCGGGCGTTCTCGGCGGCGCGCATGCGGACCAGCGCCAGATGCTGCTCATAGGCCTCGCTATTGCCGAAGTAGCCGTCGTTGGATAAATTGAAAAACACGTCCGCACCGTTTTGCGCGAACTTCCTTACCAGATCGGGGAAGGCCGATTCATAGCAGATGAACGCGCCCACGCGGTCCGGGAATACCACTACGCGGGTGCCGGGCGTGAAATCGCCTGCCTCCTTCGTGATGCGGTTGACGAAGGAAAACAGGGGCGGCACGTATTCTCCGAACGGCACCAGGTTGATCTTGTCGTATTCGCCCAGCAAGCGGCCCTGGGGATCAATCATCACCGCGGCGTTCAAAGGCGCGCCGGCGGCGGTGCGGCCCACGCCTCCGAATAAGAAGTCCGTGTGCGAAGCCTGCGCGATTCCGGTGGCGTAGGTTTGGAACACGGGGTCAGAAGGATAGATCGGCGCGGGCATTTCGGGCCAGACGATCAGTTCAGCGTCGCGCGCGCGCGAAAGTAGCGCCAGACGCTGTTCGGTGCGGTCCAGAATTTCGCGCGTCCATTCCTGCTCGGCATCGATATTCGGCTGCACGATCAGCGCCTGATGCGTGGCGGGAACTGTCGCGGGCGCGGGCAATAAATAAACCGCGGGCAAGATCAGCAGCCACGCTAGCTCGCGCCGTGGCCTTCGCAACACGACGAGCGCGAACGCGCAGCCCAACATTGAAAACACGAACGACAATCCATACACGCCCAGCACTGGAGCGAGGCGCACCAGCACCGGCATGTCGATCCCCGCGTTACCCAATTGCAGCCACGCGAATGCGAGCGGCCCGTGCGTGCGTTCTATCCCCGTCCACAGCGCGGCGCAGGCTGGGATCGCGTACCACCGCGGCATCAGGAATCCGGCGAGCGTCGCGAACACGGCCATGTGCAGACCTTTATAGAGAGCGAACAAAACGAACGTACCCCAGCCACCCCACTGCCCCATGCCTCCGTGGACTTCCAGCACGAATTGAATCCAGGTACAGGTTCCGGCCCAGAAGATAGCGCCGGCGGTCCAACCCATGAGGAATCGGCGCTTCCACGACGCTTCGCGAGCGCAGGCGATTAAGAGAGGCGCAAGCGCGACCGGGGCCAGCAGCGTTAGATCGAAGCGCGGAAAAATCAGAATGAGGAGAATTGCCGACAGGATGGAGAGGCCGTAGTTCATCGATCCCTGCCATCACGAGCCTCTGTGAAAACTCGCCGCTCGAAGGGCATCCCGAGGGCGAAGGGGCCAGCCCGCTGTGTCCGCTGGACCTGCTTTGCTGAGGCTGAGGCAGATGTGGACTGGGGACGCAGGAGGCTGTCCCCTTCGCCACTGAAACTTTTGTGCGGGGGCGGCATGACGCAGGGCTAGAAGGCCTGATCGGCGATTAAATCCGCCATGTAGGAGCTGCGCACCAGCGGCCCACTGAAGACCATCTTGAAGCCGATGGACAGGCCGTAGTCGCGATAGGCGTCGAACTGCGCAGGCGTCACGTATTCCGCCACCGCCAGATTGCGGCGCTGCGGCTGCAGATACTGCCCGAGCGTTGCGACGTCCACGTCAGCTTCTCGCAGGTCGCGCAAAAGCTGCTCGATCTCGGCGCGCGTTTCGCCCAGACCGACCATTGCTCCGGATTTGGTCAGCGCCTCGGGCCGGTGCTGCTTGGCAAAGTGCAGCACGTCCAGCGACTGCCGGTAGTTCGCCTGCGGACGCACCGTTTTGTAGAGCCTCGGCGCGGTCTCCATGTTGTGGTTGAAGACGTGCGGCCCCGCGTCCAGGACGCGCGCCACCGCCCTAAGATCGCCGCAAAAGTCAGGTGTCAGCACCTCGACGCGCGCATCCGGCAGTGCTGCGCGCACGGCGCGAACCGTCTCTGCGAAGTGCGCCGAGCCTCCGTCGGCAAGATCGTCGCGATTCACGCTGGTGATCACCACGTAGCGCAGCTTCATCTCCGCGGCCATGCGCGCGACGTTTTCCGGCTCTTCAGAATCGAGAGGCCCCGGATACTTCGCCTTCGGCACCGAGCAAAATCCGCAGCCGCGCGTGCACAAATTGCCCAGGATCATGAACGTCGCCGCGCTGCGGTGGAAGCACTCGTGGATGTTCGGGCAGCGCGCCGATTCGCACACCGTGTGCAGACGCCGGCGGCGCAGTTCCACCTTCAGTTTATGAACCGCCTCCGGATGCGTGTGCGATTTGCGCAGCCACTCGGGCAGGCGCGGCGCGCGAGGCTCAAGCTGCACCAGGTCCATCAAAAAACTTTCTTAATCGCCTTGTCGCCGGGGAAGCCCGACGCGGTGAGATCGGCCTTCGTCTTGTTCAGCGAACCATCGGCCAAGGGGCCCACCAGCACGCGGAACGTACCAGGCTTCTCGGGTATCTCCATCGCGACGGCCCTGAATTTCTTCTGATGCAGCACGTCCACCATGACGTCGGCCTCCGCTTTGGCCGTCGCTACCAGTTGCAGGTAGGTTTGTCCGGCCTGCGGCGTCGCGCTGGGGGGCGCGGGTTTTTCCGCCTTGGCTTCCTTCTTCGATTCCTTCTTGGCCGGAGCCTCTTTCTTTACCGGCTCAGGCTTCGCGGGTTCGGACTTATGATCGGGCTTCGGTTCCTCGGCGGGAGGCTGCTGCTGCGCAGTGGCCGTGGGCGCTGGAGATTCCGGTGCAGACGGGGAGGAGGTCGCCGGCGTATCCTGCTTGGCGGGCGACTCCACCACCATCGGCTTCACGTCGGTTTTGCGCGCGGAGGCGACGTCCACCGGCACGGGCGCGGAATTCCTCCCCACGATATAGCCCATCGTGAAAAAGACGCCCAGCAGGATCACCACGATGAAGAAAACGCTCAACAACTGGCGGTTGGCCAGAATCAGTTCAAACTCGCCGTCTTCGTTTTTGGGCACCTATCCAACCTCGGCAAATAGTTTAACCATCTCGTTCGAGAGTATAACTCTCGGCACGGGGAACACAACTGGCTAGCTGATCATCCCCAATTTTCGCCCGATCCTCGTCCACAGCCGCGCCTCGGTCGCCGCTTTCTCCGCACCCACGGCTTCCAGGCGCGCGCGCAGCGCTTCAATTTCGCTGTCCAGCCTTTTCGCCCATTCCGTGCGCGCCGTCAATTCCCGCTCGAGCGAGGTTCCCCAGTCGAGCCGCTCCTTCGATTCTGCGGTGAGTTTCTCCGCAAAGTCGTTATGACTCTGGACATAGGCATCGTAGTCGGATTGGAGGCGCGCCAAGTCTTCCTCGAGATGTTTATTTCTCCGGCAGATCTGGACGTACGCACGGGCGAGCTCGCCCACCGGAGCGCGATACGGCAGCTTGCGCGCGGCAATGGGCAGAGACCAAGTTTCGGCATGCTCCACACCGAATTCCGGCACGTTGTCCGACGCGATGTGCACCGACGAGAACCCCGCACTGAGCAAGTTATCACGCAGCGATTCCTCGGTGAAGACGCGAATTTCGACTGTGGAGCCAGGGCCACCGTGAAACACCAGATTTTCAAACGTTTCCAGCGTGCCGTCCCGGCGGCGGTTAATCAGCACCGTTTTTCCGCCCGGCGAGGCCAGCGCGAACTCATGCAATTCGGGAAAATGCTCCCGCGTTATTCCGCCCAGCGTGTAGGGAGTGGTCATGATCAGCACGCCATCGGGCTTCAGCAGCCGGAACAAATTAGCGAAGGATTGTTCGATGGGCGGAGGCACGTGCTCCATCACTTCGCTGGTCAAAATAAAGTCGTAGCGGCCGAAGTCGGCGGGATCAGGATTCACCACATCGAAGCGCGGCGCCTGGTGATAAAACGTATTCGTGTAGTCAAGCTTCTCCGCCAGCTTTTCGGCAAGCTCGGCCGAATCGCTCATGCCGATGCCGCAGATGCTCTTCATCGCCGGAAACTCAGGCAGCGTCAGGTGCGCGCCCAACAGTTCCCGCGAGAGCAGCGCGACCACCCCGCGCACGCGCGAAGAGGAGTGGCATTTAGGGCAGCTTGCGCCCTCGCGCTCGAAGCCGCCGTCAGGACGTGCAGACTCGGCGCCGCAGATATTACAGAGGAATTTTCCGGAACCGGAAAAGTTCAAAGGTCGGCCTCCCGTTACGATCGTAAATGGTTTCCATGGGCACTTCTTCGTAGCCGTCGCTCGCCGCCGCGTCTTCAATCGCGGTGCGCTGCTGCGGGAAGTACGCGAAATGCGCGGTGTGCGCGACGAACGCATTTCGCGGATCGCCGATGGCTTTCTTGAGCGCCGCTGGATTGGTGGTATCGATTGCGCTCAGCGGCAGCGCACCGTCGCCGAGCAGCACCAGCGACTCGTAAATGCCCCAATCGGCGATGTAAATTTCAGGGGAGCGCAGCCGCTCCAGTTCGCGATCCAGAGGATACAGCGCGTCGGTCCAGCGAATGGCCGGACCGTTGCGGATCATTTCCCAGTAGTATTCGTTGATGACGGCGAGGCTGGCGGCGCACAACACCAGCGTGGCGGCGGCCGATGCGATGCGCCAGGGAATCGCGGCCAGCGCGCCGGCGATCGCTAAATATTGAAACGGAAAGAGCAGGATCACGTGATGCGCCGCGCCTCCGGCTCCGTTGGTCAGCACCATCGGAATCCACGTTCCGAGGCAGGCAATCAGCCCGAATAATACCGGCTTGCGCGCCGCGCGCGCGAACAGGCCCAGGCAGGCAAGGCACATCGCGGGAATCGCGAAGTGCGTGAGCGGATGATGTGCGGTTTCGGAGATGCGCTGCGAGATTCGCTGGATGGCGGTGGACGCTTCACCCGAATGCGGAGGAGGGTCCACCGCGGTGAAAAAGCTGAACAGGGCCTCGCCCCCAAGTGTGTATCGCAGCAGGTCCACTTTGTGGGCCAGCGGCTCGTTATTCAAACGTATGTTGCTGCGGAACGTGTCGAGCGGATGCGCGATATTGTAAAGCACCAGAGGCATCGCGCCCAGGATCAGCGACGCCGTGGCGATGCCGAGATTGCGCACGTTGAGGTGCGCCCAAATCTGGCGCGGAAACACGGCCAGCGTCGCGACGCCGATGCCGAACAGGCACCAGGCGAAGATCGTTTTGTCCCACAACCCCACGCCGAATAGAAAAAAACCAGCGGCAAGGAAGCGCGCCCGTGGATCGCGATGGAAGCGGACCAGCAACAGCATCCCGCTCAGCTTGAACACAAAATGCAGGGCATTGGGTCCAAAATCGATAGCTTCCAACAATACGAACATCGAATCGGTGGCGAGCAGTGCGGTGCCGATCCATGCCGCGCGGCGTCCCACGGTGCGGTCGATCAGTAGAAAAAACAACCACAGCGCGACTGCGCCGAAAATCACTGTCGGGACCCGCAGCGCAGCCGGGCCTGGTTTCACGACGCTGAACCAGCCCAGGTAGAACCACTGCTTCAGCGCGCCCAGATAGCTCATGTCCATGAGCGGAATCGGGCCGAGCGAAAACACGGCGGGATTCGCAACCAGAGCCTCGTCGGCTTCGATGCCAGGACGTCCGACGAACGCGAGCGCGCACAACACATAGAGCAGCAGAAGCGCTCCGAGCGCGACGCGGGTTCGAGAAGTCATCTCACGTTAGAATAACCACTTATGCGAATCATTTCATTTGTGCTGGCGGCGGGGATCGCGGCGGCGCAGTCCAAACCCATCGTGATTAAGGCCGCGCGGATGTTCGACGGCGTCAGCGATCGGGTTGTTTCGCCTGGGCTGGTGGTCGTATTGGGCGAAAAAATACGCGGCGTGGGTCCTGGCGCGGAGATTCCCGCCGGCAGCGACGTGATCGACCTGGGCGACGCGACGATTTTGCCCGGTTTCATGGACGCGCACACGCATCTGACGCTGGCTTACGACACCGATTATCGACGCCAGCAGATGGACATTCTGACGAAGAACGTCGCTGAGCGGGCCCTGGATGCCAGCGCCACCGCGCGTGTCACGCTGATGGCCGGATTCACCACCGTGCGCGACGTCGGGGCGGCAGATTTTATAGACGTGGGCCTGCGCAACGCTATAGCGTCGGGTAAGGTTCCGGGGCCGCGCATGCTGGTTTCGACCAACGCTATCGGCGCGACGGGAGGCCATTGCGACAACACAGCGGGCTTCAATTATGGCCTGTTCAGCCACGAATCAGGCGTGCGGGACGGCGTGGCAAACGGCCCGGAGCAGATGCGGCTGGCCGTGCGCTTCAACATCAAATACGGCGCGGACGTGATCAAAACGTGCGCCACCGGAGGTGTGCTTTCGTTGACGGACGACGTCGATACGCCGCAGTTAACGCAGGCCGAATTGGACGCGATGGTGGATGAAGCGCACGCCTTGCGGCGCAAAACGGCCGCGCACGCGCACGGTGCGTCCGGCGCGAAACGCGCCATCAAAGCGGGGATCGATTCCATCGAACACGGGTCGTTTCTGGACGATGAAGCGCTGGATATGATGAAGGCTCGCGGGACGTATTATGTGCCGACGATGATGGCGGCCGAGGGGCTGCGCGAAATTCTGGAAAAAGGCTACGTGCCGCCGCAGATCGCAGCCAAGGCGCGCGCGGCTATGGCAGCACTGGATAAGACCGTGGCGAATGCCATCGCGAAACAGGTGAAAATCGCGCTGGGAACGGATGCGGGGGTCTATGAGCACGGCCGCAATGCGGAGGAGTTCGCGCAGATGGTCCGCGTGGGGATGAAGCCGATCGACGCGCTGAAGTCCGGAACGTCGGTGGACGCGCAGCTGCTCGGCGTTTTTGAAAAAACGGGATCGTTGGAGACGGGCAAGTGGGCCGATATCGTGGTGGTGCCGGGGAATCCGGCGCAGGATATTCACATGGTCGAGAAGGCGATGTTCGTGATGAAGGCGGGGACGGTTTACAAGAACACGAAGCGCTAGCGTGATGCCTCTGCTGTAAGCCGCTTGAAAAGCGGCTGCCGGCTGAATAGCCCGCCCCACGAGCTGCTTTCCACATGCCTTCGGCGGGCGTAAAATCCAGTTCCTCCAGAAGTTCCGCGAGTTGATTCGGGTTCACCAGTATAATGAAGACACCGATGCGAAAAATACTGGTATTTGCGCTCGCTTTGGAGATGGCCCTGGTGTCCAGCGGGCAAATCCGCAAGGAATTCGACCGGCCGGTGAGGCAGGCGACGCGCGGCGTGCACGCGGCCATCGCGGCGGGCAGCGAATACGCCACGGAGGCGGCCATGCGCACCTACTATCGCGGTGGCAATGCGGTGGACATGGGTGTCGCGGCGATGTTCTCAGCATCGGTGACGGAGCTTTCGCACTTCGGCTTGGGCGGCGAAGCGCCCATTCTAATTCGCACGAAGGAAGGGAAGGTTGTGGCGATCGCGGGCGTCGGGACCATGCCAAAGCTCGCCTCGGCGGATCTCTTCCGCACACGCCGCCTGCAGCCTTACGAAGTGCTGGACATGGAGCCGGGCGGATTGCGCGGTATGATCCCCGTCGCTGGGCTGATGCCCGCGCTGGTGCCGGGCATGGTGGATGCGGGACTTCTTGCTCTGCGCGAGTACGGCACGAAATCGTTCAGCGAGATCATCGCACCGGCGATTGAGCTGGCCGACGGCTACGCCATCGATCAGATGCGTGCGCAGACCATCGACGGCTCGCGGCCGTTTTTCGACCGCTGGCCTACATCGAAGGCTCATTTCATGCCGGAGGGGCACACGCCTCGGGTGGGTGAGATTTTCCGTCAGCCTGATACCGCGCGCACGCTGCGCGCCATGGCCGATGCGGAAAAGAAAGCGCTGGCCAAGGGCGCGAAGCGAGAAGCGGCCATCGACGCCGTGCGCGATTATTTTTATCGCGGAGAGATCGCGCGCAAGATCGACCAGTTTTCGAAAGACAACGGCGGCCTGCTGCGGTATGAAGATATGGCCGCGTTCAAGCTGAGCGTGGAAGAGCCTGTTTCCACTACCTATCGCGGCTACAACGTTTACAAGCCCGGCTTCTGGAGCCAGGGTCCGGCGATGATCGAGGCGCTGAATATTCTGGAAGGTTTTGACATGCACTCGACGCCCATGAATTCGGCCGAATATATTCATCGCGCGGATGAGGCGTTGAAGCTGGCCTACGCGGATCGCGACACCTATTACGGCGATCCGAAGTTCAACAAGATTCCCGCGGACGTGCTGCTCTCGAAGGCGTATGCGAATGAGCGGCGGCAGTTGATCACGCAAAAAGCGTCACAGGATTTTCTTCCCGGCAAAATCAACGGCAAAACCGGCAAACATCCGACGGAATCGGAAATCGCGAGTATCCGAATCGACGACGCGCTGATGGCCAAGGATACGACTTGCGTCGATGCCATCGACAAAGACGGCATGGTGTTTTCGGCCACTCCCAGCGGTGCGTGGCTGCCCAGCGTGATCGCCGGTGATACGGGCATCCCGTTGACTGAACGCGGCCAGCAGTTCGTTCTGGTGGAAGGCAATCCGAATGAGCTGGCGGGCGGCAAGCGTCCGCGCGTGACGCTGAGTCCGACGATTGTGACGCACGCCGATGGCAAGCCATATCTGGCGATGTCCACGCCCGGCGGAGACAATCAGGATCAGGCGCTGATTCAGATGTTCCTGAATGTGGTGGAATTCGGCATGAACGCGCAGAACGCAGTGGAGGCACCTCGCTTCCAGACGCGCCATCTGGTTTCGAGCTTCGACAATCATGCCTGGAACCGCGGCGATCTATTGCTCGATGAACGTATCCCGGCGATCGTTGCGACAGAGCTGGCCGCGCGCGGCCATCATGTGGAGAACCGCTCGCGCTACAACAACGGAGCGGCTCCGGTGATGATCAAGGTGCTGCCCAGCGCGGTGATCGAAGCGGGCGCGGACCCGTTCTACAACCGGTCCGCGCATGCGTGGTGAACCTCTCTCTTTTTGACGCGCCTCCTTCATCCTTTGATAAGGAGGGCCTGGCGCGGCGGCTGAGGCAACTGGCCGCCGAGCGCGTGTATATTGGGACGAGCTCCTGGAAATACGAAGGCTGGCTGAATCAAATCTACACCCGCGACCGGTACCTGACGCGCGGCAAATTTTCGCAGAAGCAGTTTGAGGCCGAATGTTTACGGGAATTCGCCGAGGTGTTTCCGATCGTCTGCGGCGATTTTTCGTTCTATCAATTTCCCGCGCCGGAATTCTGGAAGAAGCTTTTTACGGGTGCTCCGCCGCAGTTGAAATTCGCGCTGAAGGTGCCTGAGGAAGTCACGGTGGAGGTGTTTCCGCGCCATCCCCGCTACGGTCCGCGCGCGGGACGCGACAATGAGGCGTTCCTTAACGCTGATGGGCTGAAGACGCTATTTCTGGAACCGCTGGAGCCGTACCGCGACCGTATCGCCTGCCTGATTTTCGAATTCGGCGCGCGCGGCACCGCGCCTCGAACATTTATCGCGAAGCTCGCGGGATTTTTCGATCAGTTGCCGGAGACGTTTCGCTACGCGGTGGAAGTGCGCAATCGCGAATACTTGATCGACACGTACTTTGCCGCGCTCACGGAGCATCGCGCAGCGCACGTGTTCAATGCGTGGACCAAGATGCCTCCGTTGCAGGAGCAGATCGCGTTGCCGGGTGCTGTCACCACGGATTTCACCGTCGCGCGGGCGCTGTTGCGCGCTGGACGAAACTATGAAACCGCAGTCGAATCCTTCGCGCCGTATTCGAAAATCCAGGACGAAAATCCCGAGGGGCGCGATGCGCTGCGCCGGTTGATTCAGCGCATGAGGGAAGAAAGGCGCGCGGCGTACATCTTCGTGAATAATCGCTTCGAGGGGAACGCGCCGGAGACCATCCGAGCGGTCATCGATTGATGGGGCGATTGAAGCTTCCGATTGACGCGCTGCTGCCACAGATGGTCGAAGCGCTGCGGCGCGAAAAATATCTGGTGATCGAAGCGCCTCCCGGGGCGGGGAAGACCACGCGCGTGCCTCCGGCGCTGCTGCCCATCGCGCGCGGAGAGATCGTGGTGCTGGAGCCACGCAGGCTTGCCGCACGCATGGCCGCGCGGCGCGTCGCGTCGGAGTTGGGAGAGAAGCTCGGCGAAACCGTCGGCTATCAGGTGCGGTTTGAGGATATCTCGGGTCCGAAGACGCGCATACGGTTCGTGACCGAAGGCGTGCTGACGCGCCGGCTGATGAGCGATCCACAGCTGCAAGGGGTCGGTATTGTGATCCTCGACGAATTTCATGAGCGTCACCTGGATAGCGATCTGGCGCTGGCTCTGCTGAAGCGTACCGACATTCGAATCATTGTGATGTCGGCCACGCTGGACGCTGCGCCGATTGCGAAATTCCTGGGTGACTGCCCGATTCTGCGCAGCGAGGGCAAGCTGTATGAGCTGACCATCGAATACACGCCGCATTCCAGCGCGACGCTGGAAGAACAGGTCCGCGGGGCAGTGGAACGGCTGGGTAAGCTCGATGGCGACGTCCTGGTTTTTCTCCCGGGCGCGGCAGAAATCCGGAGGGCGATGCGGGCGCTGGAGAAATCGAACGGGTTGGTGGTCCCCCTGCACGGCGATTTGCCTCCGGAAGAGCAGGATCGTGCTGTTACACCGGCGGGGCGGCCAAAAATCATTTTGTCCACGAATGTTGCGGAGAGTTCCGTGACCATTGAGGGCGTGACGGCGGTGATCGATAGCGGTCTGGCGAGGGTTGCAGCGGATTCGCCCTGGACTGGGTTGCCGATGCTGGATGTGAAGCGCATCTCCAAAGCGTCGGCGACGCAGCGAGCGGGCCGCGCCGGACGCACAGCGCCGGGGCGCGTGATTCGTTTGTACACCGCCGACGAGTTTCATCGGCGCCCTGCCGCCGACCCGCCGGAGATTGTGCGGCGTGAATTGTCGCAAGTCGCGCTGCAACTCAGGGCGATGAAGATCGATGCACTGGAGTTTTTGGACGCGCCTCCTGAAGCGGCATGGTGCGCTGCGAACCAGTTGCTGGATGTGTTGGGAGCGACGCCGGAGATGGCCGCGCTGCCGCTGCCTCCGCGATTGGGGAAGCTTGTCACCGAGGCCGCCAGGCTGGGCGCCCCGGAAAAAGGCTGCGCGGTTGCCGCAGTATTGAGCGCGGGTGAACGCGGGCCGTCTGACTTGCTGGCGCTCACAGAATCCAACTGGCAGCCGCAGACGCGGCGGGTTTATGACCAACTGCGGCGCTTGGTTCCGGGGCGCGACAAAACTCGCGATGACGCGGTGGTGCTGCAAGCAGTGCTCGCAGCGTTTCCGGATCGTGTGGCTCGACACCGTCGGGATGGGGAACTGCTGCTTTCGCAAGGAGGCTCGGCGCGGCTGCCCGATTGCCGCCATGAGTTTCTTGTCGCCGTCGATATCGAAGAGCGTCGCGATAAGGGGCTGCCGCTGGTGCGCCTGGCGGCGGCGATCGAGCCGGAGTGGCTGCTGGAGAAAGCCGTCAGCCGCGTGACATTGGAGTGGAATCGGGCGGCGGAGCGCGTCGAACAGGTTTCGGCGCTGGTTTACGATCAGCTGGTGATTGAAGAGACGCGCGCGCCTGCGCCGCCGTCGGAGGATGCGTCGAGGCTGCTGGCGGAGAAGGCACTGGACGTGGACATCGGGCGATTCGCGGATCGCGAGGCGCTGGAGCAGTTGCTGGCGCGGGCGGCGTTTGCCGGTGTGTCGCTTGATGTTTCCGTGATGCTTCTACGCTTGTGCGCAGGTCGCACTAGCTTTGCCGAGATTACGGATTTGCTGGCTGCGCTGAGGCCGGCGCGTATCGAACATATGGCCCCGGAGCGGTTGAAACTGCCAGGCGGGCGCGAGGTGAAGGTACATTACGAGGTTGGGAAGCCTCCGTGGATTGAGTCGCGATTGCAGGATTTTTTTGGGGTGCGGGAAACGCCGCGCATCGGGTCGACGCCGGTGGTCGTGCATCTTCTCGCCCCGAGTCGCAGGCCGGTGCAGGTGACTTCGGATTTGCAGGGATTCTGGGAGCGCCTGTATCCGCAGCTTAGGAGGGAGTTGTCGCGTCGGTATCCTAGACATAAGTGGCCGGAGAACCCCGGCTAGCAGGCACTGCACGCGGGCCGTCGACCCGGCTGTCTGACTCAGCGCGCGGGCGGCGTGCGCTACACGGGGCGGCCGAAGCACAGGACGTATCCGTTGTTGTCGGCGATTTCGAAGGCGCGGAGGCCATCGTTCGTGTTCGCCAGTGGACGGCGGATCGGGACGTTGTTGGCAACGTATTCAACGAAGAGAGAATCGGGATCGTCGGTATAGATATAGGCGTCCCACGCGGCCCATGCGTGGCGCGAAGGATTCGGCTGGGGATGGATGTCCGGTGTGATGGCCTTTAACATCAGCATGACCTGGTCTCTGCCGACCATCGCCCAGAAGTCGCCTTGTGCGTCGCCGCCTTTGTACAGCACGCGGAAGCCGAGCGACGCGTAAAATCGCAGGGTTGCGGGCAAATCGTCAACGATAAAAAAGGGTGTAATGCTGTTCAACATTCAGTCGACCACGCAGGTCCATTCGCCTTCGTCGTTCTGAAAGCCGGACAAGATTCGGTGTTTCGCCACGCGGCGAAAATCCGCGAGCATCTTGCCGATCACTTCCTCGTTGATATTGGCGACCACCACGTCGAAGGAGGCGTCGCGGACGGCGTCTACGCTGCCCACGAAATCGGCGCTGGCTTCGGGATCGATGTCGCAGGAGATTACTTTCGCTGCGCCCAGCAGTTTCGCGGCTACGGATAAGATGCCGCTGCCGCTGCCGACGTCCAGTACCGAATCACCGGGTCTGACGATGCGCTCCATCGCTTCGAGACATTTTTGCGTGCACGGATGCTGACCTGTGCCGCATTGCATGCCGGGGTTGATTTCCAGTCTGAAACGGCCTTCGGGCGTCGGCTCGGTACGCCAGGGCGCGACTAAGAAAAACTTTTCGCCCACCAGGACTGGAGGCCACGCGTCCTCGGTCTCCTTCACCCAATCGACGTCGGGAGCCTCGAGCGGCGAGCCAAAACGTGACGCGGTTTCGTAGTCTTCGAAGAATGCTTCCACCCAGCCGTCATGCTCGATGACGCCGAGGGTGCCGGCTTCGTAGAGATCGGCCAGGAGGTCGAGGTTGGACTCAACTTTGAACACATTGAGCTCCAGTCGGGCATCCCGTGAGCGAAGGGGACAGCCCGCTGTGTCCGCTGTTCTGAGGACGTCGCACCACCTGTGGATTGGGGACACAGAAGGCTGTCCCCTTCGCCCGTGCGGCTTTTCCTGCGGCAAGTAGTTGCAAGGTTAGCCCTGCACGCGTTTTTCTTTGCCGGCCCAGAATTTCTCTTTCAAGATCAGCTTGCGGATTTTGCCCGTGCCGGTCTTGGGCAGCGGCTCGTCGGAAAATTCGATGATGCGCGGGAGCTTGAATTTGCCGAGGCGTTCCTCCAAGAAGTCCATCAATTCGTCGGTGGTGACGGTTTCGCCGGGCTTCAGGACGACCATAGCGGCGGGGACTTCGCCCCATTTGTCGCTGGGCGCGGCGACGACGGCGCATTCGAAGACCGCGGGGTGCGAGAAAATCGCGCGCTCCACTTCAATGGACGAAATATTTTCGCCGCCGGAAATGATGATCTCTTTCTTGCGATCGACGATGTGGATATAGCCGTCCTCATCCCACACGGCCATATCGCCCGAGTGGAACCAGTGTCCGCTCATGACAGCGGCGGTGGCGTCGGGCTCCTTGTAATAGCCCTCCATGATGTGGTCACCCATGGCCACCACTTCGCCGATGGCCTTGCCATCGCGCGGGACGTCTTTCATATCGAAATCGACGACGCGCACGGTGACGCCGGGGACGGGCCATCCGGCCATCGCCTGACGCCGGAGGCGTTCTTCATTCGAAGGATAAGACGGCACCTTGTGGCGCGACGACGTCAGGACGGGCGACGATTCGGTCAGGCCATAGCCCGCGATGCACTCAGCCGAGGGGAACGCCGCTTCGACGCGCGCCACCAGTTCAGGCGAAGCTGCCGCGCCGCCGATCATGATGCGGCGCATGCTGGACGTGTCCCATTTTTCGCGGCCCGGAAAATTGATCATGGCGTTGGCCATGGTCGGCACCAGGCACATGTCGGTCGCCTTCTGGGACTGAATCAGGTCGAGCACGAACTGCGGCTCGAAGCGCCGCACCATCACCTGAGGAATGCCCAGATAGGTGGACATCTGAGGACGTCCCCAGCCGTTGGCGTGGAACATGGGAATGGTGTGCAGGTCCACCATACTTTCCACGTCCTTGCAGATGGTGGCGACGTCGAGCGCGTGCAGATACAGGGTGCGATGCGCCAGCGTCACGCCCTTCGGCGTGCCCGTGCTGCCGCTGGTGTAGAACAGTTCGGCTACGGCCATTTCGTCGTAGGTGAAGATATCGGCGCGTTCCGCGTGCCCCGCGTTGACGATTTCTTCGTACGCGATATCCGCACCGGGACCCGCGCCGTCCAGGCCCACCCACTTTTCAATTGCCGGGCAACTGAGGCGTAGCTTCTCGACCATCGCGGCGAAATCGGCTTCGAACAGCAGCATCTTTGCGCCGGAGTGGTTCAGGATGTTGGTCAACTCCATTTCGCTCAGGCGCACGTTCAAGGGCATCACGATGCCGCGGGCCTGTACCACGCCGTAATAGCCTTCGATCAACTGGTGCGTGTTGAAGCTCAGATACGCGACGCGGTCGCCGGGCGCGATGCCGTATTTTGGCAGCCCCGTGGCCAGTTTCTCGCATCGTTCCCCGAACTGCGCGTAGGTGAAGGTGCGCTCGCCGGAGACGACGCCCGTCTTGGAGCCAAATAAATCGATGGCGCGATGCAAGCACCGCAGGGGAGTAAGTGGAACAAACATGGTTCAATGAAGACGCTCTGTGCGAATCCATCGATTGTATCTGAAACCGCGCTAGAAGTGCCGCATGATGCGGGCGGCTTGCAGGCGGTCCTCAGTCGCGCCTTCGGTATCGCCGAGATTCTGCCGCGCCGTGGCGCGCGCCAGATAGATGTACGGCGCGTCGCGGGCGTCGGCGATGGCGTGGTTATAGTCGTCGATGGCCTTCTGATGCTCGCCCTGCGCCTCGTAAATCTGGCCCCGCTGATAATAGGCGTCCGTACTGGGCGCAAGGCTCAACGACTTGGTTAATTCCTCCATGGCATGGCGCGTGTCCTTACGCTGCAGATAAATCATGGCGATACCGTTATGCGCCGCCACCACTGAGGAGTTCAAATCGGCCGCGGCCTGATAATCAGCCAGCGCCGCGTCCATTTCGCCCAACATCCGATGAGCGTTGGCGCGCTCCAGAAAAGCTTCGGGATACTGCGGATTGATCTCCAGCGCTCGGTTGAAATGCTGAATCGCGCCCGGATAGCGGTTCGGGCTCATCGACTTCATGCCCTCCTTGAACTCCGCTTCGGCGCGCTGCGGAGCGCTGGCGATGTAGCTCCACACGAATGCGCCCGCGCCGAGGACCGCGACCACGACCACGGTGCCGGTGACCAGCTTTCGCTGGCGGCGGCGCAGGGCAATCTTCTCCGCAGGCTCGGGAGCACGGTACGGATCAACAGGGGGTTTCAGGGACTCCAAAAACCGTTGGAACGGGGATTCGGCCATCGGCCGTATTATAGCCCGCTCAGACCCGTTTCTGATCTGTAGACCGAAATTCGGGTCATCGGAGTTGACTACACCGCGATCGAGCCGTCAGAGCGCCGCGTCGATGTTCGCGAGCGCCGGTTCACCATTGCCAGAATCGGCCGCAACGGATGGTCCCCTGGCACTCGCTCGAGGTGTTCACGCCAATTCAGGTCCCAATTGGGCAGACCTTATTTACCAGCCAGATCTACCAGCCCATCGCGAGCTTCACGAAGGTGCGCACGCACACGCCGCTGGGGCCCTTGGCCATGAAGGGCTTCGCGTCGTCGAGCCATGCGGTGCCTGCGATATCGAGGTGCACCCAGGGCGTGTCGTCCACGAACTCGCGGAGGAACCAGGCGGCGCTGATGGCTCCGCCCCAGCGGCCCCCGATGTTGGCGAGGTCGGCGAAGGCGCTCTTCAGCAGGTCCTTATAATCGTCGTCCAAGGGCATGTGCCACATCTTTTCGCCCTGATCCTTGGCGGCAGCCATTACCTGGCCGAGGAACTCCTCATTGTTGGTGAATGCGCCGATATTGACGTGGCCGAGCGCGACGACGATTGCGCCGGTGAGCGTCGCGGCGTCCACCAAGTGCGTGCAGCCGAGGCGCTTGGCGTAGGTGAGCGCGTCGATCAGGATGAGGCGACCTTCGGCGTCCGTGTTCAGCACTTCGATTGTCTTGCCGTCTAGCGATTTCACAATGTCGCCGGGACGCTGCGCGTTGCTCGAAACCATATTTTCGACAGCAGGGACGAACGCAGTGACGGGAATCGACGGCTTGAGCTTTGCAATCGCCTTCATCGCGCCCAGCACGGCTGCGCCACCGGCCATGTCGTACTTCATTTTTTCCATG
>Ga0209698_10003010_pt1 | contig 18847 bp, 14 predicted proteins | sample LitLauG_LLR_2012_FD_187203 | JGI IMG/M metagenome (GOLD analysis project Ga0209698, IMG submission 187203) | Freshwater sediment microbial communities from Pennsylvania, USA - Little Laurel Run_MetaG_LLR_2012 (SPAdes) (version 2) | ecosystem: Environmental > Aquatic > Freshwater > Creek >...
AAGGAATCGCAACTGGATTTCGATGTGCTGGTCGTCGGCGGGGGCCCTGCGGGCATCGCGGCCGCCGTTCGGGCCGCAGAGTGCGGTTCGCGAGTTGGCATCGTGGATGACAACGACACGCTGGGTGGACAGATCTGGCGCGGAACGGAGCCCGACGGCGCAGTCGAGGCCGCGCAGTGGCGCGGACGATTACAAGAGGCGGGAGTTGTCACGCTCTGCGGCCTGCGCGTGTTCTCTCAGCCCGAGGCAGATGTGTTATGGGCGGAGGGAGCCGAGCAGTTTACCGAATTGCGATTCAAGAATCTCGTGCTGGCCACCGGAGCCCGCGAACGTTTCTTGCCTTTTCCCGGCTGGACGCTGCCAAATGTGATGGGCGCCGGCGGGTTGCAGGCGATGGTCAAGTGCGGGCTGCCGATTCAGGGCAAGCGCGTGGTGGTAGCAGGATCTGGACCCTTGCTGCTCGCGGTGACAGCGTACCTGCGCCAGCATGGGGCGGAGATTCCGGTTATCTGTGAACAAGCGTCGTGGGGCAGCTTGGCGCGATTCGCGGCTTCGCTGGTAGCCCATCCCGCCAAGATCACTCAGGCGATTCAACTGAAAAAAGAGCTCGCTGGCATTCCTTTTGTGACCGATAGTTGGCCGCTCGCCGCGCACGGGCTGCAGAAGGTTGAGAGCGTCACTATTTCGCGTCGTGGCAACCCGCAGAAGATTGCATGCGATTACCTCGCGTGCGGGTTTCACCTGGTCCCGAATATCGAACTGGCCCAGTTGCTGGGGTGCGAAATTACCGGGGGTGTGGTGCGGGTCGATGAACTGCAGCAGACTGCGAGGAAAGGGATCTTCTGCGCCGGCGAGCCCACAGGGATCGGCGGCGTTGAGCGCTCGTTGGTCGAAGGAGAGATCGCCGGCTACGCTGCCGCCGGTCGTGCAGCCGCGGCGAGGAAGTTGTTTGGGCGGCGAGTCAAAGCAAAGCGATTCTCCCGCAGCCTGGAAAAAGCGTTCGCCCTGCGCCGCGAATTAAGAAACTTGCCGGCGCCGGAAACCATTGTCTGCCGCTGCGAAGACGTTTCCTTTTCGCGCCTTCGAGAGCATCCATCCTGGCGCGCCGCGAAGTTGCATACGCGGTGTGGCATGGGACCATGCCAGGGAAGGATTTGCGGACCGGCAACAGAATTTCTTTTTGAGTGGAATCCGGGCTCGGTCCGTCCACCGGTGTTCCCGGTGCGAGTGGAAAACCTGGCTGCGACGCAAGGTCAAGCGGAGCCGGCACAAAACACAGTCTCAGGAGGTGTCCGATGAAATGGACCGGAGTCATGCCCGCCATCACAACCTGTTTTGATGCGAAGCTTGCGGTCGATCACGCTTTTGTGGCTGAGCATTGCCGCTGGCTCCTCGATCACGGCTGCAGCGGCATCTTTGCCTTGGGCTCGCTCGGAGAAGGCGCAACCCTCGCATTTGAAGAAAAGCGGGAGATCCTGCGGACCTGTGTCAAGGCGGTTCATGGACGCGGGCCGGCCATCGCCGCCATCTCGGCCCTTTCCACCGCCGATGCTGTGGCCTTGGCCGAATCCGCGGCCGGCGCGGGCTGCGATGGGCTCATGGTGTTGCCGCCATACGTGTACAAAGGCAGTTGGCGCGAGATGAAGGCCCACGTCGCGGCGGTGTTTCACGCAACGCCGTTGGCGTGCATGCTCTACAACAACCCCATCGCCTATGGCACCGATTTTCTTCCCGAGCAAGTCCAGGATCTAGCTTCCGAACACAAGAACTTCGAAGCCGTGAAAGAGTCCAGCGCTGACGTGCGACGCGTGTCCGCAATCCGCGCTCTCGTGGGCGACCGGATCGCGATTTCTGTCGGAGTCGATGACGCCGTCGTTGAAGCCGTTGGCGTGGGAGCGACCGGATGGGTTGCGGGCCTCGCGAATGCGTTGCCCCGCGAGTCCGTAGAGTTGTTCAGCCTCGCGATTCGAGGAGAACGAGACGAGGCCTCTGAGCTCTACCGTTGGTTCCTGCCTTTGCTCCGAATGGACACAACCTACGACTTCGTGCAACTGATCAAACTGGTGCAGGCGGAGGCCGGGATGGGGAATACCCGCGTGCGTCCGCCGCGACTCGAACTGGTTGGATCGGAACTGGAGCAAGCGCGGGCGGTCGTCCGGGGTGCGTTACAATCCCGGCCGCAAGCGCTGGCATGCGCTGCGCTTCCTCACGCCAGGTGAACCCGCTTCTGAGCCATCTGGTTCGCGGGCTCCATAGTGGCAGGGCAGAGCGAATTGTAGCGCCGCTGTCCCGGCGGTTCGGATGGCGCCTTCCGCCGCCACCTGCGAGGGCGAGACTCCCTGGCGACAGCCGGCAAGATGCCCGCGCTACGATCAATGCCTGACATCGTAATTCGGCCAGGCCCTGGATTCGGTCCTGACCGGATTCGCAAACGCCGCTCTCACTACCGGATTGCAGATCGGGAGAGTGATATCGTCGACGGAATCGCGAAAGCGTGGATCGGTTGGACCTCCGTCGAACACCTTCGACACATTCATGTCCATGACGTCCCCATGCCGTGCCGGGAGTTGCACCACGTTTCCTGCGGCATTTCGGCCAAAGTGAGCCCGCCAACGCACGTTCCATTGAAATGTCTTCAGGACTTCGATTGGTTTACCTGCGCCTCTTTGGACGGCAAACATCGTGGCATACGCAGCCCCGTTTGCAGCGAGTAGAGAAAGTTCTGTCGTGGCGGAGCGTACTGGTTATTTGGCGTTACCAGGTCAACGAATCGCTCCGGGCTGTCCCAGAAGCCTATAACCAAGCGATAGGACCCGTTCGCGGGAATCACCGAATTGGGCAGCAAAACCGCGGCCTTACGGGGCACCATGAATTCGTAAACGGGGTTAATCCACTTGTCGCCGTCATAGAAAAGAACAGGTCCCACGATCGGTTCCTTGCCCGAAAGTGTACGCATCCCGGCACAGCTGTTGCGGTCGAGCCGGCGGTCGATCCATGGCAAGAAAAACGCTTCCATCCACTGGCGTCGGGCCGCGGTAATGCGCCCAATCGTCGGTGATGAACTTCAGTTGGATGAAGCCAAACCTGTAAAAGTCCACGCGCTCTCCAGGGGTTCCAGTCAACACTACGGAAGCCTGCGCGTTGATCCGGCGGGAGGTCAGATCCGCAACTCCATTGGCCCAGACTGTGCCCCCGGCATCCGCCATGCCCGCCTGGGTCAAAGTGATCGTTGGATTAGCTCCGCTGGTCCAAGTATTCACCGTGGCCGTCACTGTTGCCATAATCGGATTTCCTTCAAGCGGCTGAAGTCAGTTGGAGTCAAATGTACTCATCCCTAACTTCCAAGTCACGACGTTTGACGCCATTGTGGAGTCGGGTACCGACGTAGTGCGGGTTTGGGGCAAGGGACCTCGGCATGAGGTCAGGAATTGCGGGATCGCATTCGCCGCCGGGGAAGACACCCATGCTGAGCCTGGCGACGTCATCGCGGCTGCAGCATGAGCGGCAGGAACGGCCCAGACGCACGCGGTGGTGGAAATCCCGCCGATCGCGCGAGCGTTGGCCGTTTTCGGGTCGAAAGGTACGCTGCACAACGGTTCACGTGGTTCGGGGTCTTCACCGACGTGAACGGGCCAGCTAGCCTCGCCCATGGGGACAGAATCCAACGGTAGCGCGTCCACTACGCTGCCTGATGTTGACAGAAGAGGCCACGTACTGATTCCAACTTCGCCTGTCCAAAGACGGATCTTCATAAGTGGGCCTCCCGTTGCATAAGTGAAGCGCTGCGAAGACGAAGGCGGATGCCGTGTCAGCCCCCACTTTCACGGCAACCGCCGCCTTCAAGGCTCAGGACGCGCCGGCGGCAGAACTTGCATTCCGCCTCCGGGTTGACGGCCTCACTCGGATAAGACGGAAAGCGGGAAAACCTTTCTCGGATTTTTGGAGAACTCCTAAAAAAGGCTGGGCTTCCCGTACCTTCGCGCTTCTAGGCCTTTTCAACCACGAAAGCACATCGAAGGAAGAACGCTCGCCGCTGCACCGAAAGGCTTGAGGAGTCGGAACCGGATCAACGGGAGCCCGTGCCGGCGGCGCGCTTGGCCCTGAACGAGTAACTGCTCACGGCTTCCTCGGTGCTGTCGGCATGAAGACCGTAAACCTGCAGCAGGTAGTTTTGTGGCTTGAGCAAGTCGGCGCGGAGCGCGCAAGACACAATTGGCTCGCGGTCGCGAGACTGGGGTTCGAGTTCGGGGCTGCGCCATAGGACTTCTCTCGTGGCCGGGTCTTGCAAAGCGACACGATACTGCCGAAACTCGGTCCCTTCCAGACGAAGGTCCAGAACAACGAGATCCGTCCCCGTCGGCACGGTGATGGACGCAAGGGAGTTAAGTCCACGACTGGCCGGAACAAGAACAAAGGCAGCAATCTTAAGCTGGTCGAGCGCATGCCGAGTGGACTTGCCGCCGGCGTTTTCCTGTTGCGAAGAGTTCGGGATGCTCCCGGCCTGTTGGAACTTTTGGCGCAGCGATGCCTGATCCGCCTCGGCTCGTTCGGCACGCCGCCGCAGCAAGTGATTCGCCATGGATAAATAGCCGGTAGCCGCGAGCAGCACAAGAGCGGCAAGAGCCATTCCCCACTGCGGCTGCCATACCGGCCAGGAGAACAGGCTCCAGCGTTTGGCTGATGTTCCCGCCTTTTCCTTATCCGGACTTACGACGTTGGCCGCAGTGGCGGCCGCCGGCCGCTGTTGAATCGACCGCAATTTCTCCGCAAATCGCACCTTCTCGCGCCGCGATTGAGGCGTTCCCGGTGCAAGGTAGACCGCCTGGAACTGCGGCGCGAGTTCCGCCGGAAGTTTCCCGCGGACATACGCGTCGACCAGGTCGTTCTCGGCGTCACGGAGCTGCACGGCAAAGTCATCATCCACGACGCTGCGCTCGTCCAGGCGTTCGATCTCCTCCGCTGGCAGAGTCCCCAGCAGGTAGCCGAACAACAACTCATCGTGATTGTTCTTCGTATATGGCATTCCCTTAAACAAGTTAAGACGAAATCACCAAATCCATTTCATTCACCCGCAGAACACTTGCGGGTACAAGCTTCCAGTTCGTCGCGGATGCGACAGGCACGAATGCTTAGTGCATTAGCACTAAGTTCAAGTCGATCAGCCAGTTGCCGCCTTTGTTGGATCTTTTCCTTGAGCTCGCCCCGGTAATATTCCAGGATCAGGTCGCGATTGGCCGAAGTCAGTTGCTGCAGGCAATACTCCAGGCACTCCAGGAGTTCCCCGTTGGAATCGGACGCTTGGACGATGGCGTTACCGGACTTCCCTGGAAGGGACTCGATCTCTGCATCGGCGCTGGTGGCCTCGACTCTCGAGCGACGGGTGTACTCCAGAAACACGAATTTGGCCATGGTGTAGCAATACTGGGCCGGAACGACATTCGTGATCGCCCCTTCTTCTTCCAGCCGCCGGGTCACGCGGTTCAGGGTATCGTCCGCCAGGTCATCGGCAGTAAGGCAATTCTTATGTTCAAAGTAGCGGACCAGCCTCCGACGCATTTCCAGGTATTTCTCGCCATTCGAGGGGATGCCCTCGTCCAGCCAGTCCAGAAAGCGCTGAAACGCCGATGGGGTCGCCGCCCAGTTCCTAGTAGACTTCTTTCCCGTGTCTTCCATGCCCGGACTTCAAAGTTCCCGCGATTCTACACTGCGACCGGCAGGTTTTTCGAACCCATACCTGCTTACGCCAGCGGAATCTAATTGCTGCATAGCTGCCGCCTGTGGCGACCCTTAACAACCAAAGCGCCGGGACTCGTCATCAAATAATAGTGATTTGATCGTTACGGCCGTCACGGTGGAGCGGGCGAGGGTGCTTGCGCAGCCCAAGCGTAGAGTATTATTCTCAGAGCACGTGGCGGTTCGATCCTGATGATCCGTTGGATGAGTCCCGAGAACTCACGCAACAAGCGTTGGTGTGCAGCCCTGGTTATATTGGCTGTGTGTGCCCTCGCGGTCAGTGTCGCTACGCGTTATAGTGTCTCGTACGCGGCGACCAGCGCCCTGACAAGCGTGCACAGCCACAGCTTATCCGAGCCGGTCCGGCAGCGCTTGATCAAGAGTGCAGCCGCTTGGGCCCCGGTGGAGGTCTGCCACGCGGTCCTCGAGGCTCCCAGCTCTTATAGCCGGGTTGCGCCGGCCGCTCCAGTCTTACCCGGTACTCTTTTCGAGCGCAGTCTTTACAACCGCCCACCACCCTCACTTTTTCTCGCCTGAGTTTCTGCGCGAATAGCAATCGCGGCCGCTAATTACCATCTCCGCAGATCCCGTCTTTAGAACGTGGGACTGCGGAGATTCGCCGGCCGCATTCCTGCTGTGGCGCATTCCAAATTGCTTCGGTTTGGTCCATGGTGCCCGAGCAAGCAAATCCTGAGAGGAATTCTCGATGGCGGTTGCTCCGATGTTGACCGAGAGAGATTTAGAACTTCTCCGCCGCTTCGATACCTGCATGATTGCCAATGCGGTGGAGACATTTCACGTCCGGCTTCAAAATACCGGATTCTCCGACGCCAGCATTCGCTGCATATTTCCCGACGCTCCTCCGATGGTAGGATATGCGGCAACGGCGCGTCTGCGCAGTGGGGATCCTCCGATTGCAGGCGGCTCATTTCGTGACCACGCTGACTTCTGGAACCGGATTCTGGAAATTCCTGCACCGCGCATTCTGGTGCTGCAAGACATGGACGACCCTCCGGGCCACGGGGCCTTTATTGGGGACATGCACGCCGCCATCTTGAAGGCCCTGGGGTGTGTGGGACATCTGACCAATGGTGCGGTTCGCGAGCTACCTTCGGTGCAGTCCCTGGGACTCCAGTTGTTCGCGGGAAGCGTCGCGGTCTCTCATGCCTACGCCCATATTTTCGATATTGGCGCGACACTCACGTTAGGCGGGATGGAGGTTCGCCCTGGGGGCTTGCTGCACGGCGATCGTCACGGAGTGGTGACCATCCCCCTGGAAATTGCCGCGGCCGTTCCCCGGGTTGCCGACGGCTTGCGGCAGACCGAGCAGAAAGTCATCGAGTTCTGCCGGTCGGGCTCTTTTCGGTGGCGGGTCTGCGCGATTTCTTGAAGGGAAAGACTTAGCCGAGACTGCGAAGCCTCACGGTGAATGACAGATGGCCGCAAAGGTGAAGCGGAGAGGTGGTCTAGCGAGGAGCAATGACTGAGAATCGAAAATCCAGCAGGAAGCCGCTTGGCCCTGTGGCGAGGAAGAACCTCGTCGTATTCCTGGTCGCGATAGCGGCGGCGTGCAGTCTTTTGTCGTGCTCCAGTAGCCGGCATGTGCAAGCCAGCGGCCCGGCCGTGACGGTCGGCGTCACCAAGGTTGTGAAGAAGTCGCTGGGCCGGCATATCACGCTCTCGTCGGAACTGGTGCCTTTCCAGGAGATCGATGTCTACGCGAAGGAATCCGGTTTCGTGAAGAAGTTGCTGGTGGACTACGGTTCGCGAGTAAAGGCGGGAGCCGTGATTGCGGTGCTGGAGATTCCGGAACTGGAAGCGCAACTGCAGGAGGATAAGGCGGAAATCAACAACGCCACCAATCAGGTGAACCGCGCCCAGCATGAACTGGCCCGTTATCAGGCCCAGTACAAGGCCTTGCACCTGCAGTACACGCGTTTGAACGACGTGTTCCAGAGCCAGCCCGGAATCGTGGCGCAGCAGGAGGTCGACGACGCGCAGGGAAGAGACATGGCGGCCTCATCGCAGGTCGATGCCGGTCAGGCCGCATTGGAAGCGGCGCAGAGCCAACTGTCTGCAGCCAAGGCGAAGCTGTCCCGCGATCAGAGTCTGTTTGATTACTCCAGGATTACAGCGCCGTTCTCCGGCATCGTGACGGAACGCTATGCGAACCTGGGGACCCTGGTGCAGGCGGGCACGAATTCGAGTACGCAAACGATTCCGATCGTTAGGCTTTCCCAGGATGACCTGTTTCGCCTCGTGATTCCGGTGCCCGAAGCCTATGTGCGCGACATCAAGGTGGGCGATGCCGTGAAGGTCCATGTGCCGTCACTCAACTCGACTTTTCCCGGCAAGGTCGCCCGGTTTTCCGTCGACGTGCGCGAGGACACGCGCACCATGCACACCGAAGTGGACGTGCGCAATCCCGATCACGTGCTGGTTCCCGGCCTCTATGCCGACGCCGACCTGACCCTGGAGAACAAGCAGGACATTCCCACGGTTCCGCTGCAGGCCCTGAATCATGAGGGAGACAAGGCAACGGTTCTCGTCGTGAACGCCTCCAGCGTCTTGGAGAACCGACCCGTGACCTTGGGTCTCGAGACCGTCACCGATGCTGAAGTAGTCGCGGGACTGCGCGAGGGGGAAGTGGTGGTTATCAGTGACCGCAGCGGCCTGAAGCCGGGCGAGAAGGTCGTACCCCAGACGGTGCAGATCATGCAGTACCACGAAAGCAACCAGGAGTAGAAGTCCCGCCCGTGGATTGCGGGAAAAAGCGAAACAAACATGTCGCGATTCTCCATTCAGAACCCGTACTTCATTGTCGTGCTTTGCCTTGCGCTGACGGTGATCGGCGTGACCAGCCTGGCGCGCATGCCCGTCGATTTATTTCCCACGATCAATCTCCCCGAGGTCGTCGTAGCGACCTTCTACTCGGGCATGCCGCCGCAGGACATCGAGACAGACATTACCGATCCCCTGGAGCGGTTCTTCACCCTGGCCAGCGGCATCGACCACATGGAGTCGCGCTCGCTGCTCGGAGTCAGCATCATCAAGGTCTATTTCCAGCCGGGAACCAATGCCGATGCGGACGTGACAGAACTGTCGAACCTTGCCCTGGCGGATCTGAAGCGATTGCCGCCGGGAACTCTTCCTCCGGTCGTGCTCAAGTTCGACGCCTCCAGTCTGCCGGTGTGCCTGGTGACGCTCAAGGGCGAGGGACTGAATCAGACGCAACTCCACGACATCGGTCAGTTCACGATCCGCAACCAGATCGCGGTCGTTCCCGGGGCGGAGATTCCTCCGCCGTTTGGGGGGAAGTACCGCCAAATCATGGTCTACGTCGATCCCTACAAGCTGGCCTCGCGCCAGTTGAGCCCGATGGACGTGGTGAGCGCGGTGAACAGTTCCAATCTCATCCTGCCCGCCGGGGATGTGAAGATGGGAGCGTTCGACTATTACGTCTACTCGAACAGCCTGGTGGACAACATGGAGGAACTGGGCAAGGTCCCCATCAAGACAGTCGGATCTTCCTGGGTCTCGGTGAACGATCTGGGCAAGGCCGAGGACGCGAACCAGATTCAATACAACGTGGTGCGCGTCGACGGTCAGCGATCGGTCTACTTGCCCATCATGAAGCAGGGCGGCGACACGAACACCATCCAGGTCGTCAATGGAATCCGCGACATGATCGGCCGCTTGTATGACATTCCCAAACAACTGGTGGCCACGGTCGTCTTCGATCAGTCCGCATTCGTCAAAGAGGCGATCAAGACCCTGCTCCACGAAGGACTGATCGGTCTTCTGCTCACCAGTTTGATGATCCTGGTTTTTCTGGGCAGTTTTCGGGCTACCTCGGCTGTTTTCCTCTCCATTCCGCTCTCGGCGTTGGCCACGTTTGTGGTGTTGTACATGATGGACAGCACCATCAACACGATGATCCTTGGGGGGCTGGCACTGGCTTTCTCCCGGGTAATCGATAACTCGGTCATTGCGCTCGAAAACATTTATCGCCACTTGGAGATGGGCGCTGCCCCGGAAGCTGCCGCTGAGGTCGGAGGATCGGAGGTCAGCCTGGCGGTGCTGGCGGCGACCTTGACCACGGCGGTTGTGTTCTTCCCAGTGACGTTTCTCTTCGGCGTGAGTAAGTTCCTGTTTGCCGCCCTTGCCCTTGCGGTCGTGATCTCACTGTTTGCCTCGTACTTAGTCGCTATGACAGTCATGCCGCTGTTCTGCTCCCGATTTCTGAAAGCAGTGCCGCACGGAGCCCCTCACGACCAGGGGGAACTTGAAATCGGCAAGGCACACCAGAGTTCCTGGGCGCAGAGGTTCAATACACGCTTTAATCAACTGTTCAGCCAGTTCCTCGACTTCTACGAACGCTGGGTCCGCCGGGCGGTAGAGCGCCCGGGCCTTACGGTCGCGGCGCTGAGCGGGTTGTTCCTGATCAGTTTGGCTTTGTATCCGTTACTGGGTTTGGCCTTCTTCCCCCGGACTGACGCCGGACAGTTCACCATCAATCTGAAGGTTCCCACGGGCACACGACTCGAAGTGACGGAAGAATATGTGGCGAGTGTTGAAGACTTGATCCGCCGCTCGATCGATGCCCGGGACTTGAAGATGGTGGTGTCAAACGTGGGAGTCATGCCGGATTTTTCCTCCTTATATACCACGAATGCGGGTTCCTACACTGCGACCATTCAGGTGGCACTGAGGGAAGATCATCACAAGAGCAGCTTCACATACATGGACCGGGTACGGGAGGAGATGGCGAAGCAGTTTCCTGACATACGGGCGTTCTTTTCCAGTGGATCGATGGTGGACGCCGTGCTCAACATGGGGATGTCGGCCCCAATTGACGTACAGGTGAGCAGCCCCAATCTACACGGCAGCTATGACGTGGCGCAGGAGCTTGCCCGCCGGATTAGAGGGCTGCCTGGAGTGGGTGAGGTCTACATTCCGCAAGACCTGGATTATCCAGCACTCCGGCTGAATGTGGATCGCATCCATGCGGCCGAGTTGGGACTCACGCAGAAAGACGTCGTCGACAACGTCATCACAGCTCTTAACTCGAACGCCATGATCGCACCAAACTACTGGGTCGACCGCAAAAGCGGCAACGACTACTACCTGACGGTGCAGTACTTCGAGCGGGGGCGCCCTGCCATCCATGAAACTACCGATCTCACTAACATTCCCCTGCGTGCACCGAAGTTACGACAACCTACAACGCTCGGCGCTGTAGTAAAGCTGGAACAGGTCGAAACTCCGACTGAGATTGATCACTACCAGATTCAGCGCGTGACCGACGTATACGTGACCCCCGCTACCGAGGACTTGGGGAAAGTATCGGAAGAGGTCGCCGCCATCATTCCGGACCTCAAGGTGGCAGAGAACGTCCGCATTAATATCCGCGGCATGGCGCAGGGAATGAAAGCATCCTTTCGCAGCTTTGCCATCGGCCTGTCGCTGTCCGCCGTCCTGCTCTATCTCATTTTAGTGGCGCAATTCAAGTCATTCAAAGATCCGTTTCTCATCATGCTGGCCGTTCCTATGGGTTTCATCGGAGTACTGGTGGTATTACCCATTACCGGAACCACGCTGAATGTGATGTCGCTAATGGGAGTGTTAATGCTGGTGGGTATCTCCGCGTCGAACAGCATTCTTATTGTTGAGTTTGCTCACCGTTTAGAAGAACAGGGGAAAAACGTCGACGACGCAGTCATCACTTCATGCCGGGTTCGGCTGCGCCCCATCCTGATGACTTCACTGGCGACCATCATCGGGATACTTCCGATGGCGCTGAAGCTGGGCACGGGCAGCGAGCAGTATGCTCCCCTGGCACGCGCCATTATCGGAGGCCTGACCGTTTCGGTCGTCTTCACGGTTTTCATTGTGCCAGCGGCTTATCTGCTCGTTTACCGCAATCGGCAGGCAGCATGAAGATGAACACTCTACCCATCGCAAGCTTGGTCCTGGTTTTGTCCGCCGGAGCGGGTGCCCAGCAGGCAACAACCAATGGACTGCCGGGCGCGCCGTCGCCTTCCGCGCTTCCCGTCGGGCTGACCGACGGACATCTCGTGGACCGGATTTCGCAACAGATTCCATCTTCGCCCAGCGCTCCTGCACCCCCCATGATGTTGTCGTTGAAAGATGCCCACGTGCTTGCCACCAAGAACAATCCACAAATCTCGGTGGCGCGATTGTCAGCATTGGCCTCCGAACAAGTCGTGCGCGAAGTGCGGTCTGGTCTGTGGCCTACGGCGCAGGTAAACCTGACTGGGGTGGATGCTAACCCCGGTACCCGCATCACGGCCGGGTTCCTCAACAATCCGGTGATCTACCAACGTGCCGCGGCCGGCGCAATGGTGAGCCAGCGCCTCACCGACTTTGGGCGCACGACGAACCTGGTGGCCAGCGCCAATCTCGCCGCCAAAGCCGAGAATCAGAACGCCATCGCTAGCAAGGAGCAGGTTCTGCTCGCTGTCGATCAGTCGTTCTACAACGCCTTACAGGCCCAGGCTCTTCTCGCGGTGGCCGAGCAGACCGTAAAGCAGCGCCAGACTGTAGCCGATCAGGTTGGAGCCTTGTATCGCAGCAAGCTGAAGTCGCAACTGGACTCCAGTTTCGCCAATGTCAACCTAGCGCAGGCAAAACTCCTCCTGCTCGATGCACAGAACGGCGTTGCCGCGGCCAAAGCCTCGCTTTCCGCCGTACTCGGATTTGCCACCCTACAGCGATTTGAGCTTGTCGAGGACACCAGCCCGCTCACTCCTCCCTCGGACAACATCGACGATCTGATATCTACCGCCTTCACCATGCGGCCCGAGATTCTGGCGCTCGAATTTCAGTCGGAGTCCGCGCGCAGGTTTCAAAAAGCGGAGCGCGATCTGTTATTCCCTGACATCCAGGCTCTTGGGGCAGTGGGAGACACACCGGTCCGCAATCCGCTTGTTTCCAGCTGGTACGGCGCCGTTGGAGTGAATGTCAGCATTCCGGTATTCAACGGATTTCTTTATCCGGCCCGGGCCAAAGAAGCCTCGCTGCGGGCCCAGGCCGTTTTGGAGAAGTTGCGCGGCATGCGCAACCAGGTCTCCAGCGACGTCCGCACCAGTTGGCTCAATGCCCGAACCTCTTATGACCGGTTGGCGGTAACACAGCAACTGCTGGATCAAGCCAATCTCGCGCTCGATCTTTCTCAATCGCGATACAAGCTCGGACTGGGTTCGATCGTGGAACTCAGCCAGGCGCAATTACAGCAGACACAAGCCAGCATTTCGAATGTTCAGGCGGGATACGAATACCGGCTTGCCCTGGCGGTTCTGCAATACCAGACTACGGGGATACAGTGACGCGCGCGCAGGCTTAGTGAATGCTGGCGTGTTTGTCCCGGGGAAATTGCTGATCCAAATCCAGGTTCAGCTCGAGCACGTTCACCCGAGGTTCTCCCAGAAAGGCAAGTTGCCGGCCCTCGGTGTGCCTGGAAACGAGCGGGCGCAGGCGATCCACGGTGGTTCCACGTTCGCGAGCCACGCGAGAGAGTTGAAATTCCACGGCCGCCGGCGTGATGTGCGGATCGATGCCAGACGCAGACGCGGTCACGAGATCGATCGGTACGTCCGCGCCGGGATGGTCCGCCTGGGCCGAGGCAACATCTCCCTTTACGCGGTCAATCAGTTTCTGATTGGTCGGTCCCAGTTGCGACCCGCTGGTGTTGGCCGCGTCGTACCCGTTTCCCGCACTGGACGGCCGAGAGTGAAAGTACGCGGGACCCGAGAATCCTTGTCCGATGAGGCTGGAGCCCACGACCACTCCATCTTTCCGAATCAGCTGGCCGTTCGCCTGCTTCGGAAAGAGAAGCTGCGCCATTCCCGTCACAAGCAGCGGATAAATGATCCCCAGAAGGATCGTAGTTACGATTGTCATCAGCACAGCAGTGATGAGATTCTTTTTCATGGCAGAGTCCTTCATGCAAGACCGATGCGACTAATGATGATGTCGATGATCTTGATCCCAATGAACGGCACGATGATCCCGCCGGCGCCATAGATCAGCAGGTTCTGCCGCAACATGGCCGCCGCTGCCATGGGGCGGTACTTCACCCCGCGCAGGGCCAACGGGATCAGCGCGACGATAATCAGCGCGTTAAAGATGACAGCCGAGAGAATGGCAGACTCGCGTGTGCGCAAATTCATGATGTTGAGGGCATTGAGCACCGGGAACGTCCCTGCAAACATGGCCGGGATGATGGCGAAGTATTTCGCGACGTCATTCGCGATGGAAAATGTCGTCAGCGCGCCTCGGGTCATGAGCAACTGCTTGCCGATCTGCACGATCTCGATGAGCTTGGTCGGATTGGAGTCCAGATCGACCATGTTTCCGGCTTCTTTCGCCGCCTGGGTGCCGGTGTTCATGGCCACTCCGACATCAGCCTGTGCCAATGCGGGAGCGTCGTTCGTGCCGTCTCCGGTCATGGCGACAAGCTTGCCGTCAGCCTGCTCCCGTTTGATCAAGTCCATTTTGTCCTGCGGCGTCGCTTGGGCCAGGAAATCGTCGACGCCGGCTTCCTGCGCAATGGCGGCGGCGGTCAGGGGATTGTCGCCCGTGATCATGACCGTCCGAATCCCGATCGCACGGAGCTGATCGAACCTGTCCCGCATCCCGCCCTTCACGATGTCCTTGAGTTCGATCACGCCCAGCGCGCCGCGCGTTTTCTCCGCCACCACGAGCGGGGTGCCACCGGCTCTGGAGATCTCATCCACCGCCGTCTTTACTTCGGGGGGCATCTGGCTTCCGTTTTGGGCGAGATACCGGGTGATGGCGTCGGTCGCTCCTTTGCGAATTTCAAAACCATTGATGTCGACGCCTGACATCCGGGTTAGAGCGCTGAAGGGAACGAAGTGCGTATCGCGGGAGGCCAACTCACGGCCGCGCAGGCCGTACTTGTCCTTAGCGAGCACCACGATCGAACGGCCCTCCGGAGTCTCGTCCGCGAGGGAAGAGAGTTGTGCCGCATCGGCAAGTTCCTGTTCGCTGACTCCGGGAGCGGCAACAAAGCGCGATGCCTGGCGATTGCCCAGCGTAATCGTACCCGTCTTGTCCAGCAGAAGCGTGTTTACGTCTCCGGCGGCCTCCACGGCGCGTCCGGACATCGCGAGCACATTGTGCTGCACCAGGCGATCCATCCCGGCGATGCCGATTGCGGAAAGCAACCCGCCAATAGTGGTCGGGATGAGGCAGACGAGCAGCGACACCAGAACGAATGCGGTTTGTGGAGCGCCGGAATAGATGGCGAACGGCTGCAAAGTTACGACAGCCAGAAGGAAAATGATCGTCAGGCCTGCCAGCAGAATGTTCAGCGCGATTTCGTTGGGCGTCTTCTGCCGTTCGGCGCCTTCGACCAAAGCGATCATGCGGTCGAGAAAAGTCTCGCCGGGATTGGAGGTGATCTTTACTTTGATCCGATCCGAAAGCACCCGGGTGCCGCCGGTCACGGCTGAACGGTCGCCTCCCGCTTCGCGGATGACCGGTGCAGATTCGCCGGTAATGGCCGACTCATCGACCGATGCCACACCTTCAATAATCTCGCCGTCAGATGGGATGAGTTCACCCGCGGAAACAAATACCATGTCGCCGGCCCGCAGCTTTGAACTCGGCACCTGTTCGGTGCCGTCGTCTTTGCCGGTGATGCGGTTGGCCATCGTTTCCGAGCGCGCCCGGCGCAGCGTGTCGGCCTGCGCCTTGCCCCGGCCTTCCGCCATGGCTTCGGCGAAGTTCGCGAACAGCACCGTGAACCAAAGCCATAGAGTGATCTGCAGGTTGAACTTGAAAGCGGAGCCGCCCTTGAACAGTAACGCCGTAGTGATTACGCTGCCGATTTCCACCACGAACATGACCGGATTGCCCATCATGGTCCGCGGGTTCAGCTTGATCAGTGCGCCCTTGATCGCGTTGCGGACAATATTCCACTCCCACACCGCTTTCTTGCGCGGCTTCATCGGGGAATGTCCGAGCCGCACTGCAGGCGCTTGCGGAAGTGTCGCGGGTGACGCTGTCGTAGGCATAGGTCGAATTCCTCTAGAAAGTCTTGCCCGCGCCCAGAAGCAGATGTTCGAGGATCGGGCCGAGGCTCAAGGCCGGGAAAAATGTAAGCGCGCCCACAATCAGGATCACGCCAATGAGCAGAACCGTGAACAACGGCGTGGTGACCGGAAACGTGCCCAGCGACGGGGGAACATATTTCTTCTGAACCAGATTGCCGGCGATGGCCAGCATCGGAATCTTCATGAAGAACCGTCCCAGCAGCATGGTGGCCGCAATCGCGGTGTCGTACCAGGTATTCGTGGCCGTCAGTCCGCCAAATGCCGACCCGTTATTTCCCGCAGCCGACACGAACGCGTACAGAATTTCGCTGAAACCGTGAGGGCCGGGATTCAGAATTCCCCCGGTCCCGAACGGCTTAACGACCGAGATCGCGGTGAACGTCAAAATCACCAGCGGGAAGATGAGGACGAACAGCATCGACATCTTGACGTCGTAGGCCTCGATTTTCTTCCCGAGGTATTCCGGTGTGCGGCCCACCATCAGTCCTGCAATAAAAACGGCAAGCACGACGTTGACAAGCATTCCGTAAAGGCCTGAGCCCACGCCGCCAAACACGACCTCACTCATCATGATGTTGGCGAGCGGGACCATTCCGCCGAGGGGCGTGTACGAATCGTGCCAGCCGTTGATCGCGCCGCAACTGGCATCGGTCGTAATCGTTGCGAAGAGTGCGCTGTTCGCAATGCCAAACCGTACTTCCTTACCTTCCATATTTCCGCCGGCCTGCAGCGGCCCGACTTTCTGATCGGTACCAGCCAGCAGCGGGTTGCCGCGCGCCTCGGCCCAGTAGGCCACAGTGACGCCCGCCAGGAACAGAATCGTCATCGCGGCCCAGACCGCCCAGCCGTGGCGTTGGGAACCGGTCATCCTCCCCAGCGTATACGTCAGACCGCTCCCGATTGCGAAGATGGCGAACATCTCGATCAGGTTGGTGAGCGGCGTCGGATTCTCAAAAGGGTGAGCGCTGTTGGCGTTGAAGAAACCGCCCCCGTTGGTCCCGAACTCTTTGATGAATTCCTGCGATGCCACCGGACCCTGCGCGATGGTCTGATCGGTTACGGTATCCATCGCCGGTTTGCCTTGGCTGTCGAGCACAGGCTTGCCGTCGGGCCCTACCTTCGGGATTTGCATCGGCTCGACCAGTTTCGCGGTGTCGTAAGGTCTCAAGTTCTGTACTACGCCTTGCGATACCAGGACCAGCGCGCCCACGATGCAGAAGGGAACCAGCACCCACAGAGAAGCGCGAACCAGGTCAACCCAGAAATTGCCAATCGTCTGCATCTGCCGCCGGGCGATCCCACGTACAAAGGCAATCGCCAGTGCGATGCCGGTCGCCGCAGAAACGAAGTTGTGGTAGGCCAGCCCCGCCATCTGCGTGAAATAGCTCATCGTGGTTTCGCCCGAATACACCTGCCAGTTGGTATTCGTGGTGAACGACGCCGCGGTGTTGAAGGCGAGATGCGCTGGTGCGACCGCTCCAAACTTCTGCGGATTGAACGGCAGGTACTGCTGCCAGCGCTCCATCAGATACAGAACGATCATCGAAACCATGCTGAACAGGAGCATCGAGATGGCATACTCGGTCCAGCGCATCTCATGGTCCTCGTCGACGGCCGATACGCGGTAGATCAGCCGCTCAATGGGCCGCAGCACGGGATCCAAAAAAGTTTTCTCGCAGTTGAACACGCGAGCCATGAAGATCCCCAGTGGCTTGGTAACCAGGAAGACCAACACCAGAAAAAGCAGAATCTGAAGCCATCCGTTCGCGGTCATTTCAGAATTTCTCCGGACGCAACAGCGCGTAGAGCAGGTACACCGTCGTCAGCACACTCACGACCAGCATGATTAGCGATTCCGTGCTCATGCGTTCCTCACTTCACCCGTTCACAAGAATGAACATATGCAATCGCTACGGCAAAAAAAGCGATCGTCACAACGATCCAGAAAATGTCTTGCATGCTCCGCCTCCAAAAGGCACGTTCACGCTTGGGGGTTAACGCTTCCGGCGCAGCAGTAAACGGTGAGACATTTGTATTCAAAGGCATGCTGCGTAAGAGCGGACTAAGAAACCCGTAAAGAATTCATAAAGATCGTGCCCGTGGGGAAACGGTGCGCACACACTGAGACGTCGATTCGTCGACCGACCCCACCAGGCGGCGAGGTTCACTTCCGGCCAGACAACCGAGATTACCGGTCTTCTTCAAGCAGAGCCAAGTCCCACGCACCGACGGTCAAGGTTGTTCCGGTCGGCGCTGCCTGGCCGTTCAACAGGTCGTGCGCGGGCGGGTAGGTATAGAAAAAAGTGGCGGGCTTGCCCGAGTAGTTCAGAAAATAATGAATGTTCCTGCCGCTCCGGTTCGTTCCATGCTTCGCCCGCAGCGTCGAAGGCAGTCCGCTGTCCGTGGCGGAAATCCCGGCGTCGTGAAGCGCATCGAGGACAACTGCCTGCTGCAGGGCGTCGCTCAACGCTGTCCCCTCGTAAGTCAGCGTGCCGGTGCCGAATTGATTCCGTGTGATGGCCGGCCACCGGCCAAAGAAGGGATGGTCATAGTACGCCAGCGGCTTGGCCGTGGTCGGCTGCAGGAACTCCGCCCACGTACTGACCCGGTTCTGCTCGCTTCCGGCATGGAAGGGGTCGTCTTTGAGCGCAACGGGATGCTCGAGGTTCGAAAATTCCTGATATGTGAACCCGGCCGCGTCGCGCAAAGGCCCGGGCGCAAGCTCCCATCGCACCGCGGAGTTTTCATTGGTAAAACCGCTCTTGAACGTCATCAGAACGTGACCGCCGGAGTGCACGTAGTCGGAAATCTTCCGCAGCAGGGCATCGTCGGCGACGTAAAGAGCCGGCACCAGCAGCAGCTTGTACTGAGACAGCTTGGCCGTGCCGGACTCAATTTCCTCCGGGAATACGAAATCCGTGCCCACGTTGACCTGATACAGCGCCCGGTGCAGCTGAGACAAGATCGCGTTGTAACCGCCGGCGGCCTTGCCGGGAGTCCAGCCAAGTTCCTGC
>Ga0209698_10003013_pt1 | contig 18845 bp, 17 predicted proteins | sample LitLauG_LLR_2012_FD_187203 | JGI IMG/M metagenome (GOLD analysis project Ga0209698, IMG submission 187203) | Freshwater sediment microbial communities from Pennsylvania, USA - Little Laurel Run_MetaG_LLR_2012 (SPAdes) (version 2) | ecosystem: Environmental > Aquatic > Freshwater > Creek >...
GCCGCGGCCCTAGACTGGCCTCTCCGACGCCGGTTGGTCCCGAGGGGGGCCCTTGAGCGGGGGACATTCCGTGACGAAGACGCCCGGGCAGGGCGCGCCGCTGCGTGCGCTGCTCCTGGAGGGGATCCACCCCGACGCGGTGGAGGTGCTCAGCGCTGCCGGCGTGCAGGTCGACACCCTGCCCGGCGCCTTGGACGAGGACGCCCTGGCCCAGGCGGTGCTCGGTGTCCACGTGCTGGGGGTGCGCTCCGGCACGCACGTGACGGCCAAGGTGCTCGCCGCCGCCGACGAGCTGCTGGTGGTCGGCGCCTTCTGCATCGGCACCAACCAGATCGACCTCGCCGAGACCTCGCGGCGCGGTGTCGCGGTGTTCAACGCGCCGTTCTCCAACACCCGCAGCGTGGTCGAGCTGGCCCTCGCGGAGGTCATCGCGCTGACCCGTCGGATGACCCAGAAGTCCGCGGCGCTGCACGCGGGGGTCTGGGACAAGTCAGCGGCGGGCGCGCACGAGGTGCGTGGGCGCACGCTGGGCATCGTCGGCTACGGCAACATCGGCAGCCAGCTGTCGGTGCTCGCCGAGGCGATCGGCATGTCGGTGCTGTACTACGACACCGAGCACCGCCTCGGCCTGGGCAACGCCCGGCGTGCCGAGACCCTGGACGAGGTGCTCGACAGCGCCGACGTGGTCACCCTGCACGTGGACGGCCGGCCCGGCAACGGCGGCATGTTCGGTGAGGCCCAGTTCGCCCGCATGCGGCCCGGCGCCCTGTTCCTCAACCTGTCCCGCGGCTTCGTCGTCGACCACGAGGCACTGGCCCGCCACATCGCCAGCGGCCACATCGCCGGTGCCGCGGTGGACGTGTTCCCCGCCGAGCCGGCGCGGCGCGGCGACCCCTTCGTCTCCGTCCTGCAGGGTCTGCCCAACGTCATCCTGACCCCGCACATCGGCGGGTCGACCGAGGAGGCGCAGCAGGACATCGGGTCCTTCGTGGCGGCCAAGCTGCGCGACTTCGTCTCCGACGGCACCACGTCGCTGTCGGTGAACCTGCCGCGACTGGCGATGGAGCCGCCGCCGCACACCCACCGGCTGGCCCACCTGCACCGCAACGTGCCCGGCGTGCTGGCCACGATCAACAGGGTGCTGGCCGACCACTCGGTCAACGTCGAGGGCCAGATCCTCACCACGTCGGGGGAGTACGGCTACGCGATCACCGACATCGCCGTCGACTACTCCGAGGACGTCCTGGTCACCCTCGCCGCGATGCCCGAGACGGTGCGACTGCGGCTGCTGTCGTGAGCCCGCCCGCCGTCCTGGACGCGGGGCTGCGCGAGGCGCTGGTCGCCGTCGTCGGGCATGCCCACGTGCTCACCGACGCCGCGGTGACCGCCGGGTACGCCACCGACTGGACGCGCCGGTTCACCGGGACCACCCCGGCGGTGGTCCGCCCGGCCGACACCGCGCAGGTGGCCGCCGTGCTCGCCGCGTGCCACGCCGCCGGGCAGACGGTGCAGGTGCAGGGCGGCAACACCGGGCTGGTCGGCGGCGGGGTCCCGGCCGCCGGGGAGCTGGTGCTGTCCACGACGCGGCTGACCGCGCTCGGCGCGGTCGACACCCTCGCGTCCCAGGTCAGCGCCGGTGCCGGGGTGACGCTGGCCGCCGCCCAGGCGCATGCCCGCGCCGCGGGGCTGGACGTCGCGGTGGACCTCGCCGCGCGGGACTCCGCGACGCTGGGCGGCCTCGTGGCCACCAACGCCGGCGGGGAGAGGGTGCTGCGCCACGGGATGGCGCGCGCACAGGTGGCGGGGCTGACCGCGGTGCTCGCCGACGGCGCCGTGCTGGACCACATGGCCGGACTGCCCAAGGACAACACCGGCTACGACCTGGCCGGGCTGCTCGCCGGCAGCGAGGGCACCCTCGCGGTGCTGACCGCGGTCCGGCTGCGCCTGGTGGCGCACCTGACCGCCCGCGCCGTGGCCCTGGTGGGCCTGCGGGACGTGGCCGACGCCACCGCGCTGGTCGCGGCGCTGCGCGCCCGGCTCGACGGCCTGGACGCCGCGGAGCTGCTGCTCGCCGACGGACTGGCGCTGGTCCGGGCCCACACCGGGGCGCCGGCCCCGCTGGGCGCGACGTACCCCGTGCTGCTGCTGGTCGAGGTGGCCGGGCGGGCCGACCCCACCGACGACCTGCTCGCCGCCCTGGGCGACGCCGACACGGTCCTGGACGCCGCGGTCGCCTCCGACGCCCGCGGGCGGGCCGGGCTGTGGCACTACCGCGAGGCACACACCGAAGCGGTCAACGCCGCCGGGGTGCCGGTCAAGCTCGACGTCGCCGTCCCGGTGCCCGTGCTCCCCGCCCTGGTCGCCGCGCTGCCCGGGGTCGTGGCGGCCGCCGCGCCCGGTGCGCGGCTGGTGGTCTTCGGGCACGTGGCCGAGGGCAACCTGCACGTCAACGTGCTCGGGGCCGGGGAGCGCGACGAGGCGGTGACCGCGGCGGTGCTGGGTGCGGTGGCCGGCCTGGGCGGCAGCATCAGCGCGGAGCACGGCATCGGCCGGGCGAAGACCGGCTACCTGCACCTGTCGCGCAGCCCCGCCGAGGTCGCCGCGATGCGCGCGGTGAAGCGGGCGCTGGACCCCACGGGCCTGCTGAACCCAGGCGTGCTGCTCGCGGAGTGATCCTCCGCCCCGCTCACCCGCCGGCGGGGCTGGTGCTCCCTGCGTAGCCACGCTCCAGGCGCGGCAGCGCCGCGAGCACGGTGTTGGCCGGGATCGCGTACCCGATGCCGTCGACGCTGGTCCCCGCGCTGCCGCGGTCGACCGCGGTGGTGATCCCCACCACGTGGCCGGCTGCGTCGACCAGCGGGCCGCCGGAGTTGCCGGGGTTGAGGGCCGCGTCGGTCTGCAGCAGGCCGGACAGGGCGGTCGTCGGGTCGGTGAGGCTGCGGTCGGTGGCCGAGATGATGCCTGCGGTCACGCTCGGCGATCCGCCGAGCCCCTCGGCGTTGCCCACGGCCAGCACCGGGTCGCCCACCCGCACGGTCGCCGAGTCGGCGAACGTCGCCGGGGTGAGCCCGGACACCCCGGCGACCTGCAGCACGGCCAGGTCGCCCGCCGCGTCGATGCCGACCACTGCGGCGGTGTGCGTGCCCCGTCCGGGGATGGTGACCGTGATGGCCGTGGCGTGGGCCACCACGTGGGCGTTGGTGAGCACGCGGCCGGTGGCGTCGACCACGATCCCGGTGCCCGCGCCGGTGGCGGCGAACGGTCCCGGCCCCGCCGCGCCCCCACTCGCGCCGACCGGCGCCAAGGTGTCGGTGATGAGCACCACCGACGGGGCGATGGCGGCCAGCGCGGCGTGCGCGGAGGCGCGCGACCCCTCCGACGCGCCGGCCCCCGCCGCGGGGACCACCGTGACGGCGGTGCGGTCCGCCCGGACATCGACCGTGTGCACGACCACGCCGGTGACCGCCGCGGTGCCGAGCACGGCGGTGAGCAGCAGGCCCAGCCCGGACCGCGCGCGGCCGCCTGCCGGCGGGCGGCCCAGTGGGGGGTCCCAGACCCACCCGGCGCTCGTCGAGACCCGTCCGTCGGGCGGTGACGCGGCAGCGGGTGGCCCCGCGCCCACCCCGGCAGGCGGCGCCAGCGGCTGTGCCCACCAGTGGGTCCCGGCCAGGTCCCGGCCGGGCGTCGGCTCACCGCTCACCTGCCTGCCTCCTCCTCGCGGGACGGCACCGGGTCGGCACCGGGTCGGCACCGGGTCGGCACCGGGTCGGCACCGGGTCGGCCCGGGTGCGCCGGGGGCCGTCCGCCTGCGCGCGGGATGACCGCGCGACCCGGCAGGCCGCCCTGCCTGCTCATCGGCGCGTGAGCGGGTCGACGGGAGGGCCGCGACCTCACATTCCCCGCCGCTGCGACGTTGTAGGGGTATGCGACCGCCCCGAGCCGTCCCCGGTCCCCGAGCTGCCCCGCCGCGGGCGCGGCCGGGCGAGGTAGCCGCACGTGGGACGCTGCCGGGCGTGCTGCCGGCCTTCCCCACCGTGGTCGAGCGCCACGGGCCGATGGTCTGGCGGGTGTGCCGCTCGATGCTGACGGCCACCGACGCCGAGGACGCCTGGTCGGAGACGTTCCTCGCGGCGCTGCAGGCCTACCCGCGGCTGGACGGCGACGCGCACCTCGCCGGCTGGCTGGCCACCATCGCCCACCACAAGGCGGTCGACCGGCTGCGGGCGGGCGCCCGCGCGCGTCCGGTCGCCGACGTGCCGGACGTGGCGGTCCGCGACACGGCGCGCGACCCGGACCCCGCGCTGTGGGCTGCGGTGCGGGCGCTGCCGGACCGCCAGCGCCACGCGCTGGTGCTGCGCCACGTGGCCGACCTGCCCTACGTCGACGTGGCGGCCGCGATGGGCGGGACACCGGCCGCGGCACGCCGCGCGGCCGCGGACGCGCTCGCCGCGCTGCGCACCACCCTCGCCGACCACCCCGACGCCCCGCCGCCCCTGGAGGCCCGATGACCACCCCGCCCCGCGCAGAGGCAGACCTGCTCACCGCCCTGGCCGCCGGGCCACCCGACGCGCCCGCCGTCGACCTCACCGCGCTGGCCGACGCGGTCGCGGTGCGCGCCTGGCAGCAGGGGCAGGTCGACGTGGCTGTCGCCGGCGTGGGCTCCCCGATCGGCCCGCTGCTGCTCGCGGCCACCCCGGCCGGCCTGGTCCGGGTCGCCTTCGCCCAGGAGGACACCGACGCCGTGCTGGCGGAGCTGTCAGCCAGGATCGGGCCGCGGGTGGTGGAGTCGGGGACCCTGCTGGACGAGCCGGCGCGCCAGCTGGCCGAGTACTTCGACCGCCGTCGCCGCGACTTCGACCTGGCGCTGGACCTGCGGCTCGCGACCCGGTTCCGGGCCGGGGTGCTCACCGCGCTGCGCCGGGTCGGCTACGGGACGACCACCTCCTACGCCGCGCTGGCCGCCGCGGCGGGGCGCCCGGCCGCGGTCCGGGCGGTCGGCTCGGCGTGCGCGACCAACCCGCTGCCCGTGGTGGTCCCCTGCCACCGGGTGCTGCGCAGCGACGGCGGGCTGGGCGGGTACGCCGGCGGCCTCGCCGCCAAGCGCCTCCTGCTGGCCACCGAGGCGGCGTAGTCCACGCATCCCCCCCGGCGCGCTGGCCCGCGCCGCTGGTCTGTCTCTAGGGTGTTCACCCGGACGCCACCTGGCGTTCAGGTTGCGGCCACTGTGAGCGGGGGACGACGCGATGTCGGTACTGGCGAAGCTGGCCCCGCCGTGGACCGTGGGCTACCGCCGCGGGTGGCTGACCACCGACGTGGTGGCCGGGCTGACGCTGGCCGCGGTCGCGATCCCGGAGTGCATGGGCTACACCTCCATCGCGCAGACCCCCGTCGTGACCGGCCTGTACACGGTGATCTTCCCGACCCTGCTGTTCGTCGCCTTCGGCTCCTCCAAGCTGCTCGTCGTCGGCGCGGACTCCGCGACCGCCGCCATCCTCGCGGCGGGCCTGGCCGAGCTGGGGATCTCCGGCCTGCAGCCGGACTCCCCGCAGTGGGTGGCGCTGTGCAGCCTCACCGCCCTGGTCTGCGGTGCCCTGCTGCTGCTCGCCCGCGTCCTGCGGCTGGGCTTCATCGGGGACTTCCTGTCCGCGTCCGTGCTGATCGGCTTTCTCACCGGGGTCGGCGTCTCCGTGCTCAGCGGGCAGATCCCGGGGATGCTCGGGATCCCCAAGGGCACCGGCAACTGGTTCGCCCAGCAGTGGGCATGGATCTCCTCGCTGGGCTCCACCTCGGTGACGACGGCGGCGTTCGCCGCGGCGACGCTGATCGTGATCGTGTCCTTCAAGCGCTGGATCCCGAAGGTGCCCGGCGCCATCGTGGCGGTGGTCGGGTCGATCATCGTCTCGGCGGCCACCGACGCGAAGGCCCACGGCGTCGCGGTCGTCGGGGCGGTACAGGGCGGGTTCCCGCCGGTCGGGCTGCCCGCGGGGGTGTCCTGGTCGGAGGCGGCGAAGGTGGTCGGCGTCGCGGCCTCCTGCCTGGTGCTGATCATCGCCCAGAGCGCCGCCACCTCCCGGTCCTTCGCCACCCGGCACGGCGACCGCTCCGACATCAACCGCGACATCCTCGGGCTGTCGCTGTCCAACGTGGCCGCCGGGCTCACCGGCACGTTCGTCGTCAACGGCAGCCCCACCAAGACCCAGATCCTCGACGAGCAGCGGGGGCGCACCCAGCTGGCCAACGCGACGATGGCTGGGGTGGTGCTGGTCATCGTGCTGTTCGCCACCGCGGTGCTGACCGACATGCCCAAGTCCGTGCTCGCCGCGATCGTGTTCCTGATCGGCATCGACCTCATCGACGTGGCCGGCCTGCGGACCCTGCTGGCCCGGCGGCGCAGCGAGGCGCTGATCGCCGCCGTGACCTGCGTGGTGGTCTTCGCCGTCGGGGTCGAGCAGGGGATCATCCTGGCGGTCGTGCTCTCGGTGCTGGACCTGGTGCGCCGGCAGTACTCCCCGCGCGACTTCATCGTCCACCGTGACGCCACCGGCGGCCTGCACTACTCCAAGGCGGTGGCCGGGGCACAGTCGCGCCCGGGGCTTGTCGTGTTCCGCTTCGACGCCGGGCTGTTCTACGCCAACGCGTCGCGGTTCGTCGACGACGTGCAGCTCATCGTGGACACCGCACCGGACCCGGTCCGCTTCCTGGTGCTGGACGCCAGCGCGATCGACGACGTCGACTACTCCGCCGGGACCGCGATGACCGGGATGCTGCACTACCTGGCGAGCAAGAACGTCACCTTCCTGCTCACCCGGGCCGACGACGGGCTGCTGGCCACCCTGGAGCGCTACGGGCTGCTCGCGCTGATCCCCGAGCAGCACCGGTGCAGCACGATGGAGGAGGCGCTCGCGCTGGTCGAGGCCCAGCTGCCGACGGCGGCGGCGCCCGGCCCTCCCGACGCGTCGCACGCCTCGACCTAGCCCCCGCCCGGGGATCCGCGCCTGCGGCACGCAGCGGCCCAGCTCCTGTGGCGACGCGGGGCGCCGGCGCACCAGCCTCCCGAAAGTGCGGTGCCAGCACCGCGGTCGGTGGTCCCGTCGGGGGGGTGAGGGCGCCCGCACTGTCGTAGCGTGCGCACCGGGGACACCGCGGGTCTCCCCGTCGATGACGCCACCACAGGGGGTCGGGATGCTCGACCTGCTCACCGAGCTGGCCCCGCTGCTCGCCGCGGGCGAGCAGGTCGCGGTCGCCACCGTCGTGCGCACCTTCCAGTCCGCGCCCCGTCCCGCCGGCGCTGCGATGGCCGTGCTGGGCAGCGGGGAGGCCGTCGGGTCGGTGTCCGGGGGCTGCGTCGAGGGCGCGGTCTACGAGGCCGGCCTCGCCGCGCTCGCGGACGGCCCGGCGGTGCTGCAGCGCTACGGCGTCAGCGACGACGACGCGTTCGCGGTCGGGCTGACCTGCGGCGGCATCATCGACATCTTCGTCGAGGCACTGTCGGCGGACGCCTTCCCCGCGCTGGGCGAGGTCACGGCCTCGGTGCGGGCCGGGGACCCGGTGGCGGTCGCCACCGTGCTGACCCCGGGCCCGCACGTCGGGGCGCACCTGGCGGTGTGGCCGGACCGGGTCGGCGGCAGCCTGGGGCTGGCCCGCCTCGACGACGCCGTCACCGCCGACGCGCGCGGCTTCCTCGCCGCGGGACGGACCGGGGTCCTGCACTACGGGGAGCACGGGGAGCGGCGCGGGGACGCCGTGGAGGTGTTCGTCGAGGCCCACGTGCCGCCGGCGCGGATGCTGGTCTTCGGCGCCATCGACTTCGCCTCCGCGCTCGCGCGGCTGGGCAAGTTCCTCGGCTACCACGTCACCGTCTGCGACGCCCGCGCTGTCTTCGCGACGCCGCGCCGGTTCCCCGACGCGGACGAGGTGGTGGTGGACTGGCCGCACCGCTTCCTCGACACGGTCAGCGTCGACGCCCGCACCGCGGTGTGCGTGCTGACCCACGACCCGAAGTTCGACGTGCCGCTGCTGGAGAAGGCACTGGCCACCCCCGCCGGCTACATCGGGGTGATGGGCTCGCGGCGCACCCACGCCGAGCGCCTCGCGCTGCTGGCCGAGCGTGGCGTGGCCGCGGCCGACCTGGCCCGCCTGGCCAGCCCGATCGGCCTGGACATCGGCGCGCGCACCCCGGAGGAGACCGCGGTGTCCATCGCCGCGGAGCTGATCGCGCTGCGGTGGGGCGGCACCGGGCGCCGGCTCAGTGACACCGAGGGGCCGATCCACGCCGACGACCCCGCCGTCGCCGTGGCGCCGGGTACGCCGTGATCGGCCTGGTGCTGGCGGCCGGCGCGGGCACCCGCTACGGCCAGCCGAAAGCCGGTGTCGTGCTGGACGGGCAGCGCCTGGTGGACCGCGCGGTGGGGGTGCTCCGCGCCGGCGGTGCCCAGCCGGTGCTGGTGGTGCTCGGCGCGCGGGTGCTCGACGTGCCCGACGCCCAGGTGGTGGTCAACGAGGCCTGGCAGAGCGGGATGGGCTCCTCGCTCGCGGCCGGCCTGGCCGCCTGCGCGGCCACCGAGGCGACCAGCGTGGTCGTGACACTGGTGGACCAGCCGGGGCTGACCCCGGCGGTCATCGAGGCGGTCGCGGACCCCTCCCCGCAGGCCCTGGTCGCGGCCACCTACGACGGGCGCCGCGGCCACCCCGTGGTGCTCGGCCGCGACCACTGGTCGGGCGCGGCCGCGTCAGCGGTCGGTGACCGCGGCGCGCGCGACTACCTGGCCGCGCACCGCGAGGTGACCCGCTACGTCGAGGTGGCGCACCTGGGCAGCGACGTGGACCTGGACGTCCCCGCCGACGCGGACCGGGCGGCGAGTGCTCCCGCGGGGCAGTCGTGCTGAGCAGGCTGACCTACCCTGGCACGATGCAGCGCAGCGTCGGGGCCCCGCACCCCGCGACGAGGACACGCCCATGAGCGGGCCGGACTCTGCTGGCCGCCCCGTGGACCTGGGGCTGCCCGCCCCGGTGCGGCCCCGCGGCGCGGCCGTCGCGGGCGACGGCCCGCTGGTCGACACCTACGGCCGGGTGCACCGTGACCTGCGGGTCTCGCTGACCGACCGCTGCTCACTGCGCTGCACGTACTGCATGCCGGCGGACTTCTCGGCCTGGCTGCCCGGACCCACCCTGCTCAGCACCGCGGAGATGCTCACCGTCATCGAGGTCGCGACCGCGCTGGGGGTGGCGGGGGTGCGGTTGACCGGGGGGGAGCCGCTGCTGCACCCCGACGTGGTCGACATCGTGGCGGCGACCACCGCGCTGCCCGGCGCTCCGGAGGTCAGCGTCACCACCAACGCGCTGCGCCTGGCCGGGCTGGCCGCCCCGCTGGCCGACGCCGGGCTGGCCCGGGTCAACGTCAGCCTGGACACCCTGGACCGCGACCGGTTCCTCGCGCTGACCAAGCGGGACCGGCTCACCGACGTCCTGGCGGGTCTGGCCGCCGCGCGCGCCGCCGGGCTGACGCCGGTGAAGGTCAACAGCGTGCTGATGCGCGGGGTCAACGACGACGAGGCGGTGCCGCTGCTGCGCCGCGCGCTGGCCGAGGGCTGGTCGCTGCGGTTCATCGAGCAGATGCCGCTCGACGCCGGCGGCACGTGGTCGCGCGCGGCGATGGTCACCGCGGAGGAGATCGTGGCGCGGCTGTCCGAGGCGTTCACCCTGACCCCGCTCGGCGGGCGGGGCTCGTCGCCGGCGGAGGAGTTCCTCGTCGACGGCGGCCCGGCGACGGTGGGGGTGATCGCGAGTGTCTCCCGCCCGTTCTGCGCCGCCTGCGACCGCGTCCGGCTGACCGCGGACGGCCAGCTGCGCAACTGCCTGTTCGCCCGCGACGAGACCGACCTGCGCGCCGTGCTGCGCGACCCCGCGCTGGACGTCGGGCAGGTGCGCGCCGAGATCGCGCGCCGACTGCGCGCCGTGGTCGCCGACAAACTGCCCGGGCACGGCATCAACGACGAGCGTTTCGTGCAACCAGCCCGCCCCATGTCCGCCATCGGCGGCTGAAACAGGCCGCAGGTGCGGAGGTCTGGACCGTCGGGCCACGCATCTGCACTCGCGTGCAGCACAGGCGGCGAGGCTGGGGTGTTACCCCTATATTTCCGTTCACGCCCGGGAGATGCGGGTTGCACCGGTTGACCGTCCCCACGTGCCTGGAGCCCACCGCATGGAGCTGAGCAACTCGTTCACCGTCGAGTCCGACCTCGCCACGGCGTGGGCCACGCTGCTCGACGTGGAGCGGGTCGCCCCCTGCATGCCCGGCGCCAGCCTGGACTCCGTCGAGGGCACGCACTTCACCGGCAAGGTCAAGGTGAAGCTCGGCCCGGTGTCCATGACCTACGCCGGCGAGGCGGACTTCCAGCAGGTCGACGAGGCCACCCGCACCGTGGTGATCGAGGGCGTGGGCAAGGAGAGCCGCGGGTCGGGCACCGCCAAGGCGCACGTGACGACGTCCTTGGTGGCGGAGTCCGACACCCGCACCCGGGTCGAGGTGCTCACCGACCTCACCATCACCGGCAAGGCCGCGCAGTTCGGCCGCGGCGTCATGCAGGACGTCGCCGGCCGCATCGTCGACCAGTTCGCTGCGAACCTCAACGCGCTGCTGTCCGCCCCGGCCGAGCCGGCGCCGGCGGACGCCGCCGGAGCGGACGCGGGCGGTGCGGGTGACGCCGGTGGCATGGGGGACGTGGCCAACGGCCAGGCCCCGCCACCCGCGCCACCGCGGCCGGCCCCGGTGCTGCCGCAGGCGGCGGACAGCATCGACCTGCTCGGCACCGCCGGCGCCCCGGTCCTCAAGCGGGTGCTGCCGGTGGTGGCGGTCGTGGCGGTCGTGGTGGTGGGCGTGGTGATCTGGGCGAAGAGGCGAGGCTAGGCACGAGGCTGGGCGCGGACCGTCCGCCCGGGCGGCCCGCCACGCGAAGAGAGGTGAGGTCGATGCAGACTCCCGCCCCGGTGGGCTACGCGCGGGCCGGCAGCGTCGCGGACGCGCTGGCCCTGCTGGCGCAGCACGGTGAGGACGCCCGGGTGATCGCCGGCGGCCACAGCCTCATCCCGATGATGCGGCTGCGACTGGCCAGACCCGAGGTCCTCGTCGACATCAACGACCTCGCGGAGCTGAAGGGCATCCGCATCGAGGGCGACGAGATCGTCATCGGTGCGATGGTCCGCCACGCGGAGGTGCTCGCCTCACCCGTGCTCGCCGAGCACTACGCGATCTTCGCCGAGGCCGAGCGGGTCATCGCCGACCCGATCGTGCGCAACCGGGGCACCGTCGGCGGCTCGATGTGCCAGGCGGACCCGTCGGAGGACCTGTCCGCGGTCGGCGCCGCGCTGAAGGGCCGGGTCGAGGTCACCGGGCCGGGGGGGACCCGCTCGCTGGCGATCCGGGAGTTCCACGACGGCCCGTACGAGACCAAGGTCGGACCCGGGGAGATCCTCACCACCGTCCGCTTCCCGATCCGCCCGGGTGCCGGCAGCGCGTACGAGAAGGTGGAGCGCCGCGTCGGCGACTGGCCGGTCTGCTCGGCCGGCGCCTACGTGGTCGTGCGCGACGGGGTCGTCGCCGAGGCCGGCATCGGCCTGACGGCGGTGGGCGCCCCGCACTTCTGCGCGCCGGACGCGGAGGAGTTCCTCCTCGGCAAGGCGCCCGACGCCGACACCCTGGAGCAGGCGGCGCGGCTGGCCGCAGCCGCCGCCCGACCGTCGGCGGACCAGCGCGGTCCCGCGGACTACAAGTCCCACCTCGCCTACGAGCTCACCCGCCGGGCGCTCACCCGCGCCGCCGCATCCAGCCAGGGGGCCTGACCATGCAGGTGACCATCACCGTCAACGGCGAGCCGCGCACCGCGGACGTGGAGGAGCGGATGCTGCTCGTCCACTTCATCCGCGACGAGCTGAAGCTGCGCGGCACCCACTGGGGCTGCGACACCTCCAACTGCGGCACGTGCGTGCTGTGGCTGGACGGGGAGCCGGTGAAGAGCTGCACCGTCCTCGCCGTCATGGCGGACGGGCACGAGGTGCGCACCGTGGAGGACCTCGCGCACGGCGCCGAGCTGGACCCGATCCAGACCGGGTTCATGGAGTGCCACGGGCTGCAGTGCGGCTTCTGCACCCCGGGGATGATGATGACCTCGCGCTGGCTGCTGGACCACAACCCGCACCCCAGCGAGGAGGAGATCCGCGAGACGCTGTCGGGGCAGATCTGCCGGTGCACCGGCTACAAGAACATCGTCGCCGCGGTCCAGTGGGCCGCGGACCACCCGGCCGGCGCGGACGCCGCGGCGACCCCGTCGGAGGTGACCGCATGACCGCCCTGGACGACGCCCCCCGCTCCGCGGCCGGCAACCCCATCGGTTTCGGCCGCATGGTGCGCAAGGAGGACGCCCGGTTCCTGCGCGGGGAGGGCAACTACGTCGACGACGTGAACCTGCCCGGCATGCTGCACTCCGCGATCCTGCGCAGCCCCTACGCGCACGCGCGCATCGTGTCCATCGACACCTCCGCCGCCGAGGCGCTGGAGGGTGTGCACGCCGTCATCACCGGCGCGGTCCTGGAGACCCTCGGGCTGGCGTGGATGCCGACCCTGTCCATGGACACCCAGGCGGTGCTGGCCACCGACAAGGTGCGCTTCCAGGGCCAGGAGGTGGCCTTCGTCGTCGCGGACTCCCGCTACATCGCCAAGGACGCCCTCGAGCTGATCGAGGTCGAGTACGAGGCCCTGCCCGCCGTCGTCGACGCCCGCACCGCCCTGGAGCCCGACGCCCCGGTGATCCGGGACGACAAGGAGGGGCAGACCTCCAACTTCATCTACGACTGGGAGGCCGGCAACAAGGACGAGACCGAGGCCGCGTTCGCCGCCGCCGACGTCGTGGTCACCGAGGACATCCTCTACCCGCGCGTGCACCCCGCCCCGATGGAGACCTGCGGCGCGGTCGCCCACATGGACGCGGTCACCGGCAAGCTCACGCTGTGGACCACCACCCAGGCCCCGCACGCCCACCGCACCCTGTACGCCCTGGTCGCCGGGCTGCCCGAGCAGAAGATCCAGGTGATCTCCCCCGACATCGGCGGCGGGTTCGGCAACAAGGTCGGCATCTACCCCGGCTACGTGTGCGCGGTCGTCGGCTCCATCGTCACCGGGCGGCCGGTGAAGTGGGTGGAGGACCGCAGCGAGAACCTGATGTCCACCTCGTTCGCCCGGGACTACCACATGAAGGCGTCCATCGCCTCGACCCGTGACGGCAAGATCCTCGCGGTCCGCGTCGACGTGCTCGCCGACCACGGGGCCTTCAACGGGGTGGCCCAGCCGACCAAGTTCCCCGCCGGCTTCTTCCACATCTTCACCGGCTCCTACGACTACCCGGCGGCGTACTGCTCGGTCCGCGCGGTGTACACCAACAAGGCGCCCGGCGGGGTCGCCTACGCCTGCTCGTTCCGCATCACCGAGGCCGCCTACGTCATCGAGCGGATCGTGGACTGCCTGGCCTCGGAGCTGGCGATGGACCCCGCGGAGCTGCGGCTGAAGAACCTGCTGCGCCCCGAGCAGTTCCCGTACACCACCCCCACCGGCTGGGAGTACGACTCGGGCAACTACGCCGAGACGATGCGGGTGGCCATGGACCTCGCCGGCTACGACGAGCTGCGCGCGGAGCAGAAGGCCAAGCGCGAGCGCGGGGAGTACATGGGCATCGGCATCTCCTTCTTCACCGAGGGGGTGGGTGCCGGACCGCGCAAGCACATGGACATCCTCGGCCTGGGCATGGCCGACGGCTGTGACCTGCGGGTGCACCCCACCGGCAAGGCCCAGGTGCGCCTGTCGGTGCAGACCCAGGGCCAGGGCCATGAGACGACCTTCGCCCAGATCGTGTCGCACGAGCTGGGCATCCCGCCGGAGGACATCGAGGTCATCCACGGCGACACCGACAACACCCCGTTCGGGCTGGGCACCTACGGCTCGCGGTCCACGCCGGTGTCCGGCGCGGCGGCGGCCCTGGTGGCCCGCCGTGTGAAGGACAAGGCGCGGCTGATCGCCGCGGCGGCACTGGAGTGCAGCCCCGACGACCTGGAGTGGGAGCTCGGCCGCTGGTACGTCAAGGGCGACCCCGAGCGCGGCCGGACGATCCAGGAGATCGCCATGGACGCGCACGGGCCGCTGGAGCTGCCCGACGGGGTGGAGGGCCACCTCGACGCCCAGGTGGTCTACAACCCGCCGAACCTGACCTACCCGTACGGCTGCTACATCTGCGTGGTCGACGTGGACCCGGGCACCGGGCAGGTCAAGGTGCGCCGCTTCATCGCCGTCGACGACTGCGGCACCCGGATCAACCCGATGATCGTCGAGGGCCAGGTGCACGGCGGTCTGGCCGACGGGGTCGGGATGGCGCTGATGGAGCTGATGGCGTTCGACGAGGACGGCAACCACCTCGGCGGGTCGTTCATGGACTACCTGCTGCCCACCACGATGGAGTGCCCGGACTGGGAGCTGGGGGAGACGGTCACCCCGTCCCCGCACCACCCGATCGGTGCCAAGGGCGTCGGGGAGTCCGCCACGGTCGGGTCCCCGGCGGCGGTGGTCAACGCGGTCCTCGACGCGATCGCCCCGTTCGGGGTGCGCCACGCGGACATGCCGCTGACCCCGGCGAACGTGTGGCGGGCGATCCAGGGCAGCCCGGTGCGCACCGACCTGGCCGTGGAGTAGCACGGCGATGACCGCGGGCGTGCAGGAGCGGGCCGACGCGCTGCGGGCGCGCCGGGTCCCGTTCGTCCACGCCCGGGTCGTGCTCGCCGAGCGGCCGACCTCGGCCAAGCCCGGCGACGAGGCCCTGGTCACCCCCGACGGCGCCATCGACGGCTTCGTCGGCGGGTCGTGCGCGCAGGAGACCGTCTCCGCGCAGGCGGTCGGGCTGCTCGCGTCGGGGGAGTCGATGCTGCTGCGGATCGCCCCGGTGCCCGAGGCGGACCAGCCGGGCAAGACCGTCGTGCACAACCCCTGCCTGTCCGGGGGCACCCTGGAGATCTTTCTGGAGCCGGTGCTGCCCGCCCCCCTCGTGGCGATCCTCGGGGAGAGCCCGATCGCGGCCGCGCTGCGCGAGCAGGCGGCACTGCTCGGCTACGCGACCGCCCCCGCCGACGTCTTCGACCTCGCCGGCGTGGACGCCGTGGTGGTCGCCTCGCACGGGTTCGGGGAGGAGGAGCTCCTCACCGCCGCTGTGCTCGCCGGGGTGCCGTACGTGGCCCTGGTCGCCAGCCCCCGCCGGGGTGCGGCGGTGCTCGCCGGTCTGGACCTCACCCAGGAGCAGCGGGAGGGCGTCGCGACGCCGGCCGGCCTGGACATCGGCGCGCGCACCCCCGCGGAGATCGCCCTGTCGGTGTACGCGCAGATGCTCGACCGGCGCCCGCGCGGGCCGCGCCGGCCCCGGGCGGGGATGGCGGCCAGCGCGCCGGTGAGCGCGGTGGACCCGGTGTGCGGGATGAGCGTGCGGGTCCACGACGACGCCCTGGTCTCCACCGTGGGCGGGCAGCCGGTGTACTTCTGCGGACCGGGCTGCCTGCGCGCCTACGAGGCCGACCCCGCCGCCTACCCGAGCACCGCCCCCGCACCGTGAGCCTGGCCGAGCTGGTCCCCGACCCGGCGACGCTCACCGCGCACCTGGCCCAGGCCGGGTACCTCGCCGGGCCTGGCCTGGCCGCGGCGCTGTTCTGCGCGGTGCGCCTGCCGCAGCCGCTGCTGCTGGAGGGCGAGGCCGGGGTCGGGAAGACCCAGGCGGCCAAGTCGCTGGCCGCCGTGCTGGACACCCCGCTGATCCGGCTGCAGTGCTTCGAGGGGATCGACGCGGCCGAGGCCCTGTACGAGTGGAACTACCCCCGCCAGCTGCTCGGCATCCGGGTCGCCGAGGCGCGCGGTGCGGCACTGGACGAGGCGTCGCTGTTCGGCCCGGACTACCTGATCCGCCGCCCGCTGCTCGCCGCGCTGGAGCACCCGGGCCCGCGTCCGGCGGTGCTGCTCATCGACGAGGTGGACCGCGCCGACGAGGAGTTCGAGGCCTTCCTGTTCGAGCTGCTCGCCGAGTCCACCGTGACCATCCCCGAGATCGGGACGCTGGCCGCGATCACGCCGCCGGTGGTGGTCCTCACCTCCAACCGCACCCGCGACCTGCACGACGCGCTGAAGCGGCGCTGCCTGTACCACTGGATCGACTACCCGCCGCTGGACCAGGCGATCGCGATCGTGCGGGCCCGGGTGCCGGCGGCCGGCGCCGAGCTGACCGCGCAGGTGGCCGGCGCGGTGGGCCGGCTGCGCGGCCTGGACGTGCAGAAGCCGCCCGGCGTCGCCGAGGCGATCGACTGGGTGCACGCCGCCACCCTGCTCGGGCTGGACCACCTCGACGAGGCCGCCGTGGACGCGACGCTGGGGTCGGTGCTGAAGTACCGCGAGGACCACGACGTCGCCCGCGCGCAGGGGCTGGCGTGGGTCGCGCAGGGCTGAGCCCGCCGCCCGGGGGCCGGGCCGGCTAGTGGCTGACCTCGCCGCGACGACTGCCGCCTTCGGGCAGCTGCTGCACGCCGCGGGGGTGCCGGTCACCCCCGCCGCGTGCGCCCGCTTCGCGCAGGCGGTGGTGCTGGCGGCGCCGACGACGCTGGACGAGCTGGCCTGGCTGGGCCGCACCACGCTGCTGACCGACCGCGCCCAGCGCGAGGTGTTCGACCGGGTGTTCGACCAGGTGTTCCGCGGTCTGGTCGACGTCGCGGACTTCCGCGGGCAGTCCTCGACCCCGCCGCCGCCGGCCTCGCTGCCCGCCGGGGACCGCAGCCCCGCCGACCCCGCCCGGGACGGGGAGCAGACCGCCGCCCCGCAGGCCAGCGACGCCGCCGGGGCGTCCACCGACGCTGCCCCCGAGGACGACGAGCCCGCCGTGCTCGCCGCGCTCAGCCGCGACGAGCGGCTGGCGACCACCCCGTTCGCGGCCTGCACGCCCGAGGAGCTGGCGCTGATCGCCGCCCTGGTGGAGCGCCTGCCCCTGGTGCCGCCGCTGCGCCGGGTCCGCCGCCGCCGCCGCGACCCGCGGGGGTCCGCGCTGGACCTGCGCGCGACCCTGCGCGCGTCGCACCGCACCGCCGGTGACCCGGTGCACCGCACCTACCGGCGGTCCACCACCCGGGCCCGGCGGGTGGTGCTGCTCGCCGACGTGTCCGGGTCGATGGAGCCCTACGCCCGGGTCTACCTGCACCTGGCCCGCGGGGCCGTGCGCGCGCTGGGCAGCGAGGCGTTCGTCTTCGCCACCCGGCTGACCCGCCTCACCCGGCTGCTGGGCGAGCCGACCCCGGACGCGGCGTACGCCCGGGTCGCCGAGGCGGCCCCGGACTGGTCAGGCGGCACCCGGATCGGGGACGCGGTGCAGACGTTCGTCGACGACTACGGCCGGCGCGGGATGGCCCGCGGCGCCGTCGTCGTCATCGTCTCCGACGGCTGGGAGACCGGCGACCCCGCGGTGCTCGGCCGGGCGATGGCGCAGCTGTCCCGGCTGGCCTTCCACGTGATCTGGGTGAACCCCCGCAAGGCCGCCCGGGGCTACGAGCCGCTCGTCGCCGGGATGGGCGCCGCGCTGCCCTACGTGGACACCTTCGTCTCCGGGCACTCCCTGCGGGCCCTGGAGGAGGTCCTCGCGGCGATCGCCAGCGCCGCGGGCGACCCGGCGCCCCCAGCGGTGCGGGGGGCGCTGGCCGCCCCCGCGGCCCGGCCCGCGACGGACGTGGCGTAGGACAGTGCCGTGAGTGACCCCGTGCGCGACGGCACCGCCAGCCCCGCCGCGCCCCGCCGCGCGCTGGTGGTGACCGTGTCCACCCGGACCGCGGCGGGGGTGTGGGAGGACCGCTCCGGCCCGCTGCTGCGCGACGGGCTGGCCGCGATGGGCCTGGTCGTCGACGGGCCGGTGGTGGTGCCCGACGGGCCCGCGGTCACCGACGCGCTGCGCGGCGCTGTCGCCGCCGGCTACGCGGCGGTGCTCACCACCGGGGGGACAGGGCTCACCCCGACCGACCAGACCCCGGAGATGACCGCGGTCGTCCTGGACCGGCTCATCCCCGGCATCCCCGAGGCGCTGCGCGCCTACGGCGCAGCGCACGGGGTCGCCACCGCGGTGCTGTCGCGCGGCCTCGCGGGCGTGGCTGGCGCCACCCTGGTGGTCAACCTGCCCGGCTCCCCCGGCGGGGTCCGCGACGGGCTCGCGGTGCTCGCCGACGTCCTGCCGCACGCCTTGGAGCAGGTGCCCGGCTCGGACCACGCGCGCCCGCCCACCGCCTGACGGCCCGGCGAGAGAGCGGCGTTCGGGGCACCGGTCAGGGGGCGCGCTCGGTATGTTGCCCGGGTCGCCGGCGGTGGCGCCGGGGGTGTGGGGGTGGCGGTGAGCGTCTGCGCGCAATGCGGGACGGAGCTGGCGGGCCAGGACCGGTTCTGCCGGTCCTGCGGGGCGCCGGCGGCCGCCGCGTGCTCCTCCTGCGGTCTGCTGCTGGAACCCGGCGACCGATTCTGCCGGCACTGCGGCACCCCCACGGCGCTGGCCGCTACCGCGTCGCCCCCGGTGGGCACCCCCGCTCCGGTGGCGGAGCGGCGGGTGACCAGTGTGCTGTTCGCGGACCTGGTGGGGTTCACGCCGCTGTCGGAGTCCCGGGATGCGGAGGAGGTCCGGGAGCTGCTCAGCGCCTACTTCGAGCAGTGCCGCACGGTGATCGGGCGGTACGGCGGGGTGGTGGAGAAGTTCATCGGGGACGCGGTGATGGCCGTGTGGGGGGTGCCGGTCGCGCACGAGGACGAC
>Ga0209698_10003014_pt1 | contig 18845 bp, 13 predicted proteins | sample LitLauG_LLR_2012_FD_187203 | JGI IMG/M metagenome (GOLD analysis project Ga0209698, IMG submission 187203) | Freshwater sediment microbial communities from Pennsylvania, USA - Little Laurel Run_MetaG_LLR_2012 (SPAdes) (version 2) | ecosystem: Environmental > Aquatic > Freshwater > Creek >...
ATAGTCTGCCGCCGCATTCAAATCCGCCGTCACCTGGTCCGGATTCAGATGGCTCACCGCCTCCATCGTTTTGCCCTCGGCAAAATCGCTGCTGCGTCCGCCGTTCGGCCCCATCCCGGAAAGCAAATCGGGCGCCACCGCAATGTAGCCCGCCGCGGCCACTTCGTCCGCCAACTCCTGCACCCAGTCCGACATCCCGAAAATCTCATGGATGATCAGCACCACCGGCGTTTTGCCCTTCGATTCCGGATACACGACAAACGTCTCGACCGAGCGGCCATCGTGCTTGACGGTCACCCACTCGCCGTGGCGCGGAGATTTTGCGAGTGCCGCTTTGGCCCAGTCCTGTGCCGAAGCGATTTGAGCTGTGCAGAGAATCAGCAGAGTAATTAAGGTGATGCGTTTCATGGCGTAGTTTCTCCCTCAGAAAACTTGTCGGCCTGATGCAATCAAGAACGTGTTCGTTAAGAACGTGTGGCATTGTAATGCCGCGGCGCGAGGCCCGCAAGGCCACCGCGATACAAGGGAAATGCCTTCATTGCCTCAGAGGACGCCGGAGCGTATATTGACGTGCGGCCAAGCGGTGCGAATGAAAGAGTCTCGAAGAATTCTGGGAGGAACCGTGGCGAAACTGTGTGGATGTGTGCTGTGCCTCTTACTTCTGGCAGCGATGCCGCTGACTGCGCAAGCTCCGGGACTCTCCGACACGTACGCGCAGATCCGCGCGGAAGAGACCAACAATTCCAAGGTCATGTGGCTCATCCACGAGATCGCCGATGTCTACGGCCCGCGCGTGACGGGCACGCCGAACTTGAAGGCGGCAGACGATTGGGCCGTCAAAACAATGACGTCTTGGGGTTTGGCGAACGCGCACTTGGAGCCGTGGACGTTCCAGCCGCCCAGCGCCGCAACGCCCGTGCCCGGCTGGGAAAATATGGATCTGTTGGCGGAAGCCGTTGCACCATTCCACGGCCAACTGATGGTGAAGCCGCTCGCGTGGACGCCGAGCACCAAGGGAGTCGTGACCGCGCAAGTGGTGATTGTGGACCCGCCGGGATACGCACTGCCGCCGGGCGGCGGATTCAACTTTTTTGGAGCGCCGCCCCCGTCGACCGAGCCAAAATGGGCTGCTCCGCCGATGCCGGAAAAGGCAAAGCCGGCGGAGCCAAAGCAACCGACCGCAGCCGAACTCGATGCGTATTTGAATTCCGTCAAGGACAAGGTTCGCGGCGCGATTGTGTTCGTGGGAAAGCACGTGGAAGTGGCCGAGGAGATGAATCCATCCCCGATGCGGCGTTCGGAAGACGAATGGAAGTCGCGATTCGACGCCAAGAATCCGCGCCCTTTCCGCTTTCCTGAGACACCCAAGCTGCCCGAGGGCCAATTGACACGCGCGGAAGTATCTCGCCAGGTGGACCAATTCCTCGTCGACAACGGAGCGCTCGTGCGCGTCAACGATGCGGGCCGGGCGCACGGCCTCATCATCGCGCAAGGAAACAATACGTTTGACTGGACCCGGGCCGTCCCCACCCTGGTGATGCGCAATGAAGACTATGGACGAATCTCGCGTTTCCTTGGCGACGGAACACCAGTAACGCTGCGCGTCAATATTCAGAACAAGCAGTACCCGGAAGGGACCACCGCTTACAACGCGATCGGAGAAATTCCCGGCACCGACAAGAAAGACGAGATCGTCATGCTGGGCGCACACTACGACTCGTGGCATGACGCCACGGGAGCTACCGACAACGGCATCGGTTCCTCGATGATGCTGGAGGCGGTTCGCATTTTGTCGGCGCTGCACGTGAAACCGCGGCGTACGATTCGCATTGCGCTGTGGAGCGGCGAAGAAGAAGGCTTGCTCGGCTCGCTGGCCTATGTGCAACAGCATTTTGGCAGTTTTGAAGGCCAGAAGCCGGAGTACGCGAAATTAGACGCCTATTTCAACATCGATTCCGGCACCGGGAAGCCGCGAGGCGCGGGCGTATTCGGCCCAGCGGGTGCAGCGGATATGGTTCGCGAAGCGATGATGCCGTTCGCCGACTGGGGATTCATGGGTGCCACCGCGAGCGACAGCCGCAGGACCGGCGGGACGGACAGCACATCATTTAACAACGCGGGATTGCCGGGAATTGGTTTGGCGCAGGATGCGTTTGATTATGGTTCTTTCACGCATCACACCAATCTCGACACTTATGAGCGGATTTACGAAGAGGACGTGAGAGAAGGAGCCGTGGAAATCGCCTCGGCCGTGTATGCGCTAGCGATGGCCGACCAGATGGTGCCGCGATTCGAGGCCGAGAAGATGCCGAAGCCTGTGCCGGAATCCGGACCCGGCTCGGAGGCCAAGCCGGCCCGGCGTGTTCCGGCGAACTGAAACAGGACACATTCGAGTTTCTTCAGTGATCGATGCCGCTCTCCCTCTTGGTGGGGGCTTGTGGGAAAAGCCCGATTTTTTCAGTTGAACACTCTGCCATCCTGGATGCCTGCGTTGACACACCAGCATGCGTCCGATACGCTTTTAAGTTTACTCAGCTCGAACTATCGCATCTGAGAGGAACGGACAAACCGCCGCATGGCTGAAGAAAAGCTTCCTACCCGCGCACAAGATTTTTCCGAGTGGTACAACCAGCTCGTCCTGAAGGCACAGCTCGCTGATTATGCGCCGGTGCGCGGCTGCATGATTGTGCGGCCCTATGGATGGGCGCTCTGGGAGAACATCCAGCAGGCGCTCGACCGCCGCTTTAAAGCTACCGGCCATCAAAACGTGGCGTTCCCCTTGTTGATCCCCCGCAGCTTCATCGACAAGGAAAAGCATCACGTGGAAGGCTTTTCGCCGGAGCTAGCCGTTGTCACTATCGGTGGCGGGGAAGAACTAGCCGAGCCTCTCGTTCTCCGCCCAACTTCAGAAACGATCATCGGCCACATGTGGTCCAAGTGGATTCAGTCCTATCGGGACCTGCCCGTGCTCATGAACCAGTGGAACAGCGTGGTGCGCTGGGAATTGCGCACCAAACTTTTCCTGCGAACCCTCGAATTTTATTGGCAGGAGGGCCACACTGCGCACGCGACCCGCGAGGAGGCTGAAGCAGAAACGCTTCAGATGCTGGAAACTTACGCGGACTTCGCCATCAACGACGCCGCCATACCAGTGATACCCGGCAAGAAGTCCGAAGCCGAGAAATTTGCCGGCGCCGACATCACTTACTCCATCGAAGCGATGATGGGCGACGGCAAGGCATTGCAATCCGGCACTTCCCACTTTCTGGGACAAAATTTCGCACAAGCCTTCGAGGTCAAATACCTCGACCAGAACGGCCAGCAGCAACATTGTTGGACCACCTCGTGGGGGCTCTCCACGCGCATGATTGGCGCGATCATCATGGTCCATGGCGACGATCAAGGCCTGGTCCTGCCCCCCAAGCTCGCGCCTTATCAGGTCGTCATCGTCCCCATTTTCAAGACCGACGAAGAAAAGGCCTCCGTCCTCGACACAGCGCGGAAATTGAAGGCCGAACTGGTCAAAGCCAGCATCCGCGTCACACTCGACGAACGCGAAGGCCAGAGTCCCGGCTGGAAGTTCAACGAATGGGAGATGCGCGGAGTGCCCCTGCGTGTAGAACTCGGTCCCAAAGATGTCGCCAACCAAGCCGCCGTGCTCGCGCGCCGAGACCGCCCCGGCCGGGAAGGGAAGATCAGCGCCTCTCTGGCCGATCTGCCTGCCACCATCGAAAAGTTGCTGTCCGAAATTCAGCAGTCCTTGCACGACAAGGCTTTGGCTTTCCGCAAGAGCAATACGCACGACGCGAAAACTTACGGTGACCTGAAGAAAGCCGTCGAAAACGGCTTTGCCTTCTCCTTCTGGTGCGGAAGCGCCGACTGCGAAGCCAAAATCAAGGAAGAAACCCGCGCCACCATGCGCTGCATTCCCCTGGAGCAGGAAGCCGCTAGCGGCGCCTGCGTTTATTGCTCCCAACCCGCGACCTCCCGCGCCATTTTCGCCCGGGCCTACTAGCCCCGTTTCTTTCCGGGAACATCCAACGCGCCAATTTCTCGACACCCGTGCGCGCGGATGCTAGCGTTAGAAAGTCGAGCATTCTTGTGCAACCCATTCCTGCCACAGGCAACTGTCGGCGCGGACGGGCTGGGGGAGAGAAAGTGCGTCTTGAAGGCATTCAGGATTGTCGCGGGCCAGCCTATCGTCGCTCTGAACGGGGTGCAGGCAAGCTCAAGTCCATCTTTTTCCTTGCGATCTTTCTGCTCCTTATCTATTCCGGGGTCAAGATCATCCCGGCCTATGTAACGGACTATCAGATCTCCGACAAAATGCAGGAGCAAGCGCGCTATGCGGTTGTGAACCGCTACACCGAGGATCAGATTCGCGACAATATTTTCAAGTTCGTCCAGGACCTGGAGATTCCGGCCAAGCGCGACGCTATCAAGGTGTCCGCCACCAATGCCGTCGTAAAGATCTCGTTGGAATACACCGTTCCCGTGGACTTGTTCTTCTACCACCTGGATCTCCACTTTGCTCCGTCCAGCGAAAACAAGGCGCTCATCTGAGGTTTCGTTGCCGCACGTGCTCGCACCCGATTCTTCGTTGGCAACCCGGCTGCGAGGAACTCCGCCTTTCCCAGAGAGCGGTCTTGCGGGACAATAGCAGTTCAGCCCTCGGGAGCTAACGCTTGCGCATCCGCATCAAAAAAGGATTTTTCACATCGAAGATCGGCCTGACGATTTTAGGCGTCATCTTTGCTCTCTTTCTAACCGCCGGCGGAATTTTCACCTACTACTACACCAAGTATTCGCACATCATCGACGTGCGTCTTTCCGGCAACCCTCTGCAGAACACCACGCAGATCTTCTCCGCTCCGGAGCATATCTCGGCGGGTCAGGCTTGGGGACCGGAAGATCTGACCGCCTATCTCACCCGCGTGGGATACCGCCCGCTTCAGGATGCCGGCGCCATCGGCCAGTTCACTGTGCGGGAGAACTCCGTCGATATCCGGCCTTCCAAGCTTTCCTATTTCGCAGGCAACAATGCACTGGCCGTGCAATTTCGCGGAAAGAGCATTCGCTCCATCAAACCGCTGGCCGGTGGCACCGAACTGGATACCGCCGAAATCGAGCCGGAACTGATCACTAATCTTTTCGATAGCGCGCGCGAGAAGCGCCGGCCCGTCCGCTATGAAGATTTGCCGGTAATGCTCGTCGACGCCATTCTTTCCGCCGAGGACAAGCGCTTTTTCGAGCACGGCGGCTTTGACTTCATCCGCATCGTGGGAGCGGCGTGGGCCGACATAAGGCACACCAGTTCGCACTATCAGGGCGCCAGCACCATCACCATGCAGGTCGCGCGTACCTTCTTCCTCTCCACCGATCGAACCTGGCGGCGCAAGCTGTCCGAGGCCATGATTTCCATCGAGCTCGAGCAGCGCTTCAACAAGCAGCAGATTTTCGAGCTCTACGCCAACGAAGTTTACCTGGGCAATCGCGGGAGCTTTGGCATTCGCGGCTTTTCCGAAGCGAGCGTCGCCTATTTCGGAAAAGACTTGCGGCAGTTAACGCTTCCGGAGTGTGCCTACCTCGCTGGCATCATCCGCGCGCCGAATTATTATTCCTCGGCAGACCGCCACCCGGAACGCGGCGTGCAGTCACGCGATCGCGTCCTGACCCAGATGCTCGATAACAAGTACATTAATGACCAGGACCTTCAGGATGCCAAACGCGCGCCCCTGAAAATTATCCGTACTTCGATATCGGGAAGTGAAGCTCCCTATTTCATCGACATGGTGAAAGACCACCTGCTCGACAAATATTCCGAGAACGAGTTGCTGAGCGAAAATTTCCGCGTTTATACGACTCTGGACCCCGCATTGCAACGTGCTGCCGCCGCTGCCGTCGAAGCAGGAATGAAGAATGTGGACCTGGTCTTGGAAAAGAAGTACGACAAATGGCGGAAAGAGCAGGCCAAGAAGAAAAGTAACGAGCCGATTCCGCAGGCTCAGGTCGCTCTTGTCGCTCTCGACCCTCGCACCGGCGAGATCAAAGCCGTGATCGGCGGGCGCGATTACGGGCAGAGCCAGCTCAATCATGCCCTGGCGCACCGCCAGCCCGGCTCCGTGTTCAAACCATTCGTGTATGCCGCGGCGTTCGACAATGCCGTTGACGGCGTGCAGCCTGTAATCACCCCTGCCACGACCATCGACGACGAGCCAACGACGTTTGAATTTGACGGTAAGGAGTACACGCCGAACAACTACGGCGAAAGATTCATGGGCCGCGTCACCGTGCGCGATGCGCTCACCAATTCTCTCAACGTTGCCACCGTCAAAGTCGCCGAACTCATCGGCTACGGCCGCGTCGTGCAAGTCGCCCGCAAGATGGGTTTGGGGACGAACATCCAGCCGACCCCGGCAGTCGCGCTAGGTGCGTACGAAATGACCCCGATCGATGTCGCCGCTGGATATACAACGTTTGCCACCATGGGCACTCGCGCGGAGCCGCAGTTTCTCCGTATCGTCGTCAACGCGGACGGTACACCGCTCGAAAAGTTCACGCCGCAAACTCGCCCGGCTCTCGATCCCCGAGTCGCATTTCTGGTTGACAGCCTGTTGAAAGACGTCCTGAACAAGGGCACCGGCGCAGGCGTCCGCGCGCGCGGCTTCACTTTACCGGCGGCTGGAAAGACGGGGACCTCCCGCGACGGATGGTTCTCCGGATTCACCTCGAACCTCCTCTGCGTTATCTGGATTGGTTTCGATGACAATCGCGATTTGGGAGTGACCGGCGGCGTCGTGGCAGCGCCGATTTGGGCCGATTTCATGATCCACGCCACTGCGCTCGCCCAATATCGCGACGTGAAAGACTTCAGCATGCCGGATGGTGTGCAATCCGTCCTCATCGATCCCGATACCCTGCAGCTCGCCACTGCCAACTGCCCCACAACCCGCGAAGAGGTCTACGTAGCAGGCTCGGCGCCGACGATCTATTGCGAAGTCCACGGAGGCCACGCTTCCACCGGCTCCGTCCTCTCCCGCGTCTTTGGGGGAGGCGAACCCAAGGCACCCCAGCTGGATGCCAATGGCCAGCCCATTACCCCCTATGATCCCAACCGGCCCCCTAACGCCACCGGCCAGGGCCCGACAGCCCCCTTGGCTGACTCCGACGAAAAGAAAAAGAATCCTTTACAGAAGATTTTTGGTATCTTTGGAGGCAAGAAGAAGGAACCCGACAAGGCTCAGCCGCCCTCGCAGCCGCAGCCTCCGCCGGAGAAGGGAGATTCGCCATGACCCGAATTCGATTGGCGTTTCCTGCGGTTGTTCTCTTCCTCACTTTCTCGGTTTCGTCCGCAGGGCAGAGTTTTGTTGAGACCCCCGGTGCTCCCGTAGTGCCCCGGTTGGTGCAATCGCCGGCACAGACTCCCCCACAATCGCCCGCGGATTCCTCGGTTATTGTAGTCAAGCCAGGACTGACTGAAGAACAGCTAGCGGATCTTTACATGGCGCGCAAGGAGTTTCGCGAGGCGGCAGCTTCCTACAAGCGGCTTGCCGATCAGAATCCCCAGAATCCGGTCTATCTGAATAAACTCGGCATCGCGCTGCATCAGCAGGCCGCCTTGGGCGCTGCCCTGAAGTATTACGAACGTGCCTCCAAGGTTGATCCCACCTACGCCGACGCGCAAAACAACATCGGCACAATCTGGTATCAGCGCAAGAAGTACGGCCGGGCCATCAAGGCCTATCAAAAAGCAATCAACATTCGCAGTGACATGGCCGTCCTCTACAGCAATCTCGCCTATGCTTATTTCGGTGACAAGAAATACCAGGAGGCTATCTCCTCCTTCCGGCAGGCCCTCGCAATTGACCCGCAGCTCTTCGAGCACAGCAGCTCAAGAAACGGTTCAATCCTTCAGGATCGTTCCGTGGAAGACCGAGGGCGCTTCTATTTCCTGCTCGCGAAGTCGTTCGCGCAAGCGGGTAATCTGGAACGCTGCTTGATCTATCTGCGTAAAGCCAAAGACGAAGGCTACAAAGAACTTTCCGAAGTGAAGACCGATCCCTCTTTCGCCGCGTTCTTGAAGGATCCTGGGATTCAAGAGGTATTGGCTCCCAAGCCTCTCGGCACCACGCAACCCTAAAGCTGGTTCGATTCGACGATTCTCGACTCTGTCCGCACCTCGCGCGCGTAAGGTGTCCTGGTGTCTGCTACAATGCAATAGACATGGGGCGACCTTTCCTCAGCCCGCGAATTCCATTCTTACTGTCCGTCATCCTAATTTTCGGAACCATTTCGATTGCTGCGCAAGAACCAGCAGCCCCTCCGCGCGCTTCTTCGGCGACCGCCACCCAGCAGGGGATTTATCTGGTTTTTCCTTTTGAGAATGTGAGCGCCTCTCCCCGCCTGGATTGGCTGAGCGAAGGTCTGGAGGAGCTGACCATCCAGCGCTTGTCGGCTGCCAGAGAGCAGGTTTATTCGCATGAAGGGCGAGTTGTCGAGCTGGAACGTTCCGGCCTGCCGCGTTCTTCGAAACTCAGCCGCGCGACCATGCTTCATCTCGCCGAAGATCTCGACGCGGACTTTGTAGTCTTCGGCAAGTTCACCGCTAGTGGAAACTCGCTCACCCTCGAGTCACAGGTCCTGAAGGTCAGTCCGGCGCGAATGCAGCCGGCGCTTCAGGAAACCGGCACTTTGGATTCGCTCATGGACCTGCACGCCAGGTTGATTTGGCGAACGCTCTCCGCAAACGATCACAACCATGCCCTGAGTCTTGCCGAGTTCACGAAACTCCAGCGCCCGCTGCGGCTAGATGCGTTTGAACATTACATCCGCGGACTGCTGGCCACCGAAGATGACGCGCGTTTGCGCGAACTTCGCGAGGCAGCGCGCCTCGAACCGGAATGGCCGGAGCCCGACTTCGCGCTCGGTGAAGTCTATTTCGCCCGGCGCGACTGCGAATCCGCGCAGCCCTGGTACGCCCGCGTGCCAAAAACTCACGACCGCTTTGTAGAAGCAGTCTTCGCCACGGGTGTTTGCCAGCTTCTCCTCGGCCACCCGGACCACGCGGAGGAATTGTTCACGTCGTTGCAAGAGACCATGAAGAAGAACGGCGTCTTTGGCGCCGACCTGCCGGAGATTCTGAATGATATGGCGATTTCGCGAGCGCGGCAGAGCAAAACCGCCTCAGCGCAAACTGATTTTCGCCGCGCGGCTGATCTCGATCCCGGTGAAGACGACTATCCTTTCAATCTCGGTCTGCTCGCCCTTCAAACCAACGATCCCGGCGCCGCGGCCGGCTATTTCCGCGAAGCCACGGAACGCGAACCGGACAACGCGGAAGATCGCGCGTTGCTCATTTTGTCCTTGGAAAAAGCCGGAAAGAATACGGAGGCCGAACAGGAAAAAGTGTCGGCCAACGAAACGTTTGGCCCTAACGGGCTTCCCGCGATTCGTCTGGACGCGAAGAACGAAACCTTGTCGCGCATGTATCGCATCACGACCGAACTCGATGTCACCGCTCTTCGCCCGGAGATTACCTCGGCCGAATCCTCCGCGAACGAGGCTGCTTCCGATCCTGCAAACGATTCCTCTGTTTCGCGCCTTCGCCGAGCCCGCCAGGAACTCTCCGCGGGACACGTCGACGCTGCCGAGAAAGAATATCGTGCCGTGCTCGCTGCCGATTCAGGCAACGCCGCGGCGCATCATGGGCTTGCGGAAATTGACCGCCGCCAAGGCAAGCTGGATGATGCCGTGAAGGAACTGCAGGCTTCCCTGGAAGCGCGTGATTCCGCCGTGGTTCGGACCATGCTGGCCAAAATCTACCTCGAACAGAAAAAACCGGGTCTCGCGCGAACGGAAGTCGAGAAGGCACTGAAGATTGCCCCGAACTATACGGAGGCCAAGCAGTTGCTTGACCATTTGCAGAATTCCAAGCCAAGTGAGAAGAAACCAGGAGGAGGTGCGCTATGAGCGATCGGCTCCATCAAGCGATGCGCCCCTTTTGTCTAATACGATTCAAGTTTTTCGCGGCCATCATGCTCCTTTGTGGTCTGTGTGCCGGTGTGATTTTTTATCTCATGCCTTCGGTTGCGGCGGACGAACACTCCTCCAGCCCGCTCGTGCTTGAACTGAGCCTCGATGGCATGGTTGATCCGATTCTGGCCACTTATATTGATGAAGGTCTTGCCGACGCGGCGAACCGCCACGCGGCCCTGGTTTTGATCACCATGGACACTCCCGGCGGCCTCAGTGTTTCGATGGAAGACATCATCCAGCACATCCTCGCGTCGCCTGTGCCGGTGGCCGTCTACGTTTCGCCGACAGGCGGGCGCGGCGCCTCTGCCGGTTTCTACATTCTGCTTTCCGCGGACATCGCCGCGATGGCGCCGGGGACACATACGGGCTCGGCAACGCCGGTCATGGCCATCGGCGGGTTTCTGCCCATGCAGATTGATGACGCCTTTCGAAAGAAAATTAACGCCGATGCCACGGCCTTTCTGCGAAGTTTCACCGAAAAACGCGGCCGCAACCCCGTACTGGCAGAGAAAGCCATCACCGATGGCAGCGCCTTCACCGATAAGGAAGCGTTGGAAGGGAAGATGATCGATCTCATCGTGAGTTCCCCCGATGATCTGGTGCGCCAACTCGACGGCCGGGAGATCGCACGTTTCGATGGTGCTAAGACCAAGCTCTTGCTGAAAAATGCGGCGCGCACACCTTTTGAACTATCGGCCCGCCAGAAATTCCTCGCTCGCATCGTGCAGCCCGATGTTTTCTTTGTTTTGCTCATTCTTGGCGTTCTCGGCGTCTACACCGAATTCACGCATCCTGGTGTTATCGCCCCAGGAGTAATCGGCGGCATCTGCCTGATTCTCGCTCTTTACGCCATGAATTTCTTGCCCATCAATCTAGCTGGCGTGTTCCTGATTTTGCTCGCGCTGGCATTTTTTGTGCTCGAAGCAAAAGCTCCGAGTCACGGAATCCTGGCGCTCGGCGGAGTCGTTTCCATGTTTCTGGGTGCGATATTCCTGATTCGTTCGCCGCTCACTCCCGGAGGCGTCAGCGTAGGCGTGGCGCTGGCAGGCACGGTACCGTTTGCCATACTGGCCGTGGTTCTGATGCAGCTCGTGTTGAAGTCGCGGCAATGGAAGAGTGCAACCGGTAAAGAAGAATTGATCGGAGAACGCGGTGTCGTCATGGCGCCATTGGCCGCGGGCGCTGTAGGCCTGGTTCGGGTGCACGGCGAATTGTGGCGCGCTGAATGTCCGCAGCCCGTGAAGGAAGGCGAATCCGTCCGGGTTTTGCGCATCGAAGGACTAAAACTTTACGTTGAGCCGGCCGAAGTGGCCGTTTCAGCGGCGAAATAAGAATTCTCACGTTCAGGAGGAAATGATGGAAATCCCTTTTATCGGTATAGCGCTGATCGTTGGCATGGTGCTCATCTGGTTCTGGAATTCGATTTACATAATTAAGGAATGGGAGCGCGGCGTCGTCCTTCGGCTTGGACGCCTGATTCCCGAAGCCAAGACCGCCGGAATAAAATTGGTTCTCTGGCCCATCGAGACTCTCTATCGCATCAATATGCGGATAGAGACTCTCGACGTTCCGCCCCAGGACATCATCACCCGCGACAACGTCTCCGTGAAGGTCAACGCCGTTTGCTATTTCCGCGTCGTCGACGCCAATCAGGCTCTCTCGCAAGTCCAGAACTATACCTACGCCACTTCGCAGCTCGCGCAGACCACCATCCGCAGCGTCGTCGGCCAATTCGAACTCGATGAAATTCTTTCCCAGCGCGACAGGGTCAACGCCAAGCTCCAAATCATTCTCGACACCGACACCGAACCTTGGGGCATTAAAGTTTCCAAAGTCGAAGTCAAACAGGTCGACATCCCCGAGCAGATGCAGCGCGCCATCGCCAAGCAAGCCGAAGCCGAACGCGAACGCCGCGCAAAAGTCATTCATGCCCAAGGTGAGTTCGAAGCCTCGCAAAAACTCGCCGACGCCGCCAAAGTTCTTGAAACCCAGCCTTCCGCCATCCAACTCCGCTACTTGCAGACTCTGACTGAGATAGGTGTCGAGAAGAACACAACGATTGTGTTTCCGCTGCCTATCGATATCATTAATCAGTGGACTAAGAATTTAGGGGGACCAGTAAAGTAAGAATGGCTTCTGGGGGAAAACGAGGAGGCGCGGGCGAGCGTGTGCTTGAGAGCCGGCACGTCATCGGTTTGTTCATGCTGATGCTGCTGTTCTCTGGCGTATTCTTCACGCTTGGCTACGTCATGGGGCGCAACCAGATCGACAGCCCCGTTCGCGCCGCCACTGACTTCTTCAACAAGCCCGAGAAGACCGTTTTACCTAAGGCGGAAGCGAATTCAAAGCACGCGAATACTCCTGCTCCAGCCACTACCCCGACGGACACAACCGCGCCCCCGAATTCCGATTGGGAGTTTTACCACGCCGGGGACAGTAAAAAGCCCGAAGATCATCTGAAGCCAGTAGTCTCTACGCCTGCACCGGCGCCCGCACGAAAAAGTGCCCCGGTGCTGGTAAAGACTGCCGCGCCGCCGAGGACCGCCGGCACTCCAGCAAAGGCTCCGAATGCTCCGCTCATTCCGGGAGGTTCCTACACGCTGCAAGTTGCGGCGCTCACCAAAGAAGCGGACGCGTTGGAACTCGCGGCTCGTTTGCAGAAGAAAAAATTCCCCGCCTTCGTTCTTTCTCCGCAAGCGGACAAATACTACCGCGTGCAAGTCGGTCCGTATTCCGATCCGAAAGCCGCTGACGCAGCCAGGAAAGGTCTCGAGGGCGCAGGTTTTAAAGCCATCGTGAAGCACTAATGCCTCGGGGCAGTTGGCTCTCGTATTTTCGTCCGCAGTCCGGTGCAGATATACCTGCCGGGCTTCGACTCTTCGCCGGCGCAGTTTCCGGCGCCGCTCTCTCGCTCTCCTACATCGGCCTCCATTTCAGTATCTACTCCTGGGTTTGCGTGGGCATCCTTATCCTTGCCGTGTTTGGCGCCCGCCCTCGCGTGGCATTCGGGTGCGGTTTTCTCCACGCGATTCTCTTCGTCTTCACATCGGTGCCATGGATCGCCACCGTTCTCACCGTTCACGGCGGCCTTTCCGTAGCCGGCGGATGGGGAGTCTTGCTTCTCATCGCCATGGCCTGGGGAATTCTTATCGGGACTTTCGCTTGGGCCGTTCAGCGGATTTCCCGCCAGAGTATCGGGTTGGCATGCTTCAGTGCGCCCTTCATCTGGATCACCTTTGAATTTATCCGCGAACATTTGCCCGAGATTAGTTTTCCCTGGAATTTGCTTGGCTATCCCGCGGCCGAGAATCTGGCTTTAGTCCAGATCACCGCCATCACGGGCATCTACGGGCTTTCCTTTCTCGTGGCGAGTTTTAATTCACTACTCGCTTGGACAGTCTCATCAACTTCAATGACGCTTCGCAAACGCATTGCCGTCGCGGCTTCCGCCGCCGCAATTCTTTTGATCGCCGCACTGGCTGCTCCCAGCGTGGTGCCACAAGAGCAGCCTCACCATTTCGCGCGCGCCGCGCAGCTCAATTTCCCGGAAGTCGAATCTTACCCCCCGAATTGGTTTCAGGTGCATGCCGCCGATCTCGATGAAATCAACCGGATCAGCCTTGCCCCCTCCGCGGCTAAACCGGACCTCCTTGTCTGGCCCGAGGCCCCCGCTCCTTTCTCCTTTCAAGATTCCCAATTCGCCAAGATCGCCTCCGCCCTGGCCATCCAATTCGGCCACCCATTCCTTGTCGGCTCTATCGAATGGAAACCACCGGTGGATCCCTCCGACGTTGTCCCCCCCGGCACTCTCCTGCCTTACAACAGCGCTCTGCTCTTTGACTCGCAAGGCCAGCGCATCTTCGTCTACGACAAAGTCCATCTCGTTCCTTTCGGCGAGTACGAGCCGTTTCCCTTGATCCATCGCGTGGTCACCAGCGTCTCCAGCGATGTCGGCGGTTTCCACAAAGGCAACAAATACCTCGTCGGCCAACTCCCGGGCGGAAAAAGTTTCGGTGTGTTCATCTGTTACGAAGCGATCTATCCAGGCGAAGTCCGCCGCTTCGCCGCCGGTGGCGCTCAACTCCTCGTCAACATCTCGAATGACGGCTGGTTCGGCCGCTCCGCCGCCGCCGAACAGCATCTGCGCATGGTCCGCGTGCGCGCCGTGGAAAACCGCCGCTGGATCGTCCGCACCACCAACAACGGCTTCACCGTTTCCATCGATCCCTACGGCCGCATCATTCAGCCGCTTCTCCCGGATGTCCGCGCCGCCGTCGATCTTCCTTATGACTTTCGTACCGACCAGACGATTTACACCCGCTTTGGCGACTGGTTCGCTTGGCTCTGCATCCTCATTTCCGTTATTCTAGTGGCCGCAACTTTTCGAAAGGCAAAGTGACGCCTGTTCCCCAACAGGCGGTATACATGAAAAACGCATGATTCTCGAAGATCTTCAGTATCGCTACGAAGGCCTCAAGCAGCGCATCACCCTCGTGCGGAGCTATCTTTGACGCTCCTCAGTACCGCGAGCGCCTGAAAGCCCTCGAAGCCCGCGCCGCCGACCCTAATTTCTGGAGCAATCAGGAAGCCGCTCAAGGTGTCCTCCGAGATCGCAAGCGCGCCGAAGAACAGATTGCCGCCGACGAAAAACTTACCTCCAGCGCCAGCGACATCGAGACCTACATCGATCTTGCCAAGCAAGAAACCAACGTCGACCAAAAAAACGACCTTTTGAAAGACCTGGACAAAGAGCTCGCCTCTGCCGATACCTATATCTCCGAACTGGAAACCAAAACGCTTCTCTCCGGCGAAACCGACCACCTCAACGCCATCATGACCATCAAGCCCGGCGCTGGCGGCACCGAATCACAGGATTGGGCCTCCATCTTGCTCCGCATGTATCTGCGCTGGGCGGAACGCAAGGGCATGGCCACCGAACTTCTCGACGAGACCCCCGGCGAAGAAGCCGGCATCAAATCCGCCACCCTCCAATTTTCCGGAGAAAATGCTTACGGCCTACTCGCGGGCGAAACCGGCGTTCACCGTCTCGTTCGCATCTCCCCCTTCGATCAAGCCGCGCGTCGCCACACTTCCTTCGCTTCCGTCTTCGTCATTCCCGAAATTGACGACCGCATCGAAATCAACATCCGTCCCGAAGACTTGCGCGTGGACACATTCCGTGCCGGCGGCAAGGGCGGCCAAAACGTGAACAAAGTGGAAACCGCCGTCCGCATCACTCACCTTCCCACCAATATCGTCGTGGCCTGCCAGGCCCAGCGCAGCCAGGGCAAGAATCGCGAGTTGGCGATGAAGATGCTCCGTTCACGTTTGTATGATGAAGAAGTTAAAAAGCGCCAAGCTCATACCGACAAACTCGACGAGTCCAAGTTGGACATCTCTTTTGGCAGCCAAATCCGTTCTTACGTCATGCAGCCCTACCGCCTGATCAAGGACCACCGAACAAAATTTGAAGTGGGCGACGTCGATCGCGTAATGGATGGCGATCTCGACCCCTTCATCCGCTCCTATCTCATGGCTAAGAAAACCAAGGGCAAACTCGACGTCCAGCCCGAAGACGATGGAGAATTGGCGTAATCAACGCAAAGGAGTCCTGGAATGCCCAGCGCAAAACTATTTCGCTCTTTCAGCCTCGCTGTTAATCTCGCGCTTTTCTCATTCGCAGTCTCCACTTTCGCCGCAGAGAAGTCCACCGCTCCGCAATTGATCGAACTCGCCAAATCCAACAGCCCAACACTCCGCGACGCCATCACCGCCACTTTCGACGCCAAAGACCTCAAGGAAGGCACCGCCTGGGCCGGCCGCGGCCCCGAATTTTTCTTCGCTATCGATGCCTCTTCTCAACCAGCTCTCCTCATCGACGGCGCTCCCGGTCCGCAATTGCGTAAGCTAACTGGCTCGGATCTTTGGTATGCACCCGCCCGCATCGAGCAACTCGGCCGCCTGCACGCCTTCCACTACCTCATCAATGGAAAAAAGTTCGGCGGCCGCCTGGACCTCCCCGCGTTCGGCCCGCTTTCCTATCTACAACCGGGCGTTCCGAGCGGCACGCTTTCCCCGAAAATCACCCACACCAGCAAAATCTACGACGGCATGAAAGCCGACTACTGGATCTACGTCCCCGCCCAATACGACAAAGACACTCCTGCCGCGCTCATGGTTTTCCAGGACGGCGGCTGGTACACCGATCGCAACGGCAACAATCCCGCTCTCAACGTCATCGACAACCTCATCGCACAAAAAAAGATCCCCGTGATGATCTGCGTCTTCATCAATCCCGGCGACATCAGCGATTCCCCCGATACTCCCACCTACCGTTTCGTGAAAGCCTATTCCGACAAATGGCAGCGCACCCTCAAAGACTCCATGCGCAGCACTCTCTACGACACCGTCAGCGACCGCTACGTCCGCTATCTGCGCAACGAAGTCCTCTCCGAAGTGGCCGCCAAATACAATATCCGCCAGGACTCCTACAGCCGCGCCATCACTGGCCTCTCTTCCGGTGCCATCTGCGCTTTCAACGTCGCATGGCAAATGCCCGATCAATTCGGCCGTGTGATTTCCTGGATCGGCAGTTTCGCCAGCATTCAGTGGCGCGAAGATCCCAACATTCCAGATGGCGGCCAGGACTTTCCTGAAAAAGTCCTCCACGAGACCAAACGCAACATCCGCGTTTGGCTTCAGGACGGCTCCGAGGATCTCGAATTGGAAAAGTACGGCAGTTGGCCGCTCGCCAATCTTCGCCTCGCCAACGCTCTGAAATTCAAGAACTACGACTTCCACTTTAGTTTCGGCAAGGGCACCCACAACTCCGCCCAAGGAGCCGCCGAGTTCCCAGCCGAAATGATCTGGCTCTGGCGCGACTACGACCCTGCCAAAACCGCTCAGACCTACGAGATCGAACCCTCCGAACAGGCCAAACCCGTCTTCCGCGTCTCGATCACAAATCGCGACGCCGAATAAGTCCGGGCTCGCCACCCCCTGCCGTTCGACCCCCAATTTCGACCGTTCGACCCCCTATTAACGCATTTGGCTGCAATAAATTGATTCTCCCGCAATCGGATGGTACCTTTGAAAGGTTCCGGCCACTGTGTTTTTGGCCCATTTTGGGGCGATCCCCCTAAGCTCCCAATGAAGGAGAGTTTGTTTTGAGCGAAGCCCTACGCAACTTCCTGTTTACGTCGGAGTCCGTCACCGAAGGCCATCCGGATAAAATTGCCGACCAGATTTCTGACGCTGTCCTCGACGAGGTCATGAAGCACGACCCCAAGGGCCGCGTTGGGTGTGAAACTCTCATTACCACCGGTGTCGTGGTTGTCTCCGGCGAAATCACCACCACCGCCCACGTCGATTACGATGACCTGGTGCGCAACACCATTCGCGGCGTCGGCTACGATCGCGCCAAGTACGGCTACGACGCGGACACTTCCGCCGTCATGTGCACCGTCAAGCGCCAGTCGCCGGACATCGCCATGGGCGTGGACACCGGCGGCGCCGGCGACCAGGGCCTCATGTTTGGTTTCGCCTGCGATGAAACCGAAGAATTGATGCCCATGCCCATCCAGCTCGCCCACCGCCTCACGCAGCGCCTCGCCGAGATTCGCAAAGCCAACAAGGTCAATTTTCTCCGCCCCGATGGCAAGTCCCAGGTCACTATCGAGTATCGCAATGGCCGCCCCGTGCGCGTCGATTGTGTGGTTATCTCCACTCAGCACAGCGAAAAAGTTTCTAACGCGGACTTGCGCGACGCTATCACCGAGCACGTCGTCAAGCCGATTATTCCCGCCTCGATGCTGGACGCCAAAACGAAGTATCACATCAATCCGACGGGCCGCTTTGTCATCGGTGGTCCCATGGGTGACGCCGGTTTGACTGGCCGCAAAATCATCGTCGACACCTACGGCGGGTACAGCCGCCATGGCGGTGGCGCGTTCTCCGGCAAAGATCCTTCCAAGGTAGATCGCTCGGCTTGCTACATGGCACGCTACATCGCCAAGAACGTCGTGGCCGCCGGCCTCGCGCGCAAGACCGAAGTCCAATTGGCTTACGCCATCGGCGTCGCCGAACCGGTCTCCGTCATGGCCGAAACCTTTGGCACCGCTGCAATTCCTGAAGAAAAAATCACCGAACTCATTCGCGAATACTTCAAGCTGACGCCCAAAGCCATCATCGAGACTCTCGATTTGCGCCGCCCGATTTACAAAGCCACCGCCGCGTACGGCCACTTCGGCCGCAGCGGCCCCGGATTCACCTGGGAGCGCACCGACCGCGCCGATGCTCTCCGCAAAGCCGCCGGCCTCGGAGCCGCCGCCGCTGCGGAAGTGGGAGCCAGGCACTAACGCCGTAAATTTGATTCTTACCGGCCTGACTTTTCGAAGGCCGCATCCGGGAGCGCTCTTAGCCGCTCCCTTCAGAAACGAAATCTAAATCGAGGAGCAAGATCTTGGCTATAGCTGAACTGAAAAAAGGCGATGTAAAAGACATTGGGCTGGCCGACGCCGGCAAGCGCAAAATCGAATGGGCAGGGCAGCAGATGCCCGTTCTCGAATCCATCCGCAAGCGCTTCATCAAAGAACAGCCGCTCAAGGGCCTGCGCGTTTCTGCTTGTCTGCACGTCACCAGCGAAACCGCAAACCTGATGATCGCGCTCCGTGATGGCGGAGCCGACGCCGTCCTCTGCGCCTCCAATCCGCTTTCCACCCAAGATGAAGTGGCCGCCTCCCTGAATCGCGATTACAACATTCCTACTTTCGCGATCAAAGGCGAAGACAACGACACCTACTACTCGCATT
>Ga0209698_10003015_pt1 | contig 18842 bp, 14 predicted proteins | sample LitLauG_LLR_2012_FD_187203 | JGI IMG/M metagenome (GOLD analysis project Ga0209698, IMG submission 187203) | Freshwater sediment microbial communities from Pennsylvania, USA - Little Laurel Run_MetaG_LLR_2012 (SPAdes) (version 2) | ecosystem: Environmental > Aquatic > Freshwater > Creek >...
CGGTGGCAAGCAACATGCAGGGCAGGGCCGTCCTGGTGACCGGAGCGGCCTCGGGCCTGGGCCGGGCCACAGCCTGCGCATTCGGGCGCGCCGGTGCCGACGTCTGCATCGTGGATCTCAATGCGGAAGGCCTGGACGAGACGGCCACAAGTCTGCGCGCCATGGGCGCGCGCGTGCTGATCCACGCCACGGATCTGGCGCGGCGCGATAACTGCCCCGCTGCGATCGCTGCGGCGGCCGCCGAGTTCGGCAGACTGGACGCGCTGTGCAACGTCGCGGGCATCATTGTGATGTGCAATGCGCATGAAATGCCCGCCGCCGACTGGGACAAGACCGTCGCCGTCAATCTGAGCGCACCTTTCCACCTGATCCAGGCCGCAATCCCGCACCTGCTGCAGGCGCATGGTGCCGTGGTCAATGTCACCTCTTCGGCGGCCTTCGTCGGGGAAGCCTACCTGGCGGCCTATTGCGCAACCAAGGCGGGCCTGAATCACATGACCAGGGCCCTGGCGATGGAGTATGTCCACAAGCCCATCCGCTTCAATGCGGTGGCGCCGGGCGGCATGCAGACCAACATCGCTGCGAATCTCCGGATGCCGGAGGGCGTGGATTATGCGTTGATCAAGCGCTTCAGCGGCATGCGCGGCATGGTGGAGGTGGACGACGTGGCCGACATGGTGGCCTTCCTGGCGTCCGACGCCGGGCGCAGCTATCACGGCGCGTGCATCTCGATTGACCTGGGCATCACGGCCGGATGAACACGCGGTACGCATGATCAATGTGGGCTTCATCGGTCTCGGCAGTCAGGGCGCGCCCATGGCGCGCCGCATCGTCGAGTCGGGCTATCCGCTCCTGCTGTGGGCGCGGCGCGCGGCAGCGCTCGCCCCGTTTGCGGATACTGCGGCGGAATCGGTGGCGAGCATTGCCGAGCTGGGTGCACGCTCGGAACACGTGGGCATCTGCGTGGTCGACGATGCCGGTGTCGAACAGGTCTGCGGGGAACTCATGCCCGCGATGCGCTCCGGCGGCCGCATTGCCATTCATTCCACCGTTCATCCCAGCACCGTGGTCGAGCTCGCAAGGCGCGCTGCGGCCCGCGGCCTGGCGCTCATCGATGCTCCGGTCAGCGGCGGCGGGCAGGGGGCCGCGGCGCGGACGCTGACGGTGATGATCGGCGGCGAGGAACAGGCCGTGGCCGCTGCCCGGCCCATCTTTGAGACCTTCGGTGGCCTCATCGTTCGCGTCGGCGACGTGGGCGCGGGCCAGATGGCCAAGCTGCTCAACAATGCCCTGATGGCCTCCCACATGTCGCTGGCCCATTACAGCCTGCAGCTCGCCGCGGAGCTGGGCCTCGATCGCGCGGCGCTCAGCGAGATCGTCAAGGTCAGCAGCGGCCGCAGCTTCGGCTTCGAAGTGTATGCGCGGCTGCCGTCGCCGTCCGCTTTCGGTCATGGCGCCCGGTTGCTGGCCAAGGATGTGCGACTGCTGGGCGAAGTGCTCGGCGCAGATGCGTCTTTCGCCGCCATCCGGAACGTCGCCGCGCCCTTCCTCGAACTGGTGGCGGGGGCAGGCGCCGGAGCGCGCCCGTCCACCCCTGAATAGACGCGCGGTGGCGCGACAACTGCTGCACAGACGCTGTCGCTGACGGCACTGAGGAGACGAAGATGACATTTTCGATCGAGCAATTCCGACTGGACGGCAAAGTCGCCGTCGTGACCGGGGCCGGTGGCCGAGGCAACAGCATTGGGCGCGCCTACGCAGTCGGACTGGGGAAGGCCGGCGCCCAAGTGGTGGTCGCCGACCTGAATGCCGATGGTGCCGGCAAGGTTTGCGAAGAGATCGTGGGCGCCGGCGGCAAGGCCATCGCCGTCGGCGTGGATATCACCAACCCCGAATCGGTGGCGAGCATGGCCAAGGCGGCGACAGCGGCGTTCGGCGGCGTGGATATTCTCGTCAATAACGCAGCGCTGATGGCCGAGCTGGGTTATCTGCCGGCTGCGGACATTCCGCTCGACCAGTGGAACCGCATCATGGGCGTCAATCTGACCGGCGCACTCATTGTCACGCAGGCCATCGTGCCGCTGATGCGGGCCCGCGGCGGCGGCAAGATCGTCAATCAGGTGTCCGGCGGCGCCTACCCGGCCATGTCGGTCTACGGCATCAGCAAGCTCGCGCTGGTCGGATTGACCACGACGCTGGCCCGCCAGCTCGGGCGCGAGAGGATCAACGTCAACGCCATCGCGCCCGGCAACACCATGAGCGACGCGGGCAAGCAGCTCACGCCGGATGATTCGCCGTTCGTGAAGCTGCTGGAAGCGACGGTCGCGATGCGCGTGCGTGGCGAGCCGGACGAACTGGTCGGCACCCTGCTGCTGCTGTGCTCAGCGGCGGGCGATTGGATCACGGGGCAGGTGCTGCACGTCGATGGCGGCTGGGTGCTGCGCCCCTGACCGGGGTGCTGCGCCGCTGATTGCGCAGCCGGCCGGCCTGTCCGGCGGCTAGAGGGCCAGGTGGCTCCAGATGCGCCGATGCCAGACGTTGCGCGCATGGCGTGCCGCCATCATGGCCAGCTCCGGATCGCCATCGGCGATGCTCTGGAATTCGAGCAGTTTCGCATCGCGCCAGGCGCGCACGAAATTGCGGTGGGCCTCGGTGCCGTCCTGCCCGGACGGGGCCGCGAACCGCCTTTGAGCGAAGGCGGTGTTGATCTGAAAGATGAGTTCGATGTAGCGGCTCCCGACGAGGTCGAAGACGGCCTCGCGACTCTCCTGCTCGACCCGCAGCACGTCGTGGAATGACGCGTCCAGAGGCAGGGCGCGCACCTCGACAAGGTACCGTTCGGCCAGGGACTTCGACTCCGCGGAGCGCGCCCGCGCAGCCCTTCGCAGCACCTCGACCCACAGCACCGAGGCGATGGCGGTCACGTCTTCGGGTTCCGTGTGCAGCATTTCGAGGTAGGCGCTGACCGTCGTTTCGATCGTGCGCAGGTCCGGCCGCGCCGCGAAATAGCCGCCATTGATGCCCCGCCTGACGCGCAGCAGACCCTCCCGTTCGAGCAGTCGAGCGACCTGCCTGACCGTGGCGCGCGAGACAGCCAACTTCGTGACGAGCGCCTCCTCGCTGCCCAGCAACATGCCCTCCGCGGCGGCCAGCGCGATGGAACGCAGCTGCAAGGCCGCGGCGTCAATGACGGATTGTGCCCTGGGATTGCTCATGCGCGATCGGGAGGTGAGGGACCGGCGCTCCGTCATTGCGACCAGGGCCTAATAAAGTTCACTGTTAGGGTAAAGCTCGTGGAAAATTGGCAAGGCTATTGGAATAGAGTATACTGTATTTGAAGAAGTCAGACAAATGGGGAGGGCCGTGCATGGCACGTCTGCCTTGGGACATGAGTGGCAAGGTGGTGCTGATCACGGGCGGCAACTCAGGCATCGGTCTTGGGTTCGGGCGCGGGATCGCCCGGGCCGGCGGCGACGTGGTGATCTGGGGTCGTCGGGCGCACCGGAATGACGAGGCGGCCGCAGAGCTGCGCAGCCTGGGCGCCCGGGTGCTGGCCCAGGCCGTCGATGTATCGGACGAGGCGGCCGTGGTCGCCGCCATGGCCGAGGCGGTCGGGCAGATGGGCCGCGTCGATGGCGTGATTGCGAATGCCGGCATCATGAATGCCGCCAAGTCCTTCACGGATATGAGCGGCGAGTTCTACCGGCGGCTGATCGAGATCAATCAATTCGGCGCCTTCTATACGGCGCGGGAGGGCGCGCGGCACATGAGGGCGCGCGCGGAGGCGGGTGATCCGGGCGGTTCCATCGTGTTCTGCGCCAGTCTCTCGGCGGTAACCGGATCCGTAGCCATGCAGCATTACAACGCCTCCAAGGGCGCGATGGCAGCCATGGCGCGCGGGATCGCGGTCGAGATGGGCAGATATGGCGTACGCTGCAATACGGTCTGTCCGGGGTACACCGTCAGCGATACGGTCAAGGATACCGGTCCCGGTACGCCGCTGGGAGACCAGGTGCGCGAACGGAACCCCCTGGGGCGCTTCGGCACCGCCGAGGATTTCGAAGGCATCGGGGTCTATTTCATGAGCGACGCGTCGCGCTTCCATACCGGCGATCTGGTCCTGATCGATGGCGGCTGGATGGCGAATGCCGGCAAGTCCAACCTGGCGACAGGACGGCGCGGATGAGCGGCGGCCACGAGGCCGGGGTCGTCGGGTCGAAAGTCTTCCGGATCGAGCAATTCCGCCATCCGCAGCTGCCCGACGACAGGCGGCGCGCGCTTGAAGGCGTCGACGCGGAGCCGCTCGACATGTCGGTTGACGGCGTGCTTGCCGCAGCGCGCGCGCAGACCGGGCTCGAGGATTTTGGCCCCGCTGATTTCGCAGGGCGGCTCGGCCGTCTGCTCGGCGAAGTGGAGGCGGACGGCAATATCTGGCGCACGGCCAAGGCCCAGTTCGTTGGCTTCTGCGTCAAGGCGGCTGCGAACCGCCTGCGGAACCGCGATTTTCTCAAGCGCCATCCGCAGATCGACGGCCTCGTCATCGATCGACCGATCTTCATCGTGGGATTGCCCCGTTCCGGCACCACCCATCTTGAGAACCTGATCGCCGCCGACCGCCGCTTGCGCTACCTGCCGGTCTATCTGGGAGCGGAGGCGACGCCGACGCCCGGTGAACGGCCGGGGCCGGGCGGCGAGGATCCGCGCTGGCTGCGCTCCAGCGCGCACTGGGAGCGCATGCGCGCGAATCCGATCATGGAGGCGCTGCACGAGCATTCGCCGGACCATGCCTGTGGCGAGAACGAACTGCAGATGCCCGATTTCGCCACCTACCAGTGGGAGTGGATGGGGGACGTTCCAGGCTGGCGCGATTACTATCTCGCGCACGATCAGACGCCACACTATGCCTACGGCCACACCATGCTGAAGGCGATCGTCTTTCAGTTTCCAGATGACCGGCGCTGGATCCTCAAGGGCAATCAGCACAGTGAGCAGCTGCCGGCACTGCTGAACAACTACCCGGATGCGTTCATCGTGCAGACGCACCGCGATCCGCTGGCAATTCTGCAATCGGTCCTGACGATGCGCGGCCTCGCGGTGCTCGCCAACCAGAAGCGGCCCAACATTGAAGCCCATGTTGCCTATTGGGTCGACCGGATCGAGCGGATGCTGCGCGCCTATATCCGCGATTACCGGAGGATCCCCGATCATCGCCGCGTCGATCTGATGTTTCAGGACGTCCTCGCCGATGACATCGGCTCGGCACAAAGGGTGCTCGAAGCCGCCGGCCTGCCGACCACGCCTGAGAGTACCGGTGATCTGAAGAATTACATGGTGCATCATCAGCGCGGCCGCGCGGGGCGGGTCGTGTACGATCTGGCCGGCGATTTCAACCTGAATCCCGGCGAGTTGCGCGAGCGCTTCCGCTTCTATACCGACCTGTTCCCGGTTCGTCTCGAGGTGAATGGCAATGGCTGAGCAAAGCGAGCCACTCAACGCACTGATCATCAATGCCGGGGCCGGCCGGCAGGACGCGGTGGCGCTGGGCGACGACATCTTCATGTCGCGCTGCGTTTCCAACCTCTATCGTGTGCTGACGTCCGAGGGCGATGTTCTCGTGAACACCGGCATCAGCTACAACGCTGAAGAGAACCGCCGCCGCATGAGCGCGGTCAGCAGCAGGCCGATCCGGAAGATTGTCCTCACGCAGAGCCATGAAGATCATATCGGCGGCTGGCACGCCTTCAACGCGCCTGGCGTGGACACGATTGCGCAGGCCAACTATGCGCACGTGCGCGGCTACTGGGGTGGGCTTCGTCTGGTCATGGCCCGTCGTTCGCGCCATTTGTGGAGCCAGGACCAGACCGGCAAGGTCGAACCGCAACCCGACCCCGTGGTCACGACGACGTTCATGGATTCGCACCGCTTCGAGCTCGGCGGCCGGCAATTTGAACTCTACTCGGCACGCGGTGGCGAGACGCTCGACTCCCTGATCGTCTGGATGCCGAAGGAGCGGGTGCTCTTCACGGGCAATCTGACCGGGCCGCTCTTCGGGCACGTACCCAACCTTTACACCCTGCGGGGCGACAAGATTCGCTACGTCCAATGGTATCTGGACGGCGTGCAACGCGTGCTGGACCTCAATCCGGAAGTGCTGATCACCGGTCACGGCGATCCGATCCGGGGCGCCGGCGAGATCGGACGTCAGCTGACGCGCATCCGGGACGCCACGCAATACGTGAAGGACCGCACCTGGGAGGGCATGAATCAGGGCGTGGACCTGTGGACGCTCATGGAGCGCATTTCGCTGCCGCCGGAACTCGCCGTTGGCCAGGGCCACGGCAAGGTACCCTGGATGGTACGGGCCATCTGGGAGGAGCATCTGGGCTGGTTCCGGTATGAATCCACGACCGAGCTCTATGATGTTCCGCCGGGCGCGGTCTCTCCCGATCTCGTGGAACTCGCCGGCGGGCCGCAACCGGTGCTGGATCGCGCCCGCAGGTACCTGGAGGGCGGTCGTCCACTGCAGGCCATGCACCTGGCCGAGGCGGTGCTGGCGGCGGCCCCCGGGTCCGGCGATGCCCTGATCGTGAAGCTGGCGGCGACCGAACGGCTGCTCGCGCAGTGCACGCGCGAAAACTTCAGCGAGACGCGCTGGCTGGAAGCGGAAGTCCGGCACCTGAAGGCCGCGATTTCGGCGGCCACCTCATGACTCATCCGCTGCTGTCCATTGACGCGATGAGCACGTTCAGGTGGTCCTTTGACGAGGACCTCGCGCTCTGGAAGGATCTCGGCCTTCGCCATGCCGGACTGCTGATCTCGAAACTCAACGATGATCCGGTCGGAAAACTTGCGCGGCTGCGCGCTGCGGGAATCCAGTCGAGCACGGTCATCGTGAACGCCTTTGAACTGCGCGACCCGGCGAGCTGGGACGCAACGCGGGTCACGCAGGCGGCGATGATCGACCTGGTCGCCGACACCGGCGGCCACTCGATCTACTTCACGCCCGGCCGGACCACGGGGGCGGCGTGGCGCGAGGTGCTGGAGACCTTTGCCCGGGCGGTGGCTCCGAGCGTCGCGCACGCGCGAAAACGCGGGGTGCATATCGCGATAGAGCCCTCGTTGCGCACGGACGTGTCATTCGTCAATAACATTCGCGATGCCATCGACGTGGCCGAGCGCACCGGCGTCGAAATCGTGGCCGACTTCGGCAACATGTGGATGGAAAGGGATGCGCGTGAGGTGCTGAGACGCGCGGCGCCGCACCTTGCCCTGGTCCAGATCTGCGACGTGATCATCGGCTCGACCGGCAAGCCGCCGCCGGGCGGGCGCGTCCACATTGGCGAGGGCGAACTGCCCATACGCCGCCTCATGGACGAAGTGCTGGATTCCGGATACCGGGGCGTGTTCGATCTGGAGGTCCTGGGCCCCCTGATCGAGCACGAAGGCTATGACAGCGCGGTGCGGCGAGGCGCGGCGAGCGCTTCGGCACTGCTCACGGAGCTGGGCGTGTAGCGAGCGCCAGGCCCGCGCCCGGGCCAGACGGGTCGGTTCCCGGTCAGGCCAGCGCCCCCCAGGCGCACCGATTGCACTGCAGAAGGAAGATGCCATGTTCAGCTTCGAGAGCAGGAATGCCTTCATCATCGGCGCCGGCCAGAACATAGGCCGCGCCATTGCACTTGAATTTGCGCGTCGCGGTGCGCGGGTCGCGGTGGCGGATATCAACCGGTCCGGGGCGGAGGAGACGGCGCAGCTGATCATTGCTGCGGGCGGCAAGGCCACGGGCATCGGCTGCGACGTGACGAACGAGAATTCGGTTCGCGAAGCCGTGGACGCGGCTGAGCGGTTTCTCGGGGACATCGACGTTCACATGAACAATGCGGGCATCATCCACAGCGGGAATCCCGAGGATTTTCCGGCTTCCGAGTGGGAGCGCATGTTCAGCGTCAATTTCTTCGGGGCGGTCCGCGCGAATGCGATCGTGCTGCCCCGGATGGTGGCGCGCGGCCAGGGCTATATCGTCAACACCGCTTCCTTTGCCGGGTTTTATCCCTACGCGACCAATCGCATTCCCTATGCCGCTTCCAAGGCGGCGCTGATTTCGATGTCGGAGAACCTGGCGCTCTATCTGCTGCCCAAGGGCATACGGGTCAGTTGCCTGTGTCCGGGACCCACCATGACCACATCGACGGTGGGCATGAAGCCCTGGTCGGAGAAGGTCATCATGCGCGGTCCGGGAAACCATCTCGACGTGAGGAGTCAGGAACATGCCGCCAGGGTGCTGGCGGATGGCATGTGCGCAGGGCGCATCATCATTCCGACCCACGAAGAGGGCTTTGACCTCATGCAGCGTCACGCCGCTTCGCCGGACGATTTTATCCGGATGAAGATCGAAGAGTTCGCGCGCGGCGCTTCGGGCCTGCCGGGCCGTTAGGCGCGCCCGAGGCGGCAGGCGCGTGGCCCCCGCGTCCGCCGATGCGCAGGCGTTGACTGCAGCGGAAAGCGGCGGGTTCGAGAGTTGCCGGTCGAAGGGCCGGTGACTAAGATCGGGCTGCAGCTCAATCATCGAGCGGGGTGCCTGGCGTTGAACCCATCAAGCGTAGACCGCCCGCGTGTCTGACCGATCCGGGCCCCGCGTTGCGCCCCTCCTGCCGCCGGACTGGCAGGCGGACGCCCATGATGCGCTGAGCGTGTTCCCCGCCGCGCGCGATTTCGTGCTGGCGGGCTGGCGTTCCGGACAGACTGACGTGCAAGGCATCAACCTGATGGGCACCCAGCTGCGGCACCCGGCGCTCGCCAAGGCGACCTTGCCCCTGAACGCGCATGTCGCCAAGGGGATCACCGTGTCGACGCGGGTGCGAGAACTGCTGATTCTGCGCGTGGCATGGCTGCAACGCTCGGAATACGAATACGTCCAGCATATCCGCCAGGGCAGACTGGCCGGTCTGACCGATGCCGAGATCGAACGTGTTCAATACGGTGCCGATGCGCCCGGCTGGCATCCACTCGATGCCGACATCGTGCGTGCGGTCGATGAGATGCAGAAGCTGGCCCGCATCCAGGACGCCACCTGGGCGCGACTCGCCGCGCATTTCGACGAACGGCAGCTCATGGACCTCGTCTATATCGTCGGCTGCTACGGTGTCATGTCCATGTTCTGCAACACCTTCGGGGTGGAACTTGAGCCGGGACAGGCGCCGCTGGATCCGGCGGCCCGCGCGCGGATGCACGCGCAGTAGCTGTCGATGTTCGCTGACGGCCGACGCGCGGGCAGCGGCGGTCAACGCCGCCGCCCGCCGCCACCCGTCGCGTTGATGTAATGACGCGCCAGTCAGCCGACCATGGTGCCTGCATTATGACCCCCTGGGCAATAGGCCTGGTTCGTTAATATTGACAAGGGTCGGGTTCAGCCCTAAAACTCATCCAAGCAAGGCCGGCACACCGGTCGTCAGGGGTGGGCAAAGCATGCAGACCGTCTACGCCTATTCGGGTCGCGACGTAGCCGAGTCACGGCGCGGACTGGCCATGATGTGCCGTAACGAATTCACCGAGGGTGAGGTTGAAATCGAACCGCCTGTCGGCGAAGTCAGGGCGTTCATCCGCCGCAGCCTGGTACGCCCCATTCTGCTGATGCGCTCGATGAACGGCACCGGCATTTCCTTCCGCCGGTCCTGGCACCATATCCGGTCAACGCGCGCCGCGGTGCGGCTGTTGTATTTCATCCACCAGGGTGAGCTCCGGGTGGTGAATTCGGCGGGATCGTATACGGCCGCGCCGGGTCAATGCGCGATCATCAATGCCGACGAGCCTTTTCTCACCAGGACCTTCGTCGGCGACCGCGGCAGCTTCGAGTGCTCGCTCGCCGTCGTACCCGAACATCTGGTGCTGTCGCATCTGCCCTGGGCACGCGACTGCAATTCGTCATTCGAACTGGAAGCGGGCCACCGGCCGGTCGTGACCGGCCTGCTCGACCTGCTGTGCAACGAGGGGCCGCGTCTGGGTCCCAAGACGGTTGAGCCCCTGGTCGAGGCCTTCCTCCAGTCGGTCTCGGACGGTGCCGGGGACTCGGCGGTGGTGTCGGCGCGGTCGGACAGTGTGATCGACAAGCGTTTCGCCGACATCCAGGCCTGCATCCAGAAGTACCTGACGGCACCGGACCTGACCTGTGACCGGGTTGCGGCGCACTGTGGCGTGTCGCCGCGTTACGTCTGCTACGTGCTGCGGGCCCATGACACCTCGTTTTCGGAGCTGCTGTGGACGCAGCGGCTGCACAAGTCGCGGGCATGGCTGGTCTCCAAGTCGTTCCAGCATTATCCGATACACAAGATCGCCTGCATGGCCGGGTTCAAGAGTGCGGCCCATTTCAGCCGCATGTTCAAGGCCTCGTTCGGTTCGTCGCCGAACGCCTATCGCGCCAGCAGCGCCCGTCAGGACGCCGATATCGCCGGCCGTGCGCCGGCGGAAACCCACTGAGCGGGGTTCGGGGGCCTCGAGCGTGGTCTAGGCGAGGCCCCGGGTCAGCTCGTAGTCGCCTGCATCATCGACCCGGGCCTTCCAGTCCGGATAGACGACGATTGTCGTAAAGGTCTCTTCAATGATCGCAGGCCCGGTCATTTCATGACCCGGTTTGAGATCGGCCGCGCGGTACACCGGCGTTTCCCGGTAACCCAGGCCCAGGTTGGCGCGGCGGGCTTTCGCAGGCCGGGCCGCCACCGCGGGCGCGCTGTTGCCCGCCATGATCCGCGGTGAGGGCGTCTCGACGCAGGTCACCAGTCGCACGCCGGTGAACTCCGGTATCTCGCCCTCGCGCACGTGACCAAATTCCTCCATGTGGCGTCCGTTGAACGCCTCGATGGCCCTGGATCCCATCCCGCCATCGACGAAATCCAGGCTGCCCAGGCCCCGGCCGCTTTGAATGTCGAAGCTCAGCGCCCAGCTCTGCCCCGCGTAGCGCATGTTGACCTGATAATTGGCCGTGATCCGCTCGCGCGAGAATCCGGAGCCCGCGTAGAACTTTTCGGCGCGCGCCTCCAGTTCCCGCCAAAGGGCTTTCAGCCGGCCGAGGTCCAGATGGTCGGCCCGAGCCACGTAGGAGCGCTCTTCATCGATGCTCGGGTTGGCCACCAGCGTGCCCAGCGCCGAGAAATTGGGTGATGCCTTGGGCACCAGCACCTTATTGATGCCCAGGTCCTGGGCCTGGATGGCGGCAAAGGTCGGTCCGTTGCCGCCGTAGGCCATCATGACCATGTCCTTGGGATCGAGGCCCTTGCCCGCCGTGGCTTTGCGCACGCCGTTGGACATGTTGGCGTTCACGACCCGCCAGCAATCAAAGGCGGCGTCCTCGGCGCTGGAGCCCATCGCTTCGGCAATGCTCTGGAACGCGTCTGCGACGCCCCGCCCCGACAGGGAAAAGCTGCCGCCGGCGAAGCCCGAGTCGGTGGAGAGTATGCCCAGCATCAGCAAGGCATCGGTGACGGTCGGCTGCCGGCCGCCACGCCCGTAGCAGATGGGACCGGGCTCGGCGCCCGCGGAGGCCGGACCCACTTCCAACGAGCCCTTGTGGACATGGCAGATCGAGCCGCCGCCCGCACCCAGCGTCTCGACCTTCACCATGGGCACGCCCACCAGGTTGCGGTGGTGCATGTTCCAGCCCGCCTCCGCGGGCGCCGCCCCATTCAGCACCACGGAAATGTCGTAGGAAGTGCCGCCCATGTCCACGCACAGCAGGTTCGGGTAGCCCTTGGCCACGCCCACGTGCGCGGATCCGATCACACCGCCGGCCGGGCCGGAGGCCAGCACCCGGATCGGTGACCCCTCGATGTACTCCCTGCTCATGACTCCGCCGCTGGCCTGCATGACCATGAGCTGGTTGCGGTACCGGGCCTGCCTCAGGCGCTCGACCAGCTTTTCCAGGTAGGAGGTGACCCGTGGCGCCACATAGGCATTGACCACAGTGGTGCTGGTGCGATCGTACTCGGGGCCGCGCGGCAGCACTTCGTGCGAGGCCGAGATGTGCACACCCGGCAGCTCCTCGGCCACGATCGCGGCGACGCGCCGCTCGTGCGCCGGATTGACAAACGAGAATATCAGCGAAATGGCCACCGACTCCACTTGCTGCTGCCGGAGGCGCCGGCAGGCCGCGCGCACAGCGTTCTCGTCGAGCGGCCGGTACACGGAGCCGTCAAACAGAATACGCTCAGGTATGGTCAGACGCCGGCGACGCGGCGTGATCTGCTTCGGTGGCGCCAGCTGGGTATCCCAGATGCTTTCCTTGAAGCCGCGACGGTATTCCACGTCGTCGCGAAAGCCCTCGGTGGTGAGCAGGCCGGTGACCGCGCCGTTCATTTCAATCAAGGTGTTGTCGGCGATCGTCGTGCCGTGCACGACTGCATCGCACTGGCCGAGGAAGTCGCCCAGCGTCAGGCCCTCCTTTTCGGCAAGCTTCTGCAGGCCGCTCATCACGCCAATGGAGCGATCCTCGGGAGTACTCAGGTTCTTGTGGAGTATGACTTCCGCGCCCTTCAGCAGCGCGAAATCGGTGAACGTCCCTCCGATATCGATACCTACGCGGTAAGCCATTGCTCTGCTCCTCCGGCCGCGCGCGCCGCCCTGATCCTCTCTCTGAGTGCCGCGGTCGCGGCAACATCCACTCGCAGGTCGAAATTCTCCAGCGATCCGGTCAATACGACGCCGTATTTTTCCCTGGCGCCTGCCACGCTGACATATTCGTCCAGCACGTCCTCCCTGACCGCCTCCGGATCGCGCAGGTATGCCGGGCCGAATCCGGCGCCGCCCCCGTGCTGATAGGCGATCACGGCACCGGCCGGCAGCTGGGCCTTCGCCGCCAGGTCGATCCTGTATTCGTTGGGCGTGCCCACTTCGAAGTGGTTGGTGTAGGGGCTGGCGTCATCGCCGCCGCACATGCCACGCAGCGGGTGCGCGGCGGATACCATCCAGGCCACCGCCATGGTCGGCTTCAGGACCTTCTTCACATTGAGGCTGCCCGGCTGGCCGCGCCACTGCCCGGCGCCGCCGCCATCGATGGTCATTTCACGGCTGATATTGATGATCGGGAAGCGGCTCTCCGCATCTTCCGCGGTCGACAGCAGCAGGTTGCCGAGTGCCGAAGGGCATGAGCCCCAGCCATCGAGGCCCTTGACGGCGGATGCGTCCATGGAACGCGAATCGACCCCCTGGTCCATCCACATCATGCCATGCTCGTCAAACCCCATGACTGCATTGGGCATGCCGATCTTGTAGAGCTGCGGCTGCGCGCGCTCAGGCACGACGGCCGAGAGCGCCACACAGACGGCTTCCGTGATTTCACAGGCCGGGTGGAATGAACCGAGTGCGGCGGGCTTGTTGACCGGGGGCTGGGCAATGCAGCCTTCGGGAATGATGATGTCCACCGCGTTGAAGAAACCTTCGTTCTTGGAAATGTCCGGGTCGACCATGGCGACAATCTGGGTCATCACATAGCCGCGGCTGTTGCCGAAGGTATTCCAGACACCGACCAGATTCTGGCGATCGTCGGTACCGGTCAGGTCCACCGACAGCTGATCCCCCTGCACCGTGCAGGCGACGTGGACCCTGACGTCCTTGACGCCCTGGGTGTCGTGATCGATGTACACGTCCGCCTCGTAGGTGCCTGCGGGCCACTTCGCCACTTCCTGGCGGAAGCGCCGCTCGGTGTGATCGATGGTGTGGTTGACCGCTGCCTTGACCACATCGGTACCCCACTTGCGGATCAGATCCTCCATGCGCCGCACCGAGTGCTGGACGCCGCCGATCATCGCCGCCAGGTCGCCCGAGAAGGTGGCAAACCGGTTGTTGCGCTCCACGAGCTTGATGACGTCACGGCGCTTCTCTCCACGATGCAGCAGCTTGAGGCAGGGAATGGCCAGACCTTCGGTAAAGATATCGGTCGCCTCGAGCGTAAAACCACCGGGAGTCATGCCGCCGGTGTCGCCCTGGTGGGCCTGCAGTGCCTGCACCAGCACCAGCTCGCCCGCTTCGTCGTATACCGGGGCGTAGACGTTGTAGTCGGGCAGGTGGCCGCCGCCATGGTCGGGATCGTTGCCGAGAAAAACGTCCCCGGGGCCCCAGTCGTAATCCTTCAGGTGCATCAATCCATAGCGCACGGTGAGCTGGGTCACGAAGGTGAGGTGCGGAGTTCCGATCGATCCCACGGCCAGGCGGCCGTTGGCGTCGACGATGGTGGCGTTGCGCTCGTTGGACTGATTGATGATGGGCGAAGAGGCCGAACGCCCCAGGTGGCTCGCCGCCTCAAAACAGATCGTCTCCAGCGCGCCACAGATGATGCCTGCTGAAACCGGATCGATCGACGCGGGCGTGGCCAGCGGCGCACGCCGGGCGGCCAGTTTTCTGTTCAGCTCGAAAGACATGGCGGCGCTCCTCCGTCCGGACCGGAAATTCCTGCGGATCATACCTTCAAGGCCGGCCGTGCAATCGCCGGCCACCGCGCCACTTCAGCCAGAGGCAAGGCGGGGGAGCCCTCAGGACACCGTGGCGCGGCAATTCGGGCCGGTTTCTAATCTAAGATGCCATGCTGGCGTGGCCTGGGATCGCAGTGGGCCATGCCGGACATCCCGGCGGCGGAGGTAGACCATGGCGGATTCTGAAACTTATGACGTAATCGTGGTGGGCTCGGGCGCCGCCGGCGCCATGGCCGCGCTGCGGGCGCAGGAGCAGGGCCTCTCGGTATTGATCGTCGAAAAGGCGCACAAGTACGGAGGCACCTCCGCAACCTCCGGTGGCGTCATCTGGATTCCGAACCACGGACTCGGCGGCAGCGACGACAGCCGCGAACAGGCGCTGCTGTACCTGGAGAGCGTCACCAGCGGGCCCATCCAGCGCGACCGGCTGGAGGCCTATGTGGATCAGGCCCGCGACATGGTCCGGTTTCTGGTCGGACAGGGCATCACGCCGATCGTGGCGACCTGGCCGGACTACTACCCGGACAGGCCGGGAGCACGATCCGACCGCTCGCTGGTGTTCGGGACCTTCGACGGCCGCGAACTCGGCGAGCACTTCACGACGATGCGCGAGCAGTTCACGCGCTTCAAGCTGCTGAACCGCTATGCGATGGATCTGGCCGAGTTTTTTGCGCTGTCGGCGCGCTCGCCGGGCTGGCGGCGCACGCTGTTGAAGATACTGCTGCGCTACTGGTCCGACACCGGCACGCGGCGCCTCAGCGCCCGCGACCGGCGATTCACCAACGGCGCCGCGCTGATGGGACCCCTGTACAAGAGGATCTTTTCGCGCGCCGTCGAGGTCCGCCTCGAGACCAGGCTCGAGGAACTGTGCAGCGCCGACGGCCGGGTTTCCGGCGTCAAGGTCAGCAATTTCGGCCGCGAGTATGCCATCCAGGCACGTCATGGCGTGGTACTGGCAGCGGGCGGCTTCGAGTGGAACCAGGAACTGCGCGACCGCTTTCTCGCGGTGCCGGGGCTTACCCGGCACAGCAGCACACCCGAAGATGCCAACCGCGGCGAGGCCCTGCTGGCGGGGCTCAAGCTGGGCGCCGCAACGGAGCATACCGAGGCGGGCTGGTGGATACCCACCATGCACATGCCCATGCCGCGCGCGTCGAACTTCGAGGAGATCCACCAGGCGGCGTTCGATGTCGGCCGGCCGCACAGCGTGTGCGTAAACCGCAACGGCGTGCGCTTCGTCGACGAAGCCTGCGGCTACGACGACTTCGGCAAGGCGATGGTCGAGGACCAGCTGAAGACCGGCGCAAATATGCCGTGCTGGCTGGTGTTCGATGCGAGCTTTCGCGCCAAGTTCACGGCGGGCGGCTTCATGCCGACCGTGGCCATGCCCGATTCCCGGATCCCTTCGGATTGGTGGGATCACTACATCTTTCGGGCGGACACCGTCGAGGCGCTGGCGGCCAAGATCAAGGTGCCGGTCGCTGCGCTCAAGAAGACGGTGGCCAGCATCAACGCCTATGCGCGCAAAGGCGAGGATCCGGAGTTCGGCCGCGGTGGCAATGCCTACGATCGTTTCTTCGGCGACCCCTTCAACAAGCCGAATCCCTCGCTGGGACCGATCGAGGCCGCACCGTTCTATGCGGTCGCGATCAACAATGGCGACCTGGGATCGAAGGGCGGACTGAAGGCGGACGCCCGGGCGCGCGTGCTGGATACCCGCGGTGAACCGATCCCCAACCTCTATGCGGTCGGCAACAATTCGGGCAGTCCGTTCGGGAACTGCTATCCCGGGGCCGGCGGCACGATCGGTCCGGCGATGACCTTCGGATTCATCGCCGCCAGCGACATTGCTGCCCGGGCGCGCCAGTGAGCCGCACGGCGGCGCATCGGGCCGCATCGGCGACATCGGGACATTTATAGTAAGCTGCAGGCCTGGACCTGCAGGGAGCCCGATGTGCTATGAGTATGGCTGGATCGGCGTCGGTACCCAGCTACCAGACGCTGGCATTGACCCGCGCCGGCCGGGTCCTGACGATCGCGTTCAATCGCCCGGAAGTCCTGAATGCCGTCAATCTCGTCATGCACGACGAACTGGCGGAGGTATTCGCCTTCGCGGGCAGCGACGCCCATTCCGACATCATCGTGCTGACCGGCGCTGGTCAGGCCTTCTCGGCCGGCGGCGACCTGGAGCATCTGGCGCGCAACGCGGCACGTCCGGAGTTGTTCGACCATGAGGTGACTGTTGCCCGGCGCATCGTGCTGGCCATGCTGGAGATCGACAAGCCGCTCATCTGCCGGTTGAACGGCCACGCCGTGGGGCTTGGAGCGACACTTGCGCTGCTGTCGGACGTCATTTTCGCTGCCGACAGCGCCAAGATCGGCGACCCGCATGTCAACGTGGGTCTGGTGGCCGGGGACGGGGGTGCCGTCGTCTGGCCCCTGCGCATCGGCTTCGCCCGCGCCAAGGAATTCCTGCTGACCGGTGAGCTGTTGAAGGCCGACAAGGCGCGGGATCTGGGTCTCGTAAACCACTGCATGCCGCTCGCCGAGTTGGATGCGGCCGTGGAGGCCTGCTGCAAGCGTCTGCTGCGGCTGTCACCGCAGGCCGTGCGCGGCACCAAGCAGCTGCTCAACATTGAACTGAAGCGCATTGTGGGCAGCGTGCTCGACACCGGGCTGGCACTCGAGGCGGCATCGGTCCGATCCCCGGAGCACCGGGCGGCGGTCGATGCCATGCGGGCGAAGCTCGCCGGGAAATAAGCTGCGGGAACCCCGCCAACGGCCTGCGACCTGACTTCGGTGCCGGCTCGCCCCGCCCGGGGCAAGTCGTGCGCCCCGGTTCATGCCGGCGCTTGCGGGGCAAATTCTGACTGCAGCCGTTCGATGCGCATCCGGTACTGGCGGATGGCTTCGGCCTTGATCGGGCCGTAACCGGCTATGTCCCCGGCGGCGCCGGCCATTTCGATGGCCAGCCCGAGATTGCTCGCGCTCAACCCGGTGACGAGGCGATCGACGAGCGCCAGGTAGTCAACGATCAGCCGGCGCTCGCTGCGCCGTTCGGCGGTATGGCCAAAGGGATCGAGCATGCCGCCGCGCAGGCCGCGCATGGCGCGCAGCAGGCGGAACAGCGGCAGGATCCAGGGTCCGAAGCTGCGTTTGCGCGGCCGGCCCGAGGCGTCGCGTCCGGGCAGCAACGGCGGCGCCAGGTGGAATGACAGCTTATAGTCTCCCGCGAACTGCGCGCGCAGGCCATCCTGGAAGCGCGGGTCCACGTGCAGCCGCGCGACCTCGTATTCGTCCTTGTAGGCCATGAGCCGGCCCAGCGTCAGCGCCACCTGCCGTACGAAGGCCTCGGTGCCGGCCAGACCCAAGGCCGTCACGCGTACTCCGATGCGTTCGATCGCCAGACGGTAGCGCTCCGCGTAGCGGGTGTCCTGGTACTCCGACAGCAGCCGCAGTCGACTGGCCAGCACTTCCTCGAGCGTGCCCATCGCCGCCGGCGCGGCCTGTCCGGGCATATCCAGCGCTCCCGGCGCATGGGCGGCCACCCGTCCGAGCGCGAATGTGCGCAGGTTCTGGTCAACCTGGTTTCCGTTGAGGCGAATGGCCTGCTCCAGGGCCGCAATGCCGACCGGCAGCAAGCCCTGTTGCGCGGCAAAGCCCAGCAGCAGCACATTCGTGCCGATGGCGTCGCCGGTCAGCTCCGTGGCCAGTCGGCTCGCGGGCAGCTCGAGCGGGCGCGGTCCCTCGATGGCCGCCACGACCGCCGCACGCAGCGCCGCCGCGCTGAAATCGGCCCGCCTGTTGGACTGAAATTCGCTGGTCGGGACCACGTCCGTATTCAGCACGGCGACGGTACGGCCGGGCTTGACGGTCCTGAGCACCTGGGCGCCCGAACTCACTACCAGGTCGCAGGCGATGAGCACATCGGTCATGCCGACGCCCAGCCGCGAGGCCTGCAGGCATTCGGGGCCCGGGCCGATGCGGATGTGACTGGTGACCGCGCCGCCTTTCTGCGCCATGCCGATCGTGTCCAGGATCCTCACGGCCTTGCCCTCGAGGTGCGCGGCCATGCCGATCAGTGCGCCGATCGTCAGTACGCCGGTGCCGCCGATGCCGCCCACCAGGATGTTGTAGCTTCCCGGGCCCAGAGCTGCAGTCGCCGGTGCGGGCAGCGCCGCCATCAGCTGGGTGAGACGTTCGCTGCGGCCAACGGCGCCGACCGCAATGCGCGCGCCGGTCACGGTGACGAAAGAGGGGCAGAATCCCTTGAGGCAGCTGTAGTCCTTGTTGCAGTTGGACTGATCGATGCGGCGCTTGCGGCCGAATTCCGTGTCGAGCGGCAGCACGCTCATGCAGTTCGACTGCGTGGTGCAGTCGCCGCAGCCT
>Ga0209698_10003016_pt1 | contig 18842 bp, 12 predicted proteins | sample LitLauG_LLR_2012_FD_187203 | JGI IMG/M metagenome (GOLD analysis project Ga0209698, IMG submission 187203) | Freshwater sediment microbial communities from Pennsylvania, USA - Little Laurel Run_MetaG_LLR_2012 (SPAdes) (version 2) | ecosystem: Environmental > Aquatic > Freshwater > Creek >...
TTGGATAATGTCAGGTCGGCGGACTGTCCCGGTTTGAAGTCGAAGTGCGGTGGTTTCTCGAAATGGAAGGCCATGGTGCCTTCCGCAACCTCGACTCGGTTTAACAACCTGGGTCCGTAACCAGCTAACGGAATTTCTTTGGCAGCCATGCGCACCCCTCGACTTTCGACTCTCTTCGTGTCACACGCAGCCTGCAATTACTGCCCCGTGCAGACTGTTACTGGATCTTCGCAGCGGAGGTTTCTGTTTTCACGGCCCGCTGCTGAATTCTTTCAAAGACATTCTTAACCACTCGATCGCACCGCAGGGCATGAAAATTGAATGCTTCTTTTCTTTCCATGCCAGCACGCGCGTAAAGACTCTTTCGTAGCAACGCCGTGCTCGATGGAGGCGGACCTTGACATTGTCTTCGGTGATTTCGAGGACATCTGCAGCATCGGTCGTACTCATCTCTTCTATGTCGCGCAGTATGAAAATGATCCGGTAAGCGTCCGGCAGCTTTTCGACCGCTTCTTCCAGCAACCTGCGAACCTCCGAGTTTGACGCTTGCTGTTCTGGATCCGGCGCCAAAGAGGCGCCGTCTGTCGAAATCTGTATGTCCATCGCAGAGGAACAGATCGGCCGATGAGCAGACCTCTGCCGGTTCAGTGATGCATGAGTCATGAGCATCACACTCCCTTGCGCCAGCCGTGGTCGTTCGCGTCCTTGAGTTCAATGGTGATCGAACCATCCGGATTCAGCGGTTGTTCGCACGCCCAGGCGACAGGCTTCATCGCGCCTGGACGAATTTCAAGCAGGGCGGAAAGATTCAGTTTGCCCGTGTACCCTTTGGGAAGGAGAAAGGAGGCCTGCCTCATGCCACCGCCGCGGGGATGCCCTGGATCGAGAGTTCCACGCAAGCTGAGTTTTCGGTCCGGGCTCTCAAGTCGAAGCCACAGTACTCCCGGGACTCCCGCCACTCCCCGATTGCTGACACACACGATCACTTCGAAAGTGTCGTACCGCTTGCGTTGCCAAACCCATGAAGGCCGCAGGCGATATCCCATGTTGGCGCGCAGTCGCTCGAACCCGCGTGGATTCATCTCGTTGTAGCGCGCCAGATTGTCGGCTTCGGTCCATAGCGACCAGTAGTTTGCTCGCAGGTCGAGTACGTGCAACATGTAATTCTCCAGCACGTTGATTCCCGCCGCATCGGTCGAGAGTTTTTGCGGGTCGTATTGCCTGAAGTAACCATCCTCCATAATGGCGGCGAGCCACGGCGGACGGTTGGCGAGTTGGTCAATCTGGATGGGCTCCTCCACGATGATGCTGTCGGAACGCAGCCAGGCTCCAGCCCGCATGGCCGTGTCGATCACGGCGCGATTGCCGACATTGCTGATGTCGGGCTGAGTGTTCACGGCAAGTGGTGTTTTCTTCCATGCTGCCAACTGGTCCTCCGTTATGCTGAGGGAAGTACGGTCGGCGGTCACGTAATCTGGGAAGGCATTAGGATAATTGCTGGTATGCCCCTCGCCCCAAAAGCCGTACTGCATCAGATCAACCCACTCGATCAGCGGATTGCCATCAAACTGTGCCGCCAGCAGGTCGGTCAACTCCCTGAATGCATTCTGAAATTCCGGATGGTCATAGCGAGGTTCTCGATATTGCCCGTCGCCCTTGTCTGGAATTCTCCCGATTTTCACAAGCGGAATGCGCTCGCGCAGAAATGGCGGAAGGGCAATTTGTTCCGGTTGAAAAGAAGTGTTCGATAACTGAATTCGAAACGCGACGCGAAGCCCTTTGCGCCTGGCCGCGTCCATCGTCAGGGCCCAAACCGGATCGAGATCGAGCCGCCCGGGGCGAGATTGCACGTTGCGCCAATCGCAGCGAATATACAGAACGTCGACGAAGGGTAGGCTGGAGATTTTTTCTACATGCTGTTCCAGCGTTTCTCGACCGGCGCGCGCCGCAAGTGATGGTCCACTCTCTTCCCAACTGTATCCCACGAGACCGAGCCCCGGATTTCGCAATGGTTTTTCGGATGGGGTCGTGAATAGGACGGTTTGCCAACCTTGGTCTTGCTCGATATCGAAAGGACCCTGGTTCAGACGCTCTCTTGGCGGCAGCGGGAAACAGATTGGATCGTCCCCGGTCGCGGCGGGTGCAAGATTCAGGCGAGTCAGAGCAGACAGGACTGCCGCGCTTTTCAGGAGGTCTCTGCGACGCATGGCGGTGATTTCCTTCTTGATGCGAAATGGTCACAGCAATTTACACGCTAACGGAATTGAGATGCAGAGTCAGTCTACCGGCCCTCTCGGTGACGGAGATGTCGGTGCAACTATTGACGATCCTGGTGAATTCATTCGATTCTCCGTTTACTTTCGTTTACTGTACCATTGCTTTCTGTTTATTGCTGTTCTTCCGATTTCGATTCCCGTGCATTCGCCGTTCCTGCCGCAGGCCGAGTCGGGTGGATATGCTCGAACGAAGCGAGGAGGACCAGCGATATCAGGGATGCTTCCATACCGTCACTGAAATCGGCCATATCGTGTTGGGTGTGATTGTGGTCACTTCTGGCCTTGTTCCTCTGCTTGCAGGAGCGGCTGCGGCCCCTTATCGATCCGAAGGAGGGGTGATCCGAGGGGTGGTTCAGATCTTTACCTTTGTCCACGCCCAGTTTTTAGGTGGGATTTCGAAGGCTGTCGAATACTTTCGATAATTTATTTATTTCTTGCTTTCAGTTGCTCTTTTAGTTTAAAAGAGCTGGTGATTGAAAGCCTTCCCAGGTTAGGAGTCCCACTATGAACTTCGCAAAATATCTGGTTGTTCCGCTGGCACTGGCGATCAGCGTTGGATGCGCGCAGTCGTTGCTGGCGCAAGGCACAGATCTCGGTACGATTCGGGGAACGGTCACCGACCCCAGCGGCGCAGTGATTCCAAATGCAAAAGTCGTCATCCTCGATCTTGCTACGAATACGTCGCGCGAAACGAATACGAACGCACAGGGCGAATACCAAGTGTTCGGCCTCAGGGCGGGCAGATATAAGGTCTCGATCGGAGCACCGGGAATGAATACGCAGGACATTACCGGATTGGTGCTAACCGGAAGCGACGTGCTGAGCGCCAACGCGGTACTGAAATTGTCCGGCGGCAAGGAGCAAATCGTGGTAACCGCGGAGGCCGCTGCTATCAATACTGAGGATCAGACTATCAGTGACACGATTGGCAGCCGCGAGGTGATAGATCTTCCCCGCGACAGTCGCGACGTTTATCAGTTCCTGTATCTGAATCCGAATATCACGCAGGGCACAGATGCCGGCGAATTCAAATTCCTGGGGTTCCAAAGTTATGGCGCTAATTTTGCGCTCGACGGCCAGCGCTCCAATAACGCGATTTTTGGCTCCCCCACTAACAGTGAGCCTTCGCTCGAAGCTGTGGGCGAAGTGAATGTTCTGTCCAACGATTTCAGCGCTGAGTATGCAGGAATTTCTAATATTCGGATTACTACCAAGCGTGGTGGATCGCAGTTTCACGGCTCGGCGTTTTATAACAACAAAAATTCCGCCCTGGCGGCGTGGCAGATACAAGACTTGCAAGGCAAGAGAGACTTTGTTCCGAATCAGTTTGTAACCAAGTTTCCGACGCCGTATTTCAACGAAAATGATATTGGAGGATCCCTGGGCGGGCCAATTCCTGGAATTAAGAAGTCCTGGTTCTTCGTCGCATACGAAAGGAACTTCAACAGATCACCCGTAGACATTTTCAACAGCAAGCTGCCGTATCCGTCCTTCTGGACCGGGGATTTCGCGCCGCTCATAAATAACGCCAATCCCAATCCCGGTCTGCTCCCGGACGTGCCGTCCTCCGTAAGCCTGACGCCGGCTGAAGTGGCAGCTAACACTTACAATGGCCTAGGCCAGCAGTTCGTCACCATACCTTCGCGTCTTCTCAATCCGAACGTGCAGCAGCTTATTAGTCTTTACTTTCCAAAAAACCTGCAAGGCACGACCCCAGCGATGGCATTGGACGACACCGGCCTTCCCACCGGCAAGATTGATGGCGGGTATCAGACGTTGCTTCCCGGCGGTTCGACTCGGGACTTGGGGACCCTTCGCGTGGACCACGATTTTACCGACAAAGATCGCGTGTATGTGGTTTACAACGCACAGGCTTTTGTCGGCACCGGGAACCCTGCAGCGGGCAATAACATTCCGTTCACTGGACTGGGTCTTCTACAAACCGACCGCCGCAATAACACCGTCTCCGGTTCCTATGTGCGTAATTTCCGCAACAATCTGATCAACGAAGCGCGAGGGGGATTCAATCGCGAATATAACTTTCAACACGCCAACACAACCCTGCAGAGTTTCCTATCCAGCATCGGCCTCGACTCTAGTGCCATCGATTCTTTTGGGGCAGTGGTCGGCCCATCGGTGCTCACGACCCACGGATTCCCTTCGATTACTTATGGAGGAACGTTCCAAGGTATTCCCACCGGTGGAAGAAACACAGAACGTCAGTTGAGCCAGTATCTTCTCACTTTTGGCGATACGCTCACCTGGGTAATCAAAAATCATAATCTGAAGATGGGCGCCGATTTCGTAAGAAATCAGGGGCTGGACGGCTTCACACAAGGACGGGGTGCTCCGCGCGGGACAATGAATTACACCAACCCCACGGCATGCGCCAACGCTGCAGCATGTGCGGGTGCCGCCACAGACCCGTTCACTGTTTTTCTGCTCGGGTTAGCGCCCAGTAGCGTCGTTTATGTTCCGGAGTCGCGCCCAAACATGGATGCGCACAACTGGGAGCAGGGCTACTTCTTTCAAGACGATTGGAAAGTCAACTCCAAGCTGACACTCAATCTTGGAGTGCGCTATGAGTATCTGTCTCCGTTCGTTGACAAAAACGATCTCCTGATAAACTTCGATCCCACCTTCGTTGATTCCTCTACCGGTGAGAAAGGGCGAATTGTTGTTCCGTCTAGTAAAACTCTTCCATTCCTAGATGCCCGATTGACCAATTTCGTGCCAGTGGTCACTGCTGGCCAGTCAGGACTTGGCATCGGCCGAGGTTTGATACGGGGCGACAAGAATAACGTGGCTCCACGTGTCGGCATTGCCCTGCGCTTAGGGGATAGATCAGTGGTGCGAGGCGGATACGGGGTGTACTTCCCCACCTCGGCTGCCCAGGGGATGCGCGATCCGCTTGAAACCAACGGTTTCAATCAGTCGCTTAGGAAGAACAACGATCCGACTGCGCCGTTGCAACCATGGCCGACTCCCATGACCGGCGGGCTTACCGCACATGCTGGTGGCCAGCCATCGATCAACGCCGTACCTTTTGGACTTTACCAACCGCTCATTCAACAGTACAACGTCACCTTTGAACGTGATCTAGGGCTGAAAACATCTGTGCGTTTTTCTTACCTCGGCTCGACCGCGCATGGACTGATTGTGGGTAAAGACCTGAACCAAATTCCTCCCAGTGACGTTGGGTGGGGTACAACTCTAGCCGACCCGAACACGGGAATCGGAGATGGAATTAACCCTTGCGACCCTACTGTCGGCAACTGTGGGGCATCGCTTGCAGACTATGCCAAGATTCCCTTTTCTCAGCTGGGAGACTTTTTGATGACCTTTGGAAACTTAGGTCATAGCCAGTCAAATGCCTTCCAGACCCAGGTCGACCATCGTTACGGCAACGGGCTGATGTTCAATGCGTCTTACACCTACCTCGACCAGAAATCTACGGCGTTGGATCAGGGCAACTCCAGCCTTGGTGGCGCGACCTACAATCAATTCAAACCTAATATTGACTATGGCGAGGATGCGTGGCTATCGCGCCATCGCTTCGTTTTTTATGGGCTGTATGATTTGCCCGTAGGACGAGGCAGGAAATTCGGAAATTCGTTTTCCCATTGGGCTGACGCGGTCATTGGGGGCTGGCAGACAAGCTTTCAGATGTTCGCCAAGAGCGGCACTGGGTTTACGCCGTTTTACACCTGCAACAGCGACTGTTTTAACAGTAACAACGCAGTATTCCCAGGAAACACTGCCGTAGGGTCGCTTGACGCCGTCGGAGACTTCAGCGGCTCCTGCTGCAGGCCTCTGGTCGTAGGCGACTTCAAGAAGCGCGGTCCAAATCAAGCTCCGGACCAACTCTTCAATCCCGACGCATTTGCTCCTCCACCCGTGGGCGCCGATTTCTTTGACAATCCACAGGTGGCGAAACGCAACATTTTGTGGGGACCGGGCGCCTGGGGAGTGAATTTGGGTCTGCACAAAGACTTTAAATTCGGGGAGCGAGTGATCGCCAATCTGGGGGCTGACTTTAACAATATTTTCAATCATCCCTTGCGAATGCCGAATTCAGATTTCGGCGGCGGAGGCGGCACCTTCGCCTGGCTGGGCGACCTCACGGTCCACGTTGATCCAAACAACCCAGTTCCTAACGGTACAAACTCCGTAGCGTATCCGTTGGCGCCGTTTGATCCGGCTGAAACTGCAGCGAACGTGAATCCGGATTTCGGAAGAGCATTCTCTACCTTCTCACAGGAGGGCGTGGACAGCCGCCGCACGGTGCGCTTGCGGCTCAGGATAACGTTCTAGAACAAAACGTCTGCGAGAGACCGGTCGCTGCGTCGCGTTTCCTGAATTGACGGGCGGCCGATTCCCGATCTCACCCTGGATGGAGCCATTGCGATAGAGGAGCGGATTTACCCCAGCGTGGCAGCATCAGGCAGGAGCTAAATGAAACTCCGTATCCTTATTTTTCTCACTATTTCCGTCGTAGTGTGCTTGACCAGTGGTCTAGCCGAAAGGCCAGGTGGCTTCCGCGCCATTGGACCGGGCGGCGGCGGAGCCATGTTTAATCCAACAATCAGTCCGCACGACGTCAACACCGTACTGATTTCGTGCGACATGACCGGCTCGTACATCACGCACGACGGCGGGCGAACCTGGCGGATGTTCAACCTTCGTGGCGTCGTGAACTTCTTTGTTTTCGATCCGCAGGATCCTAAGACGATGTACGCACACGCGACCGGGCTGTGGCGGAGCAGGGATGGTGGAGAGACGTGGGCCTTGGTGTCCCCGGCCCCTTCGACCGTACGTGGTCTGAAGATGAATTCCGACCACGCGGATGAAATCATTCTCGCCCCGTCGGATCCATTGGGCGACATTTACGCGATGGCGATCGATCCCGCCGACTCTCGGGCACTCTACGTAGCCGCGGGTCAAAAGCCGAATCCAAGCCTATTTGTTTCTCGTGATTCTGGAGAACATTGGCAGAAACAGGCGGGCTTGCCCTCGAATGTGCGAGGTCTGTGGGTTGATCCGCACTCTGAGCCCGGGGCGCGACGGCTTTTCGTGGGCGCCACGAATTCCGTGGCAACGGTGACGGGAGCGAGTGTTCGCACTCTTCCGTTGCCTGCTGCTGCCACAGATCTTTCTCTCGCATTCGGTTCTGCCGAGCAACCGGTGATTTATTACACATCAGAGCGGGGAACATTCCGCTCCAGCGATGGCGGGGCAAACTGGCGTGAATGCGTGCTTCCCGGCAGCGGCGCCAAGATCCGCGCGATCGCAACCAGCCTGCATCATCCGGAAACCGCGTACCTCTCTTATAGCGATCTCACGCTCGACGGGAAAACCTGGCTGGGCGTGGCCAAGACTACCAACTCGGGCGAGGATTGGCAGTTGGTGTGGAAAGAATCCTCCGCACCGGCGAACAACGTTCACGATGATTGGATTACGGACCGATTTGGCGTCACGTGGGGCGAGAATCCCCTGAATATGACAGTGGCCGACCAAGACGCCAACCTTGCGTACGGCACTGATCTCGGTCGCACAATGCGCACCACGGATGGCGGCGCAACCTGGAGCGGAGTTTATTCACGCAAGATCAACGACGCGGGTTGGACCACCGTCGGCCTGGATGTGACGACCACTTACGGCGTGCATTTTGATCCATTCGACTCAAAGCGCATCTTCATTACCTATACCGATATCGGGGTGTTTCGTAGTGAGGATGGAGGGACTTCCTGGACTAGTGCCACGATGGGAGTTCCGGACGAGTGGACCAACACGACGTATTGGATTGTCTTCGATCCGAAGGTGAAGGGCCGGGCCTGGAGTGTGAACAGCGGTACGCACGATCTGCCTCGTCCGAAGATGTGGCGGCATACAGCAGTGTCGACATACAAGGGTGGTGCGTGCCGCAGCGATGACGGCGGTAAAACCTGGGCGAAATCGAATGAGGGAATGGAGGAGACCGCCGCCACACACATTCTGCTCGATCCGACCAGCCCAGTGGATGCGCGCGTTCTTTACGTTTCCGGGTTTGGGCGCGGAGTGTACAAGAGCGTGAACGGCGGACGAACCTGGACACTGAAGAATCGGGGCATCACGCAATCAGCGCCATTTGCGTGGCGGTTGGCCCGTAGCCCGAACGGAACGTTGTATGTGCTTCTGGCGCGACGTTCGGAAGACGGCAGCATCGGGAATTCCGGCGACGGCGCGATTTATCGATCAACCGATGCCGCGGAACATTGGGAACCGGTTGCACTTCCGCCGGGAGTAAATGCTCCCAACGGTCTGGCGGTTGATCCCGCGTCTCCCGATCGGTTGTATCTGGCTGCGTGGGCCCGCGCCGTCGGGCAACATGGGGAAGGCGGAGGGATTTATCTCTCGGGAAATGGTGGCAAGAGGTGGCAGGCGGTGCTCGATCGGGACCAGCACGTCTACGACGTAACCATCGATCCGGATCCGAAGATCCTGTATGCTGCGGGCTTTGAATCCTCCGTTTGGCGGTCTGCCGATCGCGGACTGCATTGGTCGCGCGTTCCGGGATTCAATTTCAAGTGGGCCCACCGCGTCATTCCGGATCCGCAAGACCGCGACCATATTTATGTGACGACGTTCGGTGGTAGCGTCTGGCACGGCTCGGTGCGTGGAAAGGACAAGCCCGTTGATATCGCCACACCGGCACTTCAGCCTGGGCAGTGAGCATGGGAGATGACAAGCGGGTCTCGATGAATCGCCGGCAATGGCTGTATAGCGCAGGGTTGATGGCAGGAGCTTCGCGGCTCGCCATGCCGCGTGCGAACGCACAAGCGGAAAGGCCACCGGCTCCCAAACCGCTCGACCTGTCTCACTACGAGCCGAAGAGCATGCTACAGGTGCGCGAATCGCGCGTCGAGCGGGCCAAATTTCCGCTGATTGATATCCATGCCCATATTTCCGCCTCGACGAAGTCGGAAGCGGGAGTCGAACTTGCCGCCAAGCGGCAGTACCTGGGAACTCCGCAAGAACTACTGCCAGTGATGGAGCGGAAGAACATTCGCGCGATGGTGAACCTGACGGGAGGGTATGAAAAAGGGCTTGCCGAAACGGTGGCGAAATATGACCGCGCTTATCTCGGAAAGTTCTACACCTTTACTGAGCCTTCATACATACGCTTCAAAGAACCGGACTACCCAAAGCTGCAGGCTCAGGCGATCGAGCAGGCGCGTGGTGATGGAGCGCGAGGGCTGAAGATTCTGAAGACGCTCGGGCTCTATCTGCGCGAGAACATCACATCCGGGACCCTCGTCAAAATAGACGATCCACGATTCGATCCGATGTGGGAGGCCTGCGCGCAGCTCAATATGCCTGTGGCCATTCACGTTTCGGATCCGATCGCGTTTTTTACTCCCACAGACCGTTTTAACGAGCGCTACGAAGAGCTGAACAATCATCCCGATTGGTCGTTTTACGGCGGCGACTTTCCGAGCAACGAAGAGCTGCTTGCGGCGCGCAATCGTGTTATGGCGCGGCATCCCAGGACGCAGTTTATTGTGCTGCACGTCGGAAATTTCGCTGAGGATCTGCAAAACGTTTCCGACAATCTTAATCGCTACCCGAACATGTTCGTCGACATCGCCGCGCGCATCGGCGAACTCGGCCGCCAGCCAAGGGCGGCGCGCAGATTCTTCGAAAAACATCAAGACCGGATTCTTTTCGGGACGGACGCGACCCCTCATGGAGACGATTATCCGCAGCAAGTGTTCAACGACAATCTGTATGAAATCTACTTCCGCTTTCTGGAGACCGACGATGAATATTTCGACTATGCTCCGGCGAAAGTGCCACCACAGGGGCGGTGGCGAATTTACGGTATCAATTTGCCGGATTCCATCTTGAGCAAGGTGTACTACGAGAACGCTGTGCGTGTGCTGCGAATCTAGATGCGAGCTATTCCTATCTTCGTGCCGTCCTCGCTCGCAATCCTGCGGCGAGCGGACGTACGCGGCCCGGTTCGAGTCTGGAAAGGAACGTGGATGCTGCCAACGTATGACGAAGGACGGGCAGAACCGAATCCTCCTTTCGATCAGTTCGCCAGCAGCACAGTTAATTATCCAGAGCATGATGAGTTATCATCCACGCGTTTGGCGCGCGCTGGGAGCGCACGCCAGTTAAGTACCAGGAGGGAGGAGGGTGTCTCAATTGCAGATCAAAATTCTTGCAGACAAGGATTCTTTGGGCCGCGCCGCGGCGGATCAGGCCGCGACTTCGATTCGGCGGGCCATACGCCAGCAGGGGGTCGCTCGAATTATTGTCGCTACGGGCGCATCTCAGTTCGAATTTCTTGATGCGCTGACTACTGCTCCGAGCATTGACTGGAGCTGCGTCGAAGTGTTCCACCTGGATGAGTACATCGGACTTCCCATCACGCATCCGGCAAGTTTCAGGAAGTATCTGCTCGAGCGTTTGATCAAAAAGACGGGAATCTCCCGATACCACTTCCTGGACGGCGACGGAGACGCTCAACGTTCGGTTGCAAAAATCGGTAAAGAGCTGCAGCGCGAACCGGTCGATCTTGCATTTGTCGGAATTGGAGAGAATGCGCACCTGGCATTCAACGATCCCCCCGCAGATTTCGAAATCGAGGAGCCTTATCTAGTAGTCCAACTCGATCAGGCATGCCGGCAGCAGCAAGTGAACGAGGGATGGTTCGGGAAGGTGGCCGATGTTCCCACGCAGGCGATATCGATGTCGGCGAGACAGATCCTGCGCGCCAGAGAAATCATCGTGGTGGTTCCCGAAGAGCGCAAGGCACAAGCGGTGAAGCACTCACTGGAGGGAGAGATTACGCCGATGGTGCCGGCATCGATTTTGCGCAGGCACCCGAACGCCACCATCTATCTCGACAAGGATTCTGCGGCTCTGCTAACTTCAGGAGTGCCTAGCGCGACGTAATCCGCCGGACATGCAAATTCCGACAGAGCCACCGCGCCGAATGTGCGCCGTACCGCTTCCGTCACTGAATGTAAGCGCCGCCAGGCAGTAAGTATTGAATCGGCCATAGCTCGCGACGCTGTAAAACTAGTTCCGACCACTTCATGACGTCCACAGCGGGATGCGGCCCAGGGTTCACTGCAGTGAGCGTGCTAGCGATGGCGGAAGCAAGGATTGCGCTCTCCGGATCGCTGACAATGGAGAACGAGCTAGCGTGCAGTTTCCCTCTCGCGAAGCTGAGAGCGATCTCGGCATCTTCGATCATCTGCAGGAAAAAAGGCCTGCCGGTTAACAGGGAGTTATACACGTAGCCGGCCAGGACGCTTGAAAGTGGATTAGCATAGGCCTGCGCCTCGTCCGTGAGTGCGAGCGAAGGATCGTCCTCAGAGACAGGCTTGTAAGGCATTCGCGTTTCGCCCAGTCCGCGAAAATCAAAGCTGATGACATCGTATCCAGCATTGAGCTGCTTAAGGATCTCCACCCAATCGTTTGGAACAGCCTTTCCATCTTTCGTGAACCACAGCAACCAGCGCCTGCTCTCGCCGGTGGTCTTATGAATGTGGAGCAGAGGCATCACCAGATTGTGGCTGTGATGCAGGAGATATCGATCAATCGCTACATCTTGGAAAGTGGAGCTGCCGGAATTTTCCCACGCGATAGTATCGGCAGCAGGTGCCACGTTGCCGTAAGGGACTAAGTTCCACGAACGAATCTCCGGATAACCCTTGCCGAAATACAACTGCCGAAGTGATTCGGCTGGTCGCCCTTTGTGCTCGGAGTAATAGTCCCGGATCGATTCAGTAAGCGGCTTTGCGTCCTGAAAAGCCTGCAGGACCTGGCCAGTCGAGCTGCACTGCAGTTGCTTTGCGTCGAGCGGCTGAACGGGCGCCAGAGTTCGCACGGCAGGCATTTGATTGAAATGATCCAGGAACTCGAATGCTGCTTCCTGGTTGGCATCCGAGTACTCGTGGCCGTGATAGCCCTCGGTCATGCCGATGCGGTCGCCATGTCCAAAACGGACGTAAAGCTGTCGTACTTCGCGGAATGTTGTTTCTGCACCCTCGATGGGGAAGAAATCGAGCACGGCGGCGGCGACGAATATCGGTCGCGGATACATAAGTGCAAGCAATCCAGCATGGTCAACGCCATTCGAGATCATGCCGTAAAGATCCTGCTCTGGATCACTGTCGGGATCCTGGAAGATTCGGTTGTGAATGCGCATGGGCAGCGCCGTGATGTAGCAGGAAATCGCGGCGACCTTGATGCGAGGCTCGAGTGCAGCGATGTGCATCGCCTGAAAGCCACCCCCGCTCGTGCCGGTGATGTTGATGCGGTTGGGGTCGACTTCGGGAAGTGTGAGCAGGTAATCAAAGGCGCGCAATCCGTCCCAGATTTCCCAGCGTGCCAAGTTCGTGCCCGCGAGGTAGGCGAGGTTGCCGAGCACAGCATGCTCGGCACAGATCAGGTTGTAGCGGCTCTTGCCGGCCTTTGCATCCCAGAACTGGCTCCGCTCCCCTTGTCCGACGGGGTCCCAGGCCAGAACAACATACCCGCGCAGCACCAAGCGCTGGCACAGCGACTGATAATGGTCCTTGCCGTCCGGGGCATGTCCGGCGGGCACGAGAATGGCAGGATACCGTTTGGTTTTGCCCGCCCCCCGTTCATCCGGCACATAGACGAGAGCAGTCACATAAATCCCCGGAAGGCTTTCAAAGATCACCTTTTCAATGTGAAAGCCGTTCATTGGAATGCTGCCAGTGATCCTGGCGTGCAATGGAGTCCTGACCGTTGGGAGTCCGCCCATCATCATCAAAACTTTCCGCCGCAGTTCGCGTTGCAGGCGCAGCAAATCAGATTCCGTCCGGACGCTGCGCCAGGCGGCGATTCTTTCCTCATCCTGCTGCCATGCCATATCGGTCTGGTACTGGAGATAAGGAGTGATCTGCGGGCCGTTCGAAGGTGGGGCAAGAACTCGAAAAGCATCCGGAGGCGGCGCCGTCTGGCTCAGCGCGGGAAGGTTAACAAGCGAAAAGAACAGAAAAGCCCGGAACGATGCTTGCGCAGAAACGCTCATCGTTCGAATGAGGGACGCCAGACTTGTCACAGGGTATGTTCTTGCAGCGCGAACGAGGATACGTACGAATGTCCGGGAGCAATCTGCCGCACGCTTTCTCTTCGAATGAGTTCTGTCGGCATGACTAGTTGTTGTGGAGCGAGATTCGGTTCCTGGATTCTGCGGATAGCAAATTCAGCCAGATGTACGCCGAGTTCTTTCGGAAACTCGCGCACCGTCGTCAGCCCCGGATGCAAGACTTCACCAATCGTGTCATTGAAGCCGGCAACGCTGATGTCATCAGGAATTCGGATTCCACATTCCTGCAACGCCTGGTACACGCCCGAGGCGGCCTGATCGGTCCCGACAAAAAGCGCGGTAGGTCGCTCCCCCGAGGCCAGCAAGGCCTTGACGGCCAGGTATCCCAGTTCGCGATCTTCCGAGCCGATCTCACTGAAGCGGGGCTCGAGGTCGGCATCTTTCATCGCCTGCCGATATCCGCGAGCGCACCGCGCAAACCATGGTAGGCGCTGGTTCCCGATATACCAGATGTTCCGGTGACCCTGCGCGATCAGATAGCGCGTGATCTCGGCAGATCCGCGCACGTCATCGGTGAAAACGCAGTCGTATTGATCCGGTTGCCAGTCGCCGACAATATTGTTTCCAACCAGAGAGAAAGGAATCTTCTTTTCCGTGAGGGCGGCCAGAATGTTGGCGGAATGTGTGCCGCTCAAGATGACACCGCTCGGGCGGTTCGACGACGTCAAAACTTCGGGAAGACTCAGGCGGCTCAGCGGCGCATTCAGATCGGAACGAAAAGAGATGAAATGGAGCGCCCAGTCTTTGCGCGTACAGTATCCCTCGGCTCCAAGCAGTACCTTGGACTGGAATTCATTCACCGTATCGCGGTTGCCGAGGATAAAGGCGATGGTGGGGCCCTTTGCGCCGGACGTCAGGTTGACACCGAGATCTTGCGCGGCCGCGAGAACGGACGCTTGTACAGATGGCGCGAGCCTGGAGTTTCCCTGCGCTACGCGCGAGACGGTGCTCAGGCTGACTTTGGCTAACCGAGCCACCTCGGCGACTCTTTGAGGCTCTTTGGATGAGGTGGCGTCCGAACCCGACTCCAGTTTCCGCACTGCGCCGCCATGGGACCGAATCGCCAGACTCTGTGAGCAGAGAGCATCAAGATCGCCGCGCGCCGTCACGGCGGAAACCGAAAACCGGCTCGCCAGCTCACGGACCGTGATCTGTCCCTTCTGCTCGATGAACTCAAGTATCTTGCGTCTGCGTTGCTCGGCTAACAGTCGCGAACCGGACGCCATATGGGTTTCCTTGCCAGGCTTCGAAACGGGGCCGCCTGTTGCCCCATATTCTATACATCGAATGAGAGCAAAACAAACGAAAGGTGATCGAGGAGTATGCATGCGGCCAAGTAGCCTCTCAGAAGTGATTGATATGCCAGCAGTTGCTGCTCGCTTGCACCACAATAAAAGCCACCGCAAGATTAGGGGTTTCTGCTGTCTTTCGTATACTTGTGTTTACTTTTGCAGGGAAGGGTTCTCTGGAATGAAACGTCGAGACTTCATGATGGCTGTGGGAGCGAGTATCGGACTCACCATAATAGGGAGCAGCGCGAAGTCACCCCTACCTCGTCCCCGTCTTCTTATTAACAAGGCCGATCCTTTTACCGGCCTTGCGCTGCTGAAGACTCGCTATGAAGCGGGAATGCGGCCATCCGATGACATTGAAGGCTGGGCGTTATCCTGGCAATTGACCGGCAATAAGGCTTTCGCTGAGAAGGCCAATCAATGCCATGCGGACTTCCGTGTAGCCCGTCGTCAGTCCGCAAATTGTTGCGAAGCGCGAACTTGCCTTGACAGGGGCGGTTTCCGTGGCCTAGGCTGCGAACCGGCAAGCGGTCCGAGCGACCCAACTCAGGTGGAATGAATGACAAGAGCGGTATTGGACGAGCAAGCAAATCGAGGAATGCTGCATTCTAGGGTCCTGCGAGCCTGTTGCGTCGTGGCCCTGACGGTCTTGGCGCCGGCCGGAGTCCGCGCGGCCGACCATTACGAAGTGATCATCGAGCGCGACGTACAGGCGAAGATGCGTGACGGCATCACGCTGCGCTCAGATGTTTGCAGGCCAAAGACGGACGGCAAGTTTCCAGTGCTGTTGACGCGCACGCCATACGACAAGAAACGGGACGCTGATATTTGCTTGAAATGGGCGGCACGCGGGTACGTGGTAGTCGCGCAGGACGTTCGGGGGAGATACGCATCGGAGGGCGAATGGTATCCGTTCAAGAACGAATCGCAGGACGGCTACGACACGGTGGAGTGGGCGGCTGCGCTTCCGTATTCCAACGGAAAGGTCGGGATGTTCGGTGGCTCCTACGTCGGCGCGACGCAGTATCTCGCCGCGATTGCCAGTCCGCCTCATCTGGCGGGAATTTCCCCCGACGTTACAGCGTCCAACTATCACGACGGCTGGACCTATCAAGGCGGCGCGTTCGAGCAATGGTTCGACGAATCGTGGACGACGGGACTGGCGGAAAACACCATGGAACGCCGCGCACAATCGGGCGGCGACGCGCTCGGCTGGACACAAGAACTGCCATTATGGTCTTATCCCGTGCGCGAAGCACCTACGGCGGCGGGACTGGCTCCCTATTTCACCGACTGGCTGGCGCACCCGAACTACGACGACTTTTGGAAGCGCTGGTCTATCGAAGATCACTACGCGCAGATTCAAGTTCCCGTATTCAGCCTGGGCGCGTGGTACGACATTTTTCTGGGCGGCACGCTGAAGAACTATGCAGGGCTGAGGAAAGAGGCGGGAACGGAGGCAGCGCGCCGTGGCCAGCGCCTGCAGGTCTACGTGGGTGGACACGCGGGTGGATCGGACGCTCGAAGGGTTGGCGCGGTTGATTTTGGGGACAAGTTGCCGTTTGATCTGGATGAAGCCGTGCTCCGCTGGTACGACAGCCTGCTGAAAGAGATCGGGAATGGGCCGGATCAGGAGAAGCCGGTAAGAATCTTCGTCATGGGCAAGAACGAATGGCGCGACGAAAATGACTGGCCGCTGCAGCGCGCCAAGGCAACGCGCTATTACCTTCACTCGACCAAACCGGCGAACGGCCTGGAAGGAGACGGCGCCCTGACTACGGCTGCTCCTGCCGAGGAGAAACCCGACCAGTATGTGTACGATCCCAACGACGCGATCCCCACGATTGGCGGACCGCTTTGTTGCTCAGCGCTGCCGACCGGGGTCGGCCCGCAGGACCAGCGGCCGGCGGAAGCGCGGGGCGACGTGCTCGTTTTCTCCTCGCCAGCATTCACCCAGAGCACGGAAGTGACGGGTCCGATTACGCTCGATCTTTATGTCAGCAGTTCTGCTGTGGATACAGACTTCACCGGGAAACTGGTTGACGTCTGGCCGAACGGATTTGCCCAGAATTTGACGGAAGGCATCCTGCGCTTGCGCTACCGCAATTCGCAGGAGAAACCGGAACTCGCAAATCCTGGGGAGATTTATCGCATCAGCATGGATCTGTGGGCGACGAGCAATGTCTTCCTGCCCGGACACAAACTGCGGCTAGAGGTTTCCAGCAGCAACTTCCCGCGATTTGATCGAAACTTGAATACGGGCGAGGATCAGGCGCGGGGGACGCACATGGTGAAAGCAACCAACGTCATTTACCACGACAAATCCCGGCCTTCGGCGCTGGTTCTCCCCATTTTGCCGTAACGGGCAAGCCGTCGAGCACCTGTCCGTACCATATCCTTCTGGGAGAATGGTCGCCAACCCTTCCCTTACAAGATTAGAGAAGCGTTGCCCATGAGCACTAGCGTTAATCGGGAGTTGAGGCGAAATCACAGCATCCGCAGAAATCAAACTGTCATGCTAGTGAGTCGGCTTCAGTTTGCGCGCTGCGTGAAACGGAAATTGCGGATGCGACCCGAGTTGAGCACTAAGCCGGATACGCGGTGGATGGAATCGAGGGTAAACCGATCGTGCCGACTCCTGCCGTGAAGCCGTCAAGAATTCTCGGCTCGAATTGGAAAGCCAAGGAATGTTCCCATGGGCGGTATGCACGTCATCTTGCGTTGGGTAGCAGGCCCTTTTCAACGAGCACGGGTGGACGGCGGTGCCGGGTGACCTGCTCATCCGCATACGCCCAGCCGAGCAAGTCCCCGTCTTTCCATGGCCGTGTTGACAGCTCTAGACCGAACGGCAGACCATTGGGGTAGAACCCGCCTGGAACCACTATCGCAGGAACACCGATCATGTTGACCCATCCCGTGTTGCTGTGTGGACCTTCACTTATCTTCCCGTCCTGCGGCATGGTCTCATCGGGCGGAGGCATCTGTATGGCCGGGTAGACGAACCCGTCGAGGTGCAGTCGATCCAGTACTTCGTTGTAGGCCTCGAGCGCCCTTTGCCGGGGAACAAGGACGTTGGCTTCGGCTTGCGGATCGTTCTCGAATACGGCTTGGATCAATGGCGGCCGGTTTTTCCGGGTGGTCTCATCCACGCCTCCGATGATCGTGGCCGGCAAAGGGGACCCAACCACCTTCTGGTACTCATCGGCCGAGCGGTATTGCGTCGGACCATACTCAGCGAGAAAGTTTTCTGTTCCTTCGCGGACGTAAGGAAAGGTGCCGACGCGCGCTACGGTTACGGCGAAGCTGTCGTTGAGGATGGAATCGTCGAAGATGACCGTTGCACCAGCGGCGCGCAGCCCTTCCAGCGCCTTCATAAAAGCCTCGCGCGTCTCCAACCGCAACGGGAGCCGAGCAGCGGCCGTGTCTTCTGCGACCTCAGTCGCCGACTCCGACGCAGGAATGCCCTGAAACGGAATGCCTGCTCCTCCAAGGATGAAGGCAGGAACACCGAAGCGTTTTCCCTGGAGCGCGTTCGCTTTCAGGTACTGCACGTAAGGGCCGGGCTGGGCCTTTGCAGCAGAACCGATCGTGCGGGGATCCAAGGGATCTTCTCCGGCCATGACATCCAGCGCAATGGCTGCATCGGTCACGTCCCGGGCGATTGGACCGGTGTTGTCGAGCAGCCAGTCGAGCGGCGCGATGCCAGCAATGCTCACCAGGCCGCGCGTTGGGAAGACACCGACGACGGAGCTTGCGGCAGCCGGCATCCGGATCGAGTTGCCCGTATCGGTTCCATTGCCGAGCAATGCAAAATTTGAGGTGATTGCGGTGACGGTGCCTCCAGACGAACCACCGGGGCTAAAACGTACGTCATAAGCATTTCCGGTGCGTCCGTACGCAGTACTGCGATTGGTATCACTTGCTGCAAAATCCGGCATGTTCGTCTGCCCAAGGATGACGACTCCTGCCGCGCGTAACTTTGCGATAATCGTTGCATCTTTTGGCGCGACCAGTTCATGGCCGGGGATGGTGTAGCCTTTCCATCCATCCGTCGTGATCAGGCCTTTGATGCTGGTGTTTGCCTTCACAACAATCGGAATGCCCCACATGGGACCGCGCACATAACTACTGCCACCCGCT
>Ga0209698_10003017_pt1 | contig 18836 bp, 19 predicted proteins | sample LitLauG_LLR_2012_FD_187203 | JGI IMG/M metagenome (GOLD analysis project Ga0209698, IMG submission 187203) | Freshwater sediment microbial communities from Pennsylvania, USA - Little Laurel Run_MetaG_LLR_2012 (SPAdes) (version 2) | ecosystem: Environmental > Aquatic > Freshwater > Creek >...
CCTTCATAGTGGGGTCGAGGGGACGAGTCCTCTCGCCTTTTCTACGCTCACTCCGCCAACCGCTTGAGCAAAGCACACCCACGCACCTCGGCGGCATAAGTTACCGCACGCTCCGCCGCCGCCGCGCGGACACCAACGATGTCGCGCGCCATGGAGAGGATCGCATCCGCGAATTCTGAATCGTTAGCTGCTTCGCGCATCGCCTCCGGCAAGCACGCATCCGCAAAGCTGAGCCCCGCCGTCATGACGATTCCCTTGCCCGCCGCCAGGGCCTCGCAAACGATCCCCGATCCTGAAAGAGCATAGCGCGCCCCGGTATACGGCAGCAGCGCTACGTCGATCTGCTCGAACCGGTGCGCATACTCGGCTTCGGAAAGCGGCCCGGCGATGAATTCGATGTCGAGACCCGGCCCTGCTATCGTTGCAAACCGCTCCCGCAGATCGTCCGCCTCGTTGCCGCGCGCATCACTCGCATGAATGACGAACGATAGCGCCTGATCGCCTGCCCTCCGCCGCGCCGCGACTAGCGATAAGATCGTCTCCAGCCGAGGGAACCCCTTCTCGTTGCGCTTGCCCCCGAAGTAGCCAAACGTGGCGCGACTCGCGTCACGTCCCGGGGCGACACAGGCAGGCGGGTTGAGGAGGTAGGGATAAACCTCGCTCGCCAGTCCATAAGCCTCACGCAGGTGCCGCTGCATGGCGCCTGTCTCGACATAGAGATACACACCGGCCATGCGCTGGGCGTGTGTCGCGCGGGTGCTTTCGGATGCCGCAGCAGGCGCGGCGAGCCGTTCGAGGGCGGGCGATGGCGTAATGATACGGGCGTGGATCTGAGCGTCACGCAGGTCTGGCTGCCTTTCTCGCATATCGGCGAGACCCGAAATCAGCTCCACATCGGCCGATGGCGCGATGATGTGGCCAACCGGCGCGCGAATCGCGGTCCTCAGTGCGCCCTCAAGCTCCGGCCACTTGACCCGCCAGCGAGACCACTCCCAGTCCTCGAGCCGCGCCGCCAGCGCCAAGTCATTTGGCGCCAGCCTCGCACGTGCTCTCGTGAGTGCGAAACGCGCGGCGTTTTCAGCAACGAGCGCGCCCTTGTTGAATTTCCACAACCGCCGCCGCAAACGGCCATTGGGCCGCGGGCCCAGCCCGGGCTCGTCATAGACGGTGGCCTTGAATGAGCGATGGACGCAAAGCTCTGGCTCGCGAGCAAATGCCCCCTGTGGCAGCCGCGCATTGACGAGCACGGTTGCCGTGCGAGGTGCGACCACCGCCACGAGATCTTCGAGCGACTTGAGATGATGCCCATGGACCGACGTGCACGATGGATCGACGATCAGGATCGGCTTCATGCACACAACTCAAACTCCGATTCTGCCGCTTTCATTCGTCATTCACTTTTATGGGCGTCATATCAACCAGGATGCCGTCATTGCGACGGAATCAGATGCTGTGTCGAGTTTGTAATGCCAGTGACCGGTGCACGCGGGCAGGGGGCGAGTTGCCCCATGGTCCACGTGGCAAATCTTCGTCTCAAATCGAGGTCTTGAAGTGGCCCAACGCACACCAGAGCCCCGCGATGCAGCAACCGCCCTGCGCCGCTTTGGCCTCGGCCCAAAACCGGGCGAAATAGCAAAAATTGCCGCCGACCCGCGCGGTTTCCTGCTTTCCGCGCTGATCAGCCCCGCGCTTGCCCGCATCGACGATAGCCCCGAACTCGGCTCATCACCCAAAGTTTTTGCCGAGCTTGAGGAAGCCCGCGTCGAACAGGCGTTCATGAAGGCATTCGGCCAGTCGGGACCGCCAAATACGGCCCAGGGCGCACCCCAGCCCGGCGCGCAACCGGTGCCGCCCACGACCGCAGGCATGAAGGTCGCTTCTGCAGCGACTTTGGCGCCGCCGAACATGATGGCGGGTGGCCCGCCTGCCCCGGCAATGGCGCCGGCCAATGCCCAACCGGCTAACGCCCAGCCAAATCCAGGTCAGCCGCTCGCCAAGGTCCGCCGCGATGCGCTACGCGAGGAAACATTCGCCCGGTTCAATCGTGCGGTGGCGACCGATATTCCCTTCCTTGAGCGCCTCGTCTACTTCTGGTCCAACCACTTCTGCGTATCGATCACCAAAGGCCCCGTTCGCGCACTCGCCGGTTCGTTCGAGCGCGAGGCCATCCGCCCGCACATTCTGGGCCGCTTCGCCGACATGCTGAAGGCGGTCGAGCAACACCCCGCGATGCTGATCTACCTCGATAATCAGCAGTCGATCGGACCCAATTCTCCCGCGGGAATCGGGCGCGACCGCGGTCTCAACGAAAATCTCGCCCGCGAGATCCTCGAACTCCATACCGTGGGCGTCGACGGCGGCTACACCCAAGCCGACGTGACGAACTTCGCCCGCATCATCACCGGCTGGACCTACGGCCAGGGCGAGATGGTGACCGAGGCCGACTGGGGCCGCTTCATATTCACGCCGGGCCGCCACGAGCCGGGCGTATTCACCGTGATGGGCAAGCGCTATCCGATCCCCGGCCGCGGCGCAGGCGAAGCACTGCTGGCCGACCTTGCCGTGCATCCCGCCACCGCCCGCCACATCGCACGCAAGCTCGCGCGCCACTTCGTATCGGACAATCCCCCGCCCGCTCTCGTCGCCGTCCTGGAGAAACGCTTCCTCGATACCCATGGCGATCTGGCTGCTGTCACCCGCGCCCTGGTCGAGGCACCCGAGAGCTGGGACGCGAAGCCCGCCAAGATCGTGCCGCCGTTCGACTATACCGTCTCACTCGTGCGCGGCTTCCAATTGAAGTGGCAGCCGGGAGAGCTGAACCGGCTCGCGAATGTCTTGGGCCAGCCGCTCTGGCAGGTGCCCTCGCCAAAGGGATGGCCGGATGACAACGACGCCTGGATGGGGCCCTCGCCCGTGCGCGAGCGGCTGCGCATTGCCGAGATGGTCGGCAAGCAGGTCCCCGGCAATGTCGACCCGCGCATGGTGCTGGCGGATCTCGCCGGTCCCGCCGTGCGCGAAGAGACCAAGGTCGCCGTCCAGCGCGCCGAAACACGTGAACAAGCTTTCCAGCTCATGATCATGAGCCCTGATTTCCTGCGGAGATAGGTCATGCGCACAAAGCACATCTCGGGTTGCACCGAGTTCCAAGCCCTCAATCGGCGCCATCTGTTGGCGGGCACCACAAGCCTCGCGCTGTGGAGCCTGCTGCCAAAGGCCGCCATCGCCGGAACGCGCGATCCGCGGTTTCTGACCATCGTGCTGCGTGGCGCTCTCGATGGGCTTGCGCTCGCCGCGCCCGTCGGCGATCCGGCCTATGCCGGCCTTCGCGGCAAACTCGCAATCCCTAGGGAGGGGGCAGGCGCCGGACTGCCGCTCAACGATTTCTTCGTCTTGAACAGCGCCATGCCCTATCTGCACGGCCTCTATCAGAAACGCGAAGCGGCAATTTTCCATGCCGTATCGACGCCCTATCGCGGCCGCTCGCACTTCGACGGCCAGGACGTGCTGGAAAGCGGCCTGCCCGGCGTTACGCCGAGCGAGTCGGGTTGGCTCAACCGCGCGCTGGGCGGCATGGCGAACGCCGGCCGTGCCGAGGAGCATAAGGGCCTCGCCATGGGCGCGGTCGTGCCGCTCGTGATGCGCGGACCGGCGCCCGTGCTGTCGTGGACGCCGAAAGCGAACGGCCTGGTGCTGCAGGAGCAGACGATTCAGCGCTTGATGGACCTCTACGCACACACCGATGCGGGGCTTGCAAAAGCCTTCGCGGAAGGCTTGGAAATCGACCGCGTGGGCGCGGCCAGCGCTCAAGGCATGGCTGCCGCACCGGCGCCGAAGCCGGCTGCACCGCCGCCCGCAGGACCGGTCAACCAGTTGGCAGCAGCACCGGCGCCCACCCCGGCGCCTGCCGCTGCCCAAGCCGCGCCGGCAGCCCCCCCGCCGGCGCGGCCCTTCCGCGATCTGATCGAAACCGCGGAAACGGCAGCCCGCTTCATGACGGCGCCAGGCGGCCCACGTGTCGGCGCAGTGTCCTTCGACGGCTGGGATACCCACGCCAACGAGGGTGTGATCACCGGCCAGCTCGCCAACAAATTTGCAGGCCTCGATGCTGCCATCAAGGCCTTCGCCGATGGCATGGGCCCGGCCTGGAAAGATACGGTTGTGCTGATCGTGACCGAGTTCGGCCGCACCGCGCGCACCAACGGCACCGAAGGCACCGATCACGGCACGGCGACGGTTGCGCTCATGCTCGGCGGCGCAGTCAAGGGAGGCCGCGTGATCGCCGACTGGCCGGGCCTCACTGAGGCCAACCTCTACGAGGCCCGCGACCTGAAGCCGACGCAAGACCTGCGCGCCATTAGCAAGGGCATCTTGCGCGACCATCTCGGTATCCCCGACGGCGCCCTCGCCTCGCTCGTCTTCCCCGACAGCGCCAACGTGAAGGGCGTGCAAGGGTTGTTGGTTTAACGAGCGAGCGGTGCGGGCAGCCTCAATCGCACCCGGCGAGGAAAGCACCCACCGCGTCGTTGGTGTGGGCGTCGCGCAGCAGCGGCGCGTGGCCTTCCCAGCGGACGAGGTGGGGCGTGAAGCGCGGATGGCGCCGCCCCATCTCCTCGACGGTCGCAGCCGACAGGATGTCCGAGTATTCCCCGCGCAGGCACATGAGCGGGAACGGCTTTAAGGCTTCGAACTTGTTCCATAGCGCCGGCATCGGGCCGTCGAGCACCGAGAGGGCGTGCTTGAGCTCGGGATCGTAGCCAGGAGCTGGTTTTCCATTGGACTCGTTGAAGAACTGGCGCGCCACCTCGACCCATTCGGCGTCGGTAACGCGCGGAAACTGCGCCTTGTTCATGTCTCGCACGATGCGCCCGGCATCCTCCCACGAGTGCGGCAGCGGCGTGCGGCCGATGTAGCCGGCAATGCGCGTCAGACCGTCGGTCTCGACCACCGGCCCGATATCGTTCAACACCACCGCGCCGATGGCGGAAGGCTGGGTGGCTGCAAGCACCAGCGCAATGAGCCCGCCGCGCGAGGTGCCGATGATGGCCGGCTTGTCGAGCGAGCGCAGCGTAATGAAATCAAGCACGTCCCGCATTTCGACTGGAACCACGTAGTTCTTCCACTCGGGGTCATGAGCGGAATTACCCCGCCCGCGCATGTCGAGCGTGAAGACCGGCCGCGGGCGAAGGGAGTCGCCCGAGAGCGCGGCTGCGATCACGTGAAAGTCTCGGGCGTTGCGCGTGATTCCGGGCAGGCACACCACGGGCCGCAGCTTTGAGCCGGGTGCGGGATAGTGGCGGGCGTAGAGCTTCAGCCCGTCGCGGGCGGTGTAGTAGATTTCTTCGAAGTCGGCGGCTTGGGCAATCAGTGTCATGAGGGATTGAATCCGGTTTGGTAGTCGACGGCATTTCTATTGCAATTACCCGCTTTGACCGCTTGGCGGCGCGCCGGTCGCCGCGGGCTTGGCAGGCTTTCCCGCCCGGCCGCGATAGAGATCAAGATCGAGTTGGAGCGCATTGTCTTCGTCGCCCAAGCGCGCACGATAGATCTGGATATTGGAAAGCACCTTGGCGACGTATTCGCGTGTCTCGAGGAACGGTATGCGCTCGATCCAGTCGAGCGGATCGGCATTGGCGTCGCGCGGATCGCCGAACTTGTTGACCCACTCGCGCGTGCGGCCAGGCCCCGCATTGTAGCTTGACAGCCCGAGCACATAGGAGCCGCGCCATTCGCGGATGCGGTCGCCGATGTAGGCCGACGCCATCATGGCATTATAGGATGTGTCGGGCAGCAGCCGGTCGAGTTCGCAGGTGAACTTGTAGTCGTGGCACACCTGTTCGGCAGTCACTTTCATAACCTGCAGCAGACCCTTGGCCCCTGCACCCGATACCGTGTCCTTGTTGAATTCCGTCTCCTGGCGCGCAACGCCCAGCAGGAACGCGGGCTCCGGCGAGACGTTGATCGGGTCGAACTTAGGGAACGTGTGTAGGGGATAGCTATAGACCAGCGTGTTGAGGTGCTTGCCAGCGATGGCCTTCGCGCTCTTGACCGCAAGTTGCATGTCGCCGATTGAATCGGCGAGGTGCAAGGTCATCCCGGCTTCGGCCTCGGACGTGAAATAAGTACGCAGGCTCGAGATGAGGAGGCGCGGGATCGCCGGGTCGAGCTTGGCCTTGGACGCAAGAACCACCGCCTTGACCGCATCGAGCGAATTGAACCGCGCGATTTGGTCAGGCGTTGGTGCCGCCGGGTATTTGATCTCAAGCTTGCGGTAGCCGGGTTCGAGCTTGAGGCGCGACAGCTGGCCGTGGAACGTATCGATCTCTTGGGCTGAGCGTTGATAGTGTGCCCGGGCTTCGGCGGCGTTGCCCTGGAGTTCGGCGATGCGCCCTTGCCAGTATCCGGCCTTTGCGCGGCTGAGCGGACCGTCGGCGGCTTTGGCGGCGTCGGCAAAGTGGGCACCGGCCGCCTTTGGGTCGTTGAGCAACCGGAGCGCGATCCAGCCGGCAAGGAAGCCCTGCTCCTTGGCCGGATTGACGCTCAAAGGCCCAGGCGCCTTGATGAGGTCGTAGGCGAGCTTGGCTTTGCCGGTATTGATGAGGGAATAGGCGAGAGTGCGCCGCTCCTCGAACCATTGGTCGATGTTGGGTGAGTGCTTGGGGTCGGTCGGCGCTTTGGCGAGGAGTGACGCTGCATCGTCGATTTTCCCCGTCCGCCGCAGGATCTGGATCCGGTGATAGAGAAGCCCAAGATCGCCCGGCGCATCATATCGGACCTTGTCGATTTCCTCCTTGGCGCCGTCCTCGTGCTGGAACACAGCGAGGCGGGCTTCGGCGATTTTTTGCTGGTCAGCAGAAAGACGCGCGATCTGGCGCCGGATGGCCGACGTTTTCTCAGCCCTGTCGGCCGCAAACCGGATATCCTCGATCATCAGCCGGTCGAGTCGCCACTTGTGGTCGGCGGCCGTAATCATTTTGCCGAACCGCTCGAGGAACGGCTGTTCCTGGATCGGCGGAATGAACATATCTCGCCACACGTGCACGGCCTGGGTCTTGGCCTTTTCGGGTTCACCACCCTCGAGTTCGGCGCGGGCGAGGGCGGCAAAGCCCATGCCGGTCTTGGGCGCGTGGTCGAGCAGCTCGTCGCTGATCCGGTCCGCCGATCCGCCCTCGGCAAACAGCAGCTCCTCATAGCGCTGGATCATGATGTTGGCGTCCGGCCAGGCGGGGTTCTCGGCGAGCCAGGCCTTGTATTCGGCGAGCTTGCCGTATCCGCCGCGCAAGCGGTACCATGTGATAAGCTTGAGGCCGACCGGGTCCTTGATGCCGCCGCGGATTTCCAGCGCCTTGGCAAAATCCTGTGCCGCGATCGCCTTCATACAATCCTTGATTCGCGAAGCTTCCTCGGCGTCGACGTCGTAAGCCCGCGCACCGGCGATGGCCTCGCTATAGGTCTTGAAGTGGGCCCTCTCCCGCTCGGTCACGGCGAACGGGTTGTCTTTGGCGCCCGCCGGAACGGACGCCAAAAAAAGCGCCGCGAGCGTGCCGGAAACGACCCTTTGGGCCAACGTGTGCACAGGGCGCGCGGCCCGCGCTTGCAGGGTTATTCTCAACCGCCTAAGGTACAGGGTCACGTCACGGTTATCCTCGACGATTGATGGTGACACCAGTTTCACACGTCCAAGTGAATCTGGTGCGACGCTAGCAAGCGAAAGTGGGCGGAACAAGGTTGGCCCTCGCCGGAAACGAGACCACGCAGAAAATTGCAAAAGATTCCAAGGCAAAGATGCCAAAAGCTGACAGATCACGAATTCGCGGCTCCAACACCGCTCTGATAACGCCGTTCGCCAACGGCAAGGTTGACGAGGATGCGTTCCGCCGCCTGGTCGAATGGCAGATCGCGGAAGGCACGCACGGGCTTGTCCCCGTCGGCACCACCGGCGAGAGCCCGACCCTCGACTACGACGAGCATAAGCGCGTGATCGAACTGTGCGTCGAGACCACGCGTGGCCGCGTACCGGTGATCGCGGGCACCGGCTCGAACTCGACGGACGAGGCGATCGAGCTGTCCCATTACGCCGAAAAGGCCGGCGCCGACGCGGTGCTGATCGTGACGCCGTACTACAACAAGCCGACCCAGGAAGGGCTTTACCGCCACTTCAAGGCGATCAATGACGCGCTGAATATTCCCATCATCATCTACAATATTCCCGGCCGCTCGGTGATCGACATGAAGGTCGAGACCATGGCGCGGCTCTCGGGCCTGAAGAACATCGCGGGCGTCAAGGACGCGACCGCCAGCATGGAACGCGCCTCCCAGCAGCGGCTGGCGTGCGGCGCGAATTTCCGCCATCTGACCGGCGACGACGCCTCGACGCTGGGCTTCATGGCGCACGGCGGCCATGGCTGTATTTCGGTTGCCTCCAACGTCGCCCCGCGCCAGTGCGCCGAGTTCCAAAACGCCTGCATGGCGGGTGATTTTGCCAAGGCACTACGCCTGCATGAACAACTTATGCCGCTGCACGACGTGATGTTCATCGAGGCCAATCCCGGCCCGGTCAAATACATAGCGGCGCGCCTGGGGCTGTGCGCGGAGGAGATGCGCCTGCCGCTCGTCGGCCCGACAGAAGAGAGCCGCCGCAAGATCGACGCGGCGCTCGTTGCAACAGGCCTCTTGCGCGCGGACGCAGCGGAGTGAGGCGGCACTCCCATGGCTAAACCGCCCGATGATGGCCGCAAAATCGTCGCTCAGAACCGCAAGGCGCGCCACGAGTACGCGATCGATGACGTGTTTGAAGCCGGCATCATGCTGACGGGCACCGAGGTCAAGTCGCTGCGCAAGGGTTCAAGCAACATCGGCGAAAGTTACGCGACGTATGAGAACGGCGGCCTGTGGCTGCTGAACGCCTACATCCCCGAGTATGGCCAGGCCGGGCGGTTCTTCCAGCACGAGCCGCGCCGCAAGCGCAAACTCCTGATGCATGCCCGCGAGATCGTGAAGCTGACCCAAGCGGTCGAGCGCAAAGGCATGACGCTTGTGCCGCTCGAGCTTTACTTCAACGCCAAGGGCATAGCGAAGTTGAAACTCGCACTCGCCGAAGGCAAGAAACTCCACGACAAACGCGCCTCGGACAAGGAGCGCGACTGGAACCGCGAAAAGGCCCGCGTGCTCAGGGACCGGGGGTAGCGCGATGCGCGCACGCATTCAGGCTCTGGTCTGCGCGCTGGGGTTTTGGTGCGGCGCGAGTACCGCCAACGCCGCCGAACCCCTCCCCGCGCTGGCCGCAGATGAGGGCCAAACGTCCGTCTCCGGCATCTCGTCCGGCGCGTATATGGCAGGCCAGTACGAGATCGCACATTCGTCCAGCGTGATCGGCGCCGCGATCATTGCCGGCGGCCCCTATGGCTGCGCGGAAGCCAAGTACGCCGACCTGATGGGCGAGGCGGCGCACTTGGCTATGAACGCCTCACAGTCGGTCAGCGGCTGCATGTTGAACACGCTGACCTGGTACGGCATCCCCGATACGGCCGCACTCGCCGATCGCGCCCGCGAACTGGCGGCCGGCGGCAGGATCGACGCCATCGAGAACCTGAAGAAGCATCACGTCTACATGTTCTCAGGCCTCACCGACCAGATCGTCGCCCACGAGATCGTCGTCGACGCGGCGGAGGTTTATCTGCGGCTCGGCGTGCCCAGCGGCGCCATCAAGACCGGCCCACGGCTGAACGCCGGACACGGCTTCGTCACCGATCAGAACGACGAGAGTTGCGCATTGTCCACGCCGCCGTATGTCGTCCATTGCGGATACGATCAGGCGGGAGACTTGCTTGCCCACATCTACGGCACGCTCGCCCCGAAGGCGGCGCAGGCATCCGGTGAATTGCTGACATTTGATCAACGTCCGTTTGGAGCAGAAGCGGGATTAGCGGCCGAAGGCGCGGTCTATGTCCCCGCCGCCTGCCGCAAGGACAAAGGCTGCCGCATCCACGTCGCGTACCACGGCTGCAGCCAGAACCGGCAGGCAGTCGGCGACGCGTTCGTGTCGGGCACGGGCTTCGCGCCATGGGCGGAAGCGAACCGCATCATTGTGCTCTATCCGCAAGTCGCAGCCAATCCCGTGTCGAACCCGCTCGGATGCTGGGACTGGTGGGGCTATACCGGGTTCCAGTATCTGACCCGCGATGCTCCCCAGATTGCAGCCGTGCACGCAATGGTGGCGCGTCTCGCCACCAAACCATGACGTGGATCAAGACGCACCAGACGGCATCCATGTACTTGCGACGATGAGACGGATGACCGGAACGCGCTCGCTTGCGTAAATGGCGGGTGGGACGAACAACGAGCGAGCTCACTTGATGCACTCTACGACGATGGCACGTTTGACTGCCCAGGCTGCTGCAAGAGGCTCGCGGCACGGCCTGCGCTGGATCGTAGAGTGCGCGGGCAGCCTGATGGCGGCGGCGCTGCTGGTGGCGATCATGATTTCGACTATGGCGGAACAGAATGCTGTCGACGCTGAACGAGCGGCAGCCGCCGCCGGCGCGCGTCAACAACTGCTCGATACAACCACGCCCGAAACCTGGGTCGCAGGCTACTTCGGCGCGCCATACACGTACCCAAGCGATATCCACATCAAGAACGCGGCCGAAAACACGGACGTGACGGTGCAGCATGCGGGCTGGGACGGCAAGCCGTTCAAAAGCCCGATCTACTATGGGGTGCGTGTGACGCGCTGGCAGCCGGGCAACACGCGGGGCTGGATGGTCGATTTCACCCACTCCAAGACGATCACCCGCCCCGACGAGGAAGTGCAGCTCAAAGGCCTGATCGGCGGGAAAGACGCGTCTGGGTCGGCGCGTATCGGTCAACTGTTTAAGCACATGGAGTTCAGCCACGGCCACAATATGCTGACGCTGAACGCGCTCTATCGATTTGCGAGACTGGGGCCGCGGTTGTCGCTCTATGCGGGGCTGGGCGGCGGCGTCGCGCTTCCTCACACCGAGATTCAGTTGGCAGACGAGCCAGCCCGCACGTATGAATATCAGTACGCAGGTCTTGTCGGTCAGGCCTTGGCGGGTGTCGAGATCAACCTGCCGGGGAACCGGGTGTTCCTCGAATACAAGTTCTCGTTGGCCGATATGCATGTGCCGTTGTCCCGGCTTGAGACAGGGTGGGGGGTGACGGATATCTGGCGCCAGTTCGGGCTGTGGTGGCGGGGGCAGACGCCACCCGGCGGCACGCTCGACACGCGCTTGCTGAGCCACCAGGTGATCGGTGGGGCCGCGGTACGGTTAACGGGCACGCCCTGAACTCGATTGTTAATTCGTGAGCAGTATGACCGTGCTGGCACGGGTCTTGTAGGATTCCGGCCAACTCACGCCGGAAATCTCATGTTGTTGCGTCAAACTCTGCTGTACCTGCCAGCCCAGGTGCTGGGGCCGCTGTTCCAGCTCGCCTCCGCATTCGTGTGGACGCATTATCTGGCCCCCGCAGAGATGGGCCTGTTCGCCCTCATCAGCGCGGCGCAGGAACTGGCATTCGCGACCACGCTGATGTGGTTTGCGCTGTTCACGGTGCGCTACTTCGACAAAACTTCCGATGCCGGTGCCCGCGCGAAATTCCACGCCAGCGAAAGCGCGGTGATGATCGCCTCATCGCTGGCAACGGCCGCAGGGCTCGCGGTGCTGCCGCTCGATGCGGGCGGACCGCTGACGGGCGTCGTCTTGGCGTCGGCGGTGAGCTATGTCGTGAGCCGCAGCCTGGTCTCGTATGCTGCCGAGCGGGCCCGCGTCGAAGGTGACACGCTCGTCTACACGATGCTGCAAATGCTACCGCCAGTAGCTGGCTTTGCCCTGAGTCTCGTCCTGGTTCGCGTGCTGCCAGCATCCGCCGCCACGGTACTGCTGGGCTATACGATCGCGCAGGCCGCTTCGATCGCGATCGCGCTGACCCGCCTCTCCGTCAGCGTCAAGCCGCAAGCGTGCGAGCTGGCGACCATCCGCCAGGCCTTGAAATTCGGCCTTCCCGTCATCATCGGTGGCCTGTTCGTGTGGATCGCGAATAACGGCTTGCGGTTCCTCGTCGAGTGGCGCGAGGGGCTCGAGGGTGTCGGCCTGGTGACCGTCGGCAGGGCGCGCGGCGTGCGCGGGGCGGGGTTCGCTTCTATGCTGACGACGGCGGCGGCCTTCCCGTTGGCGGTACGGCGCGCGCGCGAGGGCGGCATGCAGGAGGGTCAGGCGCAGCTGGTGCGTAACGGCGTGCTGCTGGCGGCGACGCTGGCACCCGCAATCGCCGGAATGATCGCGATCGGCGCCCCGCTGATCACCCTCGTCGTAGCGGAGCGCTACCGCGAGATGACCGAGGCGGTGCTGCCGATGGCGCTGATTACCGGGGCGGTGCGGGCGGTCCGCATCCATTTCCCAAACCAGGTCTATCTCCTGCACGAACGTTCGCAGGCGACGCTGCGCTTCGACATCTGGGACGGCGTGCTGGCGATGGCATTCGGGCTCGCAGGGCTGTTGATGGGTGGCGTTTTAGGATGCGTCGCGGGGGTGACGGTCGCCAGCATCGCAACGCTTGCAATCACGATGGTGGGCGCCAAACGCGAATACGGATTTACCTTTCCGGCGGCCGATCTGTTCAGGATTGGCACAGCAACCGCGGTCATGGCAGCGGCAGTTCGTGCGTTCGGGGTGACGGCAACGGTACCCTCGCTGGGGATGGCGATCGCGATCGGCGCAATCAGCTACGGCGCATCCCTCGCGATGCTCTACCCCGACCTGACGCGGCAAGCGGCCGGGCTCTTGCATGGCCTCACACGAAAATGGGCCTGAGAGCCTGCCCGCATGACGGATCTGGGGTGACTTGATGAGCTACCGGCTGTGTGTGATCCACTCGTTCGACCCCCGCGGCACCAAGGTCGGCGGGCTCGAAACCTTCATCCGCGATATGATCGCGTTTTTGCCCGAGGATTTCACTTTCCTGATGATCGGTGTCGACGGCGTCGGCGATCTGAAGCTGGGAGAGGTCGTGCGCCGGGAGTTCCGTGGGCGCGCGTATGATTTCCTGCCCGTGCTGCATTACCCCGACGCTAAAGCGCGCGAAGCCGCGAAAAGCATCACCGGCAGCATCAACTTTCAATTTATGCGTGGCTTGCTCGCGAATTTGCCCATCGTGCGCCAGACGCTACGCGCTGAGCCGACGAGCGTCGACCTCCAGCGGGTCGAGTTCGCCTCCATTGTGCGGGCGTTGGGCGTGCCGTTCACCCAGATGCTGCACGGCGAAGGCGCCCCAAAGCTCGGCATGGATAGCCTGCTGAAAAGCTACCGCTACGTCCACAATATCAATGAGCGCGTGGCGGTGATCGCGTGCGACAAGTTCCTGTGCGTGAACCCGATCATCACCGAGCGCATCCGCGCCACCTACCCGCGCCACGCCCACAAGATCGATACCCTCACGACCTGGGTCGATACCAAGACGTTCGCGCCGACGCCATTTCCAACTGACGAAGGCTTCCGTATTGCGTTCGCGGGCCGGCTCGATCTGTTCAAACGCCCGCCGCTGGTGTTCAAGACCATTGCGGCGCTGCGTGACCGGTTGGGTGACGGCGTGCAGTTCCACTATATGGGAACGAGCGACGTTCGGAGATTCCCGGAATTTGCCGCGATCGAGGGCAACGCGGTGCTGCACGGGTTCAAGAGCGCAAGCGGTGTGGCCGAGGTGCTGGCTAACTGCCACGCGGGGATCTTGACGTCCGAGTTCGAGGGCATGCCGTTCTCGGTGCTGGAAAGCTTGGGGGCCGGCCGCCCGGTTGGCGCGATCCACCTGCCGCAATTGGCGAGCGTGATCAAGGACGGCGTCAGCGGCAAGCAGGTTGGCCGCGTGGCAAACGCCGATGGCACCCCCAATGAAGACCTCATGGCGCAGCACCTGGCCGATGCGTTCGTCGAAATCAGGAACAGCATCCGCGCCGGTACGATCACGCCGGACGGGGTGGCGGGAGAAATCTCAGATTTCACCCCCGAACGCCAGCTCGCCAAGTGCTACGCCAACCACCGCGCGCTGCAGGATAAACGCGCGGGGAAGAAGGTGGCGTAGGCAATATTACCAACGGGTCGCTTGCCCGGACGCTCAATGGGTACGATAACGATTTCAAACCCGGAGACCCGCGATGAACGCCCACACTGCCGTTGATACGCCCCTGTTGGTGACGCGCCCGGAGCCTGGCGTAGCGCAGATCACGCTGAACCGGCCGCGCTCGCGCAATGCGCTCTCGATAGCGATGATGACCGCGCTTGGCGGTGCGTTCGCGGAACTCGGCGCAGACAAAAGCATCAAGGCCATCGTGCTGGCGGCGAATGGCCCCGCGTTTTCGGCCGGGCATGACCTGAAGGAGCTGACCGCCCACCGCGCAGACCCGGACGGCGGGCGCGCGTTCTATTCAGCGACCATGACCCAATGCGCGGCGCTCATGCAGGCCATCGTCGCGTGCGAAAAACCGGTGATCGCGGCGGTGGAGGGCATCGCAACCGCGGCGGGGTGCCAGCTGGTCGCGACGTGTGATCTGGCGGTGGCGGCGGACACGGCAACATTCGCGACGCCCGGAGTCAATATCGGGCTGTTCTGCTCGACGCCGATGGTCGCGCTGTCGCGGAATGTGCCGAGAAAACGCGCCATGGAGATGCTGCTGCTCGGCGAGGCGATGGGCGCGCGGGAAGCCTCCGAGTATGGCCTCGTCAATCGCGTGGTGGCGCGTGAGCAGGTTCGCGAGGCGGCGCTTCAGTTCTCGCGCACCATCGCGTCGAAATCGCAGGGCACGGTCGCGATCGGCAAGCGCGCGTTCTACGAGCAGACGGAAATGCCGCTGAGCGAGGCCTACACCCATGCGTCGGCCGTGATGGTGCACAATATGATGACAGCGGATGCGCAAGAGGGGATCTGTGCCTTCCTCGAAAAGCGCGAACCCAAGTGGCAGGGCTGTTGAGTCATGAACCACGGCAGCTACAGCGACGCCTATATCGCGGGGATATTGAAGCGCGTGCGCACGTTCGCGTTCGTGGGCGCGAGCGCCAATACGAGCCGCCCGAGCTATTTTGCGATGAAGTATCTGATCGCGAAGGGCTACAAGGTGATACCCGTCAATCCGGGCCACGATGGCGGCGATATCCTGGGCCAGAAGGTCTTCGCGAAGCTGGAGGATATTGAGGAGCCTGTCGACGTGGTTGACGTATTCCGCAATTCGCAGGCGGCGCTGGAGATCACGCGCTCGGCGATCGCTCTGAAGGATAAACTCGGCATCAGCGTGGTGTGGATGCAGCTCTCCGTGCGCAACGACGCGGCAGCAGCCGAGGCGGAAGCGGCGGGCCTCGAGGTCGTCATGAACCGCTGCCCCAAGATCGAGTACGGCCGGCTTTCGGGCGAGATCGGCTGGATGGGCTACAATAGCGGCACGGTATCCTCGCGCCGCCCCTTGCTCGTCCCCGGCGGCGTGCAGCGCCACACGATCGGGAAGTGAGCGCTTATGGCCCCATGTGCTGCGCGCATTCGGTCTCGCCGCCCTTCCAGCGCACATGCATGTGCGCGGCGTACGTGCCGGGCGACACGGCGATCTGGCCGAGCGAGGTGGCGCCGGTGGGAGACGCGCTGAACGACCCGCTCTCGTCTTTGTCGTGGCCGCCCGTGCCGTTGACCGACAGGCGGTAGGAGCCAACCAGTGCAGTGCCGGGGTACACCACGCCCTCGACCGTCGTCGCCCCGCCCCGTTTGTAGACGCGGATTTCACAGCGCGTGCCGCCATCGGCGGCGGCCACGGCCGGAATGCCGGCGGGGTGTGCGCCCGGCGCAAGGTTCAGCGCGGCGGTTGCGAACGCCGATAGGGCGATGAGACAGGCGAGGCGAGACATGGACGTGTTCCTAGACACAGTTCTGAACATCCAAGGCGCATCTATGGCAGATCAGCCCTGAACCGGCGGTGAATATCCCTACCTGAACCGCCCGCCCTTTTGCAGCACCTCGATCTTATAGCCGTCCGGATCGGCGATGAAGAAGAAGGTGCCGAACGGTTTTCCCTGGTGGTTCATGGTCTTGATATCCCCCGGAGAAAGACCGGCGGCGAGCGCGTGGGCATGCGTGGCGGCAAGGTCGTCGGCGACGAAGGCGAGATGGCCGTAGCCGTCACCCAGATTATAGGGCGTGGTGCGGTCCTTGTTGACGGTGAGCTCAAGCTCGAACGGCGAGGCCGGATTGCTCAGATAGATGAGCGTGAAGGTCTCGAAGTCGGCCCGGTCGGCGATGTCGAGCTGGAACAGGGTCTTGTAGAACGCAACCGAGCGCGCTTCTTGCGCTACGCGGATCATCATGTGGACGGCTTTGGGTGTGGACATGTGAAGCTCTCCCTATCAAGCCCACGCGCGGGATTTGGCGGCGGCGGCTTCATACGCGGTGATGGCTTTTTCCTTTTGCAGGGTGAGGCCGATGTCGTCGAGGCCGTTCAAGAGGCAATGCTTGCGGAAGGCGTCCACCTCGAACGGGATGCAGCCGCCATCGGGTCCGCGGATTTCCTGGGCTTCGAGGTCGATGGTGAGCGTCGCGTTGGAGCCGCGAGAAGCGTCGTCCATCAGCTTGTCGATCTCGGCCTGCGGGAGCTTGATGGGCAGAATGCCGTTCTTGAAGCAGTTGTTGTAGAAGATGTCGGCGAAATCCGGCGCGATCACGCAGCGGATGCCGAAGTCGAGCAGGGCCCACGGCGCATGCTCGCGCGAAGAGCCGCAGCCGAAATTCTCGCCCGTGACCAGGATCTGGGCCTTGCGGTAGGCCGGCTTGTTCAACACGAAATCCGGGATTTCCTTGCCCGCATCGTCATAGCGCATTTCGAAAAACAGCGACTTGCCAAGCCCCGTGCGGGCAATGGTCTTGAGGAACTGCTTGGGGATGATCATGTCGGTATCGACGTTGCGCATGGCCAAAGGAGCGGCGACGCCCGTGAGTTTCGTGAAGCTCTGCATGAATCAACCCTTTCTCAAGTCCTCAGGCCGTCGGCCAGTGCGCGGAAATAGCCCTCGGCCTCCGCCAGCCGCTCGATGTGAACCGGCACCTGGGAGGCGATCCCCGACCCCGCAAGGCAGGCAACAACCCGCCCCGCATCGAGCGCATCAAGCCGCCGTTTAACGCCCGCAAGCTTGCGCCCGTCAAGGTGCTCGTCGAGCGCAACAACCAGCGTTTCGACGTAGCCGGCGATTCGCGACAGCTCGCGCGAGGCCTGGTTGCGCGCGTCCCGGTCGTAAACGTCGGCGCCAAGCTTCGCAAGGGCGCGGCCCGCGCGCTCGAGCGTGGCGGCGATCTGTTCGGCGTAGTCGGCAACGCGCTCGCGGCTGGTGCGGTCGAGGCCCGACAGGATTGCGAGCCAGCGGTGCATGGTTTCGGCGATGGCGAGGAGTTTCAAAGCATAGGCGGCAAACGGCATGACACGTGACCCAAGTTTCAGACGGGGTCCAGTGTACAGCCGCCGGGGGGAGCGGGGATAAGTCAGCTAACACGCTGAAATAATATGCTTTTTTGTGGTTATCGGATGCTAGGGTCGGAAAAACACTTGCGCATGTACTCGCACCGGTTGGAACCGGCGAAATGCATGCCGTCACCCTTGGCCGGCGAGATGAAGTGGCAAATCTCCTCGACGCCCTCCCCGGTGAGCCACCCCTGCCGCCGCCCGCGCTGAACCGCGAAGCAGTCGGCGGTTTCCTCGTCAGGGCCGCGGAACTGGTGGCCGCACTCGTGCGAGTAGATCCACATCTTCACGGGCGTGGAGATTTTTGCCAGCAACTTCGGATTGAGGATCAGGAATCCGGGATAGGCGGCGCCGTAATCGTCGAGCTGGCTGTCGAGCACAGTCGGGCGCTGGCCGCACACCATGGGGTGGCCGTCGAGCTTCAGCGTCCCCGCGGGGACGATGGTCGCGTCCCCGCCGACGTGGTTGACGTATTCCTCTGGCGTGGGGATTTCTTCGGCCTGCAGGGGTGACAGCGTTAGACCGAAGGCTGCGAGCACCACCGCGAACCCAGCCAGCCAGGGTGCACCTTTGATCGCCATCATGCCCTCTTCAAACGAGTTGCTACCGACGTGTAAGCGACTAAAGCGAGCGGTCGATCAGCGAGCACAGCGTCTCCGCACTTGAAACCCCGTGGTTCGGCGGCGCATCCTCGACGTTGAGCACCTTGACGACGCCATTGTCGACCAGCATCGCATACCGCTTGAAACGGACGCCGAGGCCGAATCCGCTGAGATCGATGTCGAGGCCGGTTGCACGGGCAAACTCCCCGCTTCCGTCGGCAAGCATCAGGATGCGGCCGTCGGCACCGGTGTCCTTGGCCCACTGGTGCAGCACGAACGCATCGTTGACCGACGTGCAGGCGATGGTGTCGATGCCCTTGGCCTTGAGATCGTCGACGCGGGAAACGAACCCCGGCATGTGCGACTTATGGCACGTCGGCGTGTAGGCGCCGGGCACAGCAAACAGTGCAACCTTCTTGCCGGCGAACACCTCAGACGAGTTGAGCGGCTTGGGGCCTTCGGCGGTCATGACCATGAACTTCGCGGCGGGCAGCGTTTCACCAGGCTTGATCGTCATCGTTGGTTCCTTTGATTGCATGTCGCGCGGGGTAATTTGCGCCAGAATGGACGCGCTTCAGTCGAGCTTGATCGTGGTTTCCGAAAGGCCGTGCTCCGACACCAGTGTGACCCGTGCGGTTTTCCCCTTAAGGTCTGCGATATCGGTTTGCCCCGTCAAGTCGATCTCGAAACGCTTGCGATTTTGTCCCAGGTCCTTGACGGCGGCGTCTTTGGGC
>Ga0209698_10003019_pt1 | contig 18833 bp, 16 predicted proteins | sample LitLauG_LLR_2012_FD_187203 | JGI IMG/M metagenome (GOLD analysis project Ga0209698, IMG submission 187203) | Freshwater sediment microbial communities from Pennsylvania, USA - Little Laurel Run_MetaG_LLR_2012 (SPAdes) (version 2) | ecosystem: Environmental > Aquatic > Freshwater > Creek >...
CCATTAGAACGGTTTCCGCGGGGTAATCTCCTCATCCTTAATAAAAAACTGCGCCGAGCACATCGACGACCCGCAAATCGTAGGCAGCAACCCCGCCATCTGTTTGCGAGTAATCAGGCCCAACGTGCCGCACGACGGGCAGGAGAGCACCGCCCAATATGGATCCTCTCGCTCTCCCACTTCCCCCGCATTCTCCAGCACGAACACGGTGCCGGGTTCCATCTGCTCGGGAATCCACTCGCTGATAATGCTCAATTCGCCGATCATCATGCCTCCCCTGCTTTCCGTTTACGCTCTTCGAGCCCGGCGCAAAGGCCGCGCCCGTTCCGAAACCGCCGTCTTCTTGCGCGCCTGAATCTCCGCGCGCACCCGCCGAACTTCGTCGCTCAGGCAGATATCGAACATCGGCTGCCGCGCGTTCTTTAGCAGGTCCACCACCTGTCGGGCCGAGGTGCGCAGATAAAGATGAGTGCCGTCGGTCAGCAAGTGGGACTCTGAAGATGTACTGACCGCAGCCGCCAGGCTGGTGCCGAACTCCTGCTGCAGAAAACGAATCACTTTGCGCATACGCTGCAACGAGAACCCTCGTCTCCGCAACTGGCAGATAACCGCAACCGTAACCAGTTCGTCCCAGCTGTAGATGCGGCGGTGCCCCTGGCGCCCGGGCGCCACAATGCCCCGCTCATCCCACCATTGCAGCTGACGGGCGCTGATCCCAGTCAGTGCGATCACCTCGTTCGATGTGAACTCTTGTTGCATCCTGAGCACACTCTGTTTCAAACAAGAAGATAGGTGAATGTTTGAAACATTCTAGGTGGCAGACGCGTAAATCAAGCGAAGTTTCGTGCTTCGATGTATTGACTACGCAGGTACATCTTTTCTACGTGGGGACAGCCGCCCCCCGGCTGTCCACCGAGCAAAGCTCGGCAAGAAGCGGTAAAGCCGCGAAGCGGCAGAACACGAAAGCAGGCACGTTAGCGCCGGGGAGGCGGAAGTGGGGCAAATCGAGTCCCGCTAGGGACGGTACCCAAGCTACGACACAGGCTTCGCCAGGGACGGCACCCGGCTGTCCGTCTGTACCTTTCACGCTGCAGGCATTAACATAAATAACAACGGAATCTTTTCCAGGGGCCATTGAAATTCATGATCCAGAACGTACATGTACGCGGCGTCATGCTCGCGTGTTTTCTCCTCCTGTCGGTCACACTAACTTTCCCCCAGCAAAAAGAACGGAATCGTAAGTTGAATGCAGCACAAAAAGACGCGACCGCCGCATCCAATTCCCCGGCGCAAGACGATAAAGATAAGGACGACAAGAACGAAGGCGACCCTCTGTTCCGGGGCATGAAGTACCGTTCCATCGGCCCGTTTCGAGGCGGCCGCTCGCTTACAGCCGCTGGAATTCCTAGCGACCCCACCACCTACTATTTCGGTGCGACCGGTGGCGGCGTCTGGAAATCCACCGACGGCGCCAACACCTGGTCTCCGATTTTTGACAAAGATGGATCGCCTTCAATCGGCAGTATCGCGGTCGCCGTATCCGATCCCAACATCGTCTATGTAGGCACCGGCGAAGCCTGCATTCGCGGAAACATCGGGCAAGGCGACGGCGTCTGGAAGTCGCTCGACGCCGGAAAATCCTGGAAAAACATCGGTCTGAAGGATTCGCGCGCCATCGGCAAAGTGATTGTGAATCCGCGCAATCCCGATATAGTTTTTGTCGCCGCCCTCGGTCATCCCTTTGGTCCGAACACGGAACGCGGCGTTTTCCGCACCACCGATGGCGGCAAGACCTGGGACAAGGTCCTCTACAAGAACGAGAACACTGGCGCCATCGACCTGGCCTTCGATCCGCAAAATTCCAACATCCTGTTCGCCTCGTTGTGGGAGGCTCGACGCACGCCATGGTCGCTCTCGAGCGGGGGCCCCGGCAGCGGCATTTATCGCTCGTCGGACGGAGGCACTACCTGGAAAGAGTTGGAGGAGCACGGGATTCCGAAGGGTCCCTACGGTCGCATCGGCCTGGCCGTAGCCGCAAACTCCGATCGTGTCTACGCGTTGATCGAAGCGAAGGACGGCGGACTCTACCGCTCCGACGACGGCGGCGACACCTGGGATCTCGTCAACGGAAGCCACGGACTATTTCAGCGCGCCTGGTATTACATGCACGTGATCGCCGATCCGCAGGACGCCAACACGGTCTACGTTGCGGACGTCGAGTTCTTCAAGTCCACCGATGGCGGTCGCAACTTCAATAAAATTAAAGTTCCGCACGGCGACAATCACGGCCTGTGGATCGACCCCAGGAACTCGAAGCGCATGATCGTCTCGAACGACGGTGGCGTAACCGTCAGCCTCGATGGCGGCAAGTCCTGGACGCGTGAAGACAACCAGCCCACCGCGCAGTTCTACCACGTCATCGCCGACACCCGCACTCCTTATTACGTGTACGGCTCGCAGCAGGATAATTCCACCGTGGCCATTGCCAGCCGCAGCGACGACGGCGCCATCGGCCGCGACAATTGGTATGAGATCGGGGGCGGGGAAGCAGGCTACATTGCGCCCAATCCCGCAGACCCGAACATCGTGTACGCCGGCGATTATCAGGGTAACCTCACCCGCTTCGACCGGCGCACGAACCAGGTTCAGAACATTGCGGTGTGGCCCGAACTGAGCGATGCGCGCGGTGCGGCCCCACTTGAGCACCGTTTTCAGTGGACCGCGCCCATCGTGACCTCGCCGCACGACCCCAACACCATTTACTACGGCGGCGAGCGCATCTTCAAAACCACCGACGGCGGCACGCACTGGCAAGCGATCAGCGGCGACCTGACCCGCAATGACAAATCGAAACAGCAGCCTTCCGGCGGCCCGATCACGGTTGACGACACTGGCACCGAATATTACGACACCGTGTTTTCGATCGCTCCGTCGCTCCTTACCAAAGGGCTGATCTGGGCCGGCACCGACGACGGCTTGATCCAGATCACCCGCGATGAAGGAAAGGATTGGACGAACGTAACTCCCAAGGATCTTGCCCCATGGAGCCGCATCAGTCTGATTGAAGCGTCTCCGCATGATGCCGCCACAGCGTACGTTGCCGTTGACCGCCATCAGAATGACGACCTCGCCCCCTACATCTATAAGACCAGCGACTACGGAGCGACCTGGACCCGTATTACCGCCGGAATTCCGGATGGAGTTTTTGTGCGCGCTGTGCGAGAGGACCCAAAGAAGAAAGGTCTCCTCTATGCCGGAACCGAGCGTGGAGTCTTCGTCTCCTTCGACGACGGGGCACACTGGCGCTCCCTGCAAATCAACCTGCCGATAACGCCGATCCACGACCTCGTCATCAAAAACGACGATCTGGTGCTGGCCACGCACGGACGTGCATTCTGGATCCTCGACGACGTCTCGCCCCTGCGCCAGTTCGCCGATTCAGTTGCGCAAGAAGACATGCATCTCTACCAACCCGCCACCGCCTATCGCGCGCACACCGGAGACGCTCCGGCGCGACTGTCCTTCGCAGGAAAAAATCCGCCCAACGGCGCCGTGATTTATTTCTACCTGAAGCATTTGCCCAAGCCGGAAATAAAGCAGGAAGTGAAAATCGAAATCCTGGACGCGGCCGGCGCTGTAATCCGCAAGTACTCCAGCAGCAAAAACGAATCGCTCGATGAACCGCTCGACCCCGACGACAAGAAGCCCGAGAAGCAGATCAAGCCCGAAGAAGGTCTGAATCGTTTCGTGTGGGATCTGCGCTACCAGGAAGCAGATCGCGTCCCGAACTATTTTCTCTGGGAATACGGTGACGGCGCGAAAGGGCCGTTCGCCGTGCCAGGCAACTATCAGGTGCGCTTCACCGCGAATGGCAAGACTCTGACCGCTCCGTTCGAAGTCAAGATCGATCCGCGAGTCACCACTTCGCAGGCCGATCTGGAAAAGCAGTTCAAGCTCGAAATGGACGTGCGCGACCAGTTGAATCGCGTCTACGATGCGGTAAACCAGATCCAGGACGTCCGCGAGCAATTGGACGGCCTCAAGAAGCGTCTGCTGCCCGGCGATTCGACAAAAACATTATTCGATGGCGCGACTGCGCTGGACGCCAAGCTGATTGCCGCGCGCGATCCGCTGATTAATTTCAAAATCAGCGCCAGCGAAGACTCCCTCGCGTACGCCCCGGGAATTGACGCGAAGCTGGCGTTTCTCTCCATGGCAGTGGCTGGCTTCGCCGACGCTGCTCCGACCGCAGCCCAGTATGAGGAGTTCGACAAGCTCAAAAAGCAGACCGATGAATTACTAACGCGATGGGATCAGGTTAGGAATTCTGATATCGCGACGTTTCAAAAGCTCGCCGCCGAACAAAACGTCCAGCCCATCTACGTCCCCGACGTAAGAAGTGAGCGCGTGCAAGGAGGCGGCGAAGAATAAACTGATTCGTAGCGAAAAACAGGCTGGTTCGTATCAGGGTATCGCTTCAGCGATACCGCAAATGCTTCGAAATCAGAGATCCTTTGAGGGTTTGGACAGTCGACCGCGGATTAGATAAACATCTCGTCCTGCGCGCCCCCGCCGTTTCTCGGATGACGCCTCTTCTGGCCGAGGAAGACTTCAACTCCGGTGCTGATCGCGGCCATCAGGCCGTTGACCTGACGCAGCGGGGAAACCACCGTCTTGTGCACCATTTCGCTGGTCTCTTCCACTTTATCCATGGTGCGATTCAGCAATTCATCGGCGCGGATGACTTGCAGCCGGGTGCGGTCGAGCGCATCGGTGAGCGTGACGTCGATCCGGCCCAGTTGATTGCGCACCAGGCTGCTGGATTCGGCAATATTGGTACTGAGCACCTCGATCTTCGGCCGCAGTTCCACCAGCAAACTCTGCACCGTTTCGATCGTCGGCAGAGTCTTGGTTGTCACCTGGGTAGCGAGGGCTTCCATCTTCGCCGTGCTCTTGCGGACCGAAAGGTAAAGGGCCACCATAATTCCCGCCTGCAACAGCACCGCTCCCGCAGTCACCGCGATAAAACCAATTAGGAGGTTGTCATTCATAGCTGCCCCGCTTGCTGCGTAACCATGTCCCGGGTGCCCCACTCATTCGCGGTTTCTTGCGAACGAGGCGGGATGTTCAAAACTTGCTGTGACGCTAGATATTTTTCGGCGGTTCGACGCCGGCAGCGGTCGTCTCGTTATAAGCCTGGCGGCCGGCCTCGTAAGCGGAGCGGAAGCGTTCCTTCTGCTGGTTGAGCACATCGCTGCCGCGATCCACCCAGTCACTCGCTTGTTCCCGTGCCCGGCGAGCGCTCTGACGCGCGCGCTCGGAGCCTTCTTGCGCCTTCGACCGAATGGCGTCGCGCATTTCATCGCCGGAGCGCGGCGCGTACAACACGCCCACCACCGCTCCCACACCGAGCCCTGCCAGGAACCACAAGAAGCTGTTGCCGTCACGATCCGCCATAACTGCCTCCTCAATAATTTCGCTGTCTATCGGATGGTAGCACCCTGATATGTGAAACACAATTCAGCGCACCCGCTCGCAATCCACCTTAGAGGACGCCGAAGCCGGCAGAGTTGCTTCCACTGTAGCGACGGGCCTAGCACCGTCTGGCGCCGAAGGCGAACTTTGAGGACGAACCTAAGAATGGAACTGGAGTCCGAAAGAAACGCTTGTGCCCGCCGCGGCAAAGGCGGACAATGAGTCATTTTTCAGGAGGCACTCTTTGTCCGATCGCAAGTATCGGCAACGCGGATACCAGGATTCCGGCGCAGGAGCTAAGAAAGAGTTTGACAAGCCAGCGACGGCTCAGAAGAAAGAGAACACCTTCGGGCCGCGGCCCATCAACATGCCGGGAACACGAACCGTCTCCCGCTGCGCGGAATGCGGAGCGCTGCTGCAGAATCTCTCGGACCCCGTCGGGCAATGTCCGAAGTGCGGATTTGACCTGCACGCCTGCAAACAGTGCGAACACTTCGACCCGTCCAGCCGCTTCGAATGCAATCAGCCGATTCCCGCCAGAGTCTCTCCCAAAGACAAACGCAACGACTGCTCTTTCTTTTCCATCCGCGTGATGATTGAAAAAGAAACGTCCAGCAAAGGCAGTCAGCGTCCGAATGACGCGCGCGCGGCGTTTGATAATCTGTTTAGAGACTGAAATGCGGTTCTCAGTTGTCAGTTTTCAGTTAAAGCAGGCCCGTTCTGCCTTTAGTTTTCAGCCATCCTATCCAAAGTTGTCATCTCCAACAGGTGGAACGCTGGGTCACTGCGGTCAGTAGCAACGGGCCTTGACCGAGAGCTGAGAACTGAGAGCTGACGCTACGGTTTCTGCGTGGGCCGCAGCAGGATTTCGCTGGCGAACGATTGCGGCGCCTGCGTTGCGAGCATCGCAACGACGTGGGCTACGTCCTCGGCTTGCAGCATTTTCTCGGCATTCATTCCGGCATGTGGAGTGAACTCGGTGTGCGTGGATCCTGGACAAATGACCGAGACGCGAATGTTGTGGGCCCGCAACTCCTCGGCTACGGAATAGGTCAATCCATTCAAGCCCCACTTCGAGGCGGCGTAGGCGGCTCCGTTACGCAGAGGGTTCTTTCCCGCCAGGGACGAGATGTTGATGATGTGTCCGCTGCGGTCTTTGATCATGAGGGGCGCAAGGCTGCGGATGCAGTAATACACGCCACGCAGGTTCGTGTTCAGCACCCGCTCCCAAGTCTCGGGGGCGAGTTGATGGAGAGGGCTTCCCATGCCTCCGATGCCGGCGTTGTTGACGAGAATGTCCAGCCGGTGGAAGGTGTGCTCGACCTGCTCGGCGAGCGCTTCGACGGACTGCAGATCGCAGACATCGCATTCGATCACCGAACTTTTCGCCGAGCCTTTCCCGGAACCCTCTGAGGGACCCTGGCCGCCGCCATTTTCGATGCTGGCGGCGGTTTGTTCGAGCCCTTCGCGGGAGCGTCCGCAGAGGACGGTGTGTGCGCCGAGTTCGGCTAGCTTCACGGCGATGGCCCGGCCAATGCCGCGTCCGGCGCCGGTGATGACCGCGACTTGCCCGGCCAGCAGCGCATGTGTCGATGATGTGGTCTTCGTCAAAGCGTCTTCCTCCCCAACCGACATTATTCTATTTTGCATTGCTTATGTTGTGCATCGGCGGAAAGAAAGATCCGCTGAAGGAAGGCTGAAGGAAGATCGTCAAACAGGGAACCCATCACGGGGCACCAGTTTTCCGCATCTAAGCGGAAAGGAGGGTGAAGCGAGCAAGACGCTTGCCATCGCTGGAGTACATCCTTATAATCCGCTCACCGGAATAATGTTAAGCTGCGGCATGTCGATAAGCGACGCGGATTTCGGAACCCGCCAGTGTGAGTGCCGGTGGCAGAAGTACCGGTGGCGTTCAGTGCAAGATTGATTGATGGTGCAAGCCCAACGCGAACGTGTGTAGATTGGCCGAGTTTGCTACTCCAGCTTCCCCGAAGCGTTAAGGAGCCACAGGAATGAAGAAGATTGTTCTCGCGATGTTGCTGGTAGCCGCTGTTACCGCCGTCGCTCAGACCACGCCCCCTCCAGCGCCAGCCGCGCCCGCTCAAGCCCCGCCCGCTGCGGCGGCACCCCAGAAAAAAGAAATCAAAGACCCGGCGGAGTATAACGCCTACGTGGGCGCGGTGCAGCAGAAGGACGCCGCCGCCAAGGTCAGCGGCCTGGAAGCGTTTGTCACGCAGTATCCCAACAGCGTGATGAAGGAAGACGCGCTTGAGGCTTTGATGATCGCCTATCAGCAGACGAGCAATCAGGCCAAGATGATCGACACCGCGCAGAAGGTTCTGCTGGTGAACCCGTGCAACCTGCGGGCCTTGGCGGTGCTGGCCTTCAGCAAGCGGGCGATGGCGGAAGCGAACCAGAACCCGCAACAGAATTTTGCCGACTCCGGCCAATTCGCTGAAAAAGGATTACAGTGTCTGCCCACGGCAGCCCGGCCGGAGGGCACGACACCCGAGGAATGGGAAAAACTGAAGGCGCAAACGAAGGTGATCTTCAGCGGCGCTGCCGGCACGGGCGCCCTTCTTCAGGCCAAGGACTATGCCAAGGCCCAACAGTATTTGCGCGCCGAGGTGGAAGCCGATCCGAACAACCTGGTCGAGGTCTATCACCTGGCCCTCGCTTATCTGGCGCCGGGACCGACGGAAAAAGACGTGGATGGCCTTTTCTTTATCGCGCGGGCGGTGAATCTGCAAACCGGCGCGGGCAGGGATGCGATCGCCAAGTTCGGCAAGAGCAAGTACAACAAGTACCATGGCAGCGAAGAGGGATGGACCGCCCTGCTGGCGCAGACCGCTAGCACGCCACTGCCACCGGCTGATTTCACGATCACGAAATACGTGCCGCCAACGCCTGCCGAGCAGGCAGCGACTTTGATCAAGAGCAAGAAAGTCGAGGAGATGAGCTTCGCGGAGTGGCAGATGGTTCTTTCCGAGGGCACGCCCGAAGATGCCGAGAAGGTGTGGACTGTGCTGAAAGGGAAGCCGCTGCAGATGGTGGCTCACGTCATCAGTATCGACACCTCAGGCAAGGCAACCAAACTGATGCTGGCGGGCAGTTCGGACGATGTCGACGCCAAGCGTGCAGACATTGATCTGACCATGTCGGCAGCGATCCCAACAAAGGACATGCCGAAGGAGGACACCGACTTCCAGTTCCAGGGAACGCCGGCCTCGTACGTGGCCAAGCCATTCGTGATGACAATGGACAATGGAGCCTTGCTGGTGGCAGCGAAACCGAAGCCGACGGTCCACAAGAAACCAGCCCCGCACTAAAGCTTGCAGCAATGGCGAAAATAAGGGCGGTCCCGACTGGGACCGCCCTCTTTGTTGCTTGTCGCGAGATTGCTTGCCGCGAGCCGCGATTGGCGTTTAGCGGGCCTGCTGCTTTCGCTCCAGCGAGACAGGACGCGCGCTGCGGGGAGGACGCTTGGCGCCGGCGCGCAACGGTCGTACATCAATCTTGAGTTCCTGCATGGTGCGGCTGAGCGTGTTCCGATGCATGCCTAGCTGCCGGGCGGCCTTGCACTGATTGCCCCGGTTTTCTTCGAGCACGGTGATGATGAAGCGCTTCTTGAACTCACGAACCGCTTCCGAATAGAGGATGTTGCTTTTGTACATCTGAAGAATGAGTGCTTCCAGTTGATCTTTCACCTGCTGCCTCGTTTCCGCAAACCCAAAATGTTTCACTGCCCAATGACTATTTCGACGGAGCTGACTGCGGGTGAACCTTGTCCGCCTCGGAGTGCGCCTGCCGCATGTAATCCAAGCCCTGGTAGAAGCGGCTACGCAATTCCGACGGTGCGAGCCAGATTGCCGCCCTTCCGCCTACCAGGAAATACGGGGCCAACTGAGACCCCGCCAGCCACTTCGCAGCGGGCGCAAACGCGGCCACCGCGGTGAGCACGATAGCGACAACCAGCACACTCTTCAACAAACCCAGGACTGCGCCCAGAATCCGGTCAATCGAGCTCAGGCCGGCTTTCTTCATGGCCCAACGCGCGATCCGTCCCGCCAAGCCGGCAACGATCAGGACCGCGAAAAAAATGATGAGGAAACCAGCGATCTCACCTACCCATGGCGATTTCAAATGGGGCGCGAACCAGTCCGCCAGGCGATGATACTGCCAGGCGGCCAACAAATATCCCAGAACCAGCCCAGCCAGCTTGAAGGCTTCATGGAAGAAGCCCTCGATGGCTGCCGCCGTCACAGAAAATACCAGAAATGCGATGATGATCCAGTCCGCAATGCTCATCGTTCAATGATCAATGATCCGAGCGCAATGACACCGCACGCGGGCTAGATCTCCAACTCGCGTCCCGTCAACTGACGATACGCCCCGAGATACTTTTCGCTTGTCCGCAGCGCAACTTCCTGGGGAAGGGCCGGCGCCGGCGGTTGCTTGTTCCAGCGAATTTCTTCGAGGTAATCCCGTACATACTGCTTGTCGTAGGAATCCTGCGCCTTGCCCGGTTGATAGGTGTCGGCCGGCCAGAAACGCGAGGAATCCGGAGTGAGTACTTCATCCGCTAGGGTTATGCCCTGCGCGGTCTGTCCAAATTCAAACTTGGTGTCGGCGATGATAATGCCGCGCTGCCGGGCATAGTCCGCAGCTTTTTTGTAGATGCGCAATGTGATGTCGCGGAGTTGCCGGCTCAATTCAGGATCGACCAGCGTGCACATTTCCTCGAACGAAATGTTGATGTCGTGCCCGGTAGTCGCTTTGGTGGCCGGAGTGAACAGGGGCTCCGGCAGTTGGTCGGACTCCTTCAATCCTGGCGGCAGCTTGATACCGCAGACCGACCCTGTGGCTTTGTACTCTTTCCATCCGGAACCGGACAGGTAGCCGCGCGCGACGCATTCGACCGGAAACATCTCGGCGCGCATCACCATCATGGAGCGCCCCCGGAGTTCCTCGGCGTGCGTGCGAATCGCCGCCGGATAGCGGTTCACGTCGGCGGTGACGAAATGGTTGGGGACGATGTCCCTAAGGAAGTCGAACCAGAACAACGAGATCTGAGTCAGAACCCGGCCCTTGTGGGGAATCCCGGTTGCCAGCACGTAGTCGAAGGCTGAAATGCGATCGGTCGCTACAAACAGCAAATGGTCGCTGTCGAGGTTATAGACGTCGCGGACCTTGCCGCTGGCATGCAACCCGAGTTCGGGGTAGTCGGTTCGGAGCAGAACGGTATCTAAAATTTCGGGGCTCATTTCTAAAATTCACCGGTCAGAAAACTTTGCGTATTCTAGCCTTCGCGGGAAATTTGTCAACGCTTTCCATCACACGTGACGGGTTGCGCCGATTGCGGCTGCGTAGAAAAGTGTTGACAGTTCCAGTGTAAGCTAGAAGGCTTGTCCAGCGCTGTTTTTCGAGGGATGAGGGTGTGGAAAAGCTGAGGAAGGCTCTGGAAAAAAAGGACAGCGGATTTCGCAACTGGAAAAGCAGAGTGCGGAGGAAGTTGTCAATAGGTCTTAGTTTGCATTGCTGATGGGTGAGCCGAGGCGTGTCAAAAATGGCTGGGCCATTCAAGGGCGGCATGGAAGACGCGGATCAACTGCACAACATCGCCGCGCACACGATAAGGAACTATGTACGGCGTTCCCGAGACGACTAATTCGCGAGTGCCGGATATTCGACCGGGACGACCGAGAGCCGGGAAATGTTCCAAAGATTCGACCGCTCTTACGATTGCGGCCACGGTCCTGGCAGCAGCATCGGGATTGTCCTGGGAAATGTACTCGGACACGGCGATCAGGTTCGCACGTGCCGCTCGTAGCCAGTTAACGCGCACGTCGCGTCAAGCGCCTGATCGTCTGCCGCATTTCCTCGTCGGTGGCGAAGTCGCCCGCGTCGGCCTCGGCCAGACCCTTCTTGATTTCGCTGATCTGCCATTCGTTGGCGGAGACATATTCCTGAATTGCTTGAGCGGCGACGAACGAGCGGCTGCGGTTCATCGATTTCGACAAACGGTCGAGCTGGTTCTTGAGTTTGGCATCGAGGCGAAGAGTCAGAACTGACGATTCAGGCATAGTGTATACATTATACATCAGTTGTAATATTTGTATGCGCGAGAAGTTGCAGTTTTGACTAAATCTAGCGTGACCGGTACTTACCAACAGCAAAAACGGCGATCAAACTCAACACAAATGCTGTGAAAAGTGCGCAGAGAATCCGTTCGCGTTTGGTGAGTTTGCGCGGGGATACCCACCATGGCCACAAATTTAAGAGAGCGACGCCGATTCCGACGAGAATCCTCAACCAGGATGGCCATGCATTTGGATTTATCATGCCGCAAGGTGCGACCCACTCCCTGGACCTACCAATTATTCCAGACTCCAAACGGTGATTCCGCTTCTGGATGTCCCGCGAGTCTACGCCGCCCCGAACCTCACCGACACCAGCTTCGACACGCCCGGCTCCTGCATGGTCACGCCGTAAAGCACGGGCGCAATGCTCATAGTCCGCTTGCTGTGCGTGATCAGGATGAACTGGGTCTGCACGCTCATCTCGCGCACCAGATCGGTGAAGCGTGCGATGTTGGCTTCGTCGAGCGGGGCATCGACCTCGTCGAGAATGCAGAACGGACTCGGGGTGTACTGGAAGATTCCAACCAGCAGCGCGAGCGCCGTGAGCGCCTTCTCGCCGCCGGAGAGCAGAAGCACATTCTGCAGTTTCTTTCCGGGAGGCGAAGCGACCACGTCAATGCCGCTCTCCGCGCTGTTTTCGATGTCGGTAAGGCGCATGAAGCCGTGTCCGCCGCCAAACAGCTTGCGGAACGTGGCCTGGAAGTTTTCGTTGATCCGGTTGAAGGCCTCTTCAAACTTCTGCCGCGAGACTTGATCGATTTCGCGAATGGTGGCCGCAGTGTCTGCAATGGCATCGAGCAGGTCTTTCCGCTGCGTTCCGAGGAATTGATGCCGCTCCGCCGTTTCTTTGTATTCTTCGAGAGCCATCATGTTGACCGGCCCCATGGCGTCGAGTCGAGCCCGCATTTCCCGGTGGGCCTGATCTTCGGCTGCCAGTTCCTCCCCGGTAACCAGCGGAATCGGGGATTCAGACAACGCCTCGGCCATCAGCACGGACCGTTCCACATTCAGTTCGTTCAGGCAGGTGTCGGCCAGGTGTTGCAGGTCGGATTGCAGTTTGGCAGCCGTGGCCGATAGCTCGCCCCGGCCGTCACGCGCGAGATCGAGCTGCTGGCGCGTGTTGCGCAGAAGCTCTTCAATTTCGGTGAGCCGCGCCCGCACCTGCTCAGACTCGAGCTGCAGCAGGCCTTCGCGCGCTTCTCCGGCATTGCGCTCGGCTTCGAACTGTACGAGTTGCCCGGCCAGTTGCACGTTCTCGTCTTGCCGTTGCGCAATTTCGGCGCTGGCCGATTCCATTTGGGCCTGCAAAACGCCCGCCCGCTCCCGCATCTCGGACACAAGCGTCTCGATGCGCTGAAGCAGTGTCGTCGCCGAACGGTGACGCTCTTCGAGCGTGGCCACGCGAGCGGCCCGCTGCGAGGTAGTTTCGGCGGCTCCGTCGCGCTGGCTGCGGAGCTCGGCGAGCCTGCCTTGCCCGGCGGCAAGTTGCGTTTCGAATTGGGAGCGCCCTTGCTCGATTGCGGTCAGCTCCGATTGCCGCGCAGCGATCAGGTTTTCCTGCTCCTGCCGTTCCGCCGCCAGCCGTGGCAGTTCGCGTTCGCTGGTCGCAATCCGTTCACGCACCCGCGACATTTCGCTTTCCAATTGCTGCAGCAAGTGTCCGGAGGTCATGGCCTGCTTTTCGGCTTCGCGCTTCTCGTCCTCCAGACGATCGAGCAGGGAAGTGTGCTCCTTGATTTCGCGCCCCAGGGTGAGCGCGAGCATTTCCTTTTCGCGCAGAGCGCGTTCCAGCTCTTCGAGCAGGCGCAGCACGTCGCGCAACTCGCGCTTCATCGAAAGCGGTCCCTCGCTGCGTTGCTTGCCTCCAGTGACCGTCACGTTGTGAAAGCATTCGCCGGTCTGCGAGAGAAAAAACGCGTCGGGACTGGAGAGCGCGAGCTCGCGAGCCGCCGCGGGATCGGGCACGATGTAGCCATTCCCCAGCTTTGGCAGGATCACTTCGAGCGACTTGCCGAATCCGTTCAGCACGCGAATCGAGTTCTTCAGCGGGAGGACGGTGTCGTTGAGCGGAGAGTAGTGATGGCTTTCATCGGCCACGAACGAGAACTTCGCCTGCGAGTCCTCGGGATGCACGAGAAAGGTGGCGCGCCCGTTGACGTCGGAGCGCAGCAAGCGCAGGCCTTCGTCGGCGGCGTCCCAGGACTTGACCACGACGAAGTTCAGTTCGTCGCGCAGAAAGTCTTCGACCACGCGCTCATAACGAGGCTCGACTTCGAGGAAATCGGCGAGCACACCGGCGGGAGTGTTTCCTCCCTGCATGGCGCCCGACTGAAACAGTCGGCGCACCGACTCGGTGGAGTAACCGTGCTCGGCGATGACCGCTTCAAGCGATCCCTTCTTGCCGAGCGCGGTGGCATATTCGGAACGGATGGAGTCGAGATGCTTCTTGGTTTGGGCCTCGGCAGACCGCTTCGTATCGAGGGTGTCGCGCAGGCTTGCGATCTCCGCGGTCAGGCCGCTGACACGCTGCGAAACGCTTTCGAATTCCAGAGCAATCTGACCGCGCTGTCCGCCGAAGGCTTCCGATTGGGACGAGGAGGTTGCGATTTCGGCTTGCAGACGCTGCTCTTCGCGACCAATGCCCGCCAGCCGCTCCTCGGACTGCGTGAGCTGATTGCGCAGATTGGACGCTCCGCCGACTGCCTCGAGAATGGCCGTGCGATGCAATTCCTGTTCCTGTTCGAGCATCGCGAGATTGGCGGCGGTGCAAGCCGTTTCCTGCTGGCTGAGGGCGAGCTCCTGTTGGGCCGCCGCGAGATCCGCAGCCGCTGAATCGAGTACTTGCTGGTGACCGTCCCGTTCTTCCTCAAGTGCCGTCAGCCGAGTTTGAGCTTGCGCTAGCTCGGCTTCCGCGGAGGCTGTGCGCACGATCAGTTCGGCACAGCGCTCCTCGTTGGTGCGGATGCGCGCCTTCCCGCGATCGCCTTCAATGGCGATCTGGTTGAGCCGCTCGCGATTTTCCCGCGTTTCGGTCTCAATTGCGTAGCCACGCTGCGTGCGCTCGGAGTGTTCGGCCTCGGATTGCTGTACGCTCTCACTTTGCTGTCGAATTTCCTCGCCCAGTTGCTGGATCTGGGTATCGAGAGCGACGCTCTCCTGGTCCATCTGAGTGAACTTGCTAGCCAGCACCACCCGCAGTTTGGCCCGCATCTCGTCGCGCAGCTTGGCATAGCGCTCGGCCTTGCTGGCCTGGCGCTTCAGCGAGTTCATCTGCCGCGTGACTTCCTCGAAAATGTCATTGACGCGGTTCAGATTTGTTTTCGCGTCTTCAAGGCGCGCTTCGGCGAGACGCTTTTTCGTTTTGAACTTCGTAATCCCGGCCGCTTCTTCGATAATGGCGCGGCGATCCGTCGGACGGCTGCTGAGAATCTGCCCGATGCGCCCTTGTTCGATAAGCGCATACGACTCCGGCCCCAGGCCCGTTCCCATGAACAGTTCCTGGATGTCGCGCAAGCGGCACAGCTTTCCATTCAGCAGGTATTCGCTGTCCCCGCTTCTGAACAATCGCCGGGTCACCGAGATTTCCCCAGCGTGGTGTTGCTGCTGATTGAATTTCCGCCGGCGGATTTTCAGCACTACCTGGGGCCCCGCGACTGCCACAACCGCATCGCTGGCCGCTGCCTCGCCAGCCGGCGTTTCGGCCGCCGACGCTGCTGAGGAGATCTCGCCCTCCACCTCCTCGGTCTTGCCGGGCTGAGCTTCCTCGACCGCGCGTTCAGTTTCCGCCGCAGCCTGAGCCCGGATGTCAGCTTCATCCCAGTTGTCTGCCAGCGCAGGCAGGTCGTCTTGAATCTCGATCTCGGTCGGCGCATTCGTATCCGGCCCAGCGTAAATCTCCGGATCAATCAAAGTCAGCGACACTTCCGCCATGCCGGTGGGGTTGCGGTCGCGCGTGCCCGAGAAAATCACGTCTTCCATGCGCGAGCCGCGTAGCGACTTGGCCGACTGCTCACCGAGCACCCAGGAAATCGCGTCGGCGATATTCGACTTTCCGCAGCCATTCGGCCCGATGATGGCGGCGATGCCTTCGCCGTGAAATTTCAGTTCGGTGCGATCGCAGAACGACTTGAATCCCAGGATTTGCAGCTTCTTGAGTTTGAGCAAAGTGACTCCTTCGTAGGCGGACACCTGCCGTCCGCGGACCCGTTTTGCGCTGGCTGGAGTGCGCTCCAAATTGCGGGGACTCCAGGGACGAATCGTTCCGCTGTTAACGGATCTGGTTCCTCGCTGTCGCATAGTTCAATGTCGTCCTCATGGAGCAGGACGTCACCCACGCTTTTGACCAACTCTAACGGCGAATACGGGGACGGGTCAAGTAATAAAACACCACATATTGTAGCCGTCCCTCGGCTACCGCCTTTAGTTGCACACATACTGCAGCTATCACGCAAGTTGCCGGCAAGGAATTAAGGAGGGTGGGAAACCGCGAGAGCATGGACACTCTAACGCCGGCGGGGAGAAGATTCAAGGGCCGTTAGTCCGGGCCGCGTTTCTCCCGGGAGCTAGGGAAGCGCCAGAGTGGCCAGGCCAGCAATGGAGCTGAGAATGCGGCAACGGCAGCAGGTCGCGGGAGTAGAGTAGCGGTTGCCGAATTGCGCCCGGCTTGGACGGGGCAAAGCCCCATCGCCACACGATCGAAACAATTCATTTCTTGCGCTCTGCCAGGAAGTGAGCGAGGTCTTTCAGGGTAGACGCGGCTGAGCCGTATTCGTTAAGTTCGGCGCATGCCTGATCGATCAGGGCGTCGGCTTTGCGAAGCGATTCGTCGATTCCGAATAATGACGGGTAGGTTGCCTTTTCCGCTGCTGTGTCCTTGCCTGCGGTTTTCCCCAATTGTTCGGAGGTCTGGGTCAGGTCGAGCACATCGTCCACGATCTGGAACGCCAGACCGATTGACTGGCCGTAGGTTCGGAGGTGGGCGATATCCGTGACTCTTGCGCCAGCGTACAGGCCTCCTGTGACCACGCTGGCAGTGATAAGCGCGGCGGTCTTGGAACGGTGTATGTATTCGAGGGTGGCTAGGTCGGGCTTCTTGTGTTCAGCTTCGAGGTCAACCACCTGGCCGCCGATCATGCCGTCGATGGTGCCGGTGGCGTGGGCCACCTCGCGGATGATCGCCACGCGCGCCTCGGCTGGGCAAGCGATCTGGGCCAGCACTTCGTAAGCCTGCGTCTGCAGGGCGTCGCCGGCAAGGATGGCTATGGCCTCGCCGAAGGCCTTGTGGCAGGTGGGACGCCCGCGCCGCAGATCGTCGTTATCGAGCGCGGGCAGATCGTCATGGATCAACGAATAGGTGTGGAGCATTTCGAGCGCCGCGCCTAGCTGCTCGATACCGGCGGTCGTGTGGTGGCGGGGTTCTGCCCCGCCGAGACGGTGCAGAGCCCCGTCATCACACAATGCCGCTCGAATCATGCGCCCCGCTTCCATGCAGAGGATCGGCCGCAGGCGCTTCCCGCCGGCAAACACGCTGTGCCGCATGGCTTGATGGATGGAAGTCGGATGCTCGGCAGCGGGCGGCAAGAGTTGCTCGAGGGCGGCGTCCGCGGCCGCTCGTCCCTGCTCCAGAACTTGTTTCAGCATGGCACCGCAGTATAACAAGGCGCTTGGGGGGACTATAAGAAAGGACGCCTGCGGGGGCGTCCTTCGCAAAACAGTTTCCGTAGAGACCCGGCTGGCCGCGTCTCCGAGGCTGAGACGGGACAAGCCCCGTCTCTACAGCAGAGGATCACGCGGCGGCATGGTGCGTGAGATGTTGTAACACCGAGCGCACCACCTCATCGTTGCGCGGCTCACAGATGTCAGCCGCGCCCAGACTCATGGCTTCGGCCCATAGCTTGTCGTCCGCCAGCCGGTGGGTGCCGACGATGCAAAGGCTGGGGAACTCGCGATGCAAACGCTCGACTTCGTCCGGCCCCGAAGTCTCCAGATCCAGCACCAGCGCTTCCGCACGATGCCGGGCAACTGCGGGGCGGACTTCTTCGCAGCTGCGGGCCCAATAAACAGATTCAAAGTGTTGGGACAGGCCAACCACCAGAGTCTGAGCAGTTCTGGGGTCATTGTGATAGAGGACTACGCTGAGTGGTTCCATACATCCCCCTGACGTTGCCGCGATTCGCGGCGGCCTTGGCTGCGACAGCAAAACTGCTAGCACAGGCGTCTAATTGGATCCAAGCGCGAACAGCGTTACTTGCGCAACGCTTTCTCGGCCGGGGGCTCGAACGGTTCAGTTTGCAGCTTTCCGTTCTGTTTTAACAGAATCTCTACTTTTCCTTCCGCGTCCTCCAGTTGTTTCCGGCAGGTGGCGGAGAGTTGCATGCCTTCTTCAAACAGCGTCAGAGACTTTTCCAGAGGAACCTCCCCTTTTTCCAGTTCCTGAACGATCTTATCGAGACGCTCGAGGCAGTCTTCAAACTTCGCCAATCGAATAGCTCCTACTCTGTATTGTAATGCCGTTTCCGGGGCAAAATGTCCAGCGAAATCTTTCAATTCATGCAGTCTTTTGGACGGCGTGTTCCAAAACTAAACAGTTGCCCGCCGCTTCGAGCCAAGAGCCTCCAGAACGTCCACCGCCGAGGTGTATCGGCCCTGCGGAGCGCTGATCTGCGCCCCCTGCACCCGGTCGCGCAGCGCCCCCAGCATTTCGCGAGCGATGGCGACACCCTCCTCGCGGGCCGCTTCCGGGCTCGCGGCCCTGGTCATCCGGTTGATAATCTCATCCGGTACAGACACCCGCAGTTCGTTCTTCATGAACTCGGCATTACGGGCACTCACGAGCGGCCAGATTCCGGCAATGACGGGGATTCGGCAGTGTTCAATCCGCTTCAGGAAATTCTCCAGCAGGGTGAGGTCGAACACAGGCTGGGTTACCACGTATTCCGCACCCGCTTGCACCTTGTATTCGAAGCGCCTGATCTCTTCGTCCAGGTTGGGCAGCCCCGGATTGGCACCCACCCCAATGACGAAGCCGGTCCCGGTGCCGATCGGGTTGCTGCCAATGTCCAGTCCCCGGTTAAGGTTGTGAACGATATTCACCAATCCGATCGCATCCACGTCAAACACCGCCGTAGCATCGGGATAGTTTCCCATTTTCGGGGGATCTCCGGTGATGCAGATCAGGTTGCGGATTCCGGTGGCCGCCGCCCCCAGCAGGTCGGACTG
>Ga0209698_10003020_pt1 | contig 18833 bp, 18 predicted proteins | sample LitLauG_LLR_2012_FD_187203 | JGI IMG/M metagenome (GOLD analysis project Ga0209698, IMG submission 187203) | Freshwater sediment microbial communities from Pennsylvania, USA - Little Laurel Run_MetaG_LLR_2012 (SPAdes) (version 2) | ecosystem: Environmental > Aquatic > Freshwater > Creek >...
TCCACTGCCAGAAGTGAACGTGATTGTAGTGCTGGCCGACGTTGTTGATCAAGCCTTGATTTTTCTCGGCGTGGGCGGTCCGGCAAATCTCCTCGATGCTTTTCGCGGCGAGCGGGGAGTCCTTCAGCAAGTTGTTGCCGTTGGTGACGTAGGCCTGATGGTGCTTGTCGTGGTGAAACTCGAGAGTCTCCTTCGACATGTAGGGGGCAAGCGCATCATAGGCATAAGGTAGTGCGGGGAGTTCGAGGGCCATTTGCGGTCTCCATTTGAAGATGCCCCGAAAGTCTGTCGAAAGCGACGGCGGGGCGTCGGGGGGTCGGTGCGGACCCTAGTTCTTCGGTCCGAAGATGGCAAGGGAAGCGGTTTCAAGGGTCCGTGTTCTCGCCGATCCAGGTTTTGAAGCGTTCATCTAGCTTGTCGCGATGGGCTGCCCACCAATCGTAATTGTAGATGAGTGTGGTCTTGGCATTGTCAGGAGCGGTGGGCATGAAGGGCGCCATGTCGATGCCAAGCGTCGCATGCTTGCCGACCAGAGTGGTCGAGGAACGACGCGCTGGCCCATACGGGATGTAACTCGCTTGGGCCGCGAGTTGCTGTGGGGCGGTGGCGAACCGGACAAATTTTAGCGCCTCTTCGGGATGCGGTGCACCCTTTGGAATGATCCAACCGTCGAAGTCGAAGACCTGCCGGTCCCACAGCATCGCGACATTCGCGTCGGGTTTGGCAACGAGCGAGAAAAGGCGACCATTGTAAGCTGAGGCGAGGACGACATCGCCACTCGCCAACAGCTCGGCCGGCTCCTCGCCGCGGGTCCACCAGACTATGTGGTCCTTGATCGAATCGAGCCGTCGCAGCGCTCGCTCGACGCCGTCCTTGGATTCCAAGACCTCATAGATGTCCTGCGGCAGAACGCCATCGCAAACGAGCGCCCATTCGAGATTGTTGATTGGGCGCTTTTCAAGCGCTCGCTTGCCTGGAAACCGTGTGAGGTCAAACAGGTCGCAGATGCTGGTTGGTTTTTGTGGCAGCAGATCGGTGCGATAGCCAACGGTTGTCGAATAGACGATTTCGGGGATCATGCAGTCCGAGATCATGGTCTGGCCGAAGTCGAGGCTAGCTGGAGTTCCATCCGGTGCTGGCGCCAACACCTTGTCATGATCGATTTTCGTGGCGATGCCTTCGGCGCAGAGCCTGATAGCGTCCGCTGCAGTCACATCAACGACATCCCAAGTGACTTTACCCGCTTTGACTTGGTCGCGCAGCATTTGAACAGCTTCGCCACCGGCATCGGTAACCCGCAGCCGAGTATCGGGGTTGAGCTTTTCGTAAGGCTCGAAATAGGCCTTGCGCTGGCTGTCGGCATAGTCGCCACCCCAGGAAACGATCGACAGCTCAGATTCACTGCTCGCCAGACCCACACTCGTCGGAATGCCGATGAGCAAAGCGAGCAAGCCAAATGCAATGGCGCGCCTGGGCATGGCTCGGTCCGCTTTTCGCATGTCAATTGAGCGTCGCGTGCAGCACGACACGGATGGAAGCCTATAACGGAAGAGGTTCGCTGTCGCCCTTGAATCGCACTGGTCCGGCAGAATTGAGACAATTGGACCGACATGTTCGCTGACGATTGGCCTGACCTCAAGTTTTGAGTAGCTTCGAGGGCGAGCGACCAAAGAAACGGATCGCACCGGTCGGCAAAGGGGAGACAATATGAGAACGCACGCGCGCGCAGTCGTAGTTGGGGGTGGCGTCGTCGGCGTCTCGAGCCTCTATCATTTGGCCAAGAAGGGTTGGTCCGATGTGGTGCTCATCGAGCGTAAGGAGCTGACCTCAGGCTCGACTTGGCATGCGGCGGGGCTACTGCCGCTGTTCAACCTCAGCTATTCGGTCGGGCAAATCCACAAGTACTCGGTCGCCCTCTATAAGACGTTGGAAGCCGAAACGGGTCAGAATGTCGGCTTTGCGGTCTGTTCGAACATCCGGCTTGCGCGTACTAAGGACCGCTGGGACGAGTTCATGTACTACCGCGGCGTCGCCGAGACCATCGGGGTGACAGTGAACACGCTGACGTCGGCCGAATTGAAGGAAATTTGGCCGCTTTGCAACGTCGATGGCGTCATTGGCGCCATTCAGCACCCCGACGACGGCTATATCCAACCAGCCGATTTGACCCAAGCCTTCGCCATCGGCGCACGCAAGTTGGGAGCCGAGATCAACCGCAACACGTCGGTCACCGCCATTGAGCGGACTGCTTCAGGCGAGTGGCTGGTCAAGACCGACAAAGGCGACATCACCTGCGAACATGTGGTTTCGGCCACTGGCAATTTTGCTCGCAAAACCGGCGCGATGGTCGGGCTCGACGTCCCGGTCATTCCGGTTCAACACCAATATATCGTGACCGAAGACCACCCCGAAATCGTCAAGCGCCGTGAGCAGGGTTTGCCTGAGCTCGGCGTGTTGCGCGAGGCAGACTCCTCCTGGTACATGCGGGCGGAGAAAGGCGGGCTGCTGCTCGGTCCATACGAGAAGGGAGCACCCTGCTGCTACGTGGACGGCCCGTCGGACCAATCCGAGTACGAGCTATTCCAGGAGGACCTCGACCGGCTGATGCCACATGTGGAGGCCGCGATCGCACGGGTACCCGCGTTTGGCGAGGTGGGCATCAAGAAGATCTACAACGGCGCGATTGCCTATACGCCGGACGGTTCTCCGATTGTCGGCCCGGCTTGGGGTCTGAAGAACTTTTGGCTCAATGAGGGACATTCCTTCGGTGTGACTGCGGCGGGCGGCGCGGGCTGGCAGCTTGCCGAGTGGATCGTGGAAGGCGAGCCGTCGCTCGACATGATGGGCGTCGATCCCCGCCGGTTCGGACCCTATGCGACGCGGGGCTACCTCAAGACCAAGAACGAGGAAGCCTACGCCAACGTCTTTACTCCACATTATCCCGACGAGGAGCGTGTGGCGGCGCGACCGCTCAAAACAACACCCTGCTATGGCCGCATGCAGGCGCTGGGTGCGGTGTTCGGCTCCGTCTACGGATGGGAGCGACCCGGTTGGTTTGCCCCCCAGGATGTGTCCCTGACCGACGCAGACCTCGCCAAGCCCGAGGTGCTGATGAATCACAACCATGCGCCTGCCACGGACGACGGCCGGATCGTGGAAAAATGGTCGTTTCGCCGCTCCAACTATTTTCGGCACGTCGGCAACGAATGCCTGAACGTGCGCGACAATGTCGGGCTGCAGGATATGAGCGCGTTCGCCAAATGTTGGATTTCCGGCACCGGGGCCGAAGCTTGGCTCGATCGGCTGTTGGCAAATCGTATCCCAAAGAAGGTTGGACGCATCGCGTTGTGCCACTTGCTCAGCAAGAATGGTGGCGTGCGTGCCGAGTTCACTGTCTACAAGGCGCGCGAAGGCGGGTTCTATCTCGTGTCGGCTGGCGCCTTTGAGCGGCACGACCACGATTATCTAAGGAAGGCGCTTCCCACCGACGGTAGCGTCAACTTTAATCCAATTACGACGCAATGGGGCGTTTTGGTACTTGCCGGCCCCCGATCACGTGATGTGCTGAGGAAGCTCACGGATGCCGATCTCTCAAACGGTGCCTTTCCGTGGCTGACCGGCAGAGAGATCAATGTCGGCGTGGCTACCGCCCACGCCGTTCGCGTCAATTTCGTCGGCGAACTGGGCTGGGAATTCCATCACCCGATAGAGCAGCAGAACGCCATTTTCGATGCGCTGATGGCTGCCGGCGCGGAGTTCGGCATCAAGCCCTACGGTATCAAGGCGATGTCGTCGCTCTCGATCGAGAAGAGCTATCGTCTTATTCCACGCGAACTGTCGATCGAATATTCCGCGTATGAGAGTGGACTCGATCGTTTCGTGCATCCAAACAAGGGAGACTTCATCGGCCGCGATGCTTTGGTGGCAGGCCGAGCCAAGGGTCTCAACTGGCAGTTCGCGACGATGGAGGTCATGGGTGTGACAGATGCCGGCTCAGACGCGCGAGGCAGCGAGCCGATCCACAAGGGCGGCAAGCTGGTCGGCCGGGCGACCAACGGCGGCTACGGCTGGCGCTGCGGCAAGTCGCTGGCGCTGGCGATGGTGCGGCCGGAATTGGCGGCGGTGGGGACCGAGCTGGAGATCACCATCCTTGGCGAGAGCAAGCGCTGTGTCATCATTCCCGAAAGCCCGTGGGACCCGGAGAATGCGCGGCTGCGGGGTTGAAGATTTGCACGGGGCCCTGCCAGTATTGATCAGCTGTCCATGCAATCATGTGGACCGCAATCCGAGTTTCGACTCCCATGCTCCAAGGACTCGGTCTTTCGCTCTGACCGCGTACCCCACTTGCCTCGGCCATAGGCCGTAGTCATCCGACGCGCTGTCGAGTTCGCGACGGGCGTGGACGGGCCAATTGGGATCGTCCAGCGCGGCGCGGGCTAGCACGACGAGGTCGGCGCGGCCGTCTTCAATGATCGCGGCGGCCTCTGCGGGCGTCGTGATCAGCCCCACCGCCGCAGTTGCGATCTTGGCCTCGCGCCGGATCGTCTCGGCATAGGCAGCTTGATAGAGTGGGGCGGGTCTGATCACTGCACCATCGAAGCCGCCGCTGGAGCAGTCGATGAGGTCGACACCTCGCTCACCGAAAGCCCGGGCGAGCACGATGCTGTCTTCAACGTTCCAGCCATCGGCTAAACCGTCAACGCACGAAATGCGCGCGAACAATGGCTTGTCTGCGGACCAGACCTCGCGGATAGTCGCGGCGATCTCAAGAGGGAACCGCATGCGGTTCTCAGGACTGCCGCCGTACTGGTCGGCTCGGTGGTTCGAGGACGGCGCCAGAAACTGGTTGAGCAGATAGCCATGTGCGGCGTGCAGCTCAATCACGTCGAAACCGGCGCGCTGTGCTCGCTCTGTCGCCGCAGCGAAATCGGCGCGAATTTTGGCTAGCCCCGCGTCGTCCAATGCTTCCGGCACAACGCTTGTCGAGCCGTGGGGGAGGGCGCTCGGCGCGACCGGCGGCCAAGACTCGAAGCCCAGTCGGGCCCTCTCCTCCGCCGTTTCCGTAAATCCGCCTCTCCAGGGAATGGGGGTCGAGGCCTTGCGGCCCGCATGAGCAAGTTGGATGCCGGCCATGCAGCCCTGTGAATGCAGGAAATCGACAATGCGCCGCAAGGGCTCGATCTGCTCGTCGCGCCACAAACCCATGTCACCGTAAGATATGCGACCTTCTGGTGAAACGGCGGTCGCCTCGACAATCACCAGTCCGAAACCGCCGAGCGCGAAGCGCCCGAGATGGACAAGGTGCCAGTCATTGGCAATACCTCCGACGGCCGAGTACTGGCACATGGGCGATGCGGTGATGCGGTTGCGAAGCGTGAGGTTGCGAAATGTGACGGGCTCAAAGATGCTATTTGCCATTAGCAGTTCCATGGGATCAGGGGGGGGTACAGACGATGAGTGCCTTGCGGTAGCGCCGAGGGTTTCGTCAACCCGGCGCCCTTAGCCGTGCGGCAAAGAACCCATCGATACCGGACAACTCCGGTGGTTCCATGGGCAACTGGCAGGGTAGTGTCCTAAGGAAGCCGTCCGCCGTGATCCAGTCAGCCGGTATGCCAGCCTCGCCGGGTCGAACGGGCGCCGGCGTGTAGCCGGCGGCCCGGGCAAGAAACCGCAAAACTTGCTCCGGCCCCTCCTCAGGTTCCAGCGAGCACGTACAATAGACCAACAGACCGCCGGGACGGACCATCCGAGCGGCATGGTCGAGAAGCTTGGCCTGAATTCCCGCGAGCGCCTTCAGATCCTCAGGGCGCTTCAGAAAAGGCAAATCGGGATGCCGGCGGATCGTCCCGGTTGCAAGGCACGGCGCATCGAGCAGCACGGCGTCGAAGGGTTGCGGCGGCGTCCATTTGGCGGCGTCGGCTTGGACGATCTCGGTCGTGAGGCCAAGCCGCCCAAGATTGCCCTTGAGCGTGCCCAGCCGCGCGGCACTATCATCGACCGCCGTCACGAACGCGCCTGCCGCCGCCAATTGCGCTGTCTTGCCGCCGGGCGCGGCGCAGAGGTCGGCGATGCGTTTGCCCGAGACATCGCCGAGCAGCCGGGCCGGCAGCGCCGCGGCCGCGTCCTGCACCCACCAGGCTCCTTCGGCAAAGCCATCCAAGGCATCGATCCGGCCCTTGGACTTGAGCCGCACCGAGCCCGTCGGTAGCACGATGCCGCCAAGCCTCGCCGCCCAGGCCCGCTGATCTGACTTGACGGTGAGGTCGAGCGCCGCCTCATTGAGATGGGCCAGCGCGGTCGCCCGCGCGGTCGCTTCCCCATAGGCCGCCGTCCAGCGCTCCCACATCCAATCCTGCGAGTTGAGGCGCGCGGGATCACTGTCCGCCACCAGAGCAGCTCCCTCCGTTGCCACTTTGCGGAGGACCGCATTGGTGAGCCCCGCGAGCCTTTCGCTCTCAGGCTGCTCGCGGCAAAGCGTAACCGCGATATCGATGGCGGCGTGGGCGGCGGTGCCGAGGAACAGCAATTGCGCGGCTCCCGTCAACAAGATGATTTTAGCACGGGCTGCGTGGTCCGGCAGCGGCTTGGCGATGAAGTGCGAGAGGACATCTTCAAGCTGGCCCATTCGGCGCAGGGTAACCGCGGCCAACAGCCGCGACATGGCGAGATCGCTTTGATGCAGCACTGCGGTTTTGTCGCCAGAACCCAGCCGGTCGAGCGCGCCATCGAGCGGCTTACGCTTAGCCAACACTTCCACCAAGGCGTCCACCGCGATCCGGCGCGAGGCCAGCCCGGCTGCCGCCTTGATGGCGGGGGGCGAAGACCTAGGCCGCTCGGCCGGTGATCTCATCCCCAAGGTCCACGCTGCGGACTGTCTATGTCGCCCGCCATACCCGGCATGGCACCACCTTGACGGCCTGAGGGATGTTCGTCGCTCGTTGGCTCACCCATCCGCCGAGCGATCTCTTCTAATCTCGCGATCCTATTTTCGGTGCTCGGATGGGTCAAAAACAGATTGTCCAGGCCCCTCCCAGACAACGGATTGACGATGAACATGTGTGCCGTGGCCGGATTGGCCTCAGCCGATGGATTTGGGATTTGCAGGCGCGCCATTTCGAGTTTGCGCAGGGCCGAAGCAAGCCATAGTGGATGGCCTGAGAGTTTCGCACCCCCCTCGTCTGCCTCATATTCTCGCGACCGGCTGATGGCCATTTGAACCAGCATCGCGGCAAAGGGGGCCGCAAGGGCCACCAGTAAGCCAACCCAGGGGCTCAGGGGAGCCCGTTCGTCGCGTCGGCTGCCAAAGAATAACGAAAAGTTGGCGAGCATGGAAATTGCCCCCGCAAGGGTCGCGGCCATCGCCATGGTCAAGGTGTCGCGATTGAGGACATGGGTGAGTTCGTGACCCAAGACGCCAGTGAGTTCCTCGGGCGTCAACATTTCCAGAAGTCCGGTCGTGGCGCACACTGCCGCGTGGCGGGGATCGCGGCCCGTCGCAAAGGCGTTGGGTTGCGGATTGTTGAGCACGCAAACGCGCGGCATCGGAATGCCCGCCTTGGCGCTGAGCTGGCGGACGATCTGGTAATATTGCGGCGCCTGCCGCTCATCAACCTCGATCGCGCCGTGGAGGGCCAAGACCAAGCTATCAGAGGACCAATAACTCCACAAATGAGTGGCAATCGAGATCGCAAGCGCGATGAGAATACCGGTTTGACCAGCGAGCGCATAACCGACCAAAACGAACAGGGCAGTCAGCACAAGCAACAGAAACCCAGTGCGGAGTATGGACATGGCGGCACAACCTTCGGCATGTTGGTCGCCATCGATATAGGGTCTCGAGCCGGCAAACACCAGCCGTGCCGGGGCAACGATCCAGACTTGGGCTATTCCAGCACTATTGGGGCAAAGTGCGCTGGCTGAACTCACCGCTCAGAACGCGAGCAGGCAGCTTTCGGACGAGTTCGACGACCGCCGTTTCTCCATAGGTCGTCACCAAACCAGACAAAGCTGTGAACAGGGCCGCATTGGCCAGCATGTCGGGATCGTGGCCTTCCTCGACGCCGGTATCCCAGGCCTCCAAAATGAACTCAAGGGCAGCGATGCTGGTTCGCCGAACATCCTGCTTTGTCGCGGTCTGCATTTACGTGTCGCCCCTTCCGGTGTGGCGGCCGGCTCCCCGCTGAGCCCCCGCCAGCGTTGCCGTCCCGTAGAACTTGCTAGCATGGGCGGGCCGCCTGATTGTGCCGGCATTTGTTTTAAGAGTAAATCGCTGCTGTTGTCGTGCCGCAAAAGGACACAGCAGAACCTGGTCAGGATTTTGGCTCGACAAGCGCTTTAGCAAGTTCGGCGCCCTCGTCCATGAACCTCCCGATCTGCTGCTGCGCGCCGATTGTACAGCTTTGGTAGGTCCGCCGGTAACTGCGATACCCCTTGTTGAAGCTGTTGACAAAGCGGACTCGCCGAGCGAGCGAGGCTCCTTCTGCCTCGATCAGGAGCGCCATCTCGTTTCGCCATAGCTGACCGTCCTCGGAACCGCACAGTTCGCGCAAGAAATGCACGGCGCCGAGAATTTCCGACAGCCGGAGCAGCTTGTCGTCGTAGGGCCGCACATCATCGCCCGCCGCCACCGCCATGACGGGCGAAAGCAACAGCAACAAAAGGGCAGGCGTCAGCACCGCTCTCAATTGTGGTTCCTCAACGGATATGTTCGCACGACCTCATGGCGCAACCGGCAAGGCGTTGGCAAGTCGCCAGGCGGTCGTGATCACTTTCGGAGCGCCGTCTGTCGTGGACAAGTTCACAACGTCTTGAACCCGGACAAATCGCGCATCGGCGGCATCGCTTGCGGCGATGGGCTCACCGCCGAGCCAGCGACCGTAAAAGACGGCGATTACATAGTGCGAGACAAGCACACCGTCGGGCGCTTGCAACACATCGATGACGTCCGCAAGGCCGTCGATCCGCGCGGCCACGCCTGTCTCCTCCGCGAGCTCGCGCAAGGCCGCCTCGCGCGCCCGTTCGCCGGGTTCGACATGCCCACCCGGCAGGCTCCACAGGCCTTTCAGCGGTGGCTTGCCGCGCTTGATCAAAAGCACCGCGTCATTGCGGAAGATTGCAACGCTCACCCCACAACGGGGCCAAGTCGGCACCTGCTGAGTTGCCATGATCAGACCGCCATATCTGGTCAGGCGCGCCGCACGACGCGCCGATAGTCGCCATCTTGCCCAATTTGCAACAAGTCGACGTCGATGCTAAGCATCACCATGATTCCATATACATCGCAAATTATCAGGAGACCGGATCATGGCGAAACGGTTGCGCGCTCTCGATTCCGCGTTGGCGCTTACCTTCGATGACGTGCTGTTGCGCCCAGGCGCCTCAAGCGTGCTGCCGGGTGAGGCCGATACCCGAACCAGGGTTACGCGTGAAATTGCGCTGAACATCCCGATCCTATCCTCGGCGATGGACACGGTGACCGAGGCGGGCCTAGCGATCGCAATGGCTCAGGCGGGCGGTATGGGTGTCATTCACCGCAATCTTAGCCCTGAGGAGCAGGCCGCGCAGGTAGCCCAGGTTAAGAAGTTCGAGAGCGGCATGGTGGTCAACCCGGTCACCATAGCACCCAACGCGACGCTCGCTGATGCATTGGCTCTGATGGCCGAGCATCGCATATCGGGAATCCCAGTTGTCGAGCCAGCCAAGGGTGGCAATCGCCATGGCAAACTGGTTGGTATTCTTACCAACCGCGACGTGCGGTTCGCCAGCGACGTCAGGCAGTCGGTGGCCGATCTGATGACGCGCAAGTTGGTCACCGTGAAAGAAGGGGTGGATGCGGAGGAGGCCAAGCGTCTTTTGCATCAACACCGGATCGAGAAGCTGCTGGTGGTCGACGACACGCATCACTGCGTGGGATTGATCACGGTTAAGGATATCGAAAAGGCCCGGGCCCATCCCAACGCGGTCAAGGACGCCGCGGGGCGTTTGCGCGTTGCCGCTGCGACCACGGTAGGCGATGAGGGCTTTCACCGCTCCGAGCGCCTTATCGATGCCGGAGTCGACCTTTTGGTTGTCGACACCGCGCACGGGCATTCCTCGCGGGTGCTTGCCGCGGTCGAGCGCATCCGCCGGATGACAAACCGGGTCCAGGTCGTTGCCGGCAATGTGGCGACTGCGGACGGCGCCAAGGCACTGATTGATTCTGGAGCCGATGCCGTCAAAGTCGGCATCGGTCCCGGCTCGATCTGTACAACGCGCATCGTGGCCGGCGTCGGAGTGCCGCAGTTGACGGCCGTCATGGAGGCGGCCGAGGCAGCGGAAAAGGCCGACGTGCCGGTGATCGCCGATGGCGGCATCAAGTCGTCGGGTGATCTTGCCAAGGCCATCGCGGCCGGTGCGTCCTGTGTCATGGTCGGTTCATTGCTGGCCGGCACTGATGAGAGCCCGGGCGAAGTCTTCCTCTACCAGGGCCGCTCATATAAGGCCTATCGGGGCATGGGGTCGGTCGGAGCGATGGCGCGCGGCTCTGCGGACCGCTATTTCCAAGCCGAAGTTCGGGACAGTTTGAAGCTGGTGCCCGAGGGCATAGAGGGCCAGGTACCCTATAAGGGGCCGGCGGGTAGTGTGCTGCACCAACTCGTGGGTGGGCTGCGGGCTGCCATGGGCTACACCGGAGCGCCAACCATCGCTGAATTTCAAAAGACAGCCGACTTTATCCGAATTTCGCCGGCGGGCTTACGCGAGAGCCATGCCCATGACGTGACGATCACCCGCGAGAGTCCAAACTACCCCTGGGGCGATTGAGCGGCAGGGGCGGCGGTCAGCCTCGAATTGACAGGGGCCGAAAAAGCATGGCCTATGCGATCATCCAAGCAGAGCGGGCCGGTAGCTCAGTGGTAGAGCATCTGACTTTTAATCAGGTGGTCGCGGGTTCGATCCCCGCCCGGCTCACCATTAGTTAGATAGCAAAATCAATCATTTACTCTTAGAACGTATTTCGAACGGACCGTGTCATTTTCTCCGTTCTGACTCCATTTTCTCGTGCTCATTCTGACTCTCGTTCGCGGCGTGTTCTAATTCGAGCACCCAAACGCGCCGTTTTCGAGCAGCCGTAAGGCGCTGGGCCTCAGTCCTTTTGACGTAGCCTCGCGCAGCCTCGGGCGAGCGGTGGCCAGACAGGCTCATGACACCCTGCCTCGGTCAATTCCGCGTCACCGAGCTCCGTCATTCCACCATGGCGACAAGCAGTCATCGTCACATGCTCCGGCAATCCGGCCGCGCGTTTTGCCTCCCGAACAATGCGCTTGGCGTATGAAAATGAGTATGGCCGAGTTGGTCCCCGCTCGCCCGGGGTCACCACAATGGCAACAGCGAGTTTTTCGAGCTCTTCAAGGTTCTGTTCGAGTTCCGGATAAAACCTCTCTCCGGCAGCCTCCAACGGGTGCCAGACAACGATACCGGTTTTATGATGGACGATCTTTACATGGTTTGGACGTTCCGGAGGTCTGTAGTCCGTCCAGCTAAGATGGCCTGCAAGCACGTTTTCGGGCCGCTGGAGCCACTCAAAGCAGACCAATGGCACAATCGCGAGATGGGGATGACCATAAGACCGGATGGCGTCACTGAGGGCAAAGGCCTCGGCGCGGGTTGTATGTTGGATCACGGAAGTACTGCGGATACGAGTGAGACCGACGAACGGATTCAACAGCACGAATTGTTGCGCGTGGGTGCGCTGGACAACCGTCCAAGCCTTCTTGGCGATATCGATCGTGATATTGGCGCGACGCAGCTTCGTTCCGTCCTCACCGCCACGGAGGGCCTGGTAGATCTTGTCGACGGCTGCCGGCGTAATCGACCTAACCGGAAGCGCGCCCAAGCGGCCACCGGTTCGCGTTTCGATGTCGGCAAGGAGGCTAAGTTGGTACCGATAGCTCGGCTTGGTTCGATCCTTCAGCTTTTGAAATGCTGGTGATCGATAGTAGGATTCGATCCACCAGTCGACGCTCCCAAACCTTGGGCTGGCATCAAGGGATGGTACGTCATGCCGGCCTTCGCGCCAGCCATCAAGTTGGGCATTGAGCGGTTCGGCTCGAGCGCAAGCTTGCCCGTAGTCCTTCCCAAGAGCCTCGCGCTGAAGCTTGAAGCCACCATCGATGTCGCTCTTGCGCGCATTCCAGTAGTAGCCCGCCTGACCGGATCGTAGGGGCTTGGCGATCATGTAGCGCGGCCAGCCAGCAGGTTTCATAGGACGTCCGCGGCGTCTGTGATCTCGGGCATGCGGCCCGTCACCGTCTCGATCGCCTTGTCCAGGTCGTCTTTCAACCATCGCTTTCCCTTCCCGGCCAAGTGGATGGGTTCTGGCCACAGCTTACCAACTGCGCGCCGAAATGCATCAACTGAACGCTCACCGACATAGGCTGCCGCGGCTTCGATCCTCATCATGCGGGGCCATGCATGTGGGATCGGGCGAGGAGAGCCAGTCGACGCGATCTCAGTCGGGGGTGAATCTTTGGGCGCTGACGTTGGCCAGGACCCGGTAAAGTTTATAAGGTCCAACATCCTTAGAATCGCGGGCTCAAACCTCCAGGCCTGGTCGGCGTCATCTAACTCGAACGAACGATTCTCTACACCCATCCCATCTGACCCAACTCTTCGATCTGAGCCACCGAGCTCACTTTCTCAACTCGGGCTTAGTTTCTTGTACTCGCGTGATTCATCCAACAATCAGTTCACGCTACATACGATGAGCTCCGCTTCCGTTGTCTGGAAAAATGCGTCGTGCCAGGTATCGGTCAGTATCAGCGGGCTACCATCGGCTGAGTAAACTGCGAATAGCGTAGCGCTCTTGGGAAACGGTGCGAGATACGGGTACATTTTCTTCGCCATTCTCCGACTCACCGACCTAATGTACACAACGTCTCCGTTACCTAAGCTAGCCAGCTCGACTTGGTCGATGTTGAACCGCGTCGCATCGGAATTCTTCATTTCGGTCTTCATACACGTGCTCATCCACCAGAACTGATTCGGACATATCGAAGCTGAAGCAGATCGCCCAACTTTGTGTCTTAGTTCCCATTGTACCACGAATCCAGAATCGACTTGGTCATGGCGAAGATTTTTTCGTGCTTATTAGAGAAATATAGGTTGAGTACCGTGTGTCGCGTAGCTGAGTTTCTTGTAAAGCCTACCCAACTCTGTCAGGCCCCCGGTCAGATTGCGTTCACGTCATCCGGCGGAGTTAATTCATGTACGGACAATCTAATAGCGCGGCGATGCGTGACTTCGCTTACCCAACCCCGGAGCGATCCGTTTGCGGCTAGGTCTGTGCCATCGGTGCGGTTGAGCGTGGTGTCGATCGGACCGTGCGCCGCGCCAAGATCACGGCTCGAGTAATGTTGGAATTGCCGTCACTGTGGCCTTAATGTGGTTGGATGCCGATTGCCACGCAGGAATCCTTCGCGAATCGGGTAACATTTGCCGAACGAAACCATGTTGGGGATGCGCTATGTCCGATAGAACCATGCTGCTGTTTCGCGGAGCCACCTATTCGGTGTCCAAGCTCACAAAACGGGCATTCCAGGTTCTGCTAGCTGTCGGGCTTACGGCGGTCGCGACTTTGTTCATCCTTGTGCTCAACAATCTGCTGACCACGAACGGTGGGTGGCAGCAGGGCTTGGACTTGTGGCTCGCCTTCATCCGCCGATCAGATATCCTCGGCACCATCGTATTGACAGCGGTGGTGACCGTGGCATCGATCTACCGGGCATCCGACAATGGCCGGAAATGATGGACTGTAGACGGCGCCCCCCGATTCCCATTCCCGGGAACCGATCAACCGGCAAACCGATGCAAAAACCGCAGACCCCGTCGCAGCAGGAGAAGAACTGCTGTTAACGGAGGTCTGTCGGCTTTGATTTCGGATCGGCTGCGAGCGCCCCTCGACTCGTGGCATGGTCAGCTCCAATGCCTAGGCTGTTGGTCGCCAAGGCGCGGCGCTACCCGAGAGAAGACAACAATTAAGACTCAACTTTCATATTCAGACCCGATTTTTTGCGGCCATTCTTGGTCAGTACCGCCAAAGCCTTCTCAATGTGTGCATCGGCTTGAGCAAGCGCTCGCTCGTAGGCGGTCTCGTAGCGCTGGACAATTGTCCTTTCTAGGAAAAACTCAAACTGTTCCTCGAGGTTCTAAGTTACATCGGCGCAAGGAAGTGCAAGACCTTAGGCCTTCAATCGCCTCTTCCGGTGCCTTGGGTCAATTATACCACAAACACTCAATCGACCTTGGGCGTGGGGGCGAATCTTTTTTCAAATATCGAAAGACAGGTCGTGGACGGTATATTCATAGGCCGGCTAGGGCGCGGATAACTCGGTAAAACCAAACGAAAACAAGACACGACAACAAGCGATGTTCTTCGAGCGGCGAGAATAGGCATCCAAGGACTCGCCCGACCGATCAGTTACGCCTAATGTGCATTCAGTCAGCCTGGACCGTATCGACTTGAATCTCCTATGACCCAGAGAAACGCCCCTCGAGAACTCCCCTGACGGTCCATCTCGGCTTTCGGCACAGCGACGGACAGCGGGAATCCGGGTCACCAGCATCGAGAGCCCCAATCCTGAGCCGAATCTGTTGTGCCCAGAAGACCGAATCGATGTCGTTCTTCGCTGATTTTATTGGTCTTTTCCTGGTGGCCGGTCGAGAACGAGTCATCCGGCCAAGCCCCGCATCTATTGGCAGTACTTGGGCCAGGTATGACATTCAACGATTGGTCCCTCATGTGTCATGGGACCAAAACCGAAAACCGGGACGATCTTCCAGAACACCTCTAAGCGAATCGTCCCGGAAATTGGTTTGTGGTAATCCGTTAGCGGATTCAAGGGCGACAATTGCCAAAGATAACTTTTCCAAAAATTATCTTCGTCGTACCTGAGCCCAAAAACCACTTGAAGTGCCCCGGTTCCGACAACAGGCCCCGCGACAAAAGATGCTTACGAAGAATTAATCTGGCCAAACCCCTCACCGGCGGATTGGAATAGGTTAGAATGCAAAGGTGAGTGGCGTGCGGGATGTATGTTCAACGATATCGCCACCACCTGTATTCTTTCGTTTGGGGGCGTGACGTGATAGTTGTTAATGCAAGTAATTGGCGGGTTGGGCGGGCTGAGCTTGGCGGGAAAGCGTCCCATGCAATCCTGGCAGCGGTTATCCGACTCGTGAAGATGGTCCGACTTACCCCGAGATTCCGTATCGTCGCGGGCCCGGTTGCAAGGCTTTTGGCCGCGAGCATCGGTTGGCCATAACCACAGACGCTACTCGACCCCAAGCAGCTGAGTCAATCCGGTTGCCCTCTCCTCTCGTGCTCCATCGTCAGCAAGGCAGCTTTGGTTCTGTCTTGCGCGCCTTTTCTATTGTGTGTCGCCATGCCCTCAGTAATCAAATTCGTCTCTGCTCCGTGTGGCTCTGGGAAAACTCACGCGATCTTTGAATGGGTCCGGCGCATCTACCCACCCACGTCCATGAGGCCAAATCTTCTCTATATCGCGCCAACCCGAGCTCTGATCGGTGAGGTGAGTGCAGGATTGTCACGCCGGGGGATCGAGCACCGGATTTTCACGTCCGACACCCATCCAAACCAGGTGATCGGCGGGTTGGTTCACGCTCTAAAGAACGCCAACAGGAATGGGGAAGTTATACTCACCACGCACCGGGCCTTCGAGTTCCTGCCATATTTCCATCGTCGTGATAAATGGGTGGTGCTGATCGATGAGGTGCCGCAAGTCGACCGGTTTACTGCACCCAAGCTGCCCCGCCATGTGCGCCTGTTGACCGATCACTTGACCATCCAAAAAGTCAATGAGGGCGTGGGGCGACTGGTTCCCAAGGATGGCAGTCAGCTCCGCAAACACCTGGAAAACCCCAGCGACGACGCGGAGGCTTGCGTTGCTGATATCTGGCGGGATGCGGTGAGCGCTACCCGGCAGCTCTATGTGGGTTTGCGGGCATGGGACAGGGTCGCCGAGAAAAGAGAGTGCTCCAAGTCAGACGAGGGCAATCTCTTACCGATCTTGAGCATGCCCGATCCATCACTCTACGCCGGTTCAACAATCCTGGGAGCCAACCTCGAGCACTCCCTGTTGTTTGCCTGGCTGCGGAAACGCGACGTAACGCTGATGGAGGACACAAGGTTCACCCGCCACCTTCGGTACCGGACCTATCCCGAGGCGACCATCAACCGCCTCAGCATCGATTACCTGCTGCACGATCGGGCCTATTCGAAATATCTGCGGGATACGAAGACCGGCAACAAGGGCGTGCAGGCAGACCTCGACCAAGACGTGCGAAATGAAGTTGGCGACAAGCCCTTTTTGCTCGTCGTGAACCAGGACTATAGGGGCGAGTTAGCCAAGCTGCCGAACGCCACACTGATGTCCCCCCTAAGTCATGGTCTCAACTGCTATGCCGAACACACGACCCTTGTCTTCATGGCCGCCCTCAATCGAACTCCGGTCCATACCAAGATGCTGCAAGAGCTGGGATTGAGCTCCGACGTCATCCGAACTTCGTCTTGCTTTGAAACGGCTCACCAATGCCTGATGCGCACCAATCTTAGAGTGCCAAACTCGGATGAGCAGGTACGGATTATCGTCGCGGATCGGTTCATGGCTGACTACTTGGTGCACGTCTTTCCGGGCGTCGAAGTTCGGAAGATCGGAACTGCCCACTACACCGCACGCGAACCCTTGTCGAAAACGGACCGCAATCGACGCTGGGAGCTCGATGTGTTCCAATCCGATTTCGAGGCACAACACGCCTATGTCCCGATGAGCGAGCCTGTGAAGGGCAAGCTCGTCATGACTCGCCACGATCAAGTGTCTGCTAGGGACGCCAATGACTTTCGAATGGTCACGCTCACCGCTCTAGAGTTGAAGAATTTTCTGAAGAAGAGCGCGAAAACTGTTCAAGATACCAAGGATGAGCGTGGCCTGTTCAATCTCACGGCATTCGAAGCAAAACCTGGGTCAATATCGTATCGCACCTCGGCCAATATCAAGTCGATCCACGGCTTCATTCTTGACTTCGACGGCGGAACCCTATCGCCCCAAGAGTTCGTGCGATTGTTTTGGACCGACGCGGGGCCTCAAATGAAGCGATCGTTCGTCATCTTCAATACGTTCTCGCGTCCAAAATCGACCCCAATCGGTTCCGCGTTATTTTCCCGTTCACACGCCTGACTCATTTGGCCGGGCTCAAAGCAGTCTACAGAGCCATAGAGGAACGTCTCGAAAAGGATGGTTACAATGCCCTGGCTGCAAAACTCGATCCAAGATTCAAGTCGGGCGTGCAGTCGAGCTTCTTGCCTTGCACCAACCGCGCGCACAAAGATTCAGCCTTTTTCGAGAGCTTTGGGCTGGATCGAGAGCGGGAGTTTGAACGTTACGGCATTGATCCGACCACCTATGAAAAAACGGCTCCAACGTCCTCCGAAGGTTACCGGACGAGGCTCATGGATAACGACATCGAATTCACGGCCGAACAGGTTTCTGCATGGAGGGAGAGGCAATATGAGCATGCGCAACAGATCAAGGACGAGTTGCGAGGAATGGTTGAAGGCCGTCACGATCCATTCTTTAGGTTCGCAGTAAGATTGCGCATGGCGGGGTTGGACGAGCAGGAGATCAAAGGGGAACTTGCGGAAGTCGCCGGATCTGAAAAAAAGATGCGCGCCAAGATACCATCCGCAATCAATTCGCTCCGCAGATATGGGCGTCTGTGAGATCCGCGAATGTACCCTGTTGAAGGCCAAGCCGCGTCTAGGACATATGCAATTCACCTAGCGCAAACTTGGTACCGGCTATTAGTCATTTGAAGCTCGGTTTGACTGGAAGAAGACCGCAGCTCAACTCGCCACCTATCCCCATTCGCTGTGGATGGCAAATACGCAACCGATCCATCTCGCAGAAATCAGTGGCTGAGATTGATTTGGTCGGATCTGGTCGGGCTGGCTTGCTATCCCCACCGACCTGTTCCTTTAGGTCTCGTGATCTTCTACCTGCTAAAGCGCTCCGGACATTCTTGAGCTTGATGGTGGGGGTGACGCAGACAAGAAGGCCCGGCAGTTTGGGACCTAATGCCGGCGAGTTTGATCTCCTGCGTGTCGGCCAGGTTCAATAATGGGTGGGTCTTGGGTCGATACCAAGCCCACAGAGCATGGCGGAGAACCAGATTGCGTGTTCGGCTTTGGAGGCCAGGCGGATAAGGAGCCGTTGATCAAGCCAAATTCGATCCTGGAGCGCATATCGGGAGTGATGAAGCAGGCACGGAATCCCAGCCGACTCGAAGTTCCAGAAATCGGCAATGGCATCGGTCCCAGTACTTTGAATCCACAGAACGGCCCGATCTTCACCAACCACCAATGTTACGAGTCCAGCGGGTACGAACTTGGCGTCAACAATAGAGACCGTGCGTGAGGTTCCATTCTCAAGGCGATGATCTGTGTCCGCGGTTCGAATGGCCGGATAGGGCACGGCAACAGCATCCCCGAACGATCGTCTCTTGCGGCCTTGTCAGGGCCGCGACCAACTGGTCGAAGTCCTTCAGCTTCAGTTCTCGACGCACCGGTTCGAGTGCGTAGGCGAACATGGGGAGGCGTCTGGCTCCGCGAAACTTCGTTTTCGAGTGGCCGCCCTCGACGACCCAATTCTCTAGCGCTTTTGCGACCAACATCCGAAGCTGGTCCCTCGATCCGGTAGGATTGCGCGTGACGCAGGATGCTAGGTTCGGATTCGAAGCGCTCGATAGCGGTGCCCATAGCGTAGAGATTGTTCTCGCAGACG
>Ga0209698_10003021_pt1 | contig 18833 bp, 11 predicted proteins | sample LitLauG_LLR_2012_FD_187203 | JGI IMG/M metagenome (GOLD analysis project Ga0209698, IMG submission 187203) | Freshwater sediment microbial communities from Pennsylvania, USA - Little Laurel Run_MetaG_LLR_2012 (SPAdes) (version 2) | ecosystem: Environmental > Aquatic > Freshwater > Creek >...
ACAGCTTCACAAAATTACCGCCCGCATCTCCCCTCGGATGCGATGGAGTGATTCGCGTGACCGCATGCAGCGGTTGGTGCACATCGCCAATCAGGTGAAGCAGCCAAACCAGATCGTACGATTTGAGTTCATCCGGCTGCGATGAGGCCAGCACAGCACGGAAAGCCTCGATCTGAGTCTGCGCGTTGGGAAAGGGGACGCTGGGCAGCGCAGAACCGTCCGGAGAAAACGGCGTGTCGATAAAATGCCAGTACTTGTGGCGAAGGAGATCGGAATATCCCGTGTTCTGCGACGAGGCAGGACCACCTGGTGTGTTGCCAGCATCGGAGCCGTCGTCGGAGTATTGCGATTCTCCCTTGATGTCATCGGGCCACGTGGAAGCGATCATGAAAATGAACTGGTCGTGATCTTCGGCAGAAGTGCCCGCGGGAATCTGCTTCTCCCATTTCTCGTAGTCAGGATTCAACTTCAGCAGATCGCGAACGCGCGCCTTCGCCGCGGGCGTGAGTTTCTGATAGCCCACGTAAGTGACGGTCATGTGACCGATCGGTCCCCAAGCCATCAGTGGCAGTGGCAGCAGAGTCAAAAGCGCCACGCAGAGATAGAACCGCAACCGCTTCATTCGAAAACTCCCGCTACCCCTCCCCCGGTCTTCTGGAATCATGAGGTTGGGGGAAAATCGAAAACTAATCTTAGAGCAACTGTGACTTTACCTTCTATCGGCCTGGGCCGCGGGGGAACGATCGGGCCTGGACTCCGGAAAGAAAGCCCCCCAAAATCTATTTCGCGGGTTCCTTGACCACAACCACTCGATCTCCGGCCACGTCGCGCAATGTCTGCACCACACCGGAAGGCCAGCGGATCTCGACCAGATCCGCCGACGCGTTGGCGCCGAGTCCGAAGTGAACCGGCGCGGCGCTAGACGACGCATAGCCCCCGCAAGTAGTCATGTGGTTGTACTGCGCTCCGGATTTCGTGACCAGCTTGATCCGCGTCCCGATGCCGTCGCGGTTGCTCTTGGTCCCTTGCAGCTTGAATTCAATCCAGTGATTATCGCCCGGGCTCTGGTTGATCCAGATTTCAGCCGGCGCGCTGAGTGCGCTGACGACCACATCGACACGGCCGTCGCCATTTAAATCGCCTACTGCGGAGCCCCGATGGCGCGACGGAGGTTGCGAGGTGAATCCCGCCTCGGCAGTCAGGGCGGCAAACTTCATGCCGCCGAGATTGCGGAACACGGTGTTCGGCTGTTCGATGGTCAGGTTTGAAGCCGATGCCAGCGATTGCACGTGCCCGCGCGAAACGAAAATGTCTTTCCAGCCGTCGTTGTCAAAGTCCGCGATGTTGGGGGAATAGCCCCCCATCGGCAGAGAAAGCCTCGTCATGCCGCTCTCACGGGTTACTTCGACAAAGCTTCCTTTTCCCGTATTGCGATAAAGGGGGAAGGTCTCGCCATCGAGCGCAACCAGAAAAATGTCCGGGTAGCCGTCGTTGTCCAGATCCCGGAAATCGACACCCATTCCTGAGATGTACACGCCGTCCTCACGCAGCGCGACGTTTTCCTCGAAGCCAACTTCCTCAAACTTGCCCGCACCCCCGTTGCGGAAGAATGAATTCATCAGCTTATCGTTGGGAATGATGAGATCCATCTTGCCGGTCAGCTCGGAGTCGGCAGCGGCGACGCCCATGCCCTTGCCCGGGTGTGCACGGAGACCGGCTTCGACTGAGGCATCGCGAAAGGTACCGTCTCCGTTGTTGATGAAGAGCTGGTTGGGCGTGGGCTTGTACATCTTGGGATGGCAGTAGTCGCGATGTCCATAGCCTTCGCAGACTGGCTCGTGATCGAAATTCCACTGCAGATAATTGATGACAACCAGGTCAAGCAGGCCGTCGTTATTCACATCGATCCACGCCGCTCCGACCGACCACTGAGGTCCGTATTGCGGGTCCGGCTTATCCAAACCGGCCTTGGCGGTAACGTCGGTGAATGTGCCGTCTCCGTTGTTGTGATAGAGCGTATTGCGGTGGACGCCAGCAACAAAGATATCTTCATAACCGTCGTTGTCGTAGTCGCCGATGGCCACACCGGTGTCGTAGCCGGTTCCAGCCAATCCAGCTTTTTCGGTTACGTCCGTGAAGTGTCCGTGACCGTCGTTTTCGAATAGGTGGTTCGAGTACTTCGGAGAATTCTTGTGGAGCGTTTTGATGTCGGCTCCGTTCGTGAAGAAGATGTCGAGCTTGCCGTCGTTGTTGTAGTCGAAAACGGCGACGCCGCCAGCCATGGTCTCGGGCGCGTGGCGCTCGGGGGTTTCGGAACTATCGAGCTTGAAGTCGATGGGCTGAAAAGTGAAGCGGATCGGGCTCTCGGTCGAGGATGCGGCGGTAGCGAGCGATTTCGCCGCGGGTTGCGCGGGGCGCGTTTGTGTGAACAGCAGCGCAGGCGGAGTTGGTGGCACGGCTAAGACTGCGGCAAACAGACACGAGAACACAGGAGTCTTCATCTTCGCAACGGCGCTGAATGATCTTCTCTCATCTTAAACGCTGAGAATCCCTCGAGGGACCTCCCACAGAATAGGGGGTGGTGATTGTCTGTTGCATGCGAACCGAGCAGCAGTCGAGCTTCGCTCGTGGTTGGGTGAGTCTGGCGGCTTGCTCAATGGTATTTGCCGAGATCGCTCGATCCCGTCGGCTGGGCGTCCTGCGCGATGCCCTTCGGCGAAGCAAACCTGGTGGGCTGCAAACGGTATCCGTTGCGGGTTCGCACCCGGTATTTCTTGGCCTTGTCGCCAACCAGCTTCACCGTGATCGCGCGCCAGCCAGTGTTCGGGTTCGCCTTGGGATAGTAGCTCAGGGAATACAGGTGTGCGAGGTCGTCCTGGATAGAAGCGAAGGCGCGTCTCTCGTCTTTCCAGCTCTTGGCGAAGTAGGCCTTCCCGCCTGTGGCCGCCGTCATCCGCTCAAAGACCGCGGTGGAGATCGGCTCCAGCCTCGCCTCCCGCGTGCTGATCATGTAAACAGAAACTCCGGCGGACTGTGCAATCTCGGCCACATCTTCGGGAGGAACCACGCTGGAATTGTCTGGTCCGTTGGAGAATACAACTACGAATCTTCTGCCCGTGCTCTGGGCAGCGTCCTTGACGGTCAGCAGGAGGGCATTATAAAGAGCGGCTGAGTCCCCGGCTACCGTTGAACGAACGCCGCGCAGGACTTCCGAGCGATCGGCGGTGAGGCCTGCGGCGCGAGAAAGGTCCCGGCTGTAGGAGTAGAAAGCAATCTTGTCGGCGTTTCCCAGAGACCGAACAAACTCGGAGATTGCATCCTGGGCGAACACGAAGTCCCGATACATGTAGTTGCTTGTATCGAAGAGAACAAAAACATTCGAGCCGGCAATCAGCGAGCTAAAGGTGGGATCGCCGGCATGACCGGTGTCCTGTCCGACCTGCGCAGCTGGCACTTCGGGTGTGCCGACATTGTGCGCTGGGGCGTTGCCCTCGGCAAAGGTGGCCATTTTCTCGGTGATTCCATCTTCCGTGATCACAAAATCTTCGGGGTGAAGACCGGTAATGTAATTGCTGTTCTTATCGGTCACGGCAACGTTGAGTTGGACCATGCTAACGACGACCCTAAGGTCCGAACCCTGCTGGCCGTTCAGTCTGGCTCCACCGCCGGAATACAAGCTGAAAAGTACACCAAGAAACAGCACGGATTTGCGCGGCATGTTGACCACTCTCCTGTTTTCGCGGCCCCCTAAGTTCGTGGACATCTCGCACCCCACTTCAGCAACTGCATCTCTAGGGCTGTTGGCTGTACGTCCCAGTCAGCGAAGCGACCTTGCCTTGCCGAAAATCTTCGCCGGTCTCACGCAGAGCGCGAAGAATGGCAGGCCAATCTTCGAAATCGGTCGCGAAAGTCTTTTCGACCATGTACCTGGTGAGCTCAGGAACCAAGCGATTCAGCACGGCGGGCGATTGCCCGGTCTCGTCCGCCAGGCGAGCCCAGTACAGATTCGAGGAATCCCAGGATTCCCCCAACAGCCGGCTGGCATAACCCGAGAACGCCGGGAAAGGCGGCACATTGAGCAGTTCGCGGCCATAGGTTTGGCTCAAAGTGGGATGCGGGACTCCGAAGTCTTGCGACAAACGCTGCCAGTTCACGTCTTCCGGATGTTGCTGACGTAGACTTCGCAGCTCCGTGCCCGCTCGTCCCCACGAGGCCGCGTCTTCCGGATAGCGGCGCTCAAACTCCGCCGTCAAATAAAAGGTATCGGCGGGCATCATTTTGAGGATGATTTCCGAAACTCGCCCGGTGCGTATCGCTTGCTCGACTTGTTCGGACCGGCGCGGAAGAACACGGTCTGAGAGAATTGCCATCACCTTGCTTCGCAGTTGTTCGTCACCGGTGGAGGCCGCGAGGAGTTCTTCGCCGGCCTTCTGATAAAGAGTGACGGCGTGCAGTTCATCGGAGCTGACGTTCCACCAGCGAGGCAGCACAGCACTCGCTAACAGACTGGGCACCAACTCTTTCCAGATGAGGGCTTGGACATTCCGCGGAGCGATGAAGTCCTGCTCCAGGTCAGCCAACGCATACGGCAGGTCGGCCAGGGAGCCGACCATGTGAGCGCCCCCGCCCGCTGGATAACCCTCTCCAAACAATTGCGGCGCCTGCCAGAGCGATTTGATTCCTTCTACGGTTTCGCCGGCAAAGTCGTGGGACCGAACGAACAGCGGATTGTTGTGCAACGCTTGAGCGCCTGGTGGTTCATAGTAGGCGTAGTTCAGACCGACAAGAGTGTCTCGAAGGAAAGGAGTAAGCTGACCGCGCGCTTCCTCGATTTGAGCAGACGAAGGCTGAGTCGACTTGAGCGCCGCTCCCACAGTGCTTCGCATCTGCAGGTCGGTGTGATGAGTGTTGTAGACTCTTGCCGCCCATTCCTCTCTCTCGTTCTTGGAGAACATCGGTTGGGGCATTTCGAATTCGTGGAGTTCCCCCGCGAGGTAGGATACGTACTCCTCCGGGGATTTCCCGTTGGCCTTGTCTTTCAACGCATCGCCCAGTGCGATGAGCGTGTCCAGGGAGACGAGCCGCTGCGCATCCAGGACCGATCGAATTCGATCTGCAATCTGGCCGTGGATCCTTTTCCCCTCAGGTGTGGTCTGCCGCGGCCCCGCCAGCAGTTCAATGATTTCGTCTTGCGTAACCGAAGTCTTGCCGGTCGTCGCAAGGAAGAGTTGAGCGAGGGAGGTCCGCCCGGCATCGTAGACCTGATTGGCGGATCGAATGTGGGAGAACGGTTTGACTACGCTCTGCCACGAATCATCCAGGTGCGCGCTGGTGATTTGACTCTGGCGCGCCAGGATCTGCCAGATACCTATATTTGCCTGCAGGATTCCGAACGCGTTGCCCCGCGCGGGGTTGGGGATCTTACCCAATTTCTCTGCTGTACTCAAAAAGAGCGAGATCGACGCATCGCTCAGCGCTGGGAATTCGGAAAAGATCCGGTACTGGTCGCTATAATCAGCATACTTCGAGGACATCAAATGGACGGTTTCCGGCGACAGATGGTGTTCAGGAGATCGTCCACGATCCAAGTCAACCATGGCAAGGTAAGCTTGCAGGGGGCCTGAGTCGGTGTCTTCGCGGGACAGCGCGAACATGGCCTCCAACAGTTCATCCGGAGTCCCAACCCGGTAGCTCTTTCCCTTTTCTCGAACGGCACTCGAAGCACTTTTGCTTCGCGCCAGGATTTCTCTCCAGACATCGATTCCGCCGGGAACCGATGGCTGCCCGTTCTGATCCCACTGAACCTGATTGACCAGCAGTAGCAGCCACGGTGCCGGTCGAAATACCCCACGCGTCGCGCTGGGAGATCGATTCGGAGGTCGCAAGGCTCCGTAAAACCGCCGCAGACGATGCGGGTCAGTGAAGGCGGCTTGTTGCTTCCGATTCACACTGGAGAGGACGTCAAAGTATGCGGCGAGCCAACCCTTATCTTTCGACAGTAATTTTTGGACAAAATCTGCGGGGTTGCCTGAGTCTGCACCTGCCAACGATTCCCAAGCTGCCGCAGTCTCCGGCCCGCCCGGCAACAGCACGCGGCCGTCGCGAATCGAGATGTGGCTTCCGTAGAAATCCAGCAGCGGTGCAAATGGCAGGAGCTTCCCGATCCCAATTTTCTCTCGCAGGTAGAGCCTGGTTTCAGGATCCATCTTGGAGAGTGCCCAGTACAACCTGGCGAGTGGATGGTCGTAGAGGATCGTGTCCACTAGATCCATGCTGCTCTCGATGTGATTTCTCGAACTCGCGAGGGTCCAGTCACTGGCCGCAAACAGAACCGGAACCGGAGTAGAAGGGTAGGGATATTCGAAAGGTTTGCCGCCGGCAATGGTTTGTTCCAGTTCAGTGAGCGGAAACCCTGAGTCGACGGTGAGAAAGGCTCTTTCGGCGTTTGCGGTCACTAACGACGCCCCATGTTCTCCGCAGTAGCCCACAATGCGGTAGCCCAGGATGCGCAAAAGGGTCATCGCCTGTTCGCAATTGGAGACGCGAATGACTTCCTCGGATCCAGCCAATTCCGACAACTCTCTGGCTTGAACCACATACCGCCTCAGCAGGATCAGGTACTCTGTCGGCCGGTTTGGACCCTGGAAGCCCTGGGTCTCTACGCTCCAGCCCAGCGAAGGCAGGACCTCGTCTGGGGGAATCTGCTGACTCATCCCCGCCATGCGCAAAAACGAGCGCAGTGGACCGGGGATCGGGAACTCGGAACTGGACGAACTCGTCTCGTTTTCCGAAGCCGACGCGGTAGGAAGCATTCCTGACGGCGGCTGACCGCCGGGCACCCCCCCTGTCGCGCACAAGTTGGCACAAGTGACAAGGCAAACGACAACGAGCACAGGCAGGCAGAAACGGGCCTTCATGGCTGGCTTCCTCTCGGGTCACCGAGACTGTTCAGTTGCTACCGCAGAGACGAGTCGCGGAGCTTTAGCAACTCCGCCAACACTGACGAACCGTCCAAGCATATGGGCCTCGAGACCCCGCTAACCCAGATTTCGATGTCGGCCAACATATCCCATTCTCGGGGATTATCCAAGAGACTTTTTGTCAATTCTGCATGTGAAAATTTGCGCGTCTCCCTTTATTAGAGAGCGAAGCCGAAGTGGTGCAGTGGCGCCTAATCGTGCGCAGGTTGGCTTGATGCCAGCCCTCACGCATCCGAATAACCACGTCTTTGACTTCCCGCTCGTCGGGATTGGGATGTGGAAGCGAGCGAAGAGCAAGTTCGTACCAGCTCAGGGTTCTTTCACTGACGTTGAGAAGGTAGCGCTTTTCACGCAGGAATTCTTCGTACATTGAGAGTCCTCGCCCAAGGGGTCAAGTTTGGGTTGGAATCTCTGTAAGTTATTGAATGGTCGGGGAGAGAGGATTTGAACCTCCGACCCCCTGGTCCCGAACCAGGTGCTCTACCAGGCTGAGCCACTCCCCGACATGCGCGAAGGCGTGAGGAACTACTGTTCGCCTACAGGACCAGGTGCAGTTTGAATTATAGCATTCGCACTTTGAACCCAGACCGCGTTTGAGGGGATTCATACGACGTTCGGTCCCGCACGGCTGACGTGAACGAAGACCAGGTAGTCCTTTGTTCATTCTTGCGCGCCACATGCGCGGCCCGAGTTGTCGGAACCCCTGTAGACGGCTACGATGGTCTGTCGCGGCTGCCATGAACGTCACATTCACTGCCAAACGCCTTTTCACACCTGTGGAGGAGATCGAAAATCCCGTCGTCTTCGTGCAGGATGGACGCATCTCTCGGGTATCAACTCGATCAAGCACCGAAATCCCTCGAAGCGCTTCGGTCGTGGATTTCGGCGATGCCGTATTGGCTCCCGGATTCTTCGATATTCACATACACGGGGGCGCAGGTCTGGACGTGATGCACACGTCCGTCTCTGACCTTCCCCGTCTCGGCAGATTCCTGGCCCAACATGGCGTCACCGGATATTTTCCTACCACCGTCGCCGCGCCGCTCGCTGCAACTTGTTCCGCGCTCGACACGCTGGCAGATGCCATCGAAGCCAGTGCTCGCGACACTGACTCTACGCAGGCGCGACCGCTTGGGATCCATCTTGAAGGGCCGTTTTTGAGTCACAAGCGGCGGGGTGTGCATCCGCCGGAATGTCTGGTAGCACCCACGGTCGAGGTGTTCGACCGGCTGTGGCAGGCGGCGCGCGGGCATGTGCGCATGATGACGATTGCACCGGAGGTTCCCGGGGCGATAGAGGTCATTACGGAAGCAGCGCGGAGAAGAGTCTGCGTGAGCATCGGGCATTCCGACGCCGAGATGCCAGTTGCCCGGGACGCTGTAAAAGCCGGAGCACGCCATGCCACCCACACTTTCAATGCCATGCGTCCGCTTGATCATCGCGCACCGGGCATCACTGGCGAGGTACTCAGCGACGATAGGCTGAGCGCAGACATGATCGTGGATGGAATTCATGTTGCACCAGAGGTCGTAAAACTCTTCCTGAAAGCCAAAGGACATGATCGCGCCGTGCTCATTACCGATGCAATTTCTGCCACGGGAATGCCCGATGGGCGCTACCAACTCGGTCCGATTGAAGTTGATGTCAAAGATGGCAAGTGCACATCGAACGGAAGTCTCGCCGGAAGTGTGCTTACCATGGATCGCGCTATTCGCAACGTGATTCAGTTCGCGTCCTGGACGCTACGGGAAGCGGTCCGGGCGGCGACTTTGAATCCGGCGCAAGCCGTTGGCCTGGCCAGCGATCGCGGTGTGCTGGTGGCGGGAGCAACGGCAGACTTTGTGGTGCTGACTCAGACGGGTGATGTGCTAAAAACCGTGGTTGGCGGCCGTGTCGCCTAAGGGCGGTCGATGAGATGCCAGAACGTAAGGATCAGTTCGGTTTGCGTTGCTTGGCCTGCGCCATATGATGAAGCAGCACCAATTCATCAGCGCGCGAAAGTTGATCGAGGAAAGAGTTTTCTAATTTCGGGCTTTCGTCGGTTGCCGTTTTCGCTGACGCAGCCTGACTCAATTTGTCCCCAAGTTCCGGTTCATTGTCCATTACTTGCGAATAGAACCAGAGAAAATGGCGCATCTGATCGAGTGCCGAACGTAGAGTCTCCAGCGGTTCGCTCTCTGAAAGTGCGTTGAGGGCTTCCATCAGCTCCGGGTCACTGGGAGCCTGCATAGCAGCGCAATTGAGTTCCTGCTGGATGACGCGCAAGTCTTCCGTTACGCGTGCGATGCGGCGTTGTAGCTCGTTCATGTCGTCGCTAATCATGCTGCTCTGCCGTCCCAACATCTCATCGGCAGCGCAGAGCGGATAGATGTCCCACGGGCATGCGCTTTGGTAATTCTTGGATTACTTTGGTCCAAACGATGGTGACCAAGTGAAAAGCCTTGATTGGCGCGGATTTTCACGCGATGGCTGAGCGGATATCGGACACTGAGATCATCTGTCTTCCTTGCACGGATTCTCGAGGGCGAACGTTAGTGCAGTGGTCATCAGTTCCAGGGTCACCAGGCCCCAGATGAAGCCTCCGCAGCACTGCCACCGCGTCTCCCATTTGTGATAAAAACGCGCGGTGACGGAAACGGCACAGGAGCGCACTTCTGCGGAGGGTTTAGTCCGAGCCATTGGACGTTGGAGCATGGCCGCGCTCATCGTGAACTGCGTCATCGGGAGCGGCGTATTCGGGTTACCTTCTGTTCTGGCGGGCTTGCTGGGGCGAGCAAGTATTTTGGCGGTCTTGCTCGCGGCAATTGCCGTCAGCGTGATTATGGCTTGCTGCTCCGAGGTGGCATCGCGCTTCACCCAAACAGGCGGTCCTTATCTTTACGCCCAAGCCGCCTTCGGGCGTTTCATGGGTATTCAGGTAGCATGGCTCGTATGGTTCGTTCGACTCACAGCCTGCGCGGCCAATGCGAACCTGTTCGTCACCTACCTGGGGGAGTTTTGGCCTCACTCGAATCAGCCGGCGATGAAGTTGGCGATCCTGACACTACTAATTGGAGTCCTGGTGGCGATTAACATTGTTGGAGTGCGGGCGGGCGCGCGCGTGAGCACATCCTTTACGGTGGCAAAACTCACCTCGCTGGGTATCGTTGCCGCAGCCGGGGTGTTCTACTTGCTGCGTGCGCATCGCATTGTTCCGGACGCCGGGACAACTCCCGGCACTCAAGCCTGGGCGCGTGCCATTGTCCTCCTGATCTTCGCCTATGGAGGCTTCGAGGCAGCCCTGATTTCTGCGGGCGAGGCCAAGGATCCACGGCGCGATATGGCCTTTGGATTGTTCACTGCTCTCATCACCTGCACCGTCATCTATGGACTGATTCAGTGGGTGGTCGTGGGCGTGCTGCCTGATCCGGCCCACAGTGAACGTCCGTTGGCGGAGGTGGCGCGCATCGTGATGGGACCCGCGGGAGCTGTTCTGATTGCGACAGGAGCGCTCCTTTCGATTTACGGTTACCTGAGCGGCAATCTCCTCGCCACGCCGAGGATCACGTTCGCTTTGGCAGAGCGCGGAGACTTCCCGTCCACCTTCGCCCTTGTACACCGTCGCTACCACACTCCATATTTTTCCATACTGGTTTTCGCGCTGCTGGTTTGGCTGCTCGCACTTTTCGGAACCTTTGCCGGAAATGCCACGCTCTCCGCTGGATCTCGCTTGTTCTACTATGGCGTGGTTTGTGCCTCTCTGCCCGCCTTGCGAAGGAAGCAAAAGACACGAGCGTTGCTTCATATTCCCGGCGGAACGGCGATCAGTGTTGCTGGAGTGCTAATTTGCGGGGCATTGCTGACGCAGATCGAATACAACAAATCACTTGTTCTGGTGCCGGCGGTAGCTGTGGCCTTTCTCAACTGGCTCGCGGTGCGAAAACGGGAGAATGCGTCCGCGCCATCGCTGCAGATTCCCTCCTAGCGCGCTTTGCACCAGCAAAAATCCTCGCGTTTGCCTTATGATGGAATATTACGCACTCATTGTGGGGGAAACCAGACGTGGCTCAGACGGAAACTGACGGCCTAGAAGTGTTGGAAACCAGGGAATGGGTCGACTCCCTGGATTACGTTCTCGAAAAGGGAGGTCCGAACCGCGCTGGACGCCTGCTGCAGCAACTAGCGCTGCATGCTCGCCGGGAAGGGGGCGTAAACCTGCCCTTTTCGGCGACCACACCGTATCAGAACACGATTGCTTCGCGGCAGCAGCCTCCGTTTCCGGGCAGCCAGGAGATGGAACGCCGGATAAAGAGCCTGGTGCGTTGGAACGCGCTGGCCATGGTCGTGCGTGCCAACAAGGTCCAGGAAGGCATCGGAGGACACATCTCCACCTTCGCCTCGGCCGCCACATTATATGAAGTGGCTTTCAATCACTTCTTCCGCGCGCAAACCGAAGGTGGCGACCGCGACATCGTTTACTTCCAGGGGCATGCCGCACCAGGGATCTACTCCCGAGCCTATCTCGAAGGCCGCATCTCAAAAGAAAAGCTACAGAACTTTCGCCGCGAATTAAAGCCCGGCGGCGGGTTGAGTTCCTATCCACACCCTTGGCTCATGCCTGATTTCTGGGAGTTCCCCACGGTTTCGATGGGCCTCGGCCCGATTCAGGCGATCTATCACGCACGCTTCATCAAATACCTTGAAAATCGTGGCCTGAAGCAATCTACCGGCGGCAAGGTTTGGGCGTTCCTCGGCGACGGTGAGATGGACGAACCCGAGTCGCTAGGTTCCATCACGCTGGCCTCGCGCGAAAAGCTCGACAACCTGATCTTCGTGGTGAACTGCAATCTGCAGCGGCTCGATGGGCCGGTGCGCGGCAACGGCAAAATCATTCAAGAGCTCGAGGCAATCTTCCGCGGCGCCGGCTGGAACGTGATCAAAGTGATCTGGGGCTCGGATTGGGACAGCCTGATTCAAAACGATCGCGATGGGCTGCTGGTAAAGCGCCTCGGGGAGGTCAGCGACGGGCAATACCAGAAATATTTTGTGGAGAGCGGAGCTTACTTCCGCCAGAACTTGTTTGGCACCGATCCCCGCCTGCTGAAGATGGTGGAACATCTCTCCGACGATCAACTCGCCCGGATGCGGCTGGGTGGGCATGATCCGATTAAGGTTCACGCGGCCTATCGGGCGGCGGTTGACCACACCGGCGCGCCGACGATCATCCTCGCCAAGACCATTAAGGGCTACGGTCTTGGTGAAGCCGGCGAAGGCAAGAACATCACGCACCAGCAGAAGAAGCTGAACGACGAAGAACTGGAGATGTTCCGCTCGCGTTTTGGAATTCCAATTCCCGACGACGAGTTGCATCAGGCGCCGTTCTACCGGCCTTCCGACGACAGCACGGAAATCAAGTACATGCAGGCGCGGCGCCAGCAACTGGGCGGATACATGCCCCAGCGCAAGGTGCGAGCCACACCGCTGAAACCGTTTCCAGATTCGCACTTTGAGGAGTTTCACAAAGGTACCGATGGGCGTGAGGTTTCGACGACCATGGTCTTCGTGCGGCTTCTGGCCAAGCTGCTGCGCGATCCCGAACAGGGGAAGTTCATCGTTCCCATCGTCCCCGACGAGGCGCGTACGTTCGGTATGGAAGCGCTCTTCCGGCAGGTTGGAATCTATTCCAGCGTCGGTCAGAATTACGAGCCGGTCGATATGGATACGCTCCTTTATTACAAGGAGGCGAAGAACGGACAGATTCTCGAGGAAGGCATCACCGAATCCGGGTCGATGTGCTCCCTCATCGCAGCGGGATGCGCGTATGCGAACCACGGGATCAACACGATTCCGTTCTTCATTTACTACTCGATGTTTGGATTCCAGCGGATCGGCGACCTGATCTGGGCGGCGGCCGACATGCGCTGCCGCGGATTCCTGGTGGGTGGAACCGCCGGACGCACTACTCTCGCAGGCGAAGGCCTTCAACATCAGGACGGCCACAGCCACGTACTCGCGCTGCCCGTGCCGAATCTGCTCGCGTATGATCCGGCATTCGCCTATGAGATCGCCGTCATTATTCAGGAAGGCATAAAGCGGATGTACGTCGATCAGGAGTCGATCTTCTATTACCTGACCGTCACGAATGAACCGCTGCCCATGCCGGAAATGCCGGCCGGCGAGAACGTGAGGGAGGGGATTCTGAAGGGACTTTACAGATTCAACTCCTCCTCGAACAATGACGCTAAACTGCGTGCGCAACTGCTGGGCAGCGGAACGATCCTGTTCGAAGTACTCAAGGCGCAGCGAATTCTCGAACAGAAATACGACGTGGCAGTCGACGTTTGGAGTGTGACGAGCTACAAGGAACTCTACCGCGATGCCAACGATTGTGAGCGCTGGAATATGCTCCATCCGGGTGAAGATCCGCGAGTCCCGTACGTCACGCGAACCTTGAAAGACGCGGCAGGACCGTTCATAGCTGCCTCGGATTACATGAAAGTGCTGCCGGAGAGTCTGTCGAAGTGGGTGCCGGGACAATTGGTTTCGCTGGGCACGGATGGTTTTGGCCGCAGTGAGAACCGCGAAGCTCTGCGCGATTTCTTCGAGGTGGATGCCAAGCACATCGTGGTCGCCACGCTCGGAGCTCTGGCGCGGGAGAACAAGGTCAGTAGCGACGTCGTCAAACGAGCGATCCGGGAATCTGGAGTGAATCCGGAAAAGACGAACCCAGCCATCAGCTAATAACAGGTCAGGAGATAAGGACTACGCGGTGATTGAATTTAAGCTTCCCGAGTTGGGAGAAAACATCGAACAAGGTGATCTGGTGCGCCTGATGGTGGCGCCTGGAACGACGGTCAGCCCCGGGCAGTCGGTCATGGAACTGGAGACCGACAAAGCCGTGGTGGAAGTGCCGTCCTCCGTCAGCGGAACCGTGCAGGACATCCGTGTCAAAGAAGGCGACAAGATTAGAGTAGGACAGGTGATCTTTACCGTGGATGGCGCTGACGGAAAAACGTCTGCCACCCCTGCGGTACAGGCCGCTCCACGCCCGGCGCTGCCAGTTCAGCAAACCCCTGCCCCTGTGCCAGCTCCGATCGCCCCTGCGACGGCGGCACCCGAACGTCAGGTGCCCGCCGAGCCGTCCTCCCTCAGTTCTGGGTCCCGCGAATTCAGGCTGCCCGAACTTGGAGAAAACATTTCGCAGGGCGAACTCGTTCGCTTGATGATTTCTCCGGGAAGTAAAGTTTCCGAGGGCCAGCCCGTCATGGAATTGGAGACCGACAAGGCCGTCGTGGAAGTTCCGTCTTCTGTCAGTGGCGTGGTCAAAGACATTCAGGTTAAGGAAGGCGAGAAGGTCAAAGTTGGACAGGTGATCTTCACGCTGGAGGGCGCGTGGCCCGCGACTGCTGCTCCACACCGTCCTGCTACGGGTCCGGTAGAGCACGTCTCAGGACAACACGGCGCGCGACTCGCATTTCAAGCCGCCATCCGCGCTGAGGGCAAGACTGAAGAACAGGCTCTTCCTCCCGATCAGCCGCAGCATGTGGTGCCCTCCTTCAGCATGCCTGCGCAACTGGGAAAAGTGGCGGGCACTGAACCTCGGCAACCTGTTCCGGCTGCGCCGCACGTCCGGCGTCTGGCGCGCGAAATAGGCGTCGACATTTACGACGTAAAGGGCACCGGACCCGGCGGACGCATCAGCGAAGACGATGTCAAAGCGCATGCGAAGGCTCTGGTCTTAGCGGCAGCTACCGCCATCCAGGTGCCGCCTCTCGCTGGACATTTCGCCCAGCCCCAGCTTCCGGACTTCGCAAAATGGGGAAAGGTCGAGCGCGTCTCAATGCGTGGAGTGCGGCGCAAGACTGCCGAGCATCTTGCCGAGGCGTGGAACACGATCCCGCACGTCACCCAGCACGATCGCGCTGACATTACAGAACTCGAACAACTGCGCGCCCGCTTCGCCCCCAAAGCCGAGGAAGCCGGAGGGAAAATGACGGTCACCGCCATCGCGCTGAAAGTCTGCGCCGCGGCCCTGAAAGTCTTCCCGCAATTCAATGCCAGCATTGATGTGGAAAAGGAAGAGATCATCTACAAGCAATACATCAACATCGGCGTGGCGGCCGACACGGATCGCGGCTTGCTCGTTCCTGTGATTCGCGACGTCGAGAAGAAGAACATTGTCGAATTGGCCGTTGAACTGTCTCAGCTTTCAAAGAAAGCACGCGACAAGAAACTGACTCCCGGCGACATGGAGGGCGGCACGTTCACGATTACAAACCTGGGCGGGATTGGAGGCGTTGCGTTTACGCCAATCGTAAATCACCCCGAGGTGGCGATTCTCGGCCTCTCGCGTTCGCGAATGGAACCGGAGTGGATCAACGGCAAGTTCGAGCCGCGCCTGATTCTGCCGCTCTCGCTATCTTACGACCATCGGCTGATTGACGGCGCCGACGCGGCCCGCTTCCTGCGGTGGATCGCCGAGGCGTTCGAGCAGCCATTCTTACTTTCCGTGCAAGGATGAATCCGAAAAACTTGAACCACGAAGGACACGAAGGAGCACGAACGAAAACTCGTGGGACTTCCTCCGTACGCCTTCGTGCCCTTTGTGGTTGAAAGCCTTCATGTCAGAATCCACGAACCTCAACATCGCAGTCGTCGGCGCCGGTCCCGGAGGATACGCTGCCGCATTCCTTGCCGCCGATCTCGGCATGACCGTTACTCTTATCGACCCAGAGGTGAATCCTGGCGGCGTCTGCCTCTATCGTGGCTGCATTCCATCCAAGGCGTTGCTCCACGTCGCCAAGCTGATCGAGGAATCGCAACAGGCCAAGAACTGGGGAATTGAATACGGCCAACCGAAGATCGATCTGTCACGTCTTCGTGCTTTCAAAGAGAATGTCGTCAAGAAACTGACTGGCGGGCTGGGCATACTCTCGAAACAGCGCAAGGTGCACTATGTGCAAGGCCGCGCTGAATTTGAAGACTCGACCACCCTGCGCGTCACCAAGTCAGACGGATCCAAGGAATCTCTCACGTTCGACCGCATCATTATAGCCACCGGGTCCCGCCCTGCGATCATTCCAACCCTGAAACTCGAAACGCCGCGCATGATGGATTCTACCGGTGCATTGAACCTCGAAGACATCCCCGGCACGCTGCTGGTGGTTGGGGGAGGGTACATCGGTCTCGAACTTGGCTCCGTTTACGCCGCGCTCGGAACACGCGTCACAGTTGTCGAGATGCTTCCGGGCTTGTTGCCCGGGGCCGATCGCGATCTCGTGCTCCCGCTGCACAAGCGGCTGGAAAAAATGTTCGAAGGAATTCTGCTCAACACAACCGTCCAGTCGGTCAAAGACGAAGGTTCAGGCATCCGTGCCACATTTGAAGGCCCGGACGTGAAAGAGCCTGAGAAAGTGTTCGATCGCGTGCTCGTGTCGGTGGGCCGTAAGCCGAATTCTGAAATTCCCGGCCTCGATAAAACACGGGTGCAAGTCGGCCAACGTGGATTCATTCAGGTCAACAAGCAACTTCAGACGGATGATCCGGCGATCTACGCCATCGGCGATGTAGTTGGCGAGCCCATGCTCGCGCACAAAGCATCACACGAAGGTCGCACCGCCGTAGAGGCAATTGCCGGACACAAAGTTGCTTTTGAGCCCAACGCCATTCCCGCGGTCGTGTTCACCGATCCCGAAGTTGCCTGGTGCGGCCTCACCGAGACGCAGGCACAAAAAGAAAATCGTGAAGTCAAGGTTGCCAAATTCCCGTGGGCCGCATCGGGTCGCGCGATCACCATCGATCGCCCAGACGGCATGACCAAAATCCTGTTTGACCCACAGACGGAACGGGTTCTTGGCGTCGGCATCGTGGGTGCTGGCGCCGGCGAGTTGATCGCCGAGGGTGTGTTAGCCATGGAAATGGCGGCGCTCGCCCGCGACGTCGCTCTCACGATTCATCCGCATCCAACGCTCTCGGAAACCGTGATGGAATCTGCGGAAGTTTTCTTCGGCACCAGCACGCACATCTACCGGCCCAAGCGCGGATAAGCCGGGAGCGGGTCGGCGTTCGATAGAATGACCTTTCCTAGCCGAGCGTTCGCACCCCGGAGAAGACCCATGCTCACGTCGGCAAGACGAATCTGCATCCTGCTGCTCTGTGCCTTGGCCTGCCTTCCCTGCTGGGCTCAATTGCCGATTGCAGCTCCCAAACCGGCCACGAGCGGCCCTGTTGATCCTCTCAACCGCACCACTCCCTCGGGAACGATCCTCGGCTTCCTGCAGGCGGCCTCCGATGGCAATAACACCATCGCCGCCCAATACCTGCAGATGAGCGCCGCGCGCCGCCAGTCCGAGGGCGAGCAGATGGCCACGCAACTGAAGTATGTTTTGGACCACACGTTCACGGGCAATCTCAGCCGGTTCAACCAGCCGGAAGGTATCCCGCAAGAAGGTGTCCCCCTGGTACACCAGAAGATCGGCACGATGTCATCGGGCGATGTGGACGTGGATCTCGACTTGGTACGCGTCAACGATCCCAGTGCCGGAAAGATCTGGCTGATCTCCGCGGAAACACTCGCCAAAGTTCCCGAACTCTACGAACAGGCCTCGACCCATCAAGTCGAGCACAAGTTGCCTGCCGTACTGGTGAAACACAAGTTCCTTGGCATGCCTTTATGGCAATGGCTTGGCTTGTTCGTGGCGCTGGTTGTCGCGATTCCGGTCGGTTGGTTTCTTGTGGTGCTGCTGGAGATTCCGCTGCATGTTTGGGCACGACGCCGCGGCCACGTGGAACTGACCAACTGGCGCTCCGTTTCCGGGCCTGCATGGCTTCTTGCTACCGCCTTCGTTCACCGCATCCTGACCAGCTATCTGGGCATGCCGCTGCTCCAGCGTCACTACTACTACCAGATCCTTTCAGTCGCGCTGATTATCGGTGGGACGTGGATTCTGTGGCGGATCATTCGCTGGTCGCTCCGCCGCGTGCGCAGCCGTGCCTTGGCCCACGGGCATGTTGGCACAGGATCACTGATCCTGCTGGGTGAGCGCATCCTCAAGGCGGTCATCTTCGGTGCCGGTGTATTCGCGGTGCTGGGAGCGCTTGGCGTTAACATGACCACCGCGCTCGCCGGACTCGGCATCGGGGGACTCGCCATCGGCTTTGGTGCCCAGAAGACGATTGAGAATCTCTTCGGCGGCGTTTCGGTGCTGGGCGACGAGGTCATTCGCGTCGGCGACGTCTGCCGCTTTGGCGACAAGACCGGTACCGTGGAGGACATTGGCCTGCGTTCCACGCGCATCCGCACCGAAGAGCGAACTCTAGTGGCGATTCCGAACGGCACCGTCGCCACCATCAATGTGGAGAATCTCAGCCGGCGCGACAAGATCCTGTTTAAAACCACTTTGGGATTTCATCCCGAGACGAAGGCCGATCACCTGCGCTTTGTGCTGGCCGAACTCCGGCGATTGCTCTACAGCCACGCGAAGGTCGAAACCGCGTCGGTGCGTGTGCGCCTCATCGACATCTCCGGTACATCGCACACCGTCGAGGTAGTGGCGTACATCCTGACACAGGATTACAACGAATACGCCGCCATCCGGGAAGACATTCTTCTACGAATGATGGACGTCGTCGATGACGCAGGCAGCACCCTGGCCGTTCCTTCTCAAACCTTGGTCATGGGAAAACAGACGGAAATGGAGAAAGAGAAGGCTGAAAGCGCGGTGAAGAAGATCGCGGAGTTGCGCGACGGAAAGCAGTTACCGTTCCCTGACTTCCACAAGGACGACATCTCGTCGTTCAAGGGCTCGATCCAATACCCTGAGCCGGAATCGGCGGTGCGCAGAGATCAGGACGGTTCGGGCAAGGGCCGCTAGT